>Ga0105240_10016238_pt1 | contig 10090 bp, 7 predicted proteins | sample KBSC54metaG_FD_80426 | JGI IMG/M metagenome (GOLD analysis project Ga0105240, IMG submission 80426) | Corn rhizosphere microbial communities from Kellogg Biological Station, Michigan, USA - KBS C5-4 metaG | ecosystem: Host-associated > Plants > Roots > Rhizosphere > Soil | place: Michigan, USA... | reverse complement strand
GTGGGGCGCGGCCCAGCCCTTGGGACCCTGCAGAAGCTGACATCACTGAAATGTACCGGGCCAAAGCAGATTGGGAATCAATATAGCGCAACATATGGTCGCGACCCGTAAACGCGGCTCAGGTTCCACGGAGCCATATAGCTGTTTCCAACCTGCTCTGAGGTTGATATGAGTTTTCTCCCAGAAGACTCCCGAGTTTACTCGGCAAAGACGTTCCACTCAATCGCATTTGCGACCCGAATCATGACAATCGTTCTTGTCCCGGCGTGTATGCTCTGGCTGAGTATTCGCATGTATTCGGCATGCGCAGATTCGACCCTTCAACCGGCGAGTGAGAACCTGGGCCCCCGCATAGAACTGGCCTTGTCCGACGGCGCAGCCGCCGGACAAGTCAGCACGGGCCTCGGCGGCGTAAAGATCAACATTGAGGCTTACAACAAGAAGCGGGAAAAAGACATTGCAGATGCCAGCAGAAAACTGCTCTCATTAGCCATCTCTCTCAAGTCCGATCTGGATCACAATTCAAGTTCTGAGCCTTCGCCCAATGCAGTGAGTAAGGCCAGGCAGATCCAGAAGCTGGCGCACGATGTGAAAGAAATGATGAAGATCAACATGGTCCGACCGTATTAATAGCAGTATCCGATCATGAAGATGGCTCCTCACGAGGAGGTTCCCATGCAGGGCATTGAACCGAGACATCCAACCCGGATCCACTCCGCTAGTTGCCGGTCAAAGATGACGCGGCTGGCGGGATTCGCGGCTGTTTTTGCGTTTGCACTTGGATCCATAGCGCAGCAGGGCAAGGCGCCAGAAACGCCCGGAGCGACGACATCCCAGACCGCAGATGTCAAAGTACAAGGGCCGGTCGACAGCAAGCCGCAAAAGGGTGGAGCCGGGGATAGCGACCGAAAAAAGCAGATTACGGATGAGAGTGCCCAATTGCTGAACATGGCGCTTGCATTGAAGGCAGAGGTGGACAAAACCACCAAGGACACACTGTCATTGAATGTGATCAAAAAGGCCGATGAGATTGAGAAGCTGGCGAAGTCAGTAAAAGAGAAGATGAAGAACTCCGGCAGCTGAGCCACGCGGCGCAGCTAAACACCAAGGCCGAAGTTCGATCTGAAGAGAAGATGAAGCTGACCATCAACCCTGATTGAAGCCCTTTGAGGGAGCCAACGCATGTGTTCGAGGATCGGGTGGTGGGGAAGAGCGGTCGCAGCGTCCCTGCTTCTGGCACGCACTGCGAGTCTCGTTCCTGGCCAGTACAGCCCCAATCCGCGCGTTCAGGCGCCCACTCGACCCGGATTTGGAAATGGCCCCAATCTCGATCCCTTGTCGGAATCCAAACGAATGAAAGCGCTGAATGCGGACAGGCACAAGTCCATGGTTTCAGACGCGGAGAAACTGGTGAAGCTGGCCCGGCAACTCGATGCCGAGATCGCATCTAACCCGACGGACGGACTGACGCCGCAGGAGGTTCAGAAATTGGCCGCCATCGAAAAGCTCGCTCACAACGTGAAAACCAAGATGGCTCAATCGTTTGGCGGAGGCCCCGAATTGAAGTCGCCCATTCTTGACATCCCTGGCCCTGGTACGCAATAAGATTGCTACAATCGTCTTTGGATAGAGATATATAGAGGGACAGGGCAAAAGATCCCAACCACGGAGTGAAACAAATGGGACTTGCGGTATCCAGCGCTCATGCGCCCATGGGAATTGACGCCTCAGGCCGGCTGAACTCACAAGAGCTGATCCAGATCTATCGGCTGATGTATCTCTCCCGCCGCATCGACGACCGCGAGATCCTTCTTAAGCGACAACAGAAGACTTTCTTCCAGATCTCTGCCGCTGGCCATGAGGCTTTTCAAGTCGCTGCCGGTCTGGCTCTTAAGCCGGGGTACGACTGGTTCTTCCCGTACTATCGCGACCGCGCATTGACCCTCACTCTTGGAGTGTCACCGACCGACATGTTTCTCCAGGCCGTGGGTGCAGGAACTGATCCTGCCAGCGGCGGACGCCAGATGCCCACCCACTGGAGCAGCCGCGAACTGAACATCGTAAGCACATCGTCATCGACCGCCACCCAGGTGCTGCATGCCGTCGGTTGCGCTGAAGCAGGACGGTACTTTTCCAACCATCCGGATGCCGCCTCGCGGGTTGAGGGCGACTACCGGGCCTTCCGCGATGTGACCTTTCATGGCGATGAGGTCGTGCTGACCTGCATCGGCGAAGGATCAACGTCGCAGGGCGAGTTCTGGGAGGCGCTGAATACTGCTTCCAATCGCAAGCTGCCGGTCATCTTCATGATCGAGGACAACGGCTATGCCATCAGCGTCCCGGTTGAGGTGAATACACCCGGCGGAAACATCTCACGCCTGGTCGCAAACTTCCCCAACTTCCACTTCGAAGAGGTAGATGGCACCGATCCCGAACAGAGCCTGAGGGCCTTCCAACGTGCGGCAGAGCATTGCCGGGCGGGGCTAGGACCGGCGTTTGTGCATGGACATTGCATCCGCATCTACTCGCACTCGCTGTCGGACGATGACAAGCTGTACCGGTCGGCGGCTGAGCGCGAAGCAGATGCCATGCGCGATCCGATCCACAAAATGCAGATGCGTCTCTTGCGCGAGAACATCCTGACCCCCGAACAAGTCACCGCGCTGGAGAAGGAATTGGAGCGCGAAGCCGCTGCTGCTGCTGATCGTGCCCTTGAGGCTCCGTTGCCGGAGCTTGCGACCATCCAGAAGCATGTGTACTCCGAGGACCTGGATCCAAAGCGCGCATCCTTTGCCACAGAGAAGGCGCAGGTCGCGGGTTCAACCAATGGAAAGTCGGCGAGCGGCAAAGGCTCCGCGCCAAGAACCATGGCTGACCTGATCAACGCTTGCCTGCACGATGAGATGGCGCGCGACCCGCGCATTGTGGTGTATGGCGAAGACGTCGCCGATGCCAGCCGTGAAGAAGCCTTGTCTGAAGTTAAGGGCAAGGGAGGCGTCTTCAAGCTGACCTCGGGACTGCAGGCGGAGTTTGGCTCGGAGCGAGTCTTCAACTCTCCCCTGGCCGAAGCCAACATCGTGGGCAGGGCAGTGGGACTGGCCGTTCGCGGCATGAAGCCTGTCGTCGAGATTCAGTTTTTCGATTACATCTGGCCTGCCGTACACCAGATCCACAACGAACTTTCCCTGATGCGCTGGAGATCGAACGGTGCCTGGGCCGCACCCGCCGTCATCCGCGTCCCGATCGGCGGATACCTGACGGGGGGTGCGATCTATCACTCGCAATCAGGAGAAAGCATCTTCACGCACATTCCAGGATTGCGGGTGGCGTTCCCCTCCAACGCCCTGGATGCGAACGGGCTGCTGCGGACCGCGATCCGCTGCGACGACCCCGTGCTGTTCCTCGAGCACAAGCGGCTCTATCGCGAGTCGTACGGACGCGCCCCATATCCCGGGCCCGACTTCGCCATCCCATTCGGCAAAGCCAAGATCGTGCGCCCGGGCCAGCACATGACGCTGGTGACCTATGGAGCGCTGGTTCCCCGCGCATTGCAGGCCGCACAGATTGCAAGCCGTGAAAAAGGAATCGAGGTCGAGGTCATCGACCTCCGCACTCTCAGCCCGTATGACTGGGACACCATCGCGACTTCAGTACGCAAGACCAACCGTGTCATCGTTGCGCACGAAGACATGCTGAGTTGGGGTTACGGCGCTGAGATCGCCGCCCGCATCGCAGACGAGCTCTTCGATAATCTCGACGCTCCCGTGAAGCGCATCGGCGCAATGGACACCTTCGTCGCCTACCAACCAGTGCTCGAAGACGCGATCCTGCCTCAACCCGACACGGTCCTGAAAGCCATCACCGAACTGCACGCTTATTAATCCCTACTAATCGTTGATGGATGCGATGTTGCTGACCGCGAGCCAGGGATATCGAGCCCGATCTTTCCTGTCCCACCTTCATCCCGTCTGTTGGTCGTCACCAGCCGTCACTCCTCTATAGGAACGCCGCTTCGCCGCAGCTTATGATCACTTAGCCGACGCGGGAGGAACGATGAACCTCTGGTTACAGGATCTGCGCTATGCGTTTCGAATGCTTCGCAAAAATCTCGTACTGACCCTTGTGATTCTGGCCTCGCTCGGAATCGGAATCGGTGCAAATTCTGCAATTTTCAGCGTTGTAAATGCGCTCCTGCTGCGCCCACTGCCTTATCCGCATCCCGATCGCCTCGCCGCCGTCTGGCTGCATTCTCCGGGAATTGGAATTCTGCGCGATTGGCCTTCTCCAGGTCAGTTTGTCGACCTGCAGAATCAAAACCACTCGTTCGACCAGATGGCGATCGCACAGAGCCGCACCTGGATCTTGACCGGCCGCGAGCAGCCGGAACGCGTCGATGTGCTGAGGACTCAGTCGACGCTGCTGACCATGTTTGGCGCCAAACCGCTGCTTGGCCGCATATTGTTGCCCGATGAGGACAAGCCAGGCAGGCCATTGGTGGCAGTCCTCAGCTACGGAGCGTGGCAGCGCCTGTTTAGTGCCGACCCAAACATCGTAGGCAAATCCATCACCATGAATGGCAAGGCATTGACCGTCGCCGGTGTGCTCGAGCGCAGCTTCATGCTCAATGCGGAAGTGATGCCGTCGGAGGGGCCGATGGACAAAGTAGATATGTTCTTGCCTCTGCCCATCGGACCAGACGCCGCACAGGAGCGAGGCGACGAGAACTACAACATCGTCGTGCGCTTGAAGCCAGGTGTTACCGTCCAGCAGGCTCAGGCAGACGTCAATGTCATTGCGAACGGAATTCGCGTCAAGGACAAGCGGGATGCAAGCTTTGGCATGGATGTCATCGGCCTGCAGAAGCAAGTCGTCGGAGATGTGCGCCGAGCCCTGCTGGTCCTGCTCGGGTCAGTGGCTCTGGTGTTGCTCATCGCCTGCGCGAACGTCGCCAACCTCTTGCTGGCGCGCGCGGCAGGACGTGAAAAGGAAGTGGCTATCCGTACTGCACTGGGAGCGGGGTGGCAGAGGATCGCACGGCAATTACTGACCGAGAGCGTGCTGTTGGGACTCCTCGGCGGGGCCGCAGGACTTGTGGTGGCGCGAATGAGCCTCTGGGCGGTGCGCACCATGAATCCGGGGAACATCCCACGGCTTGATGAGATTGGAATCGACGGGACGGTCCTGGCGTTCACGTTCGGAATTGCGCTGGCGACTGGCATATTGTTTGGACTCGCTCCCGTATGGCGCGCCATCAAACTTGACCCGAACTCGTCGCTGAAGGCCGGCGGCCGCAGTGGGCAGTCAGATAGCGGGCTGTATCTCAAGCGGCATCGTCTTCGCGGACTACTCGTGGTTTCGGAACTCGCGATCTCGCTGGTTCTGCTGATTGGCGCGGGATTGCTGATTCGCAGCTTCATTCGCCTGCAGAGCGTACCCCCGGGCTTCACCACGGACAACGTGATGAGCATGCAGGTCGTGGTGAGCGACCCAAAGTACAAGGACGACAAGATCACCGCCAGCTTCTATCGCGAAGTCGAATCCCGCATCGCGCACTTGCCCGGAGTGGTGAACGAAGGTGCTGTTTCGGCTCTGCCGCTCACGGGTATGGTGGGATGGGGAGGAATCAAAGTGGAAGGTTACAATCCTCCCCCGGGACAGGAACTGCAGGCCGATCAGCGAGACGCCAGCACGGACTACTTCCGAACCATGCAGATTCCCTTGATCTCGGGCCGCTTCTTCTCCAATCAAGACAACCCGGATTCGGCGCCGGTCGCCGTCATCGATCAGAAATTCGCGCAGCGATTCTGGCCGCATGGCGATGCAGTCGGAAAACACCTCTGGCACGATCCCAAGAAACCGATCACGATTGTCGGCGTCGTCGGCGTGGTCAAGCAATACGGTCTGGATACAGATGGAAAAATCGCGGTGTATTTCCCGTCGCAGCAGGACTTCGGGCGGGGCACGTACCTTGTCGCTCGCTCCACCACACAAAATCCGGGGCTTGCGAGCGCGATGACCAGCGAGATCCACGCTGTCGACCCCACCGCCGTAGTTTACGGAATCCGAAGCATGCAGGACCGCTTGTATGAGTCACTAGCCCGCCAGCGCTTTGCAAGCACCATGCTGGCGGCTTTTGCTGTCTTTGCTTTGTTGCTCGCAGCGGTGGGACTCTACGGCGTGATGTCGTTCCTTGTTACGCAGAGCACGCACGACATCGGAATCCTGGTGGCACTGGGTGCGCGGCGCGAAAACATCCTTCGCCTGGTCGTCCGGCAGGGGATGCAGTTAACCCTGATTGGCATCTTCGCCGGGTTGATTGGTGCAGTCGCCCTGACGCGCGCCGTCGCTGCCCTGTTATTCAACGTCAGCGCCACCGATGCGGCCACATTCCTCACCGTCCCGGCGATGCTCGCCATCGTGGCATTCTGCGCAATGGTCATCCCTGCGTGGCGAGCCAGTAATGTAGATCCAATCGTCGCGCTTCGGCAGGAATAGGCGCCTTCCGAACTCGATCAGCCCGCGACGTTAGGGCATTGGCGGTATGGGGCGGGGTGCCCCTCTCACGGATACAATGTTGAGATGGGCACCCATTCCAGGCATCCTCAGCGGACGGTTCAAGCCGCATGAGGAGTTTTTTCCGCCTCATGCGTTACGGCTTACCCTACTCGATTCAATGGGTGGCCGGCGTTCTGCTGCTGGCGGCGGTGGGCGCGCTGGATACGTTTCGGGTACTCCTTCTGCAGCCCGTGTTTGACCAGGTATTTCGGCCTGACGCGCCTGAAGGCCCCGTTCTCCTTGGTCTGCCTCACAGCAAATGGCAATTCGACCTGAGAGCCCTTTTTCCGCACTCCCTGCACATTCACAACGATTACAACGTCGTAGCCTTTGCCATCGTAGTCGCAACTGTCGGCAAAGGACTGTGCGACTACATGGGAACGTATCTCGTGAATTATGCCGGCTTCGGCATGATCACCGACTTACGCAACCACCTCTACGAAGCCACGCTTCGGCGCTCGGCTAGCTTCTTCCATAAGCACGCAACTGGAACCATTCTTTCCACACTCATCAACGACGTCGATCGCGTACAACTCGCGATGAGCTCGGTCATCGGCGAGTTTCTCCAGCAGTTCTTCACCTTTGTGGTCGGGATTGTGTTTGTTATCCGTCTCGGAGGGCACCTGAGCTGGGCTCTCGTGTTGTTCATCCCGGTAGTGATCACATCGGCGCGAAAGATCGGTAGAGAAGTTCGCACCCGAACTCGAACCGGGCAGGACAAGCTCGCGGAAATTCAGAACATCCTGCACGAAACCGTCACCGGCAATCGCATCGTCAAAGCCTTCAACACAGAGATCTGGGAAATCCTGAGATTCAAGAGAGCCTCAAAGCGGCTCTTCCGCGCCAACCTCCGGAACGTGCGAATTCAGTCGATCAGTTCGCCGCTGATGGATACCATCGGTGCCGTTGCGATCGCGCTGTTTCTCTTCATTGGGCGTAACGAGATCCAGCATGGACGCATGACCATGGGTCTATTTGCGGCGTTCATTTTTCTGCTCTTCAAGCTCTACGATCCCGTCCGGAAGTTCGCCTACTTTTACAACAGCTTCCAGCAGGCAATGGGAGCGTCGCTTTCCATCTTCAGCTTCTTTGACGCCAAGGACGACGTGAAAGAGCTTCCCCACGCTGTAGCCATGCCGCGATTTGCGAATTCCATTCGCTTCGATAATGTCGGATTCTCATATTCAACGGAGAAAGGCGAGAGCCAGATCCTGCACAACGTGGATCTGGATGTGCACGCCGGCGAGTTGCTGGCACTGGTCGGACCGAGCGGGGCAGGCAAGTCGACCCTGGTAAACCTCATTCCGCGGTTCTTCGACGTGACCTCGGGCCGCATCCTGATCGATGGCCGCGATATCCGCGAGATGACGCTCGGCTCCCTCCGACGCCAGGTTGCGCAGGTAACCCAGGAGACCATCCTCTTCAACGACACAGTCCGCAACAATATCGCCTACGGACAGCCCGATGCCAGAAACGAACTAGTCGAGCAGGCCGCGCACGCAGCCCTGGCGCATGACTTCATCATGAAGATGCCGCAGGGATATGCGACAGTGATCGGTGAAAAGGGCTTCCGGCTCTCTGGCGGCGAAAAACAACGGCTGGCGATTGCCCGGGCAATTCTGAAAGATGCGCCAATCCTGATTTTGGATGAAGCGACCTCCGCGCTCGATGCCGAGAGCGAGTCATTGGTGCAGGCAGCGCTTTCAAATCTTATGCAGGGACGCACCACGCTCGTCATTGCGCATCGCCTGGGAACAATCCGACGGGCGAATCGCATCGCTGTACTCGAGGGCGGGCGCATTACTGCCATCGGACCCCACGAGGAACTGCTGACCACGTCCCCGACGTATCAGCGGCTTTATCAATTGCAATTCATGGATGTGCCGGAGCAGGAGGATTCGCTCGAGAACGAACAGCGAGCCCTCGAAAAGCTGTTGCAGCCTACGCTCTGGGCAGAGGCAGAGGGAAAGTAAGATGCCTATCTATTCAATGACCGGATTTGCCCGCACACAGGTGCGAGTCCACGACCAGCTAGCCTGCACGCTCAGTGTGAAAAGCGTGAATCATCGCTTTCTCGATATTCAGTTGAGATTGCCGGCCGGCCTCGACGCACTGGAAATGGAACTGCGGCGCGTTTTGAAGGAAAGCCTGCTCCGCGGGCACGTGGAGTTGACGCTCTCCGTCGATCGTTCGACACAGCAGCGGGCAGGCTATAACCGCGAAATTGTGGCCGGATATGTGGACGCATTCCGGCAGGCGCGCGGCGAATTCCGCTTGAAGGGCGATCCCGATTTGAATGCGGTTTTGCGGATGCCCGGCGCATTGCAAACCGAGAGTCGCAGCAACAGTGAAGAAGATGTGGCAGCGCTCACTGCAAGTGCATTGGCCGCCATCGGGCCTTTGCTCGAAGAGCTGAAGGTAATGCGAGGACGAGAGGGCGAGTCGCTTGAGCAGATGTTGCGCGCGTGCCTCGATCGCCTCTCCAACACCACCGATGGAGTTGCAGCACTCCGTCCCGAGGTCGAGCGGCGCTACCAGGAGCGGCTCACACAGCGCCTTACGGCTGCGACCGGAAATGAGTTCAACCGGCAGCGGTTGCTGGAGGAGGTTGCGGTGCTCGTCGATCGCAGCGACATCTCTGAAGAAATCCAGCGAATGCACACCCACATCGGCCATTTCCGAGAAGTGCTCACCACCGGCGGTGAAGTCGGAAAGAAGCTCGACTTCTTGCTCCAGGAGATGAATCGCGAGGCCAACACCCTGTTGTCCAAGACCGGCGGAGTTGGCGGCAAAGGAACAAAGATTACCGAGCTTGGTCTGGCAATGAAGGCTGACATCGAGAAGGCGCGCGAGCAAGTACAGAACGCGGAATGAGAGCATTCAGCCCTTAGCTCCTGGCTCTAGCTCGCTTACCTTCACGGGCCGCGGGCAATAAATTCACGAAAAGCAGCGAACAACGAGATTCGGGGGAAGACAAGTAAGTGGCAGGAATTCTATTCATCTTTTCAGCGCCATCGGGCTCAGGCAAGAGCACGCTCGTCAGCGAACTTCGCAAGCAGGTGAAGGACGTTGACTTTTCCATCTCGTGGACCACTCGGCCGCCCCGCGGGTCCGAGGAGAACGGGCGCGAGTACCACTTCACCTCGAAGGAAGAGTTTGAATGCATGGTTCAGGAAGGCAAATTCCTGGAGTATGCCCAAGTGTTCGGCAATCACTATTACGGCACGGCACGGCAGTCGCTTGAAGAGGCGCGGCGTCTCGGTCACGACTTGCTGCTCGACATCGACGTTCAGGGCGCTGCTCAGGTCCGATCCAGAATGCCGGAAGCAGTCAGCATCTTTGTTCTACCGCCGACACCCAAAGTCCTCCGCACTCGCTTGCGCAATCGCATGCGCGCGGAGGGCGATGTGAATGAGGCAGAACTGTACCGCCGCCTTTCCGAGGCAGCCAAAGAAATTGAGAATTACCGGAATTACAGCTATATTCTCATCAACGACATCCTTGACCGGACAGTAGCGCAACTTGAAGCCATCGT
>Ga0105240_10016237_pt1 | contig 10091 bp, 9 predicted proteins | sample KBSC54metaG_FD_80426 | JGI IMG/M metagenome (GOLD analysis project Ga0105240, IMG submission 80426) | Corn rhizosphere microbial communities from Kellogg Biological Station, Michigan, USA - KBS C5-4 metaG | ecosystem: Host-associated > Plants > Roots > Rhizosphere > Soil | place: Michigan, USA... | reverse complement strand
TAAACACGAAGCTGGCGCTTGCCTCCCAGGAAGACCCTAACGAGATCGAGGAAACCCGGGGGCGATGGGATGGCTATCGAGGCGCTCGTTCAAGACCTTCTCGCGGCACAAGTCGATGCCGGAGTCCCACACCCGACGGCGAGGCAGGGCAGCAGCTCCCGCGTGGCAGGAGAGAGGCCGTTCCTTCAGCGCACGGCGCTGCTATTGAAGCGCCGTGCGAGGAATATGCCACATCGGGCTGGCGGGCCCACACGACATCAGGTCGATGTTCGCAACGGCCGGGCCGGCAGCGTGACGAAGTCGGCTAAGGATCACGGTTCCAGCGTCAAGAACGACAAACAATATGACGGGCTACGCAAAAAGGGGTGAGCAAGGAACGCGGATGAGCACAGGTCGGCGAGCTCATTGCGTTTCGGCTTGGACGAACGCGTCGCCGGCCGCTCGGCGGCGACATGCCTCGATCTCCTGGAGTTGTTTCTCCGCTCGCGCTCTGAGCTCCTCGATCTGCTCGTGATCCAGTCGTGGCTCCCACGGCACCAGGAAGTGCAGGGTGCGCCACAGCGTCTGCTTGCCGGTGACGGCGAGAGCGAGAAGCTCCAACTCATCCAGGCGGCTCAGCGGCGAGTAGCCGAGCAGTCGTCCGTTCAGCTTCAAGCGTCCGGTCCTCTCCGCCGCGCAGGCCAGGGCTTGCTTGACACGGTCGGTGGCGATGTTCAGTTCCCCCATGATCGCGAGCAGCGATGCGCGGTCTTCGGCGATTTCCTGTGCGAGAGTTTCCAGCGCCGACTGGTAGGTGGGATCACCGCGGTTGGAACCCGCGGCACGCCGGGCGAGAGCCGCGCCGGCGGTCGCTCCCGCGAGGTGATCGTTGAGATAGATGGACAGCAGCTTGGTCTCCATCGAACAGGTCTCTACCCCCTGTAGGCGATACGGCACCAACCCGGGCGTGAGAAGTGCGGATGACCGACGGCAATATGGGGCATGCGCTCTTTGTGAGCGCTCCGGCACATCGGGCGTATGCCCAACGATTCGCTCGCTGACCCTACGTCCCCGCCAGCGCCCTAGCCTTGATCTGGTCGAACTCGGCATGCGTGATCGTGCCGCTGTCGAGCATCTGCTTGGCTCTGGCGATCTGCTCGGTCGGGTCGCTCTTGGTGGAGACCGACTGCACGTACTTGTCGAATTCCGCCTTGGCGTCGCTCTGTTGCTTGACGGCGCGCTCGGTCATGCCCTTGTGCTCGACGATCAAGTAGATGAACACGCCGAGGTAGGGCAGCACGATGATGAAGATGATCCACAGCACCTTGGCGAAACCAGACGTGTCGTGACGGCGGAAGATGTCTGCCAGCACTGTGATCAGTATCCAGATCCAGACGACGAATGCGAAGAAGATCAGCATCGTCCAGAACACTTCGAGAAATGGGTAGCTGGTAGCGAGAATCATCCCTATTCCTTTCGACCGGCAGCAGTGGATGGACCGCAGAGGCCTGTCTGCCGACGATACTCACGCGAGACGGCGCCGAATCGGGGTTTCCCCGCAGTCTTAGCGCTTAGGACACGGCACGGTCGGTTCGACCGTGACCGTTTCGCCGCTGAGGAAGCTCAGCTGCACTTTGCCTTTGAAGCCGCCTTTGGGGCACTTCTTTGGCACCGTGCCGTAAGAGACCAGTTTTTTGCCCTTCATGAACGCCGCGCCGATCTTGCTCTTGATCGACAGCACCGAGGCGTAGGGCGCTTCCGGCACGGTCGGGACGAGCGGCACTTCCGCGCTGAAGCGGGGTCCGAACGGTGGGGGAGCGGTGGAGATGCCGGCGAAGGCAAGCACTTCGATCAGCGCAGGTTCGCGCCCTTCGGTGTAGAAGGCGAGCTTGCCGCCGGGGGCGAAGAAGGGCTGGATCGTGCCTTTCTCGTGCACGCGAGCTGCCGAAACTGACGACGCCGAGCACTTCGCCTGTCGGGCCCGCGTAGGACTTCTTCGGGCAGTTCTGTACTTCGTGGCTTGCGAGCACCGCCAGCGGACAGTTGGCGAACCCTTGCGGATGCAGCTTCGTGCCGGCGGGCAGATCGACGACCACTTTCGTCACCGGCGAAGGAGCACCAAAATATTCTTCGCCTTTGATTTCAAGCGTCGCTTCCAGCGCCGCCGGCGCCCCGAGCAGGTTCCCCGTGTGCGGGTAGGTCCGACTTTTCGGATTGCTCGGTTCGACCGGGATCGGGACGATCTTCGCTTTGACGCTGACCTGCGGTCGCGCCGACGCCACGCTGGCCAGCGCGAGGCTGCCGACACTCGCGAAAGTCGCGGCGGCCAGGCTGCAGGCGGCGAGTCTCCGTGGCAGCGTCCTCATGCGCATCTCCCTGTAGTCAAGGTCTCCCTCGCGGTCAAGGCTACACAGGTGCGCTCGCGCACGACGCGCTCGGGCGGGTTTGGGACCGCACACCCCCTGTTGCGGTTCAGTGCTGAACGCAAAGGCCCCCCTTTCGGGCTGCGTGGTCGGGGTCACCCAATACCGTTAGCCCATGCCCAGCACCCTCGACACCGAGCAGATGCAAATCGACGGCCTGCCCACCCGCCGTCTCGTGCGCGGCGAGGGGGAGGACCTGCTCGTCCTGCACGGGTGGGGCGCTTCGATCGAGGCCGTCTACCCGATCGTGACGGGCCTCGCCCCGGTCGCGCGCGTGCACGCGCTTGACTTGCCCGGGTTCGGCGAGAGCGCGCCGCCGCCCGAGCCGTGGGGTGTTGAGCAGTACCAGGCGTTCGTCGCCGCCTACATGGACGCCGCCGGAATCGCCCGGGCGACGATCGTCGGGCATTCCAACGGTGGCCGGATCGCGATCAGGATGGCCGCCACCGAACCCGCTCGCGTGGCCAAGCTGGTGCTGGTCGACGCCGCCGGCATCCGCCCTAAGCGCACGTTTCGCTGGTATCGGCGTGTCGCGATGGCCAAGGTCGGCAAGCACGCCGCCCGTCGCTTGGGCGCCCCGGGCGAGCGCATGCGAGACATGCTCGTCAGCCGGGCGGCCTCGAGCGACTACGCCGCCGCCGGCGAGTTGCGCCCGACCCTCGTCAAGCTGGTCAACGCCGACCTGCGGCCGTACATGCCCGACATCGCCGCGCCGACCCTGCTCGTGTGGGGCGCCGACGACACTGATACGCCGGTCGCGATGGCACAGGAGATGGAGCGCCTGATCCCAGACGCCGGCCTGGTCGTGCTGGAGGAAGCCGGGCACTACAGCTACCTCGACCAGTCGGTCCGCTTCGCCCGGATCGTCTCGCACTTCGTGGCCCCGCCCGCGCGCGCCGGGGCAACCGAGCAGCGGGGTGCCGCCGCCAGACCACAGGGCGCCGGGGCAACCGAGCGGCAGGGCGCCGCCTCTGGACCGCAGGGCGCCGGGACAACCGAGTCCACATGAGCGCCTTTCAGGGAATCGCCCTCGTCATGGCGGCGCTTGCCGTGACAGTGCGCCTGGTCGGTCGCCAGCATCGGCTCTTGCATCTGCTCCAACTCGAGCACTACGAGAACGCGCGGCTGCGCCTGTGGCTGCGCCGCCGCGGCGAGCGCTGGCAGCCGCGTGAGCTGGCGGCGCTCGCCATCCTGTTCGCCGGCGCGGTGGCGGCTCAGGTCGCCGGGTCGGGCTGGGCATCGGGCGCACTGCTCTTGCTGGCCACTCCGCTCGCCGCGCTCGGCGTGGCCGACTGGCGGCGCGAGGCGGTCAAGCCACTGGTGTTCACGGGCCGCGCCAAGCGCCTGCTGCGGCTCGCCGTCTTCCCGCCGGTGCTGCTCCTCGTCGCCGCTCTGCGCATCGCCATCCTCGGCCCGAGCACCGCGAGCCTGGCGATCGTGCTCGCCCTGGCGCTGCTGCTGCTGGCCGGCGCGCCCGAGACGCTGCTGGCGGCCAACGTCGTGCTGCGTCCCGTGCAGCGCGCGATCGACGATCGCTACGTCTCTCGCGCGCGGGCCACCCTGCGCCGGGTGGCCCCGACCGTGATCGGCGTCACCGGCAGCTACGGCAAGACCACGACCAAGTTCTGCGTTGGGTCGGTGCTCGAGCAGGATCGCCCCACGCTGGTCACGCCCGAGAGCTACAACTCGCTGCTGGGGGTGGTCCGCACGATCAACGAGAACATGCGCGACGAGCACGAGGCGTTCGTCGTTGAGATGGGCATGTTCCGTCGGGGCGACATCGCCGAGCTGTGCGAGCTGGTGCACCCGACGGTCGGCGTCATCACCGCGATCGGCCCGATGCACCTGGAGCGTTTGGGTTCGATCGAGGCGATCGTCGCCGCCAAGGCCGAGCTGCTCGACGCATTGCCGCCGGGTGGCGAGTTCGTCACCAACGCCGACGACCCGCGCTGCCTGGAGTTGGCCGCGCGCGCACACGTGCCCGTGACCCTGTTCGGGATCGAGGCCGAGAACGCGCAGGTGATCGCGCGTAACCTGCGCCTGGCCGAGGGTCGCACCTGCTTCGAGTTGCTGCTCGACGGTCCCGACAGCGATCCGATCGCCGTCTCCGCCGGCCTGCTCGGCCGCCACAACGTCAGCAACCTGCTGGCCGCCGCCGCGGTCGGTCGTGCGCTCGGGCTCGCCCCCGAGCGGATCGCCGCCGGGCTGGCGAGCGTCACCGCCCCCGCGCACCGGCTGCAGCCGATCCACAACCGGGCGGCCGGGGTCGTCGTGATCGACGACGCCTACAACTCCAACCCCGACGGCGCCGCCGCCGCGCTGCAGGTGCTGCGCGAGCACCCCGCCACCCGTCGGCTGCTCGTCACCCCCGGGATGGTCGAGCTGGGCGAGCTGGAGGCGAAGCTCAACCGCGCCTTCGGCGAGCAGGCGGCGCCCGCCTGCGACCTGGCGATCCTGGTCGGCGCCGCACGCACCGATCCGATCAGGGAGGGCATGCTCGCGGCGGGCATGGACCCCTCCGCGGTCCATGTCGTACGCGACATCATCGAGGCGACCGCCCTGCTGGCCCGCACCACCCGCGCGGGCGACGTCGTCCTGTTCGAGAACGACCTGCCCGACACCTACGCCGCCTGATTTTTTTGGAGGAGGACCCCTTACGGGGTCCAATGCTGCGTGCTCGCGGGCGTGCCGCGGCTTCGGCCCATAAGCTAGGCGCTCATGCCACCACGCGACTTGAGGGTGGGCGTCGCCTTCGGCGGACGCTCGGTCGAGCACGACGTCTCGATTATCACGGGCCTGCAGGCTGTGGCGGCCTTGGAGGAGCGCCACAGCGCCGTCCCCATATACATCGCCCGCAGCGGTCGCTGGTATATGGGTGAGGCGCTGAAGGACCTCGCCGTCTACCAGCAGGAGGGCGGCTCGGGTGGGGGGGGTCTGGATTCAGAGGAGATCACCTTCGACCTGCACAACGGCCGCCTGCTGCGCCCGGCGGGGGGCGGATCGCCGTTGCGTGCCCCATGGCGGGGCGCGGGCGGACGCAGGGCCCCTGAGCCCGTGCAGCTCGACGCGGTCGTGCTCGCCACCCATGGCACTCAGGGCGAGGACGGTTGCCTGCAGGGCGCCCTGGAGCTGGCCCAGATTCCCTACGTCGGCCCGCCGGTCGGCGCGGCGGCGGCGGCGATGGACAAGGTGATGACCAAGGCCCTGCTCGCCCAGGCCCAGCTGCCGGCGCTGGCCCATGTCGCACTGCAGCGCGCGGAGTGGGATGCGGATCGTGAGAGCTGCCGGGCGCGGGCTCGCCAGGCGTTCGGCTTCCCGCTGTATGTAAAGCCGGCATCGCTCGGGTCGAGCGTCGGCGTTTCGCGCTGCGAGAGCGAGGCCGAGCTCGCCGAGGGGCTGGAGCTGGCGTTCGAGCTGGACCGCGTCTGTCTGGTCGAACCCGCCGCGCAGGGGGGTATTGAGGTCAACTGCGCTGTGATCGGTCGCCCCGGCAAGCAGCCACGCGCGTCGGTGTGCGAGCAACCGTTGGCAAGTGGCGGCACCCTGTCCTTCGAGGACAAGTACATGAGCTCAGGCAAGGCCGAGGGCATGAAGTCGGCCCAGCGCCTGATCCCGGCGCCGATCTCAGAGTCGCTGACGGAGCATGTTCGCGAGCTGGCGTGCGCCGCCTTCACGGCCTTCGGCTGCGCCGGCGTGACGCGGGTGGACTTCCTGATCGACGGGCAGGAGCGGGTCTGGATCAACGAGCTGAACACGATCCCCGGCTCGTTCTCCTTCTACCTGTGGGAGCCGGCGGGCGTTCCGTTCGTCGATTTGATGGACGACCTGCTGGACCTGGCGCTGGCCGACCACGCTGAGAAGCGGCGGACTACGACGGTGTTCGACACCAACCTGCTGGCGCTGCGGGCCGGCGGCGCCGCCAAGGCGGGCCGGAAGGCATGAGCAGCGCCGGCGCGATCGTCGAGCGGGGCGAGGGCATGAGTGGCTTCAGTGCGATCGTCGCGATGGGCGGTCGCTCGCTGGAGCGTGAGATCTCGCTGCGCGGCGGCCGCCGCGTGGAGCGCGCCCTGCGCGAGCTTGGCTACGAGGTACGGGCGCTCGACGCCGACGGCGACTTCGTGGCGCGTGTGATCGAGGAACGCCCCGACTTCGTGTTCGTCGCGATGCACGGTCGCGGCGGCGAGGACGGCACGCTGCAGGATCTGCTCGAGACTCTCGGCGTCCCGTACACCGGCTCGGACCCGTTGGCAAGCGCGCTGTGCATGGACAAGATGCTGTTCAAGCGGATGCTGGCCCTGCACCGAATCCCCACCCCGGCCTTCCACAGCTTCAACGAGACGGCCTTCCGCGAGCTCGGCGGCGCCGGCACGTTCCCGCGTTTGTTGACGGAGTTGGAGTTGCCGGTGGTCGTCAAGCCTGTCGCCCAGGGCTCGGCGATCGGAATCAAGTTCGTGCACTCCGCCGAGCAGCTGCCGAGCGCGATCCTCGGCGCCTTCGGCTACGGGGACCGCGTGCTGGTCGAGCGCCGTGTCGTCGGCCGTGAGCTCGCCGTCACGGTCGTCGACCGCGACGACGGCCCGGTCGCGCTACCGGTCGTCGAGCTGTTCACGCCCGAGAGCTTCTACAGCTACGAAGCGCACTACACGATCGGTCAGCTGCGGATGGAGGCGCCAGCGGACCTGCGGCCGGCGGTCCGCGAGCGCGTTGAGTCGGTCGCGCTTGCGAGCTACAGACTGATGGGCTGCCGCGACTTCGCCCGCGTCGATTTGATCCTCGACGAGCGCGACGAGCCGCAGGTGCTCGAGATCAACACGATCCCGGGCCTGACCGAGACGGGAATCCTCACCGCCGCGGCCGAGGCGGCCGGGATGAGCTTCACCGAACTGGTCGCGGCGATCGTCGCGCGCGTTCGCGCCGGCTGATCGTGTAGTTTTTTCGCCAACAGACGATTGTGTTCTCTGGTCGGGGGTTGGCGAGATGGCGGACGAGCGGAAGGGCGGGCAGAGGGCGCGGCGGCGCAGACCGCCGCCCAAGCGGGCGGCGACAGCGAAGAGGCCGTCCAGGCCGCGGATCGAGGACGCGGCCGATCCGCGCCGCTCGCGCTCGCTGGAATACGGGGCGGCGATCCTGCAGTGCTACTCGGGTGAGTACCTGGCGCTCGGCATCGCCGACCTGGCCGAGGTCATCGGCATCAGTCGCTCGACCACCCACCGCTACGCGATGACGTTGGTGGCGCTCGGCCATCTCGAGCAGGACAGCAAACGCAAGTATCGACTCGCGGCGCGCGCGGCCGATTCGGGCCGTGTGGCGATCGAAGCAGTTCGTGCCGAAGTGGGTGCGCGCGCGGTGCTCGAGGAGTTGCGCGACGAGCTCGGTCACACAGTCTCTATGGGCGTGCTCTCGGGGGGCCGCGTCATCTACGTGTACAGGCTGTTCGGTCACCGTCGCGGCCAATTCGCGATCGATGGCTGCCTGGAGTCCGGGGCCAGCGTGCCGGTGTATTGCACGGCGCTTGGCAAGGTATTGATGGCAAGCCTGTCGACCGCCGAGCGTGAGCGGTTGCTGGCCGAGCTCGAGTTCGAGCGACAGGGCCCGAAGGCGATCCTCGACCGCCGCCGGTTGGCGGCCGCAATCGAGCAGATCGGGGCGAGCGAGGCGGTGCTGAGCGACGAAGAGCAGATAGCCGGTGCGCGCTCGTTGGCGGTGCTCGTTCCCGGATCGCGCGGCGCGCACACGCTCGCGGTCGAGGTGGTCGTGCCGGCAAGCGCCTATAGCGCGAGTCGTCTGGTCAAGCAGGTGGGCCCACGCCTGAAGCGGGCCGCCAAGCTGATCGCCGGCGGGTAGCCTTCGCGCCGACTCGAACGGCGTTGCGCGGCGGCCAGGACAAGTGGCTCACAGTTTCAGCAGTTCATGCTGGAGCGCGTAATGAACCAGCTGGGCCCGAGTGTCGAGCCCAAGCTTGCGGTGGATGCGCGCACGGTGTGTCTCGATCGTGCGTGGCGAGAGCCCCAACTTCTGCGCTATCTCCACGCTGGTGTGCCCGAGGGCGATCAGCCGCAGCACCTCCCGCTCGCGCGGCGTGAGCTTGTCGCGCGCCCCGGCGCGGGCCTCGCCGAGCTTACTTGCGATCAGCGGGCTTAGATAGCGCTGGCCACGACAGGCTCCCCTTACCGCCGCAGGCAGGTCAGAGTCGGCCATCTCCTTGAGCACAAGGCCGATGGCGCCGTTGTCAAGCGCGCGGCGTGCGAACGCCGCGTCGTCGTTCATCGTCAACACGACGACGTTGGTGTCGCGCAGCTCCCTGGTCAGCCGCGCCAGCATCTCGATGCCCGAGCCGCGGTCAGGCATGCCCAGGTCGAGCACGAGCACATCCGGGCGCCGCGCGCGGACATGGTCCATCACCGATCCCAGGCTGTCCGTCTCGGCGATCACGTCCAAGTCGGTCTCGCCGTCGAGCAGCATTCGCAGGCTGTGGCGCATCGCCGCGTGATCGTCGGCCAGCACGATCCGAATCGGGTTGCTGGCGCCGTCAGGCTCGGGGTCCGGTACCGGTGCTAGGCGGAAAAGCCGAGACATAAGAGGACGCTAGAGACACTGCCTGCCTATGGGCAGTGGGCAAAGACACATATCGGTCGCGGCAAAACACTGAATCGAGCGCTAGCGCCGACCGGCGCCGGCGTCCGCCTCTTGCGCCTGGCGCGTGCGCGAGCTGAAGGGCATCGACGCGGAGACGCAAGGGGGGTGTTAACGGCGCAAGGGTGTAACGGCGCAAGGGGGCGTTAACGGCGCAAAGGGGGTGTTAACGGTGCAAAGGGGGCGTTAGCCAGGCAGGGGGGCGTTGACGCGGCAACGGGTCGCGCCCCGTCATCCACACCTGTCGCTGAGACGACCCGCCACCACGCTCCTTGTCAACCTGTCCCGGGCCTCGCGGGCACAGCGCACAGCCGAGCTGAGCGGCGCGCGCTACGGGCGCACCGACCAGCCGGGGCGCGATCGTCGGGAAAGGTCCGCGGCGTAGACGCTCAGTATTTCACTGCAGTCAGCTGGCGGGCTTCCGCTGCTGTCGCACCTTGATCGCTGGCATATGCTCGCGATATGGCATCTGACGCTTCCCCATTCAAAGTGATCGTGGCCGGCGCCGGTGTCGCCGGCTTGGAGGCGGTGCTCGCTCTCCGCGACCTGGCCGGCGAGCGCATCTCGCTCATGCTGCTCGCGCCCGAGCCAGTGTTCGTCTATCGCCCGCTGCGCGTGCGCGAGCCGTTCGCCTATGGTCGCGCCGAGCGCTACCCGATCGCCGAGCTTCTCGCCGACCAGCGGGTCGAGCTGCTCGGCGAGAGCTTCTCGTGGGTGGATGCAGATGCGCGCGTGGCCCACACCGACAACGGTCTGGAGCTCGGATACGACGCGCTGCTGCTCGCTCTCGGGGCGCACATCCGCACTCGCTATCAGCACGCCTACACGATCGACGACCGGCATCTCGATGACATCCTGCACGGTCTTCTGCAGGATGTCGAAGGCGGCTATGTCAAGCGGATCGCCTTCGTCGTGCCTGCCCGGATGGCGTGGCAGCTACCGGTCTATGAGATCGCACTGATGGCCGTCAGGCGCGCCGGCGAGCTGGGTGCGGACGTGCAGGCCACGATCGTCACGCCGGAGGAGTCCCCGCTGGCGATCTTTGGTGTGGGCGCG
>Ga0105240_10016235_pt1 | contig 10091 bp, 7 predicted proteins | sample KBSC54metaG_FD_80426 | JGI IMG/M metagenome (GOLD analysis project Ga0105240, IMG submission 80426) | Corn rhizosphere microbial communities from Kellogg Biological Station, Michigan, USA - KBS C5-4 metaG | ecosystem: Host-associated > Plants > Roots > Rhizosphere > Soil | place: Michigan, USA... | reverse complement strand
GTCCGGCAACGGCTGCCACACGGTTGTATTCGCAGTTGCCGCAGTCCCTAGCGTCGCAATCTTCCTCGTCTCGGCGTTCGCCCCAGTGTCAATCTCCACCGAGTCGCCAACGGTCATCCCATCCGTGCTTCTCACGTGAATTGTGGCATCGCCGGCGTGCGCGCCAGCCACCAGTCCGGAATTCGCCAGCCCAAGCAGATAGAATCCGTGCGCGGCAACTTGCGTTCCCGCAGGAATCTTCACCGTCGAGAACAACGGCTCCTGTGTCGGCCTTTCCGTCAGAGTCCAGTTCGAGATATCCGCGCTCGCGCTGCTTGCATTGAAAATCTCGATGAACGAGTCCGTCTGATTCGCCGAACCCGATCCAATCCTCACCTCGTTGATTTTGACCGCGAGAACGTTCCGCAACTTTTCGGTTGCGCTTTCATTCCGCGCTTTCCCGCTCGCATCCTTCCACGAAGCGTTCGCCACCAGATCGCCATTGAACCCCGCGCTTCCCGCCGTCACTTTGAACGTAGCCGTCGCTGTCGAACCCGGCGCCACCGGCTCACCCATCGTCTTAGAACCGCCGCTGCCTTCCTGGACAGCCGATGTCCACCGTTTCGGCGCCGCAATGCTCAGCTTCAAGTCAAGCACCGGGGCACCCGTGGTATTGGTGAACTTCACCGCAACGTCCTGTGATGATCCCGGCGAAAATGTCTGCATCCCCGGCGCCTTCTTCACTGCCGAAGCCGGCGATATCGTCAGCATCGGCAAATCGTAGTGCGCCGCCACCACGTTCTGCTGCACCAATTGATCGGTCGCGTCCATCGGGAAGGTCCCCGCCGCCGTCATCGCGCCCTCATAGAACGTCCCCTGCGACGAGTTGCTGTTATCACCGCCATTGCCCAGCAGAATGGCCCCCTGCTTGCGCATCGGATCATACGTCGAGTTCACGCGCTGCCCGTTGAACATCACCGCAAGCTCGCCCTTTTGCGAGTCTCCTCCCATCGACGTCCAATGATGCGGCTCGCCTTTTGCAATCGCCGTCGCAAATCGCCAATCGATCGCCGGCAGACTCGGGCAGTACTTCGATCCATCCGCATTCACGCAACCCACCAGGTTGTTCTCCTGGTCAGTCATCACCCACGGACCCGACCCCTGGCCGTGATACCACGCGGTAGCGTTGCCATAATACGTCGTCTCCATCGTGCCGTTATCATCGTCGCGGCTGTCGATCTCCGCATTGCCGTAGTCGAAACAGCACCCATTGTTGAAGTGCAGTCCGTTGATCACCCAGTACTGCCCCTCTGCCTGATCGTCGACCGCCGTGCCCTTCGGGTCGTCGTTGCGCAACCCCATCCCAGGCTCGATGAACACTCCATAGACTCTGTGCCCCATCAAGGTCACCGGGGCCGAGTCAGCCAGAGGCAGATTATTGAATCCGCCCATCGCCGGCCCGCTGAACCCACCTCGCGGCGCTTGTGTCAGGTCGTTGTGCTTTGGCGACTGATCGTAGATCTTCGTGATCCAGCAGTACGTATTCACGCAGAACTTGTCCTGCGCCGCGGCATCTGCGTAACCGCCCGGGTCAGAATCAGACGGCCGCTTCACCCCGATGTCCAGCGTCTTCATGTCCGACTGACGCAGTACTTGATAGAGCGGTCCGTTGTAGCCCGAGTACAGTGCGCGGGTAGTACTGTGAGCCGCAACGCACGTGTTGCCCGCAGCGGCGTAGATGTCGCACGGTCCCTTCGGCCTCTCACCTTGAGCGGCCGCTACCGACCCGCCAACAAACAGTCCACTTAGCGCGCCAAAAAAGAATACGAGATGAAGTCTCATTGTCATTAGCTCCCCATTGCAGGCCGGTCTCGTCTACCCGTTCGCGTCGATCCCACGGCACTCTTTACGTCCGGAATACGTATACCACTGCGTGCCAGCTAGTTTTCCACTCATCTGTAACCTACTCTGAGAATACGTATACCCTGCAGATACTCTCAACTGGAAAGCCCCATTCGCTATCCTGTATAAGGACCCGCAATCCGGGATCCGAGGCGAATGCACAAACGTACGCGTAGAACGCTCCTCGTCGTAGCTGGTGTCTTCCTGCTGCTGGCCGTCGCCGTATTCCTTCGCTCCAAAGCCCCGCCAGAAGCAGCCCGCCTCCTACCCGAGTCCGACGGCATCATCTACTTCAACCTGAAGCCAGTCCGCACCTTCCTGCACAAAGACCTCAAGCCGCCCACCCGCGTCCCCGAGTACCAGGAATTCGTCGACGCCACAGGTGTTGACTGGGAGAGCGACCTCGACTCTGCGGCCGTCGCCCTGCACCGCATGCCCAACCCCGACGGTCCCAACGGCCCGGTCGCCTACTCCATGGTCCTCACCGGCAAATTAACCGGCAAGCGCCTGAACACCTGGCTCGACACCCACGCCGTCAGCCGCGAACAATACGCCGGTCACGCGATCTTCAACATCCCCTCTGAAAGCCGCACCGTCCGGGTCGCCCAGATCGGCTACGACATGATCGCCGTCTCCAACTTCCCTACTACCGAAAAGATCCACTCCATCATCGACCGCCATCGCACTGCGGCCCTGCCCTTCGCCGGCTCATCCCTACTCAGCGCTCATTTTCATGAAGTTCCCCTCCTCTCCGTCGCCTGGGGAGTCGGTCAGGTCGGCCTGCCCTTCTCTGAAAGCGGCGCAATCAAAGTCCTCGGCCTCTCCCTCCCGCTCCAGGACGACTCCACCATCATCGCCAGCGTCACCCCCGGCCTGCCGCTCGGAAACTCCGTCCACCTTCGCGTCGAAGAGATCGCTCCCGACGAATCCAAGGCCGCCAGTCAGGCCGCCGCTCTCAGTAGCATCGTCCTACTCGCCCGCGACGTCACCATCCAGCTCTCCAGCAACCCCGCCAACGACGCCTTGCGCGAGATCCTCAAGAGCACGCAGATCAGTCAAAAGCGCAACCGCGTCGTCGCCACCGCCACCCTCTCCCCTGCCTTGCTCGGCCGCGTTACGGAAAGCCAAAATTCCTCAACCGATCCAGCAACCCCGATCGCCGATTCGGCATCTAGATAGTCAGACAGCAGCGGTTTCCCCTGTCTTGCCTCAAACTTGTTGCCAACGGGTCGCCGGTCAGGTTTGCATCTTCCTGGGTTGGGGGATGAGCTTAGTCCCGGCGGCCTTTCTCCGTTATGGCAGCATTTCTCTTGCCTCCCTTGCCTCCCATTTCGCATCCTTAGCAACATATGAGTCAGCTCATTTGCCCTTCCCAGTCAATCCCCAGTGAGGTGTCATGATCCGTTTCCTCAGAAGCCAAATTCTGATCTGCACGACTTTCTGCCTGGTCTCCGCCGGAGCGTCAGCCGCCAGGCACTCCTCCCAGTCCAAAACCGCACAATCCAAATCCACCGAATCCACTACCAAGGTGCTCACCGGGCAGAATGCCTTCACTGACGCCGCTCACGAGTCGCCCGGTACCCGTCGCCATCTCACAGTCACCGACCTGCCTGCCCCGAACGAGAAGGAATCCGTCGACAACGGGACCAATATGGTTCCCCGGCCGCAAAACGCCTGGCCCATCGCCCCCAAGGGCTTCAAGGTCGAGCAGTACACCACCGGCCTCAACAACCCCCGCCTTATCCGGGTCGCCCCAAATGGCGACCTGTTCGTCACGGAAAGCCAGCCCGGCAAGATCCTCGTATTCCGCGGCGTTACCCCCGACGGCAAGCCGCAGCAGACCTCCGTTTTCGCCGAAGGCCTCAACCTTCCCTTCGGCATCGCCTTCTACCCCGCCGGACCGAACCCGAAATACATCTACGTCGGAAACACGGACGGAATCATTCGCTTCCCATACCAGGCCGGAGACCTCAAAGCGCGCGGCCCTTCTGAGCAACTGGCCGAATTGCCCGGCGGTGGCCGTCTGCGTGGCGGAGGCCACTGGTCCCGCGACCTGGTCTTCTCCAAAGACGGCACGAAGCTCTTCGCCTCCGTCGGCTCCCACTCCAACGTCGACGACCCCGATACACATCCTGAGGAGTTCCATCGCGCCGACGTTCTACAGTTCACACCCGAAGGCAAATTCGTAAAAGTCTATGCTTGGGGAATCCGAAACTGTGTTGGCGAAGCTATCAATCCCATTACGGGCGAGCTCTGGTGCTCCACAAACGAGCGCGACACCATCGGCAATAACCTTGTGCCCGACTACATCACCCATGTCCAAGAAGGCGGCTTTTACGGCTGGCCCTGGTGGTACATGGGCGGACACCAGGATCCACGCCATCCCGGCAAGCACCCCGAGTTGCAGTCAAAGGTCATCACCCCCGACATCCTCATGAACCCCCACATGGCCTCGCTCGAGATGCTCTTCTACGAGGGCTCGCAATTCCCCGCCGAGTACAAGGGTGACGGCTTCGCATGCGAACACGGATCGTGGAACCGCCTCCCGCGCACAGGGTATGAAGTTGTCCGCCTGCCCATGAAGAACGGCCATGCCACTGGCGAGTACGAAGACTTCCTCACCGGCTTCACCGTCGGTGACGGCAACGTTTGGGGTCGCCCCGTCGGCATCGCCGAAGCCAAAGACGGTTCACTCTTCGTTTCAGACGACGGCACCAACTCCATCTGGCACGTCACCTACACCGGGAAATAAACCATCGGTCTGATCTCGATAAGAGACCCCAGGTGAGGATAACTTCCTGGGGTCTTCCATTTTTCAGCGGGATCCACTTCGCTCCGACACTTGCCCGTGCACTAGTTCGCACAATTTGAGTGTCATCGGATCGCTCAGGCTGTAATACACAAACTGCGCATCCTTCTGCCGCGTGATCACGCCCGCCGAAGCCAGCAGCGACAGGTGCTTCGACACGTTCGACTGTGTCGCGCCAGTCGCTTCCACAATCTCATTCACGGTCAGCGGCTTTCTGCAAATTGCCTGAAGGATTTTCAGCCGCATCGGCTCTCCAAGCAACCGGAACTGCTGCGCTACCTTTTCCAGTTCAGCGTCGGTCAAGTTTCGAGTTTTCATCGCTATTGACATATGACTCTATGGTGATATGATCATACACGATTATGAATGGCACGCAAGGCAAATCCATCTCTCCCGCTCATCGTTGTCTGCTCCTCACAAACGCCGAGGCGCCCGAACTGCTCGACGTCCGCACACCACCGGAATTTACAAACGCTCATGTCCCCGGCGCAGTCCTGATGCCTCTGCAGGACCTCACACCCGCAGACTATCTGAAGCGCCATCAAACCGGTGCACCGATTTTTATCCTGTGCCAATCCGGTGCACGCGCCCGCACTGCTATCGAGCGATTCCAGGCATGCGGGTGTGACGACGCTGTACTCGTCGAGGGCGGCACACAGGCCTGGATCGATGCAGGTCTACCAGTCAACCGCGGCGCAGCCACGGTTCTTCCGATCATGCGGCAAGTCCAGATCCTCGCCGGAAGCATATCGGCGATAGGCGCATTGCTCGCTCTGATCGTCAGCACCTGGTTCGCTCTCATACCGCTTTTCATCGGCAGTGGACTCCTCTTCGCCGGAATGACCGGCACCTGCGGAATGGCAATCCTGCTCGCCCGCATGCCTTGGAATCGCTTCCACTCTGAATGCCTCAACCTGTCTCGCACTCCGGAAAGATCATGAACAATCCAAGAATGATCGTCATCGTCGGCGGCGTCGCCGGCGGAGCATCAGCAGCCGCAAGAGCCCGCAGAGTCGATGAAACGGCCGAGATCCATATCTTCGAACGCGGACCCTATATCTCATTTGCAAACTGTGGTCTGCCCTACTTCATAGGCGGAGAAATCCAGGACCGAAACAAGCTCCTCATCATGACTCCCGAGAAAATGTGGGCCCGGTCGCGCGTTCGGACCCATGTCAATCACGAGGTCCTCTCCATTGACCGCTCAGCAAAGACCATCCGCGTCAGACGTCCCGATAGCATTGACGACGATGTACCTTACGACAAATTGATTCTGAGCCAGGGGGCCCGCCCAATTGTTCCACCGATCCCCGGCGCCGATTTGCCCAACGTTTTCACACTTCGCGATGTCCCGGACATGGATCGCATCGTCACCTTCCTCGAAACAACACGGCCCCAAACCGCTGCCGTCATCGGCGGCGGCTTTATTGGCCTGGAAATGGCCGAGGCCTTCCATCGTCGCGGAATCCACGTCACGATTATCGAGAAATATCCTCACATTCTTCCGCTGCTCGATCACGACATGGCGACCGATCTGCAAAATCATTTGGATGGTGGCGGCGTCGATCTCAAAACCTCTGCCGAGGCCAAGGCACTGACTTCAGAAGGCGTGGACTTGTCCGACGGCACCATCATTCCCGCCCAACTCATCCTCCTCAGTGTCGGTGTAAAAGCGGAAATTGGTCTCGCAAAAGAGGCTTGTATCGAGATCGGTATCACCGGCGGCGTCAAAACCAATGCGCGTATGGAATCCTCTGACCCGGATATCTACGCAGTGGGCGACGCTGCTGAAACCACGCATGCGCTCACCGGAGCACGGACCCGGATTCCCCTCGCAGGTCCCGCCAATCGCCAGGGTCGTATCGCCGGTGCCAACGCGGCCGGCGGACACTTCACCTACCCCGGAGCTCTCGGCACATCCATCGTCCGCATGCTGCACATGACTGCGGCGACCACTGGCCTTTCGAGCGCGCAAGCCATGAAGGCCGGGCTCACGTTTTTCAGCAGTGTCACCCGCGACAACAGCCATGCCGGCTACTATCCCGGATCGAAACCGACGACCCTCAAAGTTATCGCCGAAGAAGGTACGGGCCGCCTCCTCGGCGCTCAAATCATTGGCGAACAAGGTATCGATAAGCGTATCGACGTCCTCTCCACTGCTATCGCTGGGCGAATGAGCGTTTTCGATCTCGAGAATCTAGATCTCGCCTATGCCCCGCCGTTCGGCTCAGCCAATGATCCGATCAATGTCGCCGGATTTGTCGCCGATCACATCGTACGCGGCGATATCCCTTCCATTTCTCCGGAAGACTGGTACCAAAACGGAGAGTATCTTCTCGACGTGCGAGACGACGATGAACTCGCTCGCTTTGGCGCCTTGCGCAACGCGGTGCACATCCCTCTCGGCGAGCTTCGCAGTCGCCTCGGCGAATTGCCCCGCGACCGCAAGATAATCGTCTACTGCCAGAAAGGCCAGCGCGGGTATCTCGCTGCCTGTGCGCTGAAAGGCAGCGGCTTCGACAATGTTGTGAACCTTCGCGGAGGCTTTGCCCAGGCTCAACTCGGCAGCATGTGACCCGAACGGCCGGGTACAGGATCGCAGGTCTCGATTCTGAGACCCTGAACCTCGCCACCTTAGTACAACCTGAAATCCACCACCACCGCTATCCGAACGGCCACCGGCCGTCCATCCTTCTTTGCCGGTTTGAACCGATATCGCATCACAGCCTGCAACGCCTTTTCATCCAGTCCCATCCCGATCGACTGAACGACGCGCGGACTCTGCGGATTCCCATGCGCATCAATAATCACTGAGATGGTGCACGCGCCCTGGTGTTTGTGCCGTCGTGCCTCATCCGAAAACTCCGCTTCCGGCGTGAAGATCGCGATCGGCTGTGACACGCCATTCACTCCTGGCACGTAGGTTGCGTCAGACGAACCTTGTCCCCATCCCCTTTGGCCATTGCCTGGGCCATCGCCGCCATTACGCCCCGAGCCAATGCCCGCAGGTCCACCCGACCCGCCCGATATCAGCGTCACATTTGCCGAGTTGTGCACTCCGATCATCGCCATCTCGGGGTTATCCGGCAGCGTCACCTCCGGCGGCACCGCAATCCTGTTCTCGATCGCGATCTTTGGATCCTCCAGCAACGGCACCTGCACCGGCGACAGTGGATGCATATCCTGCTTCGGATTGCGTCCTCTATTCGCTTCCACCGGATCGTTCACTCCACCGCCACTGCCGGCCGCTCTACGTGCGTCCAGCGGGACAAACAGCGGAGAATCCTTGGCGACGAATCTGTTCAGCGGATCTCGGAGTGGAGACGGATGATTCATAGCTGGCACGCCAAGCAAAATCGCCAGGAGTAGAATCCCGCTGTTCACCAGTGCCGCGGACCCCACAGCCCACGGATTTGTATCTGCCGCCATACGATCTACAACAAGTACCGGCGTCGAACTCAACTCAAGCGGAGCGAGCTTCGGAGGAAACAGCCGGTCACGCACGCTCTCATAGAGCTCGTACCACAACGGATGTTCATCGGCTTGGCTCAAAGAAAACATGTCGCGATCGCGCGTTCCCAGCGGCTCAGGAAGTGTCATGCGTGCTCCCATCGCGGCCTTTCACTCAGCCGCCAATCTTTAAGACACCGTTCTGTGACTCCGATAGCTGATAGACCAGGGAACACCAGAGTTCGTCATCCGCACGAATCTCCGCATGCGAAATTTCCCGAAAAGCATGACGCTCTGCATCGCCGGCTGGAGATAATGAGCAGAGCAGTTGCGGACGGCGGAGCCAGGACGAGTTCGCGACAGACCCTACATAACATCGATTGACGAGGAGAGTCTTGCCCCTTACCCAACATCCTTCCGGCCCGCGCAAGCTCCGCCTCTTACCCTTACTAGCCGCGACGTACTTCATGGTCTCCGGCGGACCCTACGGCCTTGAGGATATCGTGGGCTACGGAGGCTACACCCGCGCCCTTCTGCTCGTTTTTCTGCTTCCCATCGTCTGGAGTTTCCCCACCGCGCTCATGCTTGGCGAACTCGCTGCCTCTGTGCCTGACGAGGGCGGCTTTTATGCCTGGGTACGCCGCGCCATGGGTCCGTTTTGGGGTTTCCAGGAAGCCTGGCTTTCGCTTTCCGCTTCCATCTTCGATATGGCCATTTACCCCACTACGTTCGTTCTCTACCTCGAACGGCTCGCGCCTGCAATGACGCAAGGACACCGGGGCCTGCTACTGAAACTCGCCGTTGTCGCCGCTGCTGTGCTTTGGAATCTCCTCGGTGCGGCTGCAGTCGGCGAAGGTTCACTCAAGCTCTGGGTCGTGTCGATTTCTCCGTACTTTGTAATTGTTGGCATCGCCATCTACATCGGATTCATCGGCTCGCGAGGCCCCTTTGGCGGACACGCCTCCATGGGTCACCCCGCGGGCGCAGCTTTCTCCACGGCAGTCCTTGTTGCGATGTGGAACTACATGGGTTGGGACAACGCCACAACGATTGCCAACGAGGTCGACAACCCGCAGCGTAACTACCCTCGCGTCGCCGTGCTGGCAGTCGTCATGGTGATCCTCACCTACTCCATTCCGATCGCCGCCGTCGCATGGGCGGGAATTCCGGCAACCCAATTCTCGACCGGCGCATGGGTAGACGCCGCCCGAATCTTTGGCGGGCCGCTGCTCGCAACTGCAGTAGTGATTGCCGGGCTCATGGACGGTTTCGGCACCTTCAGCAATCTCACACTCTCGTACACACGTCTGCCGCACGTCCTCGCAGAAGATGGCTTTTTGCCTGATATCTTCACGAAAAAACTACGCAACGGATCCCCCTGGGTCGCCGTCCTCGCCTGCGGGGCTTGTTGGGCTCTGGCTCTAGGCCTCCCCTTCGAACGCCTCATCACCATCGACCTGGTCCTTTGGGGTCTTTCCGTGATCCTCGAATTTCTGGCGCTTATCATCCTTCGTCGTAAAGAGCCGTCCCTTGCCCGACCTTTTCGAATACCAGGTCCGGAATGGATGCCGATCCTTCTAGGACTCGGTCCCACGGCTATGATCATTTACGCCCTTCATGCGTCACGATCAGAGACCGTTGCCGGCATCTCTGCGTTCGCATTCGCGCTCACCATTGCTGCTGGCGGCCTACCCCTCTACTTTCTTGCGAAGGTTGCGATGCAAAAGCGCAAAGCTAAGACTCTCGTCGAGATCTAGTGCTCCTCTCGATGACAGTCCCGGACTGCCGCTGCGACACCCGCTAATGCTTCAGTCCAAGGGCGTCCACTACTGCATCATCTGTCTTGGCCGGCTTGCCATCTTCTTTCCACACCACACCGAAGCCGCCGCGATAATCCCACATCGTCCACCCAATCCCATCAGCTTCCAGCGCCGTCCGCACGTCGTGAATC
>Ga0105240_10016232_pt1 | contig 10093 bp, 7 predicted proteins | sample KBSC54metaG_FD_80426 | JGI IMG/M metagenome (GOLD analysis project Ga0105240, IMG submission 80426) | Corn rhizosphere microbial communities from Kellogg Biological Station, Michigan, USA - KBS C5-4 metaG | ecosystem: Host-associated > Plants > Roots > Rhizosphere > Soil | place: Michigan, USA... | reverse complement strand
TCGATTTGCGCCGCGATGATGCAGGCCGCTTTGGTATTTGCGGAGCCACCTCCTACGATCGCATCGAACAGCGGATTGGCGGTTTTCCAGTGAGAAACTGTTTTGCGCTGACTGGCGTATGACTGCGCCGACGCTGGCTGCGCCATAGTCATGATTTGTCTCCTACAACGGCCGGTCCTGTAATTGTCTAGCTCGGACTCGACAGTATACGTGTTCAGTTTGAACGTCAACGACGCGGATAACGCGGTAAGGTCAACGCAAGTATGATGGCCAGAGACAGTGCCCCCGCTAGCACTGGAGAGGCCGGAGTGTATGCCCCCCATTTATCGCGCAGTATCCCCAGCACGACTGGTCCCACGCCCAGAGACAGTGTGGTGAGCCCAACCGCCACACCGAAAATCGTCGAGGCGTTGGCCAGGCCGAAGTATCGGCTCGTGAAGAACGGCAGAAGCCCGGCCACTGCAGCAAAGCCGGAACCCATCAGCGCGAGTCCAATCACGACCGCCCATTCCTGCGATGTCAGCATCGCGAGAAATCCCAACAGCGGCAGTGCGAAGACGATGGCGAGCATACCCGGGCGCGGCAGCCTATCGGCCGCACCGCCGGCGAGCAATGAACTAAATGGCCCGGCAAGAGAATAAAGAGTCAGTGCAAACGTCGCTGTGGCGGAGGAGACGCCGCGTTCTCCAGCCCATGGAACGAAGTGACTGCTCAAGCCGCTGCACGAAGCACAAACGAGCGTCGATGCCAGGATCACCGTCCAGAAGGCACGACTCGTAAATGCAGTCATGGGTTTCAAGTCCATGCTCGCTATATCGGGCTTTCCCATTATGACGGATGGGCTCGATTGCGGAGCTTCCTTCAAGAAGAAGTAAGAAACTGGCATGGCGATGGCCACTATAAGTCCCGCTAGTGCGAGATAGGCACCCTGCCAACCGATATCAAGGATAAGCACACGCGTGAGCACCAGCATCAAGGAAGTGAAGATCGCAACCGACCCGCCTAGGACGGCGGTCAGCGCAATACCGCGGCTGCGGTCGAACCAACTCGACACGACCTTGGCCAGCGCGACCGGACCGCATGTTGCAGCCAGCGGCCCCATCAACGCCGAGATGACGTAAAGCAAGATAATACTGCCGTTGAGAAGGCTCATAGCTGCCAAGATGGCCGCCCAAGCAAGCAGTCCGGGGAGTAGTACCTTGCGGACACCCATGGTATCGATCAGTCGGCCCACCAGAGGCCCGGAAAGAGCGCCTGTCAAGCCTGAGATCAACATCGCTTGCGGAAACGTCGCGGCGCTCCAGTGGAATTGCCGAGACACCGGCTCAAGGAAGAGGGGAAATGTCCCCATGAAGACAGGCGCGAAGCTTAGGCCCATGCATATGGAGCAGGCGATCGCAACGACAATGCCCTCGCGGCTCATCTCGGTACGTGCTGGCGGATCGCTGGCCAAAGGCAGGCCGGCAGCGGTAGTAATCGGAACTGCTTTGTGTTTCATCAGATGCTCCTCCAAGGGTGGTGTCATTATCGTCTAACCTGTATCTGTGGTCCGTCGGCGGTATCCTGCCCAGCCTGATGGCTGCTGGGCCTTTATCGGTGAGGCGCAACGGCGACTCAAGTCGCTGTTGATGCACTCGCAGATTTGGCCGTGTGTCTAATCGAGAGGCGATCGCTGCCAGAAGCGATCATCTGGCTGGCGGCGGCGGGTTCGAGGAGCCGATTGGCATCGGCAGTCTGATGTGCGACGGAGCCGAGCAACATCCTGCGTTTTTAACCCCTGGCGAGGCGGTTAACCAGTAGCGTGAATTCAACGGGGGGCGGTTGTCAGGACCTGGCTGATCTATGGAAAATAGCGGTCGTGTCCCTCTAAACGGCTTAGACTGGTTTCTCCGAGAAAACCGCCGGTGATTTTCTGGCGTGCGGCGTTCGAATTCTGAGCAGAAAGAAACAACTACAATCGTATGTCGGCGATGTGCGAACTGGCCGCCGAAGCTGCGGGCAGCCTCGATGGAATGACCAGCGCTGGAGCGCTAGGCGCTGCACCTGACGTCCGGCGTTGATCAGACCATATACGGCGGCGGCTTCACCGCAATGCTTAAGGTCTTGTCAGGCCCGTGATACGCCCAAGATCGACAAGAAGCGTCAAACCGATCATCCAGCCACTGCGGGTGGAACCGGTGGCGGCCAATGGGTGCATTCTGTTGGGGTGCAGAAGATATTGAGCAAAGCCATTGACGAGTACCCCGGGAGCGAGCCCGTACTGTGCGTGTACATCGAAAGAGAATGTGTTGCGGTTAACGCCGTCACTGCTCCAACCGCTCACCGTACTGAGCTGCTGTTCATAAAGCGCGCGCCCGCTGCTCAACTGGATATAACGAATGATCGATCCCACCAGCGCCGCAGGGTTGTCTCTGAGAAAGCCGCCGTACTCGGCTCCGCCATACGCTTCGATCGGAAAGGACTGGCCAGGGCCGGGCGTAATAAATGCGCCGCCATACAGTGCGACGTTAGGAGGGGTAGGGCCTTTTGCGCCAGGAGCGGTCCAGATGACTTTTCTTGCCTGGCCATAGAATCCCCATGTGCCGTTGCTGTGTTTGAGGGCGCTGCCAGAAGGATTGAGGATCTGACTCGAGCCATCCACATTGTGCAGATCGTCCGTGTAAGGACTCGTATTGTGATATACCCCGACTTCGGCATTGAGGGGATACCGGGTGTCGGAGAAATCCGTCTTGTGAGTAACATTTGCGATACCTATAACCCCCGTTCTGGTCCGAGTACTCCAGTTCCAGCCAGTGGAGTTCATGTAAAGCGCGGAGTTGTCTTCGACCACACCGAACCCCAGGCTAGTATGGCGCGAGAGCAAGTACGCGAGCCGTGCTCCCCACAACGATTTTGTGATGCCTGGCACGTTGAGAGTTATCGCGGGAGTCGACGCCACACATCCTGCGCACATCGTCGGCACCAAAAAATCGTCCGTCAGATTCATGCGACCGTACTCAACGTGGAGACGTTTTTCAAACAGGTCATGCGATAGTGTGAACTTGATCAGGTCGTTGGTGGTGGTCTGGGGAACAAGTGGCGTGAAGGCCGATCCTGTCTGAGTGGTGTAATTTACTGTGTTGTGAGAAGGTGGCTCCCAGGCCCAAATAAAATGAAATTTCGTGTCAGGAATGCCCGCGAACTTCTGCAAGTCAACATCGGCGCCCGTAAAAAGTGTGAAGTAGTCGGTCGATTTTCCGGTCGCGATGCCAGTTGAAGGGTTCGCCGCAGATAAGTTTGCCAACCGCAGGCCAAGGTTGATTCCGCGTTCTTCGAGCGCATCGCCGATGCCGCTAAGCGGTCCCTTTCTGGGCAGTTGCCCCTCGCTTTGCGGGGGAGCGCTCACGCCGGAAGCCATGGGTGGACTTTGACCGGATTCTGTCTGCACCTGAAGGATATCTCGATTGGAAGATGCCGAGACATCACGGGAGGGGGAGGTATTTTTGTCCGGGAGCGGCATGCTCCCTACCCCGCTTGCAGCATTGGTTGCCTCAGCAGCCTGCAGATTGTCAGCTGATGCCATTGTGCAAAGCGATGAGCACCCTAGAGTCAGGATCGCTATTGTGATAGCACCCGTCAGCTTGTTGAACAGTTTCATGTCTCCTCCTTGTAATTGCCGTATTCCGGCTGGTGCTTGGCTTGATCGATATCACGTACGGAATCGATTCAATGTGGAAAGGCGCATCTCATATTGGTTATTTATGCGTATCTACTGAAGATCGCTTTCTGCATACTGCGCTTGGAGTTTTCTTGGGATGTATCAATGAACACGCGGAGAACATCGATCTGGTTCTTTCCAGCGCGCTGCGTGGTGGCTTCGATCATCGCGTCACGCCTCAGTGGTCGGCGATCAGCTATTGGCTGACACTAGAAGTGAGGGTTCGCTGGATGCGCGCTGAAGCTTTGAGAAAGGCTGCTTGCATGAAGGTACTATCCTCGTTTGTAAGTTTCAGCTCGATGCAGCGACCGCTTCCTATGTCTCATCCAAAGATCAGGGAACGCTTCCTCCTAAGATCAAGCTACGTCCGGTTCATAGGGTCCCATCAAGAAACGTTTGAGAAACTGGCAAGCCGGGATGGCTGCCACTGGATCGCTCTGAGTGCTGCTGTGTCTGGCGTTACGTGGCAGCGCCGCTGAAGATGAAAAAAGGAGCACGCGATCGCATCCCGTCCTCTGCTGCGTTCACCATCTTCGGATGCCTCCCTTATCCCGAAAGGCGGGGCGCGTTTTCCCTCAGGGATCCATGACTCAATTCGAACGGGCATGACCAAATCACACGTTGATCGATGGTTAAAAGCCGCCGTTTCGAGCAAATCATGTGAATTCCCTCTCTAGGATTCGCTGCCATTTCACCTCGTCACTCAATAGAAAACAAGGTGGATAAATGTTCGTCACCGTGCTTCCGGCCTGCTCGCAGAGAACTGAGTGGCGATCAGCGAGCCTTGTATCAAGCGCTTTAATCTGGCCTCTGGTTTAAAAATTTAATAAGCGTAGCCTTCCGAGCATGGGCGCGGACGAGGCAGGCCAAATCCATTCTCCTTCCGCCCCTACGCAAGCCATACAGAGCTTCGCGTTTTGGGAAGTCGAAAGTAAACGTCCTTTGCTTGGCTGATTTACGGGCGAGATAAAGGTATTCCTTTCGCAGGGTGTAGAAGAGAGCACATCAGGGCAGTACGTCCGTTAGTAAAGAGCACCGCGCGCATGTGGCTCGGGTGATTAGTTTTTTGCGGTCGCATGAGCAAGCCAGCGATGGTGGCTCAGGGAGCATGATTGCGCTAGCTAAACCATTGCAAGACGTTTGGTGCAATGCAATTTGATGATGAGGAGAATTTGATGAACGTCAGAACAACCATTGACCAGCCATTGCATGCCGAAGGTATCCTTTCGCCTGGCATTTGGGCTGGTCGTGTTTTTCAAGGACGATGGATACCATCCGAGCGAGAATTGATCGAGGTTCGCGAGCCTGCAACTGACCTGCCGCTCGGCACGGTCGGAAGCAGCACACCGGGATCCGTCCTCGACGCAGTTGATCGCGCAAAGCGCGCCCAACTCACGTGGCAGAGCGAGAGCCCTGAGGCTAGAGCGCGCATATTGCAACGCGCGGCCGCGCTTCTCCAGGACAATCACGACACGCTGATCGAATGGATCGTTCGTGAAACCGGCGGCCTGCGTGCGAAAGCAGAAACGGAACTGCAAGGCACGATCGGAGAATTGTTTCATTCTGCCGCGCTTTTCATCGAACCGGAGGGGCACGTCCTCCGTTCAGCAAATTCCGGACGTCTGAGTATTGCGCGCCGCGTGCCGCTCGGCGTAGTGGGTGTCATCACGCCGTGGAACTTTCCTCTGCTGCTGGCGATGCGATCGGTTGCGCCAGCTCTGGCACTCGGAAATGCAGTCGTGCTGAAGCCGGACCCGCAGACTCCGATTACCGGGGGGGTTGTGTTGGCACAGATTTTCGCCGAGGCCGGGCTGCCAGAAGGCGTTTTTCAGATCGTCAACGGCGGGGCTGATGTTGGGGAGGCGTTAGTAGGCGCGCCGGCGGTACGGCTTGTGACGTTCACGGGCTCGACGCGGGTAGGCCGTCGTGTAGGCGAGCTCGCGGGCCAACACGTCAAAAAGGTGTCACTGGAATTGGGAGGAAAAAGTCCGTTCATCGTGCTGGATGATGCCGATCTCGATGCGGCGGCTTCGGCGGGTGCGTGGGCCTCGTTCCTGCACCAAGGACAGATCTGTATGGCCTCTGGGCGACATATTGTGCTGCGGAGCGTTGCAAAGACCTACCTTGAATTACTGCGCGATCACACCGAGCGCTTGGCCGTAGGCAACCCTTTCGAAGAGAATGTCGCCATTGGCCCAATCATCAACAGGCGGCAAATTGAGCGCATACATGATCTCGTGACGTCCAGTGTTGCAAGCGGCGCGAAAATCATAACCGGCGGCACGTATGCGCATCCTTACTACCGTCCGACAGTTTTGTCCGGTGTAACTCCCGGAATGGCTGCTTATGAGCAGGAAATCTTCGGTCCGGTGGCGCCCGTCGTCATCGCAGAGAACGAAGAACACGCAATTCAGTTGGCTAACGATACGGAATACGGCCTTTCCGCCGCCGTACAAACGGCGTCGCTCGAGCGCGGGCTTCGTGTGGCGCAGCGCATTCGAGCCGGAATGGTCCATGTCAATGATCAAACCATTTCTGATCTACCCGGCATCCCCATGGGTGGCATGGGCCAATCGGGCAACGGGTCACGCTTTGGCAGCACAACGAACGTCGACGAGTTTACTGAATGGCAGTGGATGACAATAGGCGCGACTCCTACCCGTTACGCGTTCTGAGCAGTCCAAGTGGCAGCCATGGCGCAGCGCGAGAAATTCTATCGGACGGTGTAGTGCGATTGCAAATTTAAACAAGCTGTGTCAGGCCAATTGGGGCCGAATTCATATGTGTGAGACAGCTGGAAACTCACACATATAGCTCGGCCAGGCGTCACCGCAAAGCGCTCTGATTTCCGCAACCCAGGCCAGGACGCCCCTTGAACCATGCTTGCCCGACTTGGCCTGTTCACGCCCGTCGAAGTGGGTGAGGCCCGGGGAGTATATCGGTTGCCATATATGACGTCTGTTTTATTTTTATTAGGTCCTTTATAAATGGCAATGAGGCAGCTGATCCGCTTGGCTTGGTTTATTCGAAAGCGGGAGCTGCCGCCTGCCACAAAAAATGTCAGCCTTCTTTCTTCAAGCTCAGGCCATCCGAATTGATGCCATGACCTAGGCTAGACCCAATCTCATTATCATGACCCAAGCCTCTTTTGATTCCCAAAATTTTCGCCGTGCCCTCGGTCGTTTCACTACCGGTGTAACTGTGGTTACTGCTGGCGGCAACGGGGCAACGCCGATCGGCATGACATGTAATAGCTTCACTTCCTTGTCTTTGGACCCACCGCTAGTCCAATGGTCGATTGCGAACAGTTCTCGCAATTATCATGCAATGTGCGTCGCGACCCACTTCGCTGTTCATGTGCTCGAAGCTGGACAGGGTGAGATATGTCGTCAGTTTTCTGCCAGAGATATAGACCGATTTGCGAATGTCCCACTCGAAACGGGCCTACATGGCCTTCCGCTTTTGCAGAATTATCACGCGCGCTTTGAATGCGAAATGTATGCACGCCACGAAGCAGGCGACCACACAATTGTTGTGGGGCGAGTGCTTCGGCTGGCGCACAAGGAAGGTGAGCCGTTGATTTTCTATTGCGGCACACTGCTGCGCGCGGTGTCACTTGAACCGACAGGCACCTGAGGGCTGACACGCAAATGCACGTTGGCAATAATGCGAAATATGGTTACGCTGGACGGCCATTTCCAAAATGTTGGCGGCGCTCGACAAACGCCAGGCGAAAGTGATGTTGTCCATAGTCGAGGACATGACAAAAAATCAGAAACTGGCTTGTCAGACGCATTTTCTCGTTGGGCTGCCAGCTCCAAAAATGGTCTGCAATTCTGTGAGGCGCTGAAAGCTCTCTGACTAAAGTTGCCGGCATTATGTTTCTTAGAACGATGACGAATACGATGCAAAGTCCACGATCGACCAGAAGAAGCCGCCCCTGAGAAAACGACTAAAATCATGCAGATATACATCTGTCTGGGTGTTGGTTTTCTGGCGCTCCTATTGATGCTCATCATACCTTGGCGCGCTCTTGGCCGACGCGGGACTTTGCTACCCTCCGACATCGCCTTGCCTTTTGCACCGGCGTTATTCACCTTGTTCGGGCTGGCATTCTTGAATGATGCTACCGACGTGGGGTGGGGAGGGATTTTGTATCCAGCCATTGCCATACTGCCTGGGGCTATCCTTCTCAATGCTAGGGCGTTCCTCTTGACACGACTGAGTGTCTCGCCAGGGAAAATATCTGCAGGTTTGCTTGTCGCTGCGTCAGTGACAGCATTTCTCTTCGGCGGAATGCTCCCGCCTTTGTACGGCTGAGCAGCCAATACCTTTTCCGTTATCGGCGAGAAGCAACCACCGCATATTTGCGGGATCGGCGAGGAATATGTCCTCGTTGATCCAGTCATTGCGCTTAGCGATACCCATTTAAAAATGCATTCGCCGCATCTTTTGAAATTCTTTGCAGTTCTCTTGTTGTGGGTACATTTATGGTTCCCCACATCAGGTTTTCGATCAAGTCGCCAGCGCAAATCCCTTTGAAATGTAGGGCTGCCAGTTGAGCATCAGAGGCGGTGATCTTGCCACGTTCCATGCAGAGCGCCATCACTTCTGCGAGCGCATCGACTGTGCGCTTGGGACCATTCTTGAAGAAAATACGCGCAAGTTCTGGATAGCGTTTGGCCTCGCCGATGATGAGCTGGTCCAATGCGATCACATCCGCCCGCGACACCAGGCGCAGCAGCGCCAGGCCCAGGCGCTGCAAGATGTCCCGGGCGCTGTCCTCTTCAACGTAGACCTTGGTCAGCTCTTCCACCGCCCCCGCACCGGCTTGTATGACGAAGGCCTCGAACAATTCTTCCTTGCTCGAAAAATAGTTGTACAGCGTGACCTTGGACTTGCCCGCCTCCGCCGCAATGGCCTCCATGGTTACGGCGGCATACCCTTGTTGGATGAACAGGTGTCCTGCAGCATCGATGAATTCATTGCGCTGTTCCACGGTCTTGACCCGCATCGCGATAGATCCTTTTCTTATATATGAACGTATTCGTACATTTTATCATGGGCTGTGCTACCATCTTTTTAAGTGAACGTTATCGTTCATTATTAGGCGGGAGCCTGACCGATCCTGGCTGCCCGCGCTATCCGGTTCGCGCACGGTAACGGTCCGGCGCGAACTCTTTGGCCACACCGGCGCATGACAATCAAGGAGACCACCGTGAAAGACCAACAGACATTACCGCACTACCAAGGCTTTACCGGCCAGTACATTGGCGGGCAATGGCGCGACGGCACTGCCGCCAGCCTTTTGCAGGACCATGATCCCTATACCGGGCAATTGCTGACCGAGATCCGCCAGGCTTCCCTGTCCGACCTGGATGCTGCCTATGCCGCCGCCGCCCAGGCGCAGCAGGCGTGGGCGGCGGTCCTGCCGTCGGAACGGGCAGCCCTGTTCCTGCGCGCGGCGGCCATCATGGACCAGCGCCACGCCGAGATCGTGGACTGGCTGATCCGCGAATCCGGCAGCACCCGCATGAAGGCCGAGATCGAGTGGGCCTCGGTCAAGTCTGTCATGCTGGCGGCCACCGCCTTGCCGGGGCGTGTACACGGCCGCATCCTGCCCATCGATATCCCCGGCCGCGAAAGCCGGGTCTACCGCCGCCCGCTGGGGGTGGTCGGGGTCATCAGTCCCTGGAACTGGCCGATGCAACTGTCGAACCGTTCCATTGCCCCGGCATTGGCCGTGGGCAATGCCGTGGTGGTCAAGCCGGCCGACGACACGCCGGTCACCGGTGGCCTGCTGCTGGCCCGGATCTATGAAGAAGCCGGCTTGCCGGCGGGGCTGCTCAACATCGTCATCGGCGCCGTCAGCGAGATCGGCGATGCCTTCACGCTGCACCCCACGCCCAAGTTCATTTCCTTTACCGGCTCGACCCGGGTCGGCCGCCACATCGGTGCGCTGGCCATGACCGGGCCGACGATGAAGCGCGTTGGTCTTGAACTGGGCGGCAACGCGCCCTGCGTGGTGCTGGACGATGCCGATCTGGAGCGCGCAGTCGATGGCGCCATCCTCGGGCGCTTCCTGCACCAGGGGCAGATCTGCATGAGCAGCAACCGCATCATCGTCGATGCCAGCCTCTACCCGCGTTTCGTCGATGCCTTCGTCGAAAAGGCCAGGGCGCTCAAGCATGGCAACCCCAATGATCCCGATACCCTGATCGGCCCGCTGATCAACGAACGCCAGTTGCAGGCCGCGCAGGGACGGCTGCAAGCCGCGCGCCAGGCCGGTCAGCGCCAGGTGCTCGGTGGCGAGGCAGAAGGATTGGTGTTGCCGCCGCAGGTCTTCGTGGACGTGGCCAATGATTCGCCGCTGGCCCAGGCCGAGCAGTTTGCCCC
>Ga0105240_10016231_pt1 | contig 10093 bp, 8 predicted proteins | sample KBSC54metaG_FD_80426 | JGI IMG/M metagenome (GOLD analysis project Ga0105240, IMG submission 80426) | Corn rhizosphere microbial communities from Kellogg Biological Station, Michigan, USA - KBS C5-4 metaG | ecosystem: Host-associated > Plants > Roots > Rhizosphere > Soil | place: Michigan, USA... | reverse complement strand
GTACTGGTGATCGCGTGGTCGATCACCTGCATCGTCGACAGCTTGCGCAGCACGCGGAAGGTCTCGCGGATCCGGTCGAAGATGACCACCGACTCGTTGACGGAGTAGCCCAGCACCGCGAGCACGCCCGCCAGCACCGACAGGCTGAACTCCCATTGGAAGAACGCGAAGAAGCCCAGGATGATGACGACGTCGTGCAGGTTGGCGACGATCGCGGCGATGGAGAACTTCCACTCGAAGCGGAACGCCAGGTACAGCATGATGCCGATGACCACGCTGATCATGGCGTAGGCGCCGTTGCGCATCAGCTCGTCGCCCACGGACGGGCCCACCAGCTCGCTGCGCTTCATCACCACCGGCTCGGCCCGGGCGGCGTTCACGCAGGTCGGGCGGGTCGGGTCGGCGGCACTGATGGTGCCGGACTCGGCCGCGCACAGCGCACCGAAGACGCGGTCGGGCACCTTCTTCTGGTCGATGCCGGCCTTGGTCGGCACGCGGATGATCACGTCGCGCGAGGTGCCGTAGTTCTGCACCTGCACATCGCCGTAGCCCAGCCCGCTGACGACGCCGCGCAGGCGCTCGAGGTTGGCGCTCTGCGCGTACGTGGCCTCGACGGCGGTTCCGCCGGTGAACTCGATCGAGAAGTTCAGGCCGCGGGTGACGAGGAAGAACACGGCCGCGAGGAACGTGAGCGCCGAGATGATGTTGAACACCAGCGCGTGCCGCATGAACGGGATGTCGCGCCGGATACGGAAGAATTCCATGAGCGTTTCCTTCGGGGATCGGGGACGTTCAGCGCGCGGCGCCGGGGGTCTTGGCCGGGTCGGCCGCGTCGGCATCGGTCGAGCCGGGCTTCGAGCCGCCCTTCCACACCTGGCCGATCAGCACCGACTTGAGCTTCTTCTGGCGGCCGTACCAGAGGTTGACCAGCCCGCGCGAGAAGAACACCGCCGAGAACATCGACGTCAGGATGCCCAGGCAGTGCACGATGGCGAAGCCGCGCACCGGGCCCGAGCCGAACGCCAGCAGCGACAGGCCGGCGATCAGCGTGGTGATGTTGGAGTCGAGGATGGTGGCCCAGGCGCGCTCGTAGCCGACAGCGATCGCCGTCTGTGCTGCACTGCCGCCGCGCAACTCCTCCCGTATGCGCTCGTTGACCAGCACGTTCGCGTCGATGGCCATGCCCAGCGTCAGCGCGATGGCGGCGATGCCCGGCAAGGTCAACGTGGTCTGGATCCAGGACAGCACCGCCACCAGCAGCAGCAGGTTCACGCCCAGCGACAGCGTGGAGAACATGCCGAACAGCAGGTAGTACGCGCACATGAACACGAGGATCGCCACGAAGCCCCAGGCCACGCTGTGCAGGCCCTTGGCGATGTTGTCGGCGCCCAGGCTGGGGCCGATGGCGGTCTGCTCGATGATCTCCATCGGCGCGGCCAGCGCGCCCGATCGCAGCAGCAGGGCCAGGTCGTTGGCCTGCTCGGCGGTCGGCATGCCGGTGATGTTGAAGCGGTCGCCCAGCTCGCTCTGGATGGTGGCCACGCTGATCGCCTGGCCCTTGCCCTTCTCGAACAGCACGATGGCCAGCAGCTTGCCGACGTTCTGGCCGGAGACCTCGCGCATGTTCAGCGCGCCCTTGGCGTTCAGGTTCAGGATGACGATCGAACCCTGGTTCTGCTGGTCGAAGTTGGCCTGCGCGTCGGTCAGGTCGTCGCCGCTGGCGATGACGTCCTTCTTGACGACCGTGAAGCCGCCATGGCGGCGGCCGACGTCCGGCGAGTTCTCGTAGCGGTCGTCGCCGAACGGCACCGGGCCCGTGCCCTCGGCCGCGGCGTTGCCCTGGGCCGTCTCGTCGACCAGGTGGAATTCCAGCGTCGCGGTGCGACCGAGCAGCTCCTGTGCCTTGGCGGTGTCCTGGATGCCGGGCAGCTCGACGACGATGCGGTCGGGGCCCTGCTGCTGGATGACCGGCTCGGAGGTGCCGAGGCCGGCGACGCGGTTGGCCAGCGTCGTCATGTTCTGCTTGATGGCCGCTTCCTGCGCCTTGACCAGCGCGGCCGGCTTGAGCGCGCCGGAGACCTTGACGTCCGCGCCCTCGGCGACCTGGTTCCACTGCACGTCCGGGAAGGCGTCGGTGAGCACGTTGAACGCCTGGGTGGCGATCGCGGCGTCATGGAAGGTCATCACGACGGCGTTGCCGTCGCGCGCGACCACCGTGCGCAGCTGCTTCTGGCGCAGCAGGGTGCGGGTGTCGGTGACCAGGCCCTCGGTCTTCTTGTCGAGCGCGGCCTTCAGGTCGACCTGCAGCAGGAAGTGCACGCCGCCACGCAGGTCCAGGCCGAGGTACATCGGCTTGGCGTGCAGCCACTTGCCCATCCAGACCGGGGCGCGCGGCACCAGGGCCAGCGAGACCGAGTACGGCGGCGAATCCTTGTCGGCGCCCGCGTTCAGGCCGGCATTGATCACGTCGCGGGCGTGGATCTGGATGTCGGGGTTGGCGAAGCGCGCGTGCACCGACGTGCCTTCGAAGGTGACGTAGTCCGCGCTGATGGACGCCGCGGCGAGCAGCTGCTGCACCTGGGTGGCCGTGTCGGGGCCGACCTTGGTGGTCAGCTTGGCCGCCGAGACCTGCACGGCCGGAGCGTTGCCGTACAGGTTGGGCACGGTGTAGAGCGCGCCGATCAGCACGGCGAGCGCCATCAGCACGAATTTCCAGACGGGGTAGCGATTCATACGTGTTTCCTCGAAGACGTCGGCGGCGCGCGCTCGGGCGCGCGCGGGCGACGGCACCGGCCGCGGCGGGCGTGGCCGGCGGGCACTGCTTACTTCAACGTGCCCTTGGGCAGGACCTGGACGATGGCGCTGCGCTGGATCTGCAGCTCGACGTTGCCGCCGGTCTCGATGTGGACGTACGACTCGCCCAGCTTGGAGATGCGGCCGATGACGCCACCCGTGGTGACGATCTCGTCGCCCTTGGCCAGGCCGGCGATCAGTTCCTTCTGCTCCTTCGCGCGCTTCTGCTGCGGGCGGATCACGAGGAAATACATGATCGCGAACATCGGGATCAGCATGAACAGGAAGCTGTTGTCCGACGCCGAAGCGGCTGCGGGCGCCGCGGTCTGGGCGAAGGCGGAAGAGATCAGGAACACGGCGAAATCCTCAGGGAAGGCTTGGGAAGCGGGCGGGCCGTCGCGGCAGGGGGCCGCGGCCCCGCTCTCGAAACGTGCGGTCGAGGTGGAGCTGCCACGGGGCGATTCAACCCCGGGATAGCCCGACCAACCCACCATTTTAGCGGGCGCGGGAGACTGCCCGCCCGGCCCCGGCGCAGGCCGGCCCGCAGGCGCCGCGCGTGGCGGTCAGGCGCGCGAGCGCACCTGGTTGCGGCCACCGCGCTTGCACTCGTGCAGCGCGGCGCCGGCGCGGGCCAGGACGTCGTCCAGGGGTTCGCCCGGCGCCCGCGCCGCGACGCCCAGGCTGGCCGTCACGCGCAGGCCATCGCCGAGAGCGGCCCAGGCATGGCCCTCGATGGCCGCGCGCAGGCGTTCGGCCACCAGCAGGGCGCGCGTTGTCGACACCGGCCCGCCGAGCACGACGACGAACAGGCCGCCATCGGCGCGCGCGAGCACGTCCTGCGGCCGCGACTGCGCCCGCAGCACCTCGGCGACCGCACGCAGGACGGCGTCGCCGGTGGCGTGCGAGCGATGGTCGTTGACGTGGCGCAGGTGGTCGACGTCGACGGCGACGAGCGTCAGCGGGGCTTCGGGGAACTGCAGCGCCAGGCCTGCGCAGGCGGCCTCCAGCTGCGCGCGGTCGGCCAGCCCGGTGAGCGCGTCGCCGCGGGTCTCGTGCGTGACGCCGTCATCCGCGCTGGCCGCCAGCCGCGCCAGGGCGGCACTGGCTGCCTGCAGCGTGGCGGGCAGTTGCAGCAGGGCCTGGCGCTGCGCGGCCGGGTCGCCGAGCGATTGCACGGCCGCCAGCCGCGGCAGCAGGTCGGCGCAGGCGGCCAGCGCCGCGGCCAGCGGGTCGACGGGCGCGATGCCCGCGGCCCGGCGCTCGGCACTCGGCGCCGCCGGGCGTTCGGGCGAGGGAAGCGCGTGAGGATCCAAGATCTGCATTCCGCTGCGGTGTCGACGCTCGATCGTAAGTCCGGCGGACGACTTGAAACCTGAGGGCCCATGGCCATATGCTGGAGATCGCGCCGCGGCGCCCTTCGAGCAACGCCATGTCCCTCGTCATCCTGCTGGCCGCCGCCGCGTTGCTCGCCGGCACCATCGCCGGCCTGCCGCGCTGGCGCGCCTGGCGCCGCCGGCTGTGGGCGAGCCGGCCGTTCCCGCCGGCATGGCGCAACATCCTGCGCCGCCGCGTCCCCTTCTATCGGAAATTGTCACCCGACCTGCAGCTGCAGCTGCGCCGCCGCATCCTCGAGTTCCTGGCCGAGAAGCCCTTCCTCGGCTGCGCGGGCCTGGTCCTCACCGACGAGATGCGCGTCACGATCGCTGCGCAGGCCTGCCTGTTGCGGCTGAACCGCCCCGGGCCGCTGTTTCCCGAGCTGCGCCAGGTGCTCGTCTACCCCGGCGCCTTCCTCGTCGACCGCGTCCACGCTGCGCCCGGCGGCGTGCTGCGCGAGGAGCGGCGCGCGCTGGCGGGCGAGTCGTGGCAGCAGGGGCAGGTCATCCTGTCCTGGCAGGACGTGCTGGACGGCGCCAGCATCCCCGACGACGGCCACAACGTGGTGCTGCACGAGTTCGCCCATCAGCTCGACCAGGAGACCGGCGCGGCCAACGGCGCGCCGCGGCTGGGCTCGCGCGCCGCCTACGCGCGCTGGGCGAGCGTGATGAGCCGCGAGTTCGCCGGCCTGCAGGCGCGCATCCGCGCGCGTGACGCCGCGCGTGCGCGGGCGCAGGCCGGGTGGTCGTGGCTCGGGTCGTCACCCGAACCCGCGCCGGCGCCGCCGCCCGAGGACCTGATCAGCGACTACGGCGCCACCAACGAGGCCGAGTTCTTCGCCGTCGTCACCGAGGTGTTCTACGAGCAGCCGCACGCGCTCGCGGCCCGCCACCCCGAGCTGTTCGCGCTGCTGCGCGACTACTTCCGCGTGGATCCGCGCGAGTGGCACGCGCCGCTGCACTGAGCCGGCTCGGCATGGCGCGCGCGGTCGCGCTCTCGACCGGTCATCCTGCGCGGAGCGAAGCGCAGTCGCAGGATCCACTCCGGTCATGCGGCTCCACGGCATGCGTGAACCGGGCGACGGTGCGCGGGATGACAAGCCGCTCAACGCTGCATTCGAATCGTTTGGATCATCGCGACCGCCGCGCGGCCCAAACTTCTCCTCACGCCATCAGCGGCATCGCTGAGACAAAACCGGAGAAACGATTCATGCTCACGCTTCGCAAGGCCCAGGATCGCGGCCACGCCAACCACGGCTGGCTCGACAGCTTCCACAGCTTCTCGTTCGCCGACTACCACGACCCGGCGCACATGGGCTTCGGCAACCTGCGCGTGGTCAACGACGACACCATCGCCCCGGGCACCGGCTTCGGCACGCACGGCCATCGCGACATGGAGATCATCAGCTACGTGCTGGACGGCGCGCTGGCGCACCAGGATTCCATGGGCAACGGCACCGCCGGCGGCGCCAACGCCGGCGTGATCCGCCCGGGCGACGTCCAGCGCATGACGGCCGGCACGGGCGTGCGCCACAGCGAGTTCAACCACTCGAAGGACACGCCGACGCACTTCCTGCAGCTGTGGATCCTGCCGGAGCGCGGCGGCCTGCAGCCCGGCTACGAGCAGGTCAGCGTGCCCGAGGCCAGCAAGCGCGGCAAGCTCGCGCTGGTCGGCTCGCCCGACAAGGTCGCGGGCGCGGTGACGCTCAACGCCGACGCGCGCCTGTTCGCCGGCCTGTTCGACGGCGCCGAGCGCCAGGAGCTGCCGCTGCCCGCCGGCAGGCTGACCTATGTGCACGTCGCGCGCGGCAGCCTGCGCGTCAACGGCCAGCCGCTGGGCGCCGGCGACGCGCTGAAGATCCGCGACGAGGCCGCGCTGGTGTTGGAGGGCGGCGACAAGGCGGAGGTTCTCGTGTTCGACCTCAAGCCTTGATCGGAGAAGAAGACGGGGGGACGCGGTCTGCATGAGAATGGGACTCGATCCAACGAGTCCTCGAGCATGACCACGCCCCCCAAGCGCGCCTTCAACGCCGCCACCCGCCTGCTCCACGCCGATCGCCTCGGCGGCGTCGAGCATGGCGCGATCCACAAGCCGCTGCACCTCTCTGCGGCCTTCAACTATCCGACGGCGCGCGACCTCGTCGAGGTATTCCAGGGCAACCAGGCCGGCCACGTCTACGCGCGACAGGGCAATCCGACCGTCAACGCACTCGAAGCCAAGGTGACGCTGCTGGAGGACGCCAAGGGCACGGCGACCTTCGCCACCGGCATGGCCGCCATTTCCGCGGTGTTCCTGGCCCTGCTGCGCGCCGGCGACCACCTGGTCTGCACACGCTTCCTGTTCGGCAACACCAACAGCCTGGCGCAGACGCTGCAGGCCCTCGGGGTGGACGTCACGTTCGTCGACGCGACGGCCGCCGAGAACGTGCGCGCCGCGATCACGCCGGCCACGCGCATGGTGTTCGTCGAGACCATCGCCAACCCGGTGACGCAGGTGGCCGACCTCGACGGCATCGGCCAGGTCTGCAAGGACGCCGGCCTGCTGTACGTCGTCGACGGCACGCTCACCACGCCGCTGCTCGTGCGCGGGCGCGACATCGGCGCCGGCCTCGTCGTGCACTCGCTGAGCAAGAGCATCGGCGGCCACGGCAATGCCCTCGGCGGCGCGGTCGTCGACACCGGCCTGTTCGACTGGTCTGCCTACGCCAACATCCTGCCGCCCTACAAGAAGGGCACGGCCGACAAGTGGGGCCTGCTGCAGATCAAGAAGAAGGGTCTGCGCGACATGGGCGGCACGCTGCGCGCCGAGGACGCGCACCGCATCGCCGTCGGCGCCGAGACGCTGCAGCTGCGCCTGCGCCGCGTCTGCGACAACGCGCTGGCGCTGGCGCGCTGGCTGGAGGCGCAGCCCGCCATCGCCCGCGTGTACTACCCCGGCCTCGCGAGCCACGCACAGCACGAGCGCGCGGCGCGCCTGTTCAAGGGCGACTTCGGCCTGCTCCTGGGCTTCGAGCTGCGCGAGGGCATCGACACCCTCGCGTTCCTCGACGCGCTGCAGCTGGTCATCGTCTCCAGCCACCTGGCCGACAACCGCACCCTGGCGATCCCGGTCGCGCAGACGATCTACTACGAGATGGGCCCGCAACGCCGCGCCGAGATGGGCATCGCCGAGGGCCTGATCCGGCTGTCGGTGGGCATCGAGGACATCGCGGACCTGATCGACGATTTCTCGCGCGCGCTCGAGGCGGTCACCCGCTGAACACGCGACGCTCGGCCATCGTCCGCGCCCGCATCGGCCTGCAGGGCGCCGGCCTTCAGGCGGCGCTGCGCTCCAGCGGCGCCACCAGACGCAGGCGCGCCACGTCGCGTCCCGGCGGTGCGCCGAACATGCGGCTGTACTCGCGGCTGAACTGCGACGCGCTGTCGTAGCCCACCGCGTAGCCGACGGCGGCCACGTCGCCCGCATCGGCCATCAGGCGTGCGCGCGCCTCCTGCAGCCGGATCTGCTTCTGGTACTGGATGGGCGTCATCGCGGTCACCGCGCGGAAGTGGCGGTGGAACGACGACTCGCTCATCGTCGCGACCTGCGCCAGCTGCTCGACGCTCAGCGGCTGGGCGTAGTTCTGGCGGATGTGGCGGATGGCGTGACTCACCTGGGCGAGCCGGCTGTCCGCCAGGCCGATCTGGCGCACGCGGCCGCCCTGCGGGCCCCGCAGCAGCCGCCACAGGATCTCGCGCTCGATCAGCGGCCGCAGCACCGGTGCGTCGCGCGGGGCGTCGAGCAGCCGCAGCAGGCGCACCATCGCCTCGACCAGTTCGACGGGCGCGGCATGCACGCCCATGCCACACGGGGTGGCGACGAGCTCGTCGGCGCCGGGCGTCTCCAGCAGCAGCGACGCGATCGTGGCCGCGTTCAGCGACAGGCCGCAGGCGAGGTAGGGCTCGTCCGAGGACGCGCGCACGATGCGGCTGGCCATCGGCAGGTCGACCGACGTGATGACGAAGTCGCCCGCGCCGTATTCGAAGACGCGATCGCCGACGACAGTGCGCTTGGCGCCCTGCACGACCAGGCCGAGGCTGGGCTCGGTGACGCAGTGGATCGCCTGCGTCGCCACGCGGGAGATCGTCGCGCGCACGCCCGCGAGCACGGTGGCGGGGGCGCCGGGGCGCGCGTGACGCGCGACCAGGGCGTTCAGTTCGGACAGCGGTTCGGCCATGGGCGCATTGGAACCCGGCCGCAAAGCCACCGCAACCGGCGGGTGCATGGAATCCGCGCGATTGGCAGGATCGTGCAATCAAATGCGAGCCTGCTGCTACCGCCGCGACGGGGGCCGGGCGCAGCATGGAGGCCTTCGCAAACGAAAGGATCTCCCATGAGCAAGACCTGGTTCATCACCGGTGCCACCCGCGGCCTGGGCGCCGACATCGCCGCCGCCGCGCTGAAGGCGGGCGACCGCGTCGTGGCCACGGGCCGCCAGCGCTCGGCCGTCAGCGACCGCCTGGGGCCGGACTCCGACCGCCTGCTGTCGCTGTCGCTCGAGGTCGGCGATGTCGCGCAGGCCCAGGCCGCCGTCGCGGCCGCCGTCGAGCGCTTCGGCGCGATCGACGTGCTGGTCAACAACGCCGGCTACGGGCACATCGGCTTCTTCGAGGAATCGTCGCCGGCCGACATCGAGGCCCAGTTCGCCACCAACGTGTTCGGCCTGTTCAACGTGACGCGCGCCGCCCTGCCGGCGATGCGCGCGGCACGCCGCGGCCACGTGTTCAACCTGTCGTCGACCGCCGGCATCCGCGGCATCGCGGCCGGCTCGCTGTACTGCGCGACCAAGTTCGCGGTCGAGGGCTTCTCGGAGTCGCTCGCCCAGGAGCTGGCGCCGTTCGGCATCCACGTGACCCTCATCGAGCCGGGCCCGTTCCGCACCGACTTCCTGACGCCCGAGTCGCTGAGGTTCGCGGCCGTCGAAGTGGCCGACTACGACGATCGCCGCGCCCAGATGCGTGCCAGCTTCGAGCAACGCAACGGCAAGCAGGCTGGCGACCCGGTGCGGCTGGCCGAGGCCATCGTGACGTTGTCCAGGGAGGCCGCCCCGCCGATGCGCTTCGCCGCGGGCGCGATGGCGGTCAGCGCGATGGACGCCAAGGTCGCGTCGCTGAAGTCGGAGCTCGATCGCTGGCGCGAGCTGGGGGTCGGTACTGACTACCCGGCGTGAACCGTAGGGCGGGTCGTTCGACCCGCCATTGCCGCGCCGCCGAGCCACGGATCGCGAGCGAGGTTTCGACGACGGGATGGCGGGTCAGACGACCCGCCCTGTGCGCGGAACGACAAACCGACGTCAATCGGCCAGCAGCTGGCGCAGCACGTACGGCAGGATGCCGCCGTGCGCGTAGTAGTCCACCTCGATGGGCGTGTCGATGCGCAGCACCAGCGGCACCTTCTGGCTCTTGCCGTCGGTGCGATGGATCGTCAGCGTGGCCTCCGACTGCGGCGTGATCGGCGCCGGCCATTCGATGTCGATCGTCTCGTTGCCGGTCAGGCCCAGGCTGGACCAGGTGACGCCCGCCTTGAACTGCAGCGGCAGCACGCCCATGCCCACCAGGTTGTTGCGGTGGATGCGCTCGAAGCTGCGCGCGACGACCGCCTTGATGCCCAGCAGCTGCGTGCCCTTGGCGGCCCAGTCGCGGCTGGAACCGGTGCCGTATTCCTCGCCAGCGAAGACCACGGTCGGGATGCCGTGCGCCTGGTAGGCCATCGCGGCGTCGTAGATGGGCACCGGCTTCGAGCTGTCGGCCGGCACGTCGGCCGTGGCCGGGCCCTGGTAGATCGTGTAGCCGCCCTCGACGCGGCCGCCGTCGGCGCGCGCCGGCAGCATCAGGTTCTTGATGCGCACGTTGGCGAAGGTGCCGCGCATCATCACCTCGTGGTTGCC
>Ga0105240_10016230_pt1 | contig 10093 bp, 7 predicted proteins | sample KBSC54metaG_FD_80426 | JGI IMG/M metagenome (GOLD analysis project Ga0105240, IMG submission 80426) | Corn rhizosphere microbial communities from Kellogg Biological Station, Michigan, USA - KBS C5-4 metaG | ecosystem: Host-associated > Plants > Roots > Rhizosphere > Soil | place: Michigan, USA... | reverse complement strand
GGTTTCATCACGGTTGCCCGAACCTATCAAAATGGCAATCAGCTCCGCGTCGGTTAAGGCACGACGGCCTTGCCCGCTTAGCTTTTCACGCGGCCGGTCTTCCTCCGCCCATGATTTTATGCCGATTTTGTGGTCTATGTTCATTCGATTTCGGATCTCGGACGTTCGATTTCGGATTTATCAACCGCCCTTGTTGGTGTTATCACCAACAAGGATGGGGTGTGCACATGGTTATAAGTCTATTCTTTAGGCCGCCGGAATTGTTCTCCCCACAGGCATCGCGTAAGTTGTTGGTGATAACACCAACAACGGCGAAGGTCCAGGCAATTACCCCAACAAATTCTTCCAGCTCACCTTATCGCCAATAATCTTACCCAGTTCAGCAACAGCAACACGCTCCTGCTGCATGGTATCGCGGTAGCGGATGGTTACGGTGTTATCTTCCAATGTCTGGTGGTCTACCGTAATACAAAACGGCGTACCGATTGCATCCTGGCGGCGGTAACGTTTACCAATGGCATCTTTTTCCTCGTATTGCAGGTTGAAATCAAGCTTCAGGCTGTCCATTATCTCGCGGGCCTTTTCGGGCAGACCATCCTTTTTAATCAACGGGAATATTGCAGCCTTAACCGGGGCTAAACATGGGTGCAGGCGCAAAACGGTGCGGCTGTCCTGTTTTTCTTCGGTGCTCAGGTCTTCTTCTTCGAAGGCGTTTATCATCGTCAACAAAAACATCCTGTCCAAACCTATCGATGTTTCAATAACGTAAGGGATGTAGTTACCGTAAGGCTTTTCCGTCGCCGGGTCAATTTCCGGGTCGAAGTACTGCATCTTTTTCTTGCTGTACTCCTGGTGCTGGCTTAAGTCGAAATCGGTACGGCTATGTATGCCTTCCACTTCTTTAAAGCCGAAAGGAAACTCAAACTCTATATCGTAGGCAGCATCTGCATAATGGGCCAGCTTGGTATGCTCGTGGTAGCGGTATTTTTCGGCAGCAGTGCCTAAAGCAAGGTGCCACTTTAAACGTGTTTCTTTCCATTTGTCGAACCACTCGCGCTGTGTGCCGGGGCGTACAAAGTACTGCATCTCCATCTGCTCAAATTCGCGCATACGAATGATAAACTGGCGGGCAATCACCTCGTTACGGAAAGCCTTACCAATCTGCGCAATACCAAACGGAATTTTCATCCTGCCCGATTTTTGCACATTAAGGTAGTTCACGAATATACCCTGTGCCGTTTCCGGGCGCAGGTAAACCACATCCGCGTCATCGGCAATAGCGCCCATCTGGGTGCTGAACATCAGGTTAAACTGGCGTACTTCCGTCCAGTTACGTGTGCCGCTGATGGGGTCAGCAATTTCGTGTTCTATAATCAACTCGCGCAGGCGTGGCAGGTTCTCGCCTTTCAGCGCTTCGTCCATATCGTTTTGCAGCTTTTCGGCTTTTTCGGTTTTGCCGTCTTTACTGTAGCGCTCAATCTTATCTTCTAACAGTTGGTCGGCGCGGTAACGCTTCTTACTGTCTTTGTTATCAATCATCGGGTCGCTAAAGCCGTCAACGTGACCGCTTGCTTTCCAGATGGTGGGGTGCATAAATATGGCAGAATCAATCCCTACTATGTTTTCATGCATCTGCACCATGGCCTTCCACCAGTAGGTTTTGATGTTATTCTTTAGCTCCGAGCCGTTTTGCCCGTAGTCGTACACAGCGCTTAAACCATCATAAATTTCGCTGGATTGAAATACAAAGCCGTATTCCTTGGCGTGCGATATAACGTTTTTAAAAAGTTCGTCGGTTGATTTGCTCATAATAGCGCAAAGATATGTTTTTTGAGAAAGTCCGGAAGTCCGAAAGTCAGTAAAGTCCGGAAAGATAGATGCCTGTAAATTTTTAGTTATCTGTTAAATGATGTTAAACAATTAACCATCATTCAGCCTATAGGCTATTTTTGAGATAATCCTTTACTGATGAAACACTTCGCGCTGTTTTTTATGCTGATAATAAGTCATGGCTACGCACAGCAGCTAAAGGGTACGGTTATTAATGGCGATAACAGGATGCCTGTAGCCAATGCACTGGTTACCCTCGGCATCAACCATTCCTATACCGACAGCTTCGGGCAATTCTGCATCGATAACAGTGGTGGAGATAGTTTAACGGTTAGCCACATGGCTTTTAAAACTTACAAAGCTGTAGTAAGCAAGGCCGTAGCTAACCTGGTGATTGCGCTTGAACCTACCACCATCGGCCTGGAAGAAGTAAACATTCGCGCCCATCGTGCAGAAGAGTTTAAGAAAGATTCTATCGCCAACCGGCAGTTTTACAACAAACAATTTAACTACACCGGCCCTAAAGTGATGGATGCCTTTACCGGCAATGCCTATAACCGCCAGCCGGGCGAGCTGATATCCATCAACCCTTTGCTGCTTGTACAGGCCCTTACCAAAAAAAGCACACCCGAATATAAATTCCGCCAAACCCTGCTGCGCGATGAACAACAACAATACATCGACCAGAAATTTAACCGGGGCACTGTATCGCACATCACACAGCTAAAAGGCGATACGCTGGCAGCTTTCCTCGTAAAATATCGCCCAACCTACAAGTTTATCAAAAAAGCCACCGATTATGACGTTGAGGTATATATAAAGGATTGCTATAAAAAATTTGTGAAGGATGGGTTTAAGGGGGATGAGGTGTTTAGGAAGACGGATTAACTCGATTTAATACACGCGGCACGCGTGCCATCGAGTGAATTAAAATTTAGGTTTGTAAACTTGTTTCATAACTTTTTCTCCTTCTAAATCCTTCGCCTTTATTTCAGACATAAGCTTTCTAAAGTCCGTAAGTTCTTTTTCTGTCCACGGTTTAGATTTTATAGAAAAGTCAACGTTTATTGGTTCTTTAATAAGTCCCATATCGTTATGCATTTTCCAGTAAAAAATCGCCGCTAATGCCAAGTTTGTTATGAACAGCTTTTAAAAAAGTAACATCAGGTTCACGTTTGCCGCTAAGTATTTGAGATAATTTTGCGGTACCCAAACCAAGTAAATCAGCAAGCTTAGCCTGTGTAAGGTTCATTTCTTTAATTTTATGCTGAACTACTGCGCTAATCGTTAAAGGCAACGGCATTATTTTCAAAACCTCATCTTCGTACTTTTCTGCTAATATGCTAAGTTGTCCGAGCTCTTCTTTTTCGGCCTCAAGTAAATTGCTAAACCCGCCTCTATCGGTAGCATTAGCTATAATCTTTTCAATTAAAGATAACACCTGATTGTATTGTGCTTCGTTCCTTATTTTGTCAATCATCACCTATCTTAAATTATTGAACAATCAATTTTATCATACTCTGCATGCGTTCCGACAAACCGTATATACAATGTGCGCTTATCAAAAAATATCATTGCTACTAACCTGAAATCGTTTCCTTTTATATTGAAAACGTAACGGTCGTTGCCGACATAATCTACGTTGTTAAAATTTCTTTTTATATCTGATAGCTTATTCCAGTCAGCGGCTTTTGCAATATTGTACCAACTATTTAGCGGAGCAGCGGCAGTCGGATGTCGCTTGGCAAATTCCAAAAGAGTCCGCTTGATAATAATTATCATTAGTCAAAGATAAGGACTATTTCATATTATTAAATAAATTTCACATAATGAAATATTCAAATCCCCTACGCCAGTACCGGCTGCACATTTGTAATGTTAAATATTTCCGCCATTAAATCATCACTTGGGTTTACTTTAAATGATTTAGACGGCAGGTCAACCAACATGGCTTCTTCCCTATCGCGCACCTGGAAGCGTAAGGAGCAGTTTTTGCTCTGATATTTTTCGCCGTGCAGCTTTAACATGGTATCCAAATTGTCCAGCAGCTTTGAGCTTAGGGTATGCAAATCAAGAATTACAGTGATGGATTTGGTAAGCTTATCGCGCATTTCCGACAACAGGCTCATCACCGTAATCTTCATATCCCAGTTATCCTTTTGACGAAATTTCTCTTCAATAATACCGCGAAGGTGCAGAAAGTACCCATCCACTATCATGTTGCGGAACTTTACATAGTCATCGCCAAACAGCGCAAACTCGTACGATTCGTTATAATCCTCCAACACAAATGTTCCGAAAGGCTTACCTGTCTTAGTCATTTTATGTTGAACGTTGGCTACCAGGCCGCCAATGCATATTTCGCCGCGCTTACGCAGGTTGGCGAATGCAAGCATAATATCGTCGCCGCCTTCGCCCGAACGGGCTTTCTGCATCATCTTTAAATCGCTGATGGTGCTGTTGCAGAAACGTTCCAGCTCTACCTTATAATTATCCAGCGGGTGACCGGTTAAATAAATACCGATAACATCCTTCTCATACTTTAAACGCTCAATCAAAGCCCATTCCTCGGTTTCAGGCATTGGCGGCTCCGGGATATAGGATGCTACCGAACCACCGAACAACGACGATTGCGAGCTATTTTGCGTGTTCTGATAATCGTTGGCGTATTTTATCAATCGCTCAATACCTGTAAGCGCCATCGTTTCCGATTTGGCAAAAAACTGCGCCCTGCTCAACCCAAAGCAATCAAAGCCGCCCCCGTAAACCAGGTTTTCATACGCCTTGCGGTTAACGCTGCGGGTGTTGCTGCGCTGTGCAAAGTCGTAAACGTTTTGGTATGGGCCACGCTCTTTACGCTCCTCGATGATACTTTCCACCGCCTTTTCACCCACACCTTTAACACCGGTTAGCCCAAAGCGAACCTGTCCCTTACCGTTAACAGCAAACGACATATCACTCTCATTAATGCACGGACCAAGCACCTCCACACCCATGCGGCGGCATTCCTCCATAAAGAAGGTAATCTTATCCATGCTGTTCTGGTTGTTTAATACCGCAGCCATGTACTCAGACGGGTAATGCGCTTTCAAATAGGCGGTTTGATACGCCACAAAAGCATAACAGGTAGAGTGCGATTTATTGAACGCATACTGGGCGAATGCCTTCCAGTCAGTCCAGATTTTGGTCAGTTTATCTTTTGGATGGCCTTTTGCTTCTGCCCCGCCCATAAACTGGGCTTCCATCTTGTTCAACACCTCAATCTGCTTTTTACCCATCGCCTTACGCAAAACGTCAGCATCGCCTTTACTAAAGCCTGCCAGCTTTTGCGACAAAAGCATCACCTGCTCCTGGTACACCGTAATACCGTAGGTCTCGCCCAGGTATTCCTCCATATCCGGTAAGTCGAAGGTTATGGGTTCGCGGCCGTGCTTACGGGCGATAAAGTTAGGTATGTACTCAATCGGGCCCGGGCGATAGAGGGCGTTCATGGCGATTAAGTCTTCAAACTTATCCGGCTTTAAATCGCGCAGGTACATTTGCATACCGTCACTTTCAAACTGGAACGTACCGTTGGTATCGCCTCTTTGATATAATTCGAATGTTTTTTGGTCGGTAAGCGGGATGTCGTCAATAACTATCTCTACGCCATGGTTTTGCTTTATCATGCGCAGGGCATCCTTCAAAATAGTGAGGGTTTTTAAGCCCAAAAAGTCCATCTTGATTACGCCGGCATCCTCAATCACGCGGCCATCATACTGCGTAACCAGCAGGTCAGAGTCCTTTGCAGTAGCTACCGGAACGATATTGGTTAAATCATCCGGGGCAATGATGATACCCGCAGCGTGCACACCAGTATTACGTACCGAGCCTTCCAGCTTTTCAGCTTCGCGAAGTACGATGCCTTTTATATCGCTGCTTTTGTAAATATCCTGCAGCTCGGGAACCTGGTCTATCGCCTGGCGAAGGGTGATGCCCAGCGTGTCGGGTACCAGCTTTTTAATGGCGTTCACATCGGATAGCGGCATATCCAGTACACGGCCCACATCCTGTATACTGGTGCGGGCAGCCATCGAGCCGTAGGTAATAATCTGTGCTACCTGGTTCTTGCCGTATTTATCAACCACGTAGTCGATTACTTTTTGACGACCTGCATCATCAAAATCTGTATCGATATCGGGCATCGACTTACGGTCAGGGTTCAGGAATCTCTCGAACAGCAGGTTATATTTTATTGGGTCGATATTGGTGATACCGATACAATAAGCCACCACCGAACCAGCCGCCGAACCGCGGCCCGGGCCAATGAACACGCCCATATCTCGACCAGCCTTAATAAAGTCGGCTACGATAAGGAAATATCCCGCAAAGCCCATGGTGCGGATAGTGAAAAGCTCAAAGTTAATACGCTCTTCTGCCTCGGGCGAAATATCGATATAACGCTCTTTAGCGCCTGTAAACGTGAGGTGCTTCAGGTATTCCCATTGGTTCAATACGTCCGAATCAGGTACGCTGTCGGCGTGTATCTTAAATTCCGGGGGGATAACATAGTTGGGCAGCATGATGTCGCGCTTAAGCTTAAGCACTTCCACCTTATCTACAATCTCGTTGGTGTTATCCAGCGATTCGGGCATATCATGAAAAAGCTTGCCCATTTCGGCCTGCGTTTTAAAATAAAACTGGTCGTTAGGGAAACCGAAGCGATAGCCCTTGCCGCCTTCCTCATCGGTTGCGATAGGCGTGCTTTGCATGTCGCCTGTGTTTACACAAAGCAAAATATCGTGTGCGTTGGAGTCCTGCTGGTCTACATAATGCGAGTCGTTACTGCAAATCATCTTCACGTTATACTTCTTCGCAAACTTCATCAGCACGGCATTCACGGTATTTTGCTCCGGGATGTCGTGGCGTTGCATTTCTATGTAATAGTCCTCGCCAAACAGGTCGAGCCACCATTTAAATTCAATTTCGGCTTCTTCTTCGCTCCCGCGTAAAATGGCCTGCGGCACAGATGCACCCAGGCAGCAGGTAGTGGCAATAAGCCCCTCGTGATACTTTAAAATAAGCTCCTTATCAATACGGGGCCATTTGCTGTACAGGCCTTCCATGTAGCCCAGCGAGCAAAGCTTCACCAGGTTTTTATATCCCTGTGGGTTTTTAGCCAGCATTAGCTGGTGATACCGCTTATCTTTTTTCTCTTTGGTGAATTGTTTTTTATGCCGGTCATCAACTACATAAAATTCGCAGCCGACGATGGGTTTCACATTATGCTTACCCGCTTCAGCCACAAACTTAAACACGCCGAACATGTTGCCGTGGTCGGTAATAGCGAGGGCTTTCATGCCATCAGCTGCTGCTTTTTTGTAGAGTTTGCTGATATCGGCAGCACCGTCGAGCAGTGAAAATTGGGTGTGTACGTGTAAGTGAGAGAAATCGGGCATCGTCTATCTTTTCCTAAATGAAGATAACAAAGTTAATAAATTGCGGAATTCGGAATGCCGATTGCGGATTTTTTGTGGAGAAAATGGTGCGTGGTTGACAACTAAGTTTTAGCCTGCGATTGCCAATAAATTAAGTGTTGGCAAAATCAAACACGTTTGTCCGCACTTGTCCGCCGGCAACGGCACCTCCCGGCCGGACGGACAATGTATTATCGACCCAAATTCATTCCGAATTCGAAAATCCGCACTCCGCAATCACTTCGCTCCGTTCAAATTCGGCAACTCGCTCCTGCCTTTCAGATGTTTTTCTAAATATTGGAAACTAACATTTTGTATCAGCCGGTAGCTTTCCCAGTTGTAGGCTGCGCCATGTGCTCCGGGCGGATAAATGCGCAGCTCAGCATCTTTACCGGCATTGGTTAAAGCGGTTAACAATTGCATGGTATTAGCAGGGTGAACATTGTCGTCGCTCATGGAATGGATCAGCAACAAATGCCCGTTTAAATCTTTTGCATGGACTATAACTGAACTCTTCTCGTAGCCATCCTTATTATCATTTAGCGGCGCCATGTAGCGTTCGGTATAAACATCGTCATACAGCCGCCAGTCGGTTACCGGTGAATTGGCTATGCCTACCTTAAACACACCCGGATGAGTAGTCATGGTGTAAGTAGTGCTGAAACCGCCGTAGCTGGTGCCCATAATGGCCATATTACCGGCATCAACAAGCCCTTCCTTTACCAGGTAATTTACCGCATCAACAAAATCCTGGCTTTCCTGCTTGCCCAGTTGTTTATACACGCCTTTCATAAAAGCGCTGCCATAATTGGCCACGCCCCTATTGTTTATATTAGCCACCACATAACCATTTTGCGCCAGCCATTGCTGCCAGGTATCGGCAGCAAAATTGTCGAATATATCGTGCGATTCAGGCCCGCCATAAACTGTCATTACCAGCGGATATTTTTTATTTGGGTCGTACTTATAGGGTTTTATAAAATATCCGTCAATCGTAACGCCGTCAGCATCCTTAAATTCAAAGTGCTGCTGTGGGAAGTAAACATGCGCTTTGGTGTAGGCGCTTACATCATTATTTTCCTCCAGCATTTTTATCACTTTTCCTTTATCGTCGCTCAGGGCTACGTGTAACGGCGTACTTACATTGCTATAACTATCGAGGAAATATTTTGTATTTGGCGACATATTTACGTCATGATATCCACTCACCGTTGACAGCTTAATCTTGTTGCTTCCATCAAAATTCATGCTCCATAATTCCTGGTTAAGTCCCCCGGTCTCTGCCGACAAATAATAAATCTTCTTAGCCTCAGCATCAATACCCGTAACTTTTATCATATCCCAGTCACCATTGGTCACCTGGTTTATTACCTTGCCATCGTAGCCATAACGGTAAATGTGATAATATCCTGAACGGTCAGACACCCAAAAGAATTCTTTCGATTTCTCGGGGAAATAAATCATATCGTTCACATTGGTATAAAAGTTAAATATGGCTACCCAGGTTTGATTTTGCTCCTCCATTACAACATGGTGCTCGCCAGTTTTTACGTTGAAGAAATACAGCTTCATGTGGTTTTGTGCGCGGTTTAGCGTCATCAGGGCTATTACGTCAGGCGTACTTGTCCAGTAAATACGCGGAACATAAAAGTCGCCGGTCTCATCGGGCGTAAGCCAAACTTTATTGCCTGATGAAACATCCAGCACACCAATCTTAACAGCCGGGTTAGCATCGCCCACCTGCGGTATGGAGATATGGATATTATCAGGATGCATGCTCTCATAGTTAGTCATCTGGAAATCGGGCACCTTACGCTCGTCAAATTGCCAGAAGGCCATGTACTTGCTGTCGGGCGACCAGTTCCAGGCCTGTGCCTGTCCAAATTCCTCCTCGTATACCCAATCATAATGACCGTTAAAAGTGCCGTGCTCATCTGTTTGGTCGTTAGTGAGCTGTGTTTCTTTTGCTGTCGCGAAGTTGTAAACGTACATATTGCCGTTACGTTCGATGCCTACTTTAGAACCATCTGGCGATAGCTCTGCCGAGCGTGCGTTCTTTGCAGCCTGCTTTAGCTGTTTGCCGGCAAGGTCATAAATATAATAGTCGGATATGCCCGAGCGGCGATATATCGGCCTGAAGTTCGATTTAAAAACCAGGTGCTTTGAGTCGTGCGACCATTGGAATGACTCATAACTAAACGCACTATCCGAGCCAGGAAATTTTAAGCCCTTATTGGCGAAAATCAATTCATCTTTCAAAGTCTTCGGGTCCATCGACCGGATTTCATCATTAGCGGTGTAGGAATATTTATTGCCACCATCCGTCCAATTCACGCTTTGCGGACCCGGATTACCATAAAGCTTCCCGGCAGATTGCAGCGCGTCCTCAAGGCTACTGTATTCTGTTTTGGTTTGGGCTAAGCCGTTAAAAGACAATAGGCAGTTTAGCGCGAGCCAGGTAATTATGCCTGCGCAGGTATATTTAAGTTTCATAAAAGGGGATTAACAAATTAAATTGCTAAAGCTAAGAGAATTGGCCTGAATGCACAAATGCAGGTTAAAGGCGAAAGGTAAAGGGTCAAAGGCAAAAAATTAAAATTCCAGAGCTGTAATATCCTCGTTCAAAAACCTTTTACCTTTCGCCTTTAACCTTTCACCTCATTCGCTATCTTTGCCGCATGAAAGGAAAATCGCCTAAAGAATCGCTTACTATAATGAACGAGCTGGTATTACCCAACGATACCAACACACTTAATAACCTTATGGGTGGCCGCTTGTTGCATTGGATGGATATTGCCGCTGCTATT
>Ga0105240_10016228_pt1 | contig 10094 bp, 8 predicted proteins | sample KBSC54metaG_FD_80426 | JGI IMG/M metagenome (GOLD analysis project Ga0105240, IMG submission 80426) | Corn rhizosphere microbial communities from Kellogg Biological Station, Michigan, USA - KBS C5-4 metaG | ecosystem: Host-associated > Plants > Roots > Rhizosphere > Soil | place: Michigan, USA... | reverse complement strand
CGGGATCAGCTACGACGGCGGATATGCAGATTACGTAATCGCTCCTGCAAACGCGCTGGCTTTTATGGCTCCAGAGCTGAGCGACACGGATGCGGCGCCGCTTCTATGCGCTGGGATCACAACGTTCAACGCGCTGCGGAACTCGGGAGCGCGTCCGGGGGATACGGTCGTGATTCTCGGCATCGGGGGACTCGGACACCTGGCGATCCAGTATGCCGCGAAGAGCGGGTATCGCACCGTGGCAGTTGCGCGCGGTGCGGACAAGGGGCCGCTAGCCAAGCAGCTTGGCGCGCACGTCTACATCGATTCGACGACGCAGGATCCGGCGAAGGAACTGCAGAAGATCGGCGGAGCCAACGTCATCCTCTCGACCATCACCAGTTCCAAGGCTTTCGACTGGGTGCTGGACGGGCTTGCTCCCGCCGGAAAGTTCATTGTTGTCGGCGCTCCCGAGGACGGTCCCATCACCATCAATCCTTTTCCGCTGCTGCTCGGCCGCCGCACCGTAGCCGGCTGGCCGTCGGGGACCGGCATGGACTCCGAAGACACGCTGAAGTTCAGCGCGCTGCAGGGCGTCAAGCCGATGAACGAGGTTTACCCGCTGGAGAAAGCTGAAGAGGCGTATCAGCGGATGATGTCCGGTAAGGCGCGGTTCAGGGTAGTGCTGAAAATCAGGGATTAGGGATTAGGAATTAGAGATTAGGGACCAGGGACGCACCTTTTCCTGGTCTCTGCGTCCTTCTGCGCCTGTTTATAATCCTCCTATGCAGCGAATCTTTACTTGCGTCGCGAATGCCCGCTTCTCCAGCGCGGCAGCGGCGCATGCTGCGGCGGCTCCGGCCGCCTAGAATCGTCTCACCTCAAAAAAGTTCACAGTTCTCAGTCATCAGTTCTCAGTTGTGAATGCGATGTACTGTCAGCCATTACTGAAGGCTCCTGCGCGTTCCTCTACTGACAACTGAAAACTGGCAACTGACAACTCCGCACGCCTTACACTGGAGAGAATTATGGAAGAGTTCAGCCGTATTCAGCGCCTGCCGCCTTATGTCTTTAACATCACCGGCGAGATGAAGGTCGCCGCGCGCCGCCGTGGCGAGGACATCATCGACTTTGGCATGGGGAATCCCGATGGCGCTACGCCGAAGCACATCGTGGACAAGATGGTCGAGGCGGCGCAGAAGCCGATGACGCATCGCTACTCCGTGTCGAAGGGGATTCCCCGTCTGCGGAAGGCCATCTCGAACTGGTACCGCACGCGCTATGCGGTGGACATTGATCCGGATTCGGAGGCGATTGTCACGATCGGGTCGAAGGAAGGCATCGCGCATCTTTGCCTGGCAATTCTCGACTCGCGCGACACAGTGCTGGTCCCGAATCCGAGCTACCCGATCCATATCTACGGACCGGTGATTGCCGGGGCTCACGTGGTGAGCGTGCCGGTGCAGGACCAGGATCAGTTTCTGCAGCAGCTCGAGGAGCTGATTCCGCGGATGACGCCGCGGCCGAAGGCGCTGATCGTCAACTTCCCCGCGAATCCGACGACGCAGACGGTGGAGCTGCCGTTCTTTGCGCGGCTGGTGGAGATGGCCCGGGAGTATGGATTTCATCTGATTCACGACTTGGCGTACGCGGATCTGGGATTCGATGGATACAAGCCGCCGAGCGTGCTGCAGGTGCCGGGCGCAAAGGATGTGGCGGTCGAGTTCTTTACGCTTTCGAAGAGCTACAACATGCCGGGCTGGCGCGTGGGATTCATGGTCGGCAATCCGGTGCTGGTGAGCGCGCTCGCGCGATTGAAGAGCTATTTCGACTACGGAACGTTTACTCCGATCCAAGTCGCGTCGATTCTGGCGCTCGAGGGCCCGCAGGAGTGCGTCGCGGAGATCCGGGACAACTACCAGCGGCGGCGCGACGTACTGATCGAAGGGTTGAATCGGGCCGGCTGGCCGGTGGCTTCTCCCAAGGCGACGATGTTCGTATGGGCGCAGATCCCGGAGGCTTACCGCAAGCTTGGGTCTCTGGAGTTCTCGAAGCTGCTGCTGAATGAGGCGAAGGTGGCTGTCTCTCCCGGGATTGGATTTGGCGATTATGGCGATGGGCATGTCCGATTCTCGCTGATCGAGAACGAAGAGCGGACGCGACAGGCGATTCGCGGAATCAAGGCGATGCTGGGCAAGAGTGTGGCGGTAGGGGTGTAAGCGGCGGCTGCGTCTGGCTGGACGCCCGCTCATCGCAAAAGCGCGATGAACGGGGCACAGGGCGGGAACGAGGCTCCGGATGTGTCTGGGTCGGGATAGAGGATCTGGTCTAGTCTTCCGGGGCTTCTCTTCGAAACTCGGCGATTAGGCTGCGGAAGTCTTCGTCACTTTCTTTGAACTCCGTGTCTTTGCAGTTGTAGCGTTTCTCACATTCGGCGCAGTCCTCGGGATCGCAGGCGGTCTTTTCGGGTGCGATGGTGCCGTCGGCCGGGTCTTCGCAGAGTTCGCGGACGGTGTCGCCGGGGCGTTGCTTTGCTGCGTTCTTGCGAGCAATGGAATTCGCGATCTGGATTCCGCGCAAGAAAGTGTTGGCGAGGCTGCGATCGATGTGACCTTTACTCAGCTGCTGGAGAACCTGGTCGAGGGCCAGGCTGACACCGGCGCCATCCTCGATAGAAGACAAATTAAGCGGTCCTGTCTCGGGGACGCGGTTGGTCACGGGACGGCGAGACGCCACGTGGTAGAAGCAAAAAGCTTTGCCTCTGAGAGCGGCTGATCTGCACTTGTGCCCGCCGGGCAGGATATGTCGACATTCGTTATACATTGGTAACTCCATAAAAATATTTTTGGCGGTCTGTGTGGCTAAATATCCTGTTTTCAGAGGTTTGTGGCGGAGGTGCGTTCTAAAGATATGCAAGGAATCAGGTTAGCTGCACAGATATGCAAACAAAGGCACTTAGGAACGATCATGATGCGTGAGCAGTCGCGGTGCGAGACAGGATCGGTCCGTGAGCCTGCGGGCACGGCGCTCTTTTGGGCTTGGGTTTGCATTTACTCCTATTTTGCGCCGTTTTGCTTAATAGACTGCAAAACGCAGCATCGGTGTTTAGTGTATTGGAATGAATGGTTTAGCTGGCGGTGAAGATCGAATTGCGGGTTCGGGTAAGCAAGGAGACCCGCTCATCGCAAAAGCGCGATGAACGGGGCATATCTTCGGGGCACCCCTCGGGCTCAGGAGCCTACGGGGAGCAGGCGGGCGGTTGTGAGGCGGCTTTGGATGGATCCGAAGATGGCGGGAAGACTCAGCTTTGTGCCGGGGCAACTTGAGGAGCTGTCTGCATAGAAGTCAGACGTGGCGGTGGCCATCTGCTGTAACTCAGAGCAGGCTGTGATTGCGGGACTGTCGGTGGAACAGGTTCCACTGGTTCCCGCGTTGTAGGCGACGGTGAATACGGTCGTATTCGGGACGTTGTTGGAGACCCAGTTTGCTGCTGTGATTGACTGATGACACTCGTCGGTTGCAGATGGATACACGCCGGTACTGGTGAGCTTTACGGATGAATCGAATTGGGACGACTTCGCAGTTGCATCTCCGTCGCTCAGGATGATCATGGCGTTCTTTGTATTCGGTATCGCCTGTGCCTGATTGGCCAGTGAAGCGCCCGCTGCATAGATTGCGCCAGCGAGATAGGTTCCCTGGCCGCCCTTAGCCTGCATACCTGCACAGCCCGTCGCCGCCCCCGAGGCGATCGCCAGAGAGGAGCTTGAACTGTAAGAGCCGTTCGAGCCGACGGTCTGGTTGTTGGAACTCCAGTCGCTCAAGTAGCCGTTGGTGCCGCCGCTGGTGATCAGGTAGCTCGGCGTTGAATTCGTCCACGTTGGATTGGTCCATGTAGCTCCGACGGTGGGTGCAGTGTAGGGCACGGGAGTTGGAGCACTGCCATTGCAGGTGGTGAACTGACTGGCCTTGTTGGCCGGAATGTTGGGATAGGTGAAGATGCTGACGCCGTCGAAGGCTGTGCAACTCCCGCCCGAGCTGGTGGCCGTGCAAGGTTGGAGACCTTTCAGCAGGGTCTGGACGCCGAGCAGAGCACACTGGATTTTGGTTGGACTGGATTTGCCGCTGCCAGTGCAGCCGCCGGGATCCGACTGGGTCATGGAGGCGGTGGTGTCGAGAACAATGGCGATGTTGTATTTCTGTGCTGCGGCGCCGGCCATGAGCGCGCTGGCGGCGGCTGAGAGTGTGATGCGGGGGATACCGATGAGCCCTCCGAAGATGGTCGGAATTGTTACGGTCTGAGCGACTGTGATGGCGTTAGCTGTTCCACCCGCTGCGACGCAGGGCACACCATTGTTCTGGCCGGTGGTGGAGCAATAGACCTTGGGGTAGCCGCTCAGCATGGACGCACTTGGCAGAAATGACGAATTGGCGTTTACCTTTCCGGGAACGGAACTGTACAGGGTCGCCTGAGTGGTAACAGCCGCGGATGATTGCGTGGTGTCTGACATGAGCTGAACTCCGGCGAGCGCAGCAGCGTCACTGGATTGCTGCAGCATGTGATACGCGATGATTCCGCGTCCCGCGTCGATGACAAACGCGGTAAAGCCGCCAAACAAGATCAGCAGGAGTGCAAACCATGGAAGGATCTGGCCTTCTTGTCGCTTCAGAAATCGCGTCAACTTCGGGCATGAGTTCATGGGGGTAGGTTCCTCAGGTTGGCCGAATTCCGGCGAAATTACTGGATGACTTCAGTAGTAGTGGCGTTCAGGTTGAGAGAGCGGTTATTCCAGAAGACGATAAAGGGAGTAACGGGGTGGCTGACGGAGACGGCCACGATCCCTCCGCCGCTGCCCATATTGGCAGTTCCGCCGGTAGCGCAGCCCGAACCTGACCCGAAGCCAGAGGTTCCATTTGACGAGGTGTAGGTGTTGGCGGTTCCCGATGCCGTTGGGGTCAGAGTGATGGAATAGGAGAGCTGCGAAGCGGCTATTCCCGCGGCTGCAGCCTGGATCTGCGTGGCGGCCATCGCGCATGGATTTGTCGTGGTGCCGTTGGTGAAGTTTCCCTGGTTGACGGCGAGATAGCGGGCACCCACGGCAGATGCGTGCGACAGAAGCAGGTAGTTGTTGAGAGCGAGGCCGAAGGATGCCATTCCCGTTATGAGGTTCAGCATGACGGGCACGACGAGGGCCATTTCGACCAGCGCGCCGCCGTCAGTCTGGGAAGTGAACAGGCCTCGCAGCCGGCAAGCTGCGGACTGTTTTTTAGACGAGATTCTCCTGAAGGTATGAATCATGTTCAAACCTGCTCCTTGTTCCTTGTTGTCAGAGAGCTGCGCTCTGCATTTGTTGTTCTTCGGCTGCTTATTGCACGGTGGACGGAACTGCGCAGCGCAGCTTACAGCGTCTTGTGGGGAAAAGGACGGTTCATCTTCTGCTCTTCACAGACACGTCTAGGCAGTTTTCTATATGAGGAAGCAGGAGTGTTGTTTATTTACGGCTGGTGAGGCGGGCGGGCGTTAAAGCGATAACCATAGTCACGCGGCACCCGCGACTTGTGAGACTGATGAGGGGTGATTGCACTTTGTCTCAAGTGAGATGAACAGGAGTGTTCAATTTGTTGTTTGTCGACGTTAACTGTCGCTCAACTCGCCCTGTTGGGCCTGTGGCAGCTTCATGGCAGCAAGCTGGTAAGCGGGAGCACTGGCAAATGCTGCGGCGGCGAAGAACCAGATGTACCACGTCAATGGAACGAGGTTCTGGGCGAGCAGTTCCTCTCCCACGCCCCAGATTGCGGCGTCGCCCGCGAGTGTAGCGACAATGGCCATCACATACATTCCCCAGCATCGCGACACGAGGCCGATACCAATGCGATAAGTGGAGCGGCGAATCAGAACTGCCTCCACCAGCAGAAAGCCGAGCAAGGGATCACTCATCCATAGGATGGCCTGGGCGACGGACGGGCGCGGAAACGGAGGGCCGAGGTACCTCTCGATATTTGCTGCTTCGATCAAGGTGACGACGATGATCAGGTAGATGAGCACAGTGTCTGTACGCGTCAATCCGCGAAGTATGCCGAAACGGCGCTGGATCGCGAGAACGCGGCTCAGGGCGATGGCGAGCAGAACCATCGCAATCGGTCCGCCGATGACTTCGCCGATTTCTGCGAGGCTTTTCGGAGGCGTTAATCCGAGCACCAAGGGCGGAGATGCCGGAAGTCTGGCCAGACGCCAGTGATCGAGAAAGATGAGGGTGGCCGCAAGGAATCGGGCTGAGGACGCAAACGTGATGAACGTCCAGACCAATCGCATGGGCTCATCCGCATCGAAACCGGCGCGGCACTCAAAGGCAAAGTAGAATTCAGCGGCTGCGGTGATCAGGAAGAAGAGCGTTCCCAGAATTACAAAGTACCAGGTCAGGTATTGATAGCTGCCGGTGACGAGGAAGTGCGCATACGCGACTGCGCCGATGGCAAGGTGGATGGCGCAATATGTCCAGATCCATGAAACTGCACGCGGCATGTGGCCAGCCTATTCGTCGTTCAGCACACGCCGTGAAACTTCAACCATAGCTCGACGCCCGAGGAAGGCGCTGAGCAAAGGTGTGGACTTCGCGAGGGACAGATCTTCAGACGGATTCGCCAACATCGCTCCCGCGTCGCCTCCGATGCAGCGCTTCAGCCAGAAAAGGAGCCGCTGGCGCACCCGCGATTGCTCGATGCCGGTGTCGCTGGTTTCAGAGCCGAACCATGCTCCACCCCAGGCCTGCATCTTCCGGGAGAGCTCATCCAGTACCGGATCATCAGAGAGCGGGGCAGGGATAGCAGCGGCCGGCGAGACGCCTGGGCCGGACTCCGGCCATGTTCTTTCGGCTTTCATCAGCGACCCCCTTTCCGGCCAAGTGTGTTGCGCAGCTTCTTGCTCACCCGATGCAGAAGAGCGCCGACGGTTCCCGGTCGAATTGACATTGCATTGGCAATCTCGAGGTAGTCAAGTCCCTCGGTGCGCAATTGGAGGCATTCAAACTCTCGAGGGGAAAACATGGCCTTGAAGGTATTTTCCAGCTCAAAAACACCGGTCTCGGGCTCGACGTGCGCCTGTCCGAGGGTCCCTTCGTCGAGAGCAACGCACGCCTGAACTGCCGAAGAGCGAACCGTCTCAACGATGTAGTTGTGCAATACACGATGGAGCCAAGCCGGAGTGCTTCTGATGGTTTGACCCTGCATCCGGACCAGAAAGAAGCGAAGAAAGGTCTCCTGAACGGCATCCTGGGCTAACCCAGGGTCGGATGTCAGACGGCTCGCATAAGCGATCAGCGCACCGGAGTGTTCCCGGTACGCTTCGAGGGCTTCATGCCGCAGCAGCTCCGTGCTGGCCTTTTGCTCTGGACTCATCGGTGTGAGCAGAATGCTATATCAACCCCGGAGCGCTGACAATTGCGCATTTGGTGCGCTCTGGTAGTTTCCCGCGCTGCGCTGACGTGAGTTCTTCCCGCCAAGGCGTTTTTGTTAGTGGCTCTGGCCTGGGGCGCCGCCGGGGTTCCATTGGGGGCGGAAGTCGGAGGCGGCGAGCCAGCGGACGGGCTCGATGAGAGACTGGATGGCGCGGGTCATGAAGGCGATATCGAGGTGGGCCATGTTGTCGTCGGGCTGGTGGTAGGTGGGGGGAGTGCCCCATCCGGCGGCGGTGTGGGCGACGACGCCCTGGAGGGCGAGGGAGTAGTTGTCGGAGCGCTCGAAAAAGTGCTGCTCGGGGTAGGGGTCGGGACCTAGAAGGGCGCCGTGCTCTTTGAGGGTAGGTCCGAGGTTGGAGCGGTCCCATCCGGTGAAAAGGAGGATGCCTGCGGGCATCTTGGGGTCCTGGTTGCCGATCATCTCGAATTCGAGGTTGGCGACGAGATCGTGGAGCGGGACGGGCGGGTGCTTGCCGAAGTAGGTAGAGCCGAGCTCGCCGATCTCTTCAGAGCCATAGCAGACAAAGAGGACGCTGCGGCGGGGAGGGGCGCCTGCGGCGAGGGCGTGAGCCAGCTCGAGGACTGCGGTGGTTCCGGCGGCATCGTCGTTGGCGCCGTTGTAGATGGAGTCGCCGTTGACAGGGCGGCCTATGCCGAGGTGGTCGAGATGGGCGCTGAGCAGGAGCGTTCCGGCGGAGGAGTCTGTGCCGGGAAGATAGCCGATGGCGTTGAAGGTCTGGCGGGGTTTCGTCTCCGCGATGTCGTGAACGGTGACGTCGATCTGTGCACCATCAGTGGCGGGGAGTTTGGACGCGGCGTCGGTGTGAATGAGGATGACGGTGGGCGTCTTGCGGGGCGGGTCGTCGGCCAGCCGAACGCTGACGCGGGTTTCTCCGCCGACCGTGTGCGGAAGGGCGCTGAGGGCGGGTGTTTCGGAGACGAGGATGATCGCTGCGCCAGAGCGGTAGAGGGCGGAGACGGCGGGCATCAGGCTCTTGGGATCGGCTGCTCCGGTGACGAGGACGGCGGAGCCGGCGGGGATCTGGGCGCGAGGTGTTTCAGCGGCGGCGACGCGGAGGAGCTTTCCGGATGCCGATTCGCCGGAGGAGGTGAAGAGAAAGAAGTCGGAGCCTTCGTGGAGCGTGGTGTCGCCGATTTGCAGGGTGGCCTGGCCGTCGAGCTTGGGAGCAACGATGCCGGCGGACTGGATGTAGCCGGTCATGCCGGGAGCGGTTTTGAGGCCGTAGCTTTCGAATTCGGAGGCGACGTAGGTGGCGGCGAGTTCTTCATCGCGGGTGGCGGAGCCGCGGCCGGCAAGCACGTCGCTGGAGAAAAAGTATTCGTGGGCGGTGATCCACTCGGGCTTGACGGTCCAGGCTTGCTGGGCGGAGGAGGGTATGGTGGCGGCGATGAGGGCGATACGGGCGATGAGACTTTTCAAGTCGCTAGGCTCCAGAGATGGCCAAGGTTGAACAGAAGAAGCAGATCCTTCGCTTACCATCCCCAGACTGAGGAAACGTCTGGGGCCCCGTGCGCTCAGGATGACAGCGTTGTGTTGCGGTGCGGCTGAGTGTGTTTCATCAAGATGAGGGCTCCGGTGATAGGTATTGCCAAGAAGCAGATCCTTTCGCTTACCGCCCCCAAGCTTGAGAAAACGCTTGGAGGCCCGTGCGTTCAAGATGACAGCGAGGGACTGGAGAATAATGTAGCGCATTAGCTCAGGCCACGGATGGCTCAAGGTCCTTTGCATGGTTCAGAATACGGCGTAATTATTGACTTTGAAGCGGGCTGCAGTGTGCGTTTGGGCACACTTTTCGATTGCGTGGCTCTGCTAACATAGGGACGATTGCAGTTCCTGCCGTTTGAGCGCGCAGTGCCCGGCGGCCGAATCCTTGAAAGTACATAAGAAGGAGATTTTGCTATGCCATTAGTGTCCATGCGGCAGCTCCTCGACGAGGCCGCCAAGGGCGGATACGGCGTCGGCGCATTCAACGTCAACGACATGGAGCAGATCCAAGCCATCATGATGGCGGCGAAGGAGACGAATTCGCCGGTGATCGTGCAGGCCAGCCGGGGTGCGCGGCAGTTTGCCGAGGATCTGTATTTGTTCCGGCTGATTCAGGCGGCGGCGGAACTGAATCCGGATATTCCGATCGCGATGCACCAGGATCACGGCAACAGTTTCGAGACGTGCAAGAGCGCGATCGAGCTTGGCTATACGTCGGTGATGATGGACGGATCGCTGAAGGAAGACGGCAAGACTCCATCGACCTTTGAAGAGAACGTGGAAGTGACGCGGCGCGTGGTGGACTATGCGCACGAGCGCGGCGTGACGGTGGAAGGCGAGATTGGCGTGCTGGGTGGTGTTGAAGACGGACACGGCGCGGGCGGATCGGGCCTCGAGCACATCACGGATCCCGACCAGGCGGTAGAGTTCGCGGAGCGGACCGGTGTTGATGCGCTGGCGATTGCGATTGGAACCAGCCACGGCGCGTACAAGTTCAACAAGAAGCCCGATGGATCGGTACTGAAGATGGATGTGCTGATCGCTATCCACAAGCGGCTACCGCACACGCACCTGGTGATGCATGGCGGCTCGTCGGTTCCGCAGGAGCTTCAGGAGGTTGTGAGCAAGTACGGCGGCAAACTGAACCCGACGTGGGG
>Ga0105240_10016227_pt1 | contig 10094 bp, 12 predicted proteins | sample KBSC54metaG_FD_80426 | JGI IMG/M metagenome (GOLD analysis project Ga0105240, IMG submission 80426) | Corn rhizosphere microbial communities from Kellogg Biological Station, Michigan, USA - KBS C5-4 metaG | ecosystem: Host-associated > Plants > Roots > Rhizosphere > Soil | place: Michigan, USA... | reverse complement strand
GCGCAGTACCTCGTGGTTCTGGAGCACGCGGAGTAATTTCGCCTGGGTGGTCAACGGCATATCTCCAATTTCATCCAGGAAAAGCGTGCCCCCATCCGCGTGCTCGAACAGGCCGGGCTTATCGTAGGAAGCCCCCGTAAAGGAGCCCTTCACGTGTCCAAATAACTCGCTCTCAAAGAGCGTCTCAACGACAGCCGAGCAGTTGAGCACAACGTAGCGGCCGGCAGCCACGGGACTGGCATTGTGGATGGCACGCGCGACCAGGTCTTTGCCTGTTCCGGTATCGCCGGTGATCAGCAACGTCCGATAGTGCCTGGCCACCCGCCGGATACTCGAGAACATCTCCCATATCTGCGGACTGCGGCCAATGATACCTTCGAATTCGGAATTGCTTTGTAGTTCGTCCTCGAGTTGTAAGGCGCGTTGCTTCTTGCGTGCTTCTTCCACCAGCTTGCCGATCTGTTCCCGCAAGGGTCCCAACGAAATCGGCTTAGTCAGGTAATCGCTCGCCCCCTTTTTGATTGCCTCGACAGCCGATTCCGTGGTGTAGTGCGCTGTTATCAGCACCACATCCGTGGCCGGATCGATCTCCATAATCCGCTCCAGCACTTCCATGCCGCTCATGTGAGGCATCACCAGGTCGGTGAGCACAATCGCCGGCCGGCGGGCACAAAACAGGTCGAGTCCCTCCTCCGGAGTGGAGGACGTCAGAATTTCGAGACCGGGCTGAGCCAATGCTGTGGAGAGTAGTTCCAGGCTACCGGGGTTATCGTCGATTATGAGGAGTGAGATGGCGGATTTCATGACGCCTGACATCGCGGAAGTCCTTTCCCTTGTGGGTGTTTGCGTCTCAGTGCAACGTTAGCAAGCTCATGGGAGTCAGGCAGTGATGGAGGCTACCACCGCCTTCGCAAATCGCCTTGACCCGCGGACGCCTTCCTCCTCTTCGAAGCGAGCGTCCGCGTCAAAACATCCGAGAGCGCCGCTTCGCCGATCTCAGACCGCAGCTTAATCCCAGGCCGTTGGACCGTCGATCCGATCGCCCATCCAAACAGACGACCGTCCTGTCAGCTCATTCTGGATATCGTGGCCGCCAGCGACGGACCTTACGGCCTGTTCTGCCGCAAGCTTTTGAAATGACAGGGCTACAGTCCCATTTATGCAGAGAGTGCCATTTACCATGGCGACTTCAACATTTCGAGAATGGACTCTCAGATCCCATTGAAGTTGCCGAAGGACTGCATCGCGGAGACATCCCATATATTTCCTTCTACGTAGTACTAGGGATAAGGCATTTTTTAGGCCATTGATAATTGCCCAGCAGAAGAAACGCCGTGATATCTGTCTCGGCCTCTGTCGTCAAAAAGGTCGGACGCCGTTAAGGGTTTGTGTGCCATTTCTTGGACGGGAGGCACGCAGCCTGGGAGGATCAGGTCTTCGCTAAACGGATTTGCAGTTCCTTTTCCGCCTCCCGCCGCGAATGGATTCCCCGCTAGAAACGTTCGGCGTGGTTCCGCTCAGCCTTGGCCAGCCGATCGAACCACTCCGCGATGTCTGGAAACTCTTCGTCAGGAGCGGTGCCTGCCATGTCAGGGTAGAGTCGAGCGTATTCGAGCGTCTCCCCGGCAACGGCGGTTTCCAGGTTGTCGGGTGTGGTGCCCCGGTCACGGGATCGCCTGACGCAAGCAAGCGATCCAGAAAGCCGCTTGCGTGGCCCGCTTCGCCCTCGGCTGTGTCGCGAAACAATCCGGCAATTTCCGGAAAACCCTCGACATCCTTCACTGGCGAAGAACGCCTTCAGGTTTTCATGCGTTTTCGTTTTTCTCAACGTCGGCATTGTCGATATGGGTCGAGTCGTTGTTGCGCCCGCGCAGCCGCTCGAGGGACCGTTACGGTCCGGCGGGATCGCTCAAGTTGCCATGGTCTTAGGGCTCGGCATACTCATGCACTGGCGTTCGATCCGGCGCTTTCTCCCTTTCTTCGGTCATCGTCGCTTCCGTTAACAGAAGGGTGCTGGCAACCGAAACGGCATTCTCGAGCGCTACCCGGACCACCTTGGTCGCATCAATGATCCCCGCCTCGATCAAGTCCACGTAAGTGCAAGTGGAAGCATCCAGACCCGTGTTTCCCTTTCCCAAGCGCATACGATCGACCACCACGCCACCGTCCAGCCCCGAGTTCTGTGCAATCTGCCTCGTGGGTGCTTCGAGTGCTTTCTTGAGCATCCGGAGACCGGTCTTTTCATCCTCCTGGCACTTGGCCTCCTCGACATCGATTGCATCGATCGCGCGAAGGAGCGCTAAGCCTGCTCCCGGCAGGACGCCTTCAGCAATTGCTGCCTTGGTGGCGCTGATGGCATCTTCGAAGGACTCTTTTAACTTCTTCCCTTCGGCCTCAGACGGAGCTCCGACGCGAATCACCGCAACCCCGCCCGTCAACTTGGCCAATCGCTCCCGCAATTTCTCCTTGTCATAATCGGAAGTGGTTTCTTCGATCTGTTTGCGAAGTTCACGGCAACGCCCGTCAATCAGAGGTTTCGCTCCACCTCCTCCTACGATCGTGGTCGTGTCTTTGTCGATTACGACGCGCCGGGCTTTTCCCAGCTGGTCTAGGCTGACGTTTTCCAGCTTGATTCCCAGTTCCTCGGCGATCATCTGGCTGCCGGTCAGGATTGCGATGTCCTGCAGCATTGCCTTGCGCCGATCTCCAAAGCCCGGGGCTTTGACGGCCGCACAGGGAAGCGTCCCACGGATCTTGTTCAGGACCACAGTAGCCAGCGCTTCCGCTTCCACGTCCTCGGAAATAATCAGCAATGGTTTGCCCGCTCGCACGACCTGTTCGAGGAGCGGCAGCAACTCCTTGATGTTCGTAATCTTCTTTTCATGAATCAGAATCAACGGCTCGTCCAGTGAGGCCTCCATGCCCTCGGGCTCCGTTACGAAATACGGGGAGATAAAGCCACGATCGAATTGCATGCCTTCCACGATCTCGAGAACCGTCTCGGTGGTCTTGGATTCCTCCACCGTTATCGCGCCTTCCGCGCCCACCTTTTCTACCGCCTCCGCCACCAGGTCTCCGACTGTCGAGTTGTTGTGTGCGGAGATGGTCGCAACTTGGGTTTTTTCGCGCAAACTCGTGACGGGGCGCGATAAGGCCCGAATGCAGTCCACGGCCGTTTGAAGGCCGCGAGTCAGGCCTCGTTTCAAATCGATGGCGCTGGCCCCTGCGGCCACATTGCGAACTCCTTCCGTCAGAATGCTGTGCGCGAGAAGCGTAGAAGTCGTAGTGCCGTCGCCCACTGCGTCACCGGTCCTCTCGGCCGCCTCGCGCACCATCTGCGCCCCGAGATTTTCTTCCGGGTCCCTGAGTTCGACTTCCTTGGCGATGGTGACTCCGTCGTCGCAGACAATCGGCTTGCCGAATTTCTTTTCGATTAATACGCACTTGGATTTCGGTCCCAGAGTAACGCGCGCTGCATCGGCAAGTACGCTGGCTCCACGCAAAATGCTTTCGCGGGCGTCGCCATGAAATTGGAACTGTTTGGCTGGCATGTTTAGTCCTCTGGCTGGTTGCGGTTGCAAGCCATATACCATGCGGCGGCGAAACGCTGCTATGGAGACCCGCTTGCACAGATTACAGCGGAGAAACTCCATGAAATTGACACTGAGTGTAATCAAGGCGGATATCGGGTCCGTCGGCGGACATGTGGCCCCGTCAAAGCACCTGCAGGAAACTGTGGAGAACTTTATTCGAGAGCGGGCTCCCGGGCTCATCCTCGACTGCTACATTAGCCACACTGGCGACGACATCGCGATTCTCATGACCCATCGGCACGGCGAAGCTAACGAGAGGATTCACAAGCTGGCGTGGGATGCATTTCTCACGGGGACTGAAGCCGCCCGAAAGGAAGGACTGTATGGAGCCGGCCAGGATTTGTTGAAAGACTCGTTCTCCGGCAACGTGAGGGGCATGGGTCCGGCGGTCGCCGAGATGGAATTCGACGAACGGCCGAATGAAGCTTTTCTCTTCTTTGCGGCGGATAAGACCGATCCGGGCGCCTATAATCTGCCGCTGTATCTGGCTTTCGCGGACGTGATGAACACCCCGGGACTGATCCTGTCCCCGAAGATGTCGCGCGGATTCCGGTTCGTGATTATGGATGTGAATAACACGTCCGGCGATCGCATCATTGAATTGAAAGCTCCCGAGGATATGTACGATATCGCCGCGCTTCTGCGCGATCCGGAGCGCTACGTGGTCGAGTCAGTGTGGTCCCGTGCGAGCGGTGAACAGTCCGTTGCCGTAGCAACGTCACGGTTGCACAACATTGCGGGGAAGTACACCGGCAAGGATGATCCCGTGATGCTGGTACGGGTGCAGATGGACTTTCCAGCCACCGGTGAAATACTGGCGCCCTACGCGAACGGTCATTTCGTGGCGGGCGGAATGCGCGGTTCGCACCAGATGCCTTTAATGCCGGTGACCCTGAATACGGGCATCAGCTATTTTGACGGACCTCCCATCGTGAGTTGCGCTGGTTTCTGCGTGCATGAAGGCAAGCTGACCGAGCCTGTCGATGGGTTCGCACAAGCCTTCTGGAACACGGTGCGTGATCATGTCGCGACGAAAGCCATCGACATGAGGCGACAGGGATTTGTCGGTACGGCCATGCTGCCGATGTCCGAGCTCGAGTACACAGGGATAGCCGAGAAACTCCGGGAGCTGGATAAAAGGTTCAGCATGCGTATCGAGAAGCCCGCGCTGGCGTTGGTTTGAAGCAAGGTGGTTATCTTATGAATTCTATAGCTGAGAACGACATCTCAAGGCCTGAATTGCTGAAGCTCGGGACCGTTCGGGACATTCTCCGATCATCTGGCCCCTGCATCACGATCGTGCTGCCGGGTTATCATCCGGGAGAATCGGCAGGATCGCCTGCTGTGCTCCTCAGTTCCTACATTCAAGAGGCTGCGAAAGAGCTTGCTGAGCTTCGGTTTGGCAAATCCGAAGGTTCGAATCTCCTGAAGCCTCTGGAGCGCATGGCGAAAGATCCCACCCTGCTGTCTGGTTCGCACGGAGGCCGCGCGATCTTTCGTTCCCCGAGTGTGTTTGCGCAGTTTTTTTTGACACAACCCGCCTGCCCCTCGCTAAATGTTGGGGGCTCGTTTGCCGTCAGAAAATTGGCCGCCGAGCTGATACGCCCACCGGTCTTTCACATACTGGTGCTGTCGAAGGCCAATGTAGTGCTGCTCAGGTGCGCCGGTTTTCATACCCAACCGGTGAAGTTGCCTCAGGGTGTCCCGGATACTCTGGTGGAGGCGCTGGCGCTTGAGCCGCCCGATCACGACCTGGAAGGTCGGTCCGCAGCCGGAAGCGCACCGGGAGCCCTGCACAGGATCCGCTTCGGCACGGGCTCCGGACGCGAGAAGGAACAGGCCCATCTGGCAGGCTATTACAGACTTGTCGATCGCGCTCTGCAGACACGCTTGCGTGAGCCGGAGGCTCCACTGATCCTCGCCGGCGTGGAAGAGGATACCGCCATTTACCTGCACGTCAGCGCCTGCCGCGAGATCTCCCGAAAATGCATCACAGGCGGCTTTGACATCCCGCGAGAACAAGCGGCAATATTGCGCCAGGCATATTCAATTCTGCACGCTGACAGCCTCGAGCGTCAATATAAGCGGCTGTTGACGATGAAAGAGCGAATCACGCCGTCGCGATGGTCCACTGATCCAGTCGCTATCTTGCGTGCGGCCTTCGATGGACGGGTGGACGAGTTGTACCTGGATGAAGCCGCGGAGCGAGTCGATATGTACGAACGGGGCGCTTTTCGAAGCTGGGGACGGGAAGACCTACTGAATCTCGCCGCAGTACAGACGATCGCCCATCACGGCAAGTGTTATCAGCTTCCGACCGAAATGATGCCCGATGGTTCGGTTGCGGTGGGAATCATGCGTTTCTAGGCATACCTGGAAGGGAGGGGCGGCTATGTTTCAAGTCGAAAGAATTCTGGTTCCAATTGACTTCTCAACGGCTAGCTTGAACGCGGCCAGGGACGCCGGTATCCTGGCCCGGCATTTTCGCTCGCAGGTCACGCTGATCCATGTGAACGAGATCTCCGTTCTCCATCCCCTTGATGGACCGCTGGGATTTGGAATTGCATCACGGGATCCGGAAGTCTCAGATTGCGTATCCGGTTCGCGAAAGAGACTGAACGAATTCGCGGCAGCGGAACTGACTGATGTCAGCGTTTGCCGCCATGTTTGTAGCGGAGATCCCGCAAGGTTGATCGTCGAATGCGAGTGCGCTGAACAGTCGGACCTGATCATCATGACTACTCATGGCAGTGGCCGGTTTCGAAGGTATCTCCTGGGGTCGGTCACAGCCAAGGTTCTGCATGACGCGGACTGTCCGGTGTGGACTTGTGCTCATGTTGCAGACCCTAATGAGGTTGTCGCCGCTGACATCCATCATGTGATGTGTGCGATTGACTTCGGGCCGAAAAGCACCGAAGTGATTCGATGGGCTGCGGGCTTCGCCATGGCGATGGGCGCCAAACTAACCGTGGTTCACGCCGTGTTGGAGGCTCCGCCAAATCTGCCTCAGCGCTACATGTTCCAGTGGCGGGATCAGGCACATCGTGGATCTGCTGAGCGGCTTCGCGCGTTGACGCTCGATTGGAATGTTGAGGCCGACGTGCTGGTTGTGAGCAACGGCGATATACCTGGAGCGCTCTCCGCTGCGGCCAAAGAGAAAAGTGCCGACTTGTTGGTCATCGGGCGAAGTTCCGCGGGAGACAAGCAGAAAAAGCTAGGCAGCCATACCTTTGCGATCATCTGTAACGCTGCCTGTGGCGTAGTCAGCATTTGAGCGCGAGTTGTTGATTCCTGAGGTCCGTGCAGGCAAGCGAGGAAGTATGCGTCTAACGATCAATGGCAGGCTTCTGGAGCTTCCCTCCGATGTCACCGTTTTGGACGCTATTCATCAGGCAGGAATCCGTCTACCCGCTCTTTGTCACGATTCCCGTATGAAGGCGTCGGGTAACTTCCGGTTGTGCCTGGTAGAAATCGACGGCTGTGAGCGACCTGTACCGTCCTGCTACACCCGCGCGACAGAAGGAATGCAGATCCGGACTCACACACCTGAACTCGAGGCCGGACGCAAAGCGATCCTCGGATTGCTGGCTCAGCGCTATCCCGATCACCACCTCCGCCAGTGGCCAGACAAGCCCTTTCATCAATGGCTCCGGAAGTATGGCTTGGCCGGTTCCACGGCCGAATCAGAGATTGCGGTGGATGAGTCCCACCCGTATATCATCCACAACGAGCGAATTTCGTTCCAGATCTGTTCCGGGTTTTGAAAAGTGAAGGCCGGTCCGTGACCCGTCGCCTGCGCCAACAGGCAAAGGCCGCCTGGAATCATTCCAAGTCGGCGCTCGAGAACGCAAGAGCCGCGGCCGAGAAGCGAGTACCTCATAACTCCGATCGTTCCGACCATGAGGATCGCGTATCGTGCGCTACGGGCGAACAACGCTCGTACGGCAATGACCATGTTAGGCGTTTATTATCGGCGATGCGGCGGTCATTACAACGGTGGCCGTGGGCGCAGGCGCTACTGAACGAATCCAACGGAAGATCGCAAGTCTTGGAAGCGACAGGATTGGTGGGCATCTTTTTCGGATATCATCCTGCCCGCAAGGCGGCATTCCTCGACCTAATCGAAGCCTTGCGTTACGAATACGTGATAACGTGTCCGGCGATACGGATTGAGAAAGTGTCTCCGCGGTAATCGACGTGCGCAGTTGGATTGCATAGCCATGGATGGGGCCAATGCTGACAGCAGTCGAGCGTTTACGTCAGAAGCCCGGGATGCCACCTGGTACCCGCAAGACCGGCAAATATTTTTCGGTCAATCCGGACATTTGGGTCTAGAATCAAGGCAGGAATCTCACGGCCGGAGATTCCGTAGGTGTCGACATGTTTCATAGGTTGCACACTCATCGGTACCGGTCTCCGGAGTTACTGCGCCTGGGGCCGGAACCGGGACCTCTTACCGTCAGCATCGCCGTAATTGCCTTCTTACTTATGGCCATAGTCCTGGCGGTCATCATTCTCGAAATTGTTCCTTCCGTGGCAGCCGACAGCGGTGCTTACGGAATGAGCTACTCAAGGGAGGATACAAAATGGGATATCGCGCTGAAATTGTAGCCGTAGCCGTTCTCACGTTCGTGTGTTCGGCGTGCGATGCACGTCACTCATCGTCGGCTTTTCACCTACCCGGCAATGGGGATGCCGCGAGGGGCAAGATAGCCTTTGTTTCCCAAGGTTGCCACAACTGCCATGATGTGCCCGGAGCGGGCTTGCCGACGCCGTCCGTTAAGCCGGCGATTGTCGTCACCCTGGGAGGAGAGACAGAACGGAAACTGAGCGATGCGTATCTGGTCACCTCGATGATCGATCCCTCGTACCACCTTGCTCCATACCCGTTTGACCAGGTTACATCCGGCGGTAAGTCGAGGATGCCTTCTTATAGCAGTCAGCTGAGCACTCAGCAGATGATCGACATGGTAGCGTTTTTGCAATCAAAGTACGTGCTTCGGCGCTGGACGCCTCAGGTTGTCTACGATTGACCGCGCTCGGCGCGGAGCGCCCTGGGTTCATGAAAGTGAGCGATGCAATGGCATTTCATACTCTTTTGGTTTCGTTGGCCCTCTTCGCCGTGGTCTCCAAGGTCGAGCCTGAGCCGAAGTATGATCCCGGCAAAATGATCGATACACAGGTCACCGTGATCCAGGTTCTCCACGGTGGGGAAAATTGGCCCAACAGTGTTCGCCTGATCGCTCGCACGGAAGCAGACCGGCGAGTCAACATCTATCTGGGGCCGGCGAGTTTCCTTAGGGGCTTCGAGGTTAAGTTTGAAAAGGGAGATAGAATTCACGTTGTCGGCTCACAGGTTGAGTTTGGCGGCGGGACCATTGTGCTTGCTCGCGAAGTCACCAAGGATCAGGCAACTCTGTACCTGCGGGACCGCCAGGGAAATCCGTACTGGCGTCCGGTGCACTGAGTGGTGGGGAGTCCAAAGTCCCCGACCCAACTCGGGCGTGACATCTGGCCATTCTGGCAACCGTGCCCCCGCGACAATCGATCGCTGACGCTTGCGGGCGTACCTGTGATGATGATGCCACTAAAGGCGCATGCTTCCCTGCGCTGGCCTCATAGCGTGTCGGACATTAGATATTCCACCGAACATCCGCACGACTGGTAACACCGGGCGCAAAAGAAGAACTGCCTGCAGTACGCCGTTGCCCCAAGACAGGCAATCTACAGACGAGAGGCCCAACGTGAGCTGCCGGCAAACTATGAGCACGAACGACCCGGCGAGCGAGGGTGGTCAACCGATTGCCGGGAAATCATCGTGGAAGTCCAATTGACGGTCAAGCATCGGAAATCCGCGGGACTGTATTCCGGAAGGCGTGTCCGGGACGCCGCCATGCTGTTACTGACCGGACTCGCCCTCTACCTCTGTTGGCTCCTGGCGAAGCCTTTTCTTGCCGGAATTACGTGGGCCCTTGCTTTGGCGGTGGTCTTCTGTCCCTTGCATACAAGCCTCAAGCGTTGGCTTGGCACAAGCCCTGCAGCTCTGCTTTCCGTAATTGCAGTCGTGATCGTTCTGCTGGCGCCAGGCGCTCTCGTGATTCAGAGAGCGGCCGAGGAGGCCGGCAGCGGCTTGGGCGCGATCGGAGAAGGTTTCAGTTTGGCAAAGGCCCAGGAAACGGCCGAGCGGTATCCGTCCATTGCGAAAATCATTAGCTCGGTAGGAGCCCGGTTCGATCTGCATCAAGAACTGAAGGGCACCGCGGGCGAGCTGGCGAGGCAAGCGTCGGCATTGCTGGGGGGGTCCATGCGGATGGTAACCCAGATTGTGGTTATGTTGGTTGCGCTGTTCTATTTCCTACGCGATCATGAACTGCTGCTCGGGTATTTGCGGCGGCTGATGCCTCTTGCACCGGAGGAGACCGGTCGACTATTGCAACGCGTGTCGGATACGATTTGTGCCACGCTGTACGGCAATGTGGCCGTTAAGATCGTCCAGGGCGT
>Ga0105240_10016221_pt1 | contig 10096 bp, 6 predicted proteins | sample KBSC54metaG_FD_80426 | JGI IMG/M metagenome (GOLD analysis project Ga0105240, IMG submission 80426) | Corn rhizosphere microbial communities from Kellogg Biological Station, Michigan, USA - KBS C5-4 metaG | ecosystem: Host-associated > Plants > Roots > Rhizosphere > Soil | place: Michigan, USA... | reverse complement strand
GGTGCCGTTGAGGAACGTCACGGTGGCGCCGCTGACAAAGTTCGTGCCGGTGATCGTGAAGGACGCCGTAGATGTGCCGGCCTTCATCGAACTCGGGCTAATGCTGGTGATCGTGGGCGGCCCAGCGGATACTGGGTTGACCGTCGAGGTGGTCTGCGCGGTGTTGTTGCCGGTGTTGGTTTCGCCGGCGACGGTAGTCGCGGTGGCGACCAGGGTGTGCGTGCCGGTGACCGAGGGCGTCCACCCGAAGGTCAGCGTCTGGGAAGAGCCCGCCGCAAGACTGGTTACCGATTGCGGGGTGCTGGTGATCGCCGACTGCGGGTCACTGAGGCTCACGGAGAAAGATTCAGGCTGCGTGCCCAGGTTCTGGACGATCACACTGACGTTCTGTGCAGTGTTTACCACCACCGGCGAGGGCGCGCTAACAGAGGCCACGGCGACGTCGTGGACCGGTGTGGTCGTGCCACCGCAGTTGGGAAACTTGAAGGAAGCGATGCGGGTGCTCCAGTTGAAGGTGCCGCTGGCCTTGAGATACTCCGTCGTGTACCAAAAGGTGCAATCGTCAACGGGGTCTACGCTCATACTGCTGTAATCGCCCCAGCGGTTGAGGTTAGTAAGCTGCGATCCGGTGCCGTCAATGATGTGGTTCTCGGCCTGCATCGTGCCGAGCGGGTCACCAGGCACGCGACCTGTATAGCGAATACTCGGGTACACGGTGCCGCTGGAGACGCTGTAGCCGAGAGCAATGTCGCCGGACTGGTCCATCGCGATGCTGCCCATCCACCGGTAGTTGGTGTCGGGCGCGTAAGTGCCCTGCTGGAAGACGCTGGGCGTATTGCTGGGGTTGCGCAGTTCGTACCAGCGGATTCCGCTGGGACTGCCGACCGAGTGATTGACGACGAGTGCTTCATGATCAGCAAATTTCCGGTAGGCCAGGCGGTACATCAGGCGGTCGGCGAGGGAATCGAGTTTCTGGCTGGTGCCGGGCTGGGGGATGCAGGTTCCTCCGCTGCAGGCCGGGCTGAAGGCTGCCACCGGAATGTTGGTCGGACCGGTGAGGCTGGTGTTGGCGGGAGTCGTCCAGTCCACGTGGAATTTCCAGAGGTTGAGCGAATTCGAGCCGAAGTTCAGCATGAAATTCGGTGTGCCGGCGGGAGGCGGGGTGGCGCCATCGAGGTCGGAAGGCAGGACGCCGCCGAAACTGCTGCTGAGCTGGAAGCACTGCTGGGTAGCCGGGCTTCCGGTGAGCATGGCGGCGCGGTTGTAGGCACACAATGCCGAGCCTGCAAAGAAGTTGCCCTGGAACATGTTGAAGGTGATGTAGTAAGCATCAGGCCAGACGCCCAGTTTCGGATAGTCGGGGAAATTGGTGTAAGAGAACGAATAGCGGTTGTAAGTGCCGGTGGCATTAGGAGTGGTGGAGACCGCGATGCATTGCAGGTAGGGAGTGGTGCTCACGGAGAATTGCGTGAAGATCCAGCGGTTGGCCGCCTTGTCATATTGAACGATGGGGTCGACGTCGTTATTGTTCTGGCACCCGCCGCCAAAACCGCTCCACAGAGTGTTTCCGGCTGCCGGGCCATAAAGCAGGGCACCGGTGTTCTTGTCGAAGACCGCGAACGATTCATTCACCCACTGCACGTACTGCGTGGCCCCGATGGCGCCGTTGGTATCGGGTGGTGCGGCGTTCGGAGAAAAGCCGTAATCGCCGTTGCCAACACCGGCAAAGCCAAGTCCACTGGTGGCAGCAACCAGCGGGCCGAGCGAAGTTTGGACCACGGGGTCGGGCTGGGGAGCGGCGGTCTGGTCGGGGTGCAGGGGCAGAACCGGTTTGCCACGTGGACCGCCCTTGGGCTGCAACGGCGGCATGTTTCCGAGAGGAAGGGAAACGTCGTGTTCGATGGCCCCGCTTACCTGTGCTCCATGAGTCTGCGCCGGGGCAGGCAGCGAGGACATTACCGCGGCTATACAGATCAAACTGCTGGCGAAATTTTTGTGCATGGTTCTCCAATATGGTCTTTGCAGACCCTGAGTGGCTCGACATTGGGTAGTATAACGTGCCCGGATGTGTAACAAAGTACTGCAGAAGGTTGGTACTAAGAGACTTTTTCTGAGGCGAAGGAGGTAACAGAGTAGCCCAGGTCAGACGCCACCACACAAATGTGGTGTTTCTTGTTGCCTCCTGGGGGATCTGGCGCCATGTTCGCACTGCCCAGGTAAAACGGAACCCCTCTTGCGACTCACCGGCTACGGGCTGAAGCGACCGGGCAAACGGAACCATCGGAACCAAAACGAAATGTCGCTTCCAGTCCAGTATCGCGGCAGACCTGGAATAAACGCGGCTCGATAGCGCATTACGCAGTTAAGCCTGATGCATATCGCAACACTGAGTCCACGAGCCGCACCGACACGCCGGCCGTGGCTGGCAGCCCTGCAAAATCACTGGCCGGAATACCTGATCGAGGCGACGGCATTGGGGATCTTCATGCTCTCAGCCTGCGTGTTTACCGTGCTGCTGGAACATCCAAGTTCTCCAATGCACCAGGCGCTGGAGGGCATGCCGGTTCTGCGACGTGCCCTGATGGGACTAGCGATGGGACTCACTGCGATCGGCATTATCCTTTCTCCTTTTGGGCAACGGTCGGGCGCTCACATGAACCCTGCAGTCACGTTGACATTTCTATCCCTTGGCAAAGTCGCACCGTGGGACGCACTCTTTTACATCGTCTTTCAGTTCGTCGGAGGAGCGACTGGCGTCATCATCGGCAGTGCCCTCATTGGTATGGCGCTACAACACTCGGCGGTCAACTACGCGGTCACCGTACCCGGGCCGATGGGTCCTACATTTGCTCTCATTGCCGAACTCGTGATTTCAATGCTGATGATGTTGACGATCCTCTGGGTATCGAATTCGCGGCGGCTGAGCCGTCTGACACCGTTGTTCGCCGGGGCCCTGGTCGCCGCCTTCATTACCGTGGAAGCTCCGTTGTCCGGGATGAGTATGAATCCGGCCCGCACTGTCGCTTCGGCTTTCGGTGCGGATGAGTGGACAGCACTCTGGATCTACTTCACCGCGCCGCCAGCGGGTATGTTGCTCGCCTCGGTGATTTACCGGCTGCGGAACGGCGTACATACCGTGTACTGCGCCAAACTTCATCATCACAACAAGCAACGCTGCATCTTTAACTGCCGATTTGGAGATCTCGAAGCCCATTAGTCATCTCGACGTAGTGTCATCGGAAGCGGCGCGGAAGGAGGAGGCACACTCGCCTCGAAACTCGCTCACCTGGGAAGAGGATCCCATCCCTGAACGTGGCGACTTCCGTTTCATGCAAGAAGACCACTGGAGTTCTGCCGCCGTCAACTTGCAAGGAAAGTGCAACACCAACGGAAGTGTGGAAGGACCGTCCTCAAAGGCTGGCGGAGTTGTTCGTGTTTCTCGTTTGTATTACGGACCTTCGCCTCTGGCTTGATGAAATCTTCCACATCCCGGAATAAAGACCCGAGCCTGCGGCATCTTAGTGCATGACAGGTCCCAATATCTCTGAGAACTGGATGGCTGGCGAACTTCCCAAAGCTGTGGCAACCTGGGCACACGACACGTCCGCGGCGGAGCGCTTCGAGGTGGACGCCATGCCACACCTGAACGACATCTTCCGGACTGCGACCCGTGTTCTGGGCGATCGCGGACGGGCGGAGGATGTGGCGCAGGAAGTCTTCCTCCAGGCATGGAAGTCGTTCCACCGTTTCGAGCCCGGGACAAATTGTCGGGCCTGGTTGTTCAAGATCCTCTTCCACTGCGTCAATCATCACCGCCGCAAGTGGTTTCGCTTTCCGCTTCTCAAGGAAACCGAAGAATTCATTGAGGCCAACCTGCCCTGCGCAGTGCCGATACCGCAACACTTAACGGATGAGGAAATCCTAACTGCCCTGGATAAGATCCCAGATGACTTCCGGGCGGTTGTCTTGATGGTGGACGTGGAAGAGTTTGCGTATAAGGACACCGCGGAGATTCTCGCGATCCCGATCGGCACTGTCATGTCACGATTGAGTCGCGGTAGAAAGCTACTGAGAGAGCAGTTGGCAGATGTAGCACAATCCTATGGGGTTGTACGTACTCCTGTAGAAGGACGCAAGGCATGACCCATACCCCAGACCCCAACAACCGCCTCAAGGAAGCCTGCAACAGCGTGGATGTGCCCGCTGGCCTCAGCGCCAGCATCCTCGGACGGATTCGTGAAGAGCAAGACCAGTTGCAAACCAACGCGCGCTTGCGGCGTGCAGTACAGAGTGAACCAGTACCACCGTTCCTCGAGGCGCGCATCCGTAGCCAGATTCGGTCCATCCAACCCGGGCGCCGGTGGTTTACGATGCTGGTGCCTGCAACCGCAGCCGCAGCCATTTTTGCGGGCCTCCTGATCGCCTACCAACTCGGCCATCTCCGTCTGAGCGTAACGTCGCAGGAGTCCTACATCGCATCAGTATCGAATCGCGTCGGCACGCTCATGCGGGTCGGCCTCGGCGATCACATCCATTGCGCCTATTTCCGTAAATTCCCGAAGAATCCTCCGCCCATCGAACAGTTCGTTGCCAAGATGGGTCCCCAGTATGCAGGCCTGATACCGATCATTCGAAGCCATGTACCGGACAGCTACACGTTGAGCCTCGCCCATCAGTGCAAGTATCACGGACGTAAGTTCGTCCACCTGTCTCTGATGGACAATTCGCACCTGTTGTCAGTAGTTCTGACCCGCAAAGCCGATGGGGAGTCCTTCAACACGGAGGGCATTCTCCCCGCCCTGGTGCAATCCGGCATTCCTATGTACCAGTCCAATGTTCAGCGGTTCCAGATGACGGCGTTCGAAACGCGTGACTATCTGGTGTACTTCGTCTCCGATCTGCCCAAGCAGAAGAATGCTGATCTGATGTTGGCGATGGCACCTGAGATGAAGGATTATTTGAAAAAGCTCGAATTGTAGTGGAATCATGCTCGCCGCCACTCTCCACCGCCGCATGGTTCCGCCGGAGATAGAACGCGAGGTCGTGGGGAGGGAGTTGCTGACGCCGCTCGGCCTGAGGAAATATTCTCCCGCGTGGCATAGCGGCGGTGCTTCGCGGTCGCTTCATGTCCCTTGCAGATTGATAACCACATCCTTGCCAATCGAGTCTGTGGAATATCCGACCCAGTTGGAATAATTCGCCTTCATCGGTCCACCGGTCACTTCGAATTCGGCATCGAAGGGGATCTGGAGGCGGCCCGCGACACCTAATGGCTCCACCTGCGCGAGGACGGACGTGACGAACGGAACGTGGTGGCTATAACTGGAGTTGACCAGTTTGGGATAAAGCTCAAAACACCTGACGCCCGTCTCTCCTCCCTCGCGCATGGATGCTTCCCACTCGATTTCCGCTTCCCGAATACCTGCCGAATCGACACAGCGAGTTTCAGGGTCTTTTACGAAATCGAAATCGGAAACGGCCAGATCGGCCTTTACCACCACCCACTGCTTCGGTTCGGGATAGCCGTATCCGACCTGCCATATGAAATGGAATACCGTGTCCGAATCGACCCAGCCGGGGTAAACCTGGATCTTGCCCATCAGCGCATCGCCATAGCCCTCGGTCTTTATGCTGAAGGCGGACATCAGGCCTGTTACAGCGGAGATTTGTTTGTCCAGCGACTTGCCGAATCCGACGGCGTTGGTGTTACCGAAGAATTCGGTATAGAAGTCATCGCCTTTGCCGGCGAGCTTACCCGCGCCGAGGTAGGAATAGTAAGCCACTTCCTCCCACTTGTTGCGCGTCAGCTTCTTGACGAGCCATGCGCCCAGGAGTCCGAGCAGCGTACCTCCCAAGGCGATCCAGCCTACGGGTCCAGAGATCGCTTCGCCGAAGATCAGGCCGAAGACACCCGCTGTGATTCCAATGGCGGCGCTGGTGGCGGCCAAGGCTTGGGCGGCGGTCACTCCGTAATTGTGATCCATGTAGAAGGCTTTGCCCGCGCCTTCGGTGGCGATGTAGAAATCCACGAATCCGGTGATCACCCCTACGACCGCTCCGGCCTTCGCCAGTCCAGCGACGACGGCGTCCTTCTCGGCCTCCTCCCCGAGGGCGATCTCCAGTTTGAATTTGTAGGCTTCCATTCCCAGGCCGGCGGTCTCGAAGGCGAATTTGAGCTTCTCAGCGTTCGAAGCCTTTCCCTCCATTACTTCACGCAGGGTGAGGCACCAGTTGACGGCACTAAGTCCCAGGCCAATGCCGGTGAACCAGGCCTTGACGTGGTGTTTGTTGAAAAGTTCCTTAGAGTCGGCCAGGAGGGTTTTCCCGGGAACGGCCAACTTCAGATCGCGGAGCGAAGAGACTTTCCGTTTGCCCCAGAGTTTGGGCAGCTTTTCCAGGTCGGGATCCTCCCAGCGGATGCCGAAGACCTTCATTCCGAGAATTCGCCGCACCGTCTTGCTGAAGTTGGCCTTATCGGTTACCTGGATCGCCCCAAGGAAATTCTCCACCAGCTTATAAGTCGATAGTGCGACGGCGGCGACCGGACTTCCCTTCTCCTTCCACAATTCGCCGGGTGATTCGGGCTCAGCCTTATCCAGCAACTGACGCACGAGCCGGCCGGCTTCGTCCTTGTAGGTGTCGAGGAGAAATTTCTGGCCGGGCGCCGTCTCACCGAGGCGGACCGTCGCTTTGGCCCAGTGAGCAATTCCGAGCGATAGCGACTCGCCCTGCAGCTCAAGACAGGATTGCTCCACCATCCTGTGACGCGATGCGGACATCCACTTTGTGAGTTCCGCGGCGTATTTGTATGCGAGCTTCACCAAAGTTTCAAATTCGATGTCGTACATGGCGATGCGCAGGTCGGGGGTAGTTGGGGCCCGATCGGGTAAGCCCGACCATTTGCCGCCGTCGGCCCGGGCAGAGTCGCTGAGTTTCCGCCGGGAATCCTCCGGGTGCTCCCGCAGGAGAGTGTAGTGCGGCGCAACATTGCGGTTCTCGCTATTCCACCAATCGCTCTTGTCCGCGAACTCGTTGCTGAGACCGAGGCTGTCGTCCTCCACCTCCATGACGCCTTTTAGGGTTTGCGCGATGAAGAGTTCTTTGCGGATCCTGACCAGGTGGCGGTCGTAAAGATCGAGGGCTCCCTGGTAGCCCATGATCTGGATGTCCTCCGCCCAGGCGAATGGATCGGGCAGCAACACCGCGTAGAGTACGTGGTCCTGCATTTGCGCGTACGAGTGCAGCGTGAACAATCGATCGGCGTCGTAGCTGCCGCTCGACTGGTAATAGCGGTAATCGGCGCCCAGCTTCAAAGGGGTTCGCGCCAGGTTGGACGGCTCCCAGTGCGCCCGATCGGCGGGAAAGTTGGAAGCCCGGTTCATACTTGCGAGCGTCCTGGGCCCCAACTGAATGGGACTCAGGAAAAAGGCATACAGACCGTCTTTGTCGGGGATGCCGGCGTAGCCCTGTGGATAAGGGTAAGGTGCAAAGTTTCCCGGACGTTGAGGGTCCTGCGCCGTGCCGGGTTGCAGCATGCGGATCCAACCCTGTTCGCCCGCGTAGATCTCCTCTTTCAACTCGCCGGCGCCTGACTGGCCGGGCTGATAAAAGCAGTAAATCCATTTGTTGACGATCTCACGCACATACGGAGCGGTAGTGTCATTGGCCGGCAGCGGATATAGCAATTCGACGAGCCGGACGGTGAGCTTGCTGCGCAGCGTGGCCACCGTTTTGGTATGGTGGCCCTTGCGCGGAACGGTCGCTGTTCTGCCTCCAAACATAAGCGTCTCCTCAAGCCCGATCGTGCCACGCGAGCAGCTTTTGGCGTGTGGCGTCGTCCACTTCACCGGTCACCGGGATTTTGGCGGCGTATTGGAAAGCTTTAAGCCCGGCCACCGCGTCTTCGTTCCAGCCATGGCTTTCAGGCTTCACGTCGAAACCGAGATTGTGCAGCCGATGCTTGATGCCGTCATCGGTGTCGTAAGGATCGAGGCGGCCTAAATCGAGGGTCCAGGAGAAACCACCACCCCAGGCATGGACGGTGAGGTCGCCGGCCGTAGCGTTGGCGGCGATCTGCTGCTCGAGAGAGCCGTCGTTTCCGGTGACGCCGTGATAGGTCTTGTCTCCTATCGTGAGGTCATATTCCTTCGACTTGAACGGGCGGCCCATTTCGTCTTCCACGATAAGGTGGAGCGTCGTCGTATAGGCCTTCCGTACGAACGAATGGCGCTGATCGGTGGAACAGGGTTCGTTGCGAAGTTCCCGATGGGGAACGAACATTTCATCGCCCGGATACAGTATGTTGGGGTTCGGCCGTTTGCGGCGAAGTTCCTCATTCCCGGGATGGTTGTAGATGGTGCGCCAGTCGGTAATTCCAAATTTTCTGGCGATGCTGCTCAGACACTCTCCCTGAGCGACCACGTGATTGGTTGGCATTTTTCTAGGCTCCAAAACACCCTGATCGAAATCCGGAAAACGTCACGGTTGATCCCAAAGAAAAAGTTTGGCTGCGGAGTTTGGAGTGGTTCGCGGGGATCAGACACCTGGGAGGCGCGTCCGCGTTCAAGCGGCCGACTGTGTCAGCTGGGCCGGATAGAAACCCGGCTCGCCGCAGAACTGTCCGCCCCACGGAATCAGCGCCGACAACGGGTCGCGGTTATCAGAAATCGAGACGGGCCTGGAACTGCACCGTTCGGGGCGGCGCCCCGGCGACGCTGGTATTGATTACTCCGGCATTATTGGGCAGAGCGAAATTCTTATGATTGAAGAGATTGAAAATCTGCGCCTCAATCCTCAGCTTCAAGCGCTCGGTGATATGGGTGTTCTTGTAGAATGAGCTGTCCACATTGTGGAAAGACGGCCCGGTCATGTAGTTCCTGGGGACATTATTTAGAAAATCATTGTCCAGAGGATTTGCGCGACGGATGAACGTTTGACCGGCGTACGGTTGTCCGAGGTCCGCGCGGTCCACACTGGCATCGAACCAACCGGTCGCCTGCCGCTGATCGCCCGGGATAATGCCGGTTTTTCCCGGGGCAAGAATGGTATTCGAGCCGGTGACGCTGTAGTAAGGCGCGAAGAACAGCCCGCTGCGGAAGTAGTAAAACGAACTCGCGTTCCAGCCGGAAACAAGCCGGCTGACCAAGCCGTTGGAATTGCCGAGGAAAGCTTTGCCTTTACCAAACGGGAGTTCGTAATTGAAGTTGAGACTCACGTTGTGTCGAGGCAGGCCGCTGTCGTTGGCGTAGAGGCTGCGCAGTCGCTGATCGGTGGGCGCGTTGTTGGTCAGGGCTGCCGGCAACATCTCCAGACCGCCAAAGGAGTTATTGGAGCCCTCCGCCGTGGTGAGGGTCTTCTGGAACGTATATGACGCCTGAATAACGAACCCATTCGCGTAGTTGCGCTTCAATTCCGTCTGAAGCTGGTTGGAGTTCGAATAGCCAATGTATCGCAGCAGGTCCATGCCGCTGGTTGAAGAACTGGCAAAATCCGGATACACCCGGCGGGCCGGGACGCTGGCTCCGGCGGGACTCAAACTGCGAGGAGCGGGTGCATTAATGGGATCGTATTGGATCAGATTCCCTCCGTGCGTCCCGACGTACGACACGCGTCCGCCCAGCTTGAACGGCAGTTTACGTTCAATAGTGAAGTTCCACTCCTGGGCGATTTGGGATTTGTAGTTAGTATCCCAGGGGAGGATATTCCAGCCTCCACCCTTCGAAATGTTGAGCGCGCTCGGAGTTATAAAAGTCTTGCCGAAGGTGCGAGCGTCAGGAGACTGGTTACTGTAACTGCTCCCTCCAACCGGGAACACAAGTTCAGCGGCGGTGGAATCATTGTCGTCCACCAAGCTTTGGAACGAATAACTGAAGGGCGGATTCTTGCGCGTGTTCTGGTGATATTGCACGAGCGGCATCACCCAGTAGTAGATTCCGTACGCCCCGCGAACCACGGTCTTATCGTCAATGTTATAGGCCGCCCCAATTCGCGGCGCCCAATTGTTCTTCTGCATGTTCCAGAGAGAAGACGGGTAACCGGCATCCTTGGCGGATTGGAATCGCAAGCCCGCCTTGGTGTACGCGTCGACCACCGCCTG
>Ga0105240_10016216_pt1 | contig 10096 bp, 8 predicted proteins | sample KBSC54metaG_FD_80426 | JGI IMG/M metagenome (GOLD analysis project Ga0105240, IMG submission 80426) | Corn rhizosphere microbial communities from Kellogg Biological Station, Michigan, USA - KBS C5-4 metaG | ecosystem: Host-associated > Plants > Roots > Rhizosphere > Soil | place: Michigan, USA... | reverse complement strand
GGCATGCGCGAGCAGGGACTCTACGTCGGGGAAACCCAGCGCGATGCAGATGCTCGGGAAGATAGTCTTTTGTCCCATGCGAGCGACAGAACAGCATATCATGCCGCCTGTGTATCGCGTCCGGGTTACACATCCGCCTGAAATGCGGAGTCGCATTGAGGGAGTCCGCTAGGGCTTTCCGCTCCTGAAAAGCAAGGCCTTCACCCTAGCGCACTTCTAAAGATTAGATTCTACGATGCCGAATTTTGGAGTTGGGGACAATATATGCCAACAGTTCTAATAACGGGAGCGCATGGACTCATCGGTTCTGAGTCTGTCGCTGAATTCTCCAGGCTGGGGTACGATGTCGCCGGCATTGATAACGACCTGCGGGCCCATTTCTTCGGGCCGGAGGCTTCCACCAAGTGGCAAGCGGCGCGGTTGAACGAAACGTTCCCGAAATATCACAGCATAAACATTGACATTCGGTCCTACCACGAGCTAGAACGGATTTTCCAAGATTACTCATCTTCTATAGAATTGGTGATCCACACGGCGGCGCAGCCATCGCACGATTGGGCCTCCCGCGAGCCGCACACCGATTTCACTGTCAACGCGAACGGCACACTGAACGTTCTGGAGTGCACCAGGAAACATGCCCCTAAAGCGGTGTTCATTTTCACCTCGACCAACAAGGTCTATGGCGACCGCCCAAATGAACTGCCTCTGATCGAGCAAGACATGCGCTGGGAAATCGAACCTTCCCATGCGCACCGGGCAGGCATCGACGAAACCATGAGCATCGATCAGACGACGCATTCCCTGTTCGGAGTCTCGAAGGTCGCGGCTGACGTCCTGGTGCAGGAGTACGGACGATATTTCGGAATGAATACCGGCATCTTTCGTGGCGGCTGCCTGACCGGACCTTCCCATTGCGGCGCGCAACTGCACGGGTTTCTGGCATACCTGGTCAAATGCGCGGTGAATCGGACGCCTTACCAGGTTTACGGATATCGGGGCAAACAAGTCCGGGACAATATTCACAGCCACGATCTGGTCAGCGCATTTTGGCATTTCTTCCGGAATCCCAGAGCGGGCGAAGTTTACAACATCGGGGGCAGCCGCCACAGTAACTGTTCGATGCTCGAGGCGATTTCGCTGTGCGAAGAGATTGGCGGAAACAGATTGCAGTGGACCTACTCGGACCAGCATCGGAAGGGCGACCACATTTGGTGGATCAGCGACGTGCGAAAGTTCCAGTCGCACTATCCGGAGTGGGAATATCGATTTACCCTGCGCGACATCATGGAGCAGATGTTTGAAGCTCACACCACGCGGCTGCGCAATGCGGAGGTCTTCGCGTAATGCTGCTGTCCGTGGTCATCCCGGCCCGGAACGAGGCGCCTTGCATCGTCTCCACAGTCGCCGAAATAGCCGGCACGCTGCGCGGCCAGTGCATCCCTCACGAGATTATCGTTGTCGACGATGGGAGCTCGGATGGCACCGCGGAAGCGGTCAGAGGTCTGGTGCGCTCCTATCAGGAGATTAGGCTGGTCATAAATCCGGGACCGCATGGATTCGGTTACGCGGTGCGGGCCGGGCTGAGATCGTTCCGGGGAGATGCGGTTGCCATCATGATGGCGGACCATTCGGATTCTCCCCAGGACTTGGTCACCTACTACGAGTGCCTGGAGCTGGGCGCGGAATGCGTCTTCGGATCGCGTTTCATCAAAGGCGGCAAGACGATCGACTACCCCATCCACAAGCTGGTCCTCAACCGGCTGGCAAACCGTTTCATCTCCATGTTGTTCGGCCTGAGCCTGAACGACACAACCAACGCCTTCAAATGTTACCGGCGCAACGTGATCGAAGGGTTGCAACCGCTGATCTCTCCGCACTTCAATCTGACCGTGGAGATGCCCTTGAAGGCAATTGCGCGAGGGTATGGCTACGTCGTGGTCCCCATCTCCTGGCGAAACAGAGCTGTTGGGGTTTCCAAACTGAAGCTGAAGGAAATGGGCAGCCGGTATCTTTTCGTGGTGCTGAATATCTGGCTGGAGAAATACCTCACCCAAGGCGACTATCACCGCCGGTCACAGGTCAGCCGCGACGCGCAGGTCCGGCAGGCCGATGTAGACGCGCCCGTGGAACTGCTGCGAAATGTCTGACCGCATCCTGGTTACGGGCGGCGCGGGATTCGTTGGATCGGCCATCTCGTTCGAACTGAAGCAGCGATTCCCCGGCGCCGAGATCGTCGCTTTTGACAACCTGCGCCGTCGCGGCAGTGAATTAAACCTCCCGCGCCTCAGCGCCGCGGGTATACGGTTTGTGCATGGCGATGTCCGCCAGCCCTCCGACCTCGAAGCCGTGCCGGCCGATCTGATCGTCGAGTGCTCCGCGGAACCCTCGGCCCTAGCCGGGTATGCGGGTTCGCCGGATTATGTCGTGCAGACGAATCTACTAGGTTGCTACAACTGCCTGCGCCTGGCATCCGTTACGAAGGCTGATTTTCTTTTCCTCTCCACCAGCCGCGTGTATCCTGTAGCGACGCTGAACAGTTTGTGCTTTCGCGAAACCAGTGCCAGATTCGAGTGGCTGGATCGACAACACGTCCGCGGCGCATCTGCGCTAGGGATCGCGGAGACGCTTCCCACAGCGGGCGCCCGCTCCATCTACGGGATGACCAAGCTTGCCGCGGAGCTCATGATCGAAGAGTTTGCCGATGCTTTCGGCTTGCGTTACGCGATCAACCGGTGCGGGCTGATCGCCGGTCCCTGGCAGATGGGGAAGGTCGACCAGGGAGTGGTCACTCTGTGGCTGGCGGCGCACTACTTCGGCCGTCCCCTGCGATATGTGGGCTTCGGCGGAGAAGGCAAGCAGGTGCGAGATATTTTGCACGTAAGCGACTTGGCCGAGTTGGTGGGGGTTCAAGCCCGACGCATGGAGCAGTTCCATGGACTCACTCTCAACGTCGGAGGAGGGCTGGACTTCAGCCTGTCGCTGCGTGAGATGACCTGCGCTTGCGAAGAGTTGACGGGTAAGAAGATTGAAATCGGATCCGAATCCGCCGAGAGGCGCTCGGACCTCCGAATCTACGTCACGGACAACCGGAAGCTCGAATCCGTTTGTGGTTGGAAGCCGGCACGCAGTCCCAAAGTGGTCTTCGAGGATACGTTGCAGTGGATCCGAGAAAACCCGGAACAAGTAGGTCCTGCGCTGTTCGCACCGACGAGCTGACGCAATGAACGCAGCCCCCGAGATCGTCCTATCGAAAGAGCCAGCGGCTTCTGACCAAGCCACGACCCCACCCCGTTCGTCGCCACTGACGCATGTGGCGCGCGCGGCACTATTCCTGTGGACCATCTTGATCGCATGTCCCGTGCGATATTGGCCCATCGATGACACTATCGACAATACCTGGGTCTTTGCGCTGAACTATGCTGCCGCGCACGGACTTGCGATCGGCAGGGACGTAGTCTGGACCACCGGACCCCTGGGTTACCTGGTCTTCCCGCAAGACATCGGCGCGAACCTCGCGCATGCACTAGTGTTCCAAGGCGTTCTGTGGGCGGTCTTGATCGCCATTTTCGCCGACTTGTTCTACTTTGCCGGCGTCTCCTTACGAAACCTCGTGTTCTTTGCCATCTTTTTCAGCTTGTCGGCCCCGCTCTATTGGTTCAACTACATGGGTCCGGAGAATCTGATTCTAGCTGCCGTGCTCGTGCTGCTAGTGAATGCCAGGCGCCGGGGCGGGCTGGGACGATACGTCGTGGCGTTGGCACTGACGGGCATTATTCCCCTGATCAAGTTGACCGGCGGTTTGCTTGCCTTCGGGGCGGTGGTGGGATTCTTGGCCGATCGGGCGATCCGCGTACGGAAGCAAGCGTGGCGCGAAATTGCCCTGGCAGCGGTGGTGCCGCTGGCTACGGCCGCAATCGGCTGCTGGCTACTGTTGCCGTCGTTCGATGCATTTACCGGCTACCTGCGAGCCAGCGTAGAGATCGTCGGCGGTTACTCGAACGCCATGTGGGTCCAGAGAGATCCCATCGAATTAGCGGGGATGGCGGAAGTGATGCTCGGCATCGGAGCGTTTCTCTTTGTGGGAACCAAGCCGCTTCGGCCCATGGCTTGGTTCCTGACGGCCCTACTGGCGATCCCCATGCTCGTGAGCGTGAAACATGGTTTCGTCCGGGCGGATGTCCATGTGATCAACTTCTTTTGCTTTGCAGGCTTGGCACTCGGCCTCGCATCGCTGACCGTGCCTTTGAACGCGAAGCGAGCCCCCATCGCGTTTCTCGTCTTGTTGAACTACGGACTCGTATCGGTCGAATACATGTTTGCGCGTGTTGGACTAAACGACGCGGCAGGAGAGGTCAGTGGGTTGCGCGGCGCTTCGCTGGCGCTCGGCGCTTTGCGGCCCGCAAACGTGCAGGCGTCGCTTCACACTGCCGATCGCGTGTTCGCGCCGGAAGCACGGATCGAGCCGCAAATGCGTGTCATCATCGGCGATTCCACTGTGTCGTCCCTATCGGTGGTTTACAACCGTGCATTGCTGGACGGATTGAATCTGAGGTTGTACCCGGTGGTGCAACGATACTCCGCTTACACGCCCTATTTGGACCGCCTGAATGCCGCATTTATCCGTGACAGAGGCCCCCGCTTTCTGGTTTTCGATGGGTATGCAATCGACCGGCGTCAGCCCTGGGCCGAGACCCCGGCCATGTGGCTGGAGATCTACCGCTGGTACCAAACACGCCTTCTTGGAACGCGCAGTTTGCTGCTGGAGCGCCGTTCCGCACCCCGCTTCGAGAGCATGAAAACGATCGGACGTCTGGCCACAACCATCACGAGCCAACTCGACTTTCCGGCATCCAGACAGCCCGTTTTTTGGACCATGCGATGCGACACCAGTCTAAGAGGCAAGTTCCAGAAGATGTGGCTTGGAGTTCCCGAGGTAACTTTACGTCGCGGAAACGAAGGCCAAGCATTCCGGATCATACCCGAAGTTATGGAGTCCCCGATGTTGGCGCAATCCCTACCTGCCACCCTGACGGAATTCGCTGCCGTCCTGGGTGAAACACCTGGGCCGCCCCGGATGAGTACCGCCCGGATCGGAGGGCCCGGGACAGCCTCGTATGGTCCCGCCTGTCAGATAGAATTTCTGGCTCCTTAGCGGTTGCGGTGGACTGATTCTTCCGTGGCTTCGCGCTCAGTTTGACCGTCGCTCGTGCGCTCGATCAATGCCAACAAATCCGACTGGTCATCAGAGTATGGCCGCCTGCCCCTCTCGTTCCAGCGAACGCGCGCGGCGCCGTGAAGGCCGCAGCGATAGCTCAATACCAGGATGATCATACGCATTCCCAACCAGAAAGCCTTCCACACGTCTCCGGTCACGCTGGACTCGCCGACTCGGCGGCGATAGTTCACCGGGATCTCAATAAACGGAATCCTGTGCGCGATCACTTCCATCAGCAGTTGTGGCCCGAAGTGCGAGCCGCCGATCGTGAGATGTGGCCGGATTGTGCGTAGCGCCTCGCGGTGAAAGAGGCGATAAGTACAGCCCATGTCCGTCAGGATGGTGGTATTGAAAAGTAGCTCCGTCATCTTCGCCACCGCCCAGTTTCCCCAGCGCAGGAACGGTCCCATGTTGGCCCCTGCCCAAATGAACTCGCGGCTGGTCCGCGTGCCGAAGACTACCTGGACGTCATCGGAATACGCCAGGAGTTTCAGCAGGTCGTGGCCGCTGAAGGTTCCGTCCGGTTCGGCCAGCACAATAAGATCCGCGCGGCAGTTGTCGATGCCGCAGAGCAGCGCGTGTCCATAACCCTGGCGGCGCTCAAACAGTTCCCGCGCGCCCGATCCAGCGATCTCTTCTGAAGTTCCCGCGGCGGCGTTATTGTTGACGACGATCACCTCGTCGGCTAAGCCTTCCTGCTGGAAGTCGACGGCCGCAGCCCGGATCGAGTCTTTTTCGTTATAGGTCGGCAGGATCACTGCGACGGTCTTACCGCGCCACATATCTCCCGACAGATCGGCAGAAAAGGTTCCGAATGTTAACGACTGGCTACAACCAGGAATTGGCCCGCCAAAGGCCTGTACGGCAATGCAAGATACAGACTTACCAGCCATTCCGCGGTGGGCAGTCGCGACTTCATGGTGAACGGAGTAAAGCGCGGTTCAGCGTGCTCAATTCGCCAGCCGAGTGATCGCAGGAAGTCCCCAAACCCCGCGTCGGTGTACGCCGTGCGATGCGTATAATCGTCGAAGTATCGCCGCGGTTCCAGCCGGAAGTTCGGTTGAATTGCAATGAATCGCCCGCCCGGCTTCAGTTTGCGCTGGACCTGCGCCAGAATCTGCGCGCCCTCTTCCAGCGTGAAGTGTTCAAGAAAATTGGATGCGAATACCGTCCCCAGACTCGCGTCGGGGATCGCCCAGGAATCGAGCGCGGACTGAAAAAGAGCCTTCACTAAGGGATTCCAATGCTCGGCCAGCGCGGGGTTTTGATCCAGAGCCCATTTGGAGGACGCCTGTATCTCGTGCGTGAACTCGCCGTAGCCGGCTCCCAGTTCGAGAAGCGGCTGGGATGCATCCACCCAGCGCTGCAGATAACGCGCGATCGCGCGCCACACTGCCACTCGCCGGGGATCGTACGGAAATCGAATGTTGTGATACTCGGCCTGATCTAGAATGGGGACCGCCTTCATTACATAGTCTCCCGGCTTAACGGCTGGTACACATAAGCGTCCAGGAACGGCCCTGGCACCTGCCGGACCAGGCGATAGTGCATGCGCACTTCATCCAGCTGGCTGCCGGGCAGTGTTCCGATCTCGCCGTCCTTGAATTGCTGGGGCTGAAACACATCTTCGCTCAGGATGACCGTCGAAAATGCGCCCCGCGCGAGATCGCGGCGAACCGGCTCAGGATCGACCACATGAGCCGATACCAGCAGGTTGTAGATGAGCGGCTCGACGTCCATTCTTTCGCGCAGTCGCACCATAGCGTTGAAGTCCGTGCACAAAACCAAACCGCCGGACGGCTGGACGTAAGGCCGCAGCTGTTCGATCTGTGCCCGGAACATCTTCTCCTTCATCAGCCTGGCCAGCAAAGTATTGGCGGAGACGCGGTAGCCGATCGCCATGTGCAGCGCCAACGGGATCAGGAGCAATGTGATCCAGCTTTTGCTGCGTTCAAAGTAATGCTCGAAAAACTTCATTCGATGCAAGCCGATGGCCGCGCAGACCGCCAGCAGAAGTGTTGACTCGATCTGATAATTGGTATCCGATCCGATTTTCGCTGCGGTTCCCAGGAAGACCAGCACCGCCAGAATCAGGTAAACGAATGGTGCGAGAGCGTGCCCGCGAAGCATGCGGCCGAAGGAGACCACCAAGATCGCGAGCAACCCGAACGAGATCGAAACGAAATAGCGGAACTGCGTAAAGAACTGAGCGGCACGGAAAGGATTTATGTTGGCGAACAGCGTGTTCGCCAGGAACCGGCCCTGAAGCGCAATATTGATGGCCAGCACGAATGCACCCACGCCTGCTCCGAAAATCACGCCGAACCACAGGGCCTTTTTGCGGTCCCTCATCAATAGGAGAACAAACATCGCGGCGGGCGCGGCCAGCATGGTCTGTTTCGTGAACAGCGCCAGCGCGCCGCATAGACCCGCGATCCACAGCGACGGCTCTCCCCGGACGTGATATCGCGAGTACTGATAAAACGCCATGAGCGCAAAGAACGCAGCCAGGGTGTCCACCTGACCAGTGGTCCCCCACGATCCCAGCAGTGAGCTCGATGCCGCGGCCAGCGACGCAACCCAGGCGGCATTGCGGTCGCCGGTGTACAGAAGCGCGATCCGTCCGCATAAAAAGATCAACCCACACAACGCGGCGAAACTGATGCAGCGGCCCGCGAGGGCTGCCGGGAATCCAGCCCGGATCAATCCCGACTCAAACCAGTAGAACAACGGCATGTAGGCGCACACCGTGAAGGGATAATGCTTCAGGTCATAATAAAGCGTTCCATCGTGTACCAGCATCAAGGACTGCGCGGCCACCACCGATTCGGGCGGGGAGAGTTCATTGACGGCCCACAGCATGGTGGCGAGGTAACACAGCAGCACGATGGCTGCCAGCGCCGAAGCCACCCATAAACCTCGCCGGAACCCTCGCTCCACGGGCGAGGCCGGGGAGGTTGCCGCACGCGCGGCTGGAAACGCAGTTGTGGACGCAACGGCCATTGCTTCCTATAGGTTCGGCAGAAATCCGTCGATACTCCAGAGTGGTGAATGTCCGGTGAATTTCGCCTCGCGCCCGCTCGTATTTCTCTTCGTGTTGCTGTCACTGGCGCCTTCCGCGCTGTTCCTATGGCAGCATAGCGACCTTCCGAGCTTTGGGGATCTGCACGACGACAGCCTCTACTACGTCTCCGCTAAATCACTGGCGGACGGCGGCGCCTACCGCATCGAAAGTCTTCCCGGAGAACCATCGCAGACCAAGTATCCGCCGCTTTACCCGCTACTGCTCTCTGTCGCCTGGCGGATGAATTCCGAGTTCCTGCAGAACCTCCCCATCGCCGCGTGGATCTCCTGGCTGGCTTTCCCGGTCATCATGCTTCAACTGGTGTGGGTCTTTCCACGGTTGGGAATCGCAGGCTGGCGAGCCTGGATGCTGATGCTGCTGGTCGCCGTAAATCCGTACATGCTGGTGTTCAGCTCAACGCTGGTATCCGAGCTTTCGTATACGGCGCTGATGCTCGCGGCGATGCTGCTCACCGAACGCGCGACTCGAGCCAGCGCGATTGCCGCGGGGACCGTGGCGGGACTGGCATATCTGACGCGCTCCGCGGGCATAGTTTTCCTAGTGGCCGGTCCGTTGTATCTGTGGATGCGTCACAAGCACCGCGAAGCCGTTCTCTGGGCTTGCGCAATGCTACCTTTCGTCGCCGGCTGGACCGTCTGGACGCGCTTGCACCAGGTTCCCACCAGCGACCCTGCATTGATCTATTACACCGACTACTTGCGTTACGAGCTCTACTCGATTTCGTTGCAGGACCTGCCTGTATTCGTTTGGAAAAATATCGATGGCCTGCTAGTGGGGTTGGGATCCCTAGTGCTGCCTAACGTGGCCAGCTCGTTCGTTTTCAAAACGGTCGCGCAGGTCATCGCCATCGCGATGATTTCGGGGGTGGTTCGCATGATCCGTCGGGGCGCCATGGGTTTAGGAATGGTCCAGCTATATGCGCTTCTCGCAGCAGGCAGTTGCGCGCAATTAGTCGTGTGGCACTTTCCTCCCAATGAACGTTTCGTGCTGCCCTTTCTGCCGTTGGCGGTGGCCGGATTGATGACGGAGATGGAACACCTCTCCGCGATGCTGCGCAAAGGATTACAGCATCGCGACGCCAGTCAGCGCGTGGTTGCGGCCGGTATGCTCTTGGCGGTTTCCTGCGTCCTGGTGGGCGCGGTGGGCCTCCAGATTTACGTAGGTCAAGTCCTCCTTCCGGAACAGGAGACGGCCCATCGCGTGGCGAATGCGGACCGTATCGCAAGCTATGACTGGATCCGGACGAAGCTACCGCAGGACGCAACGTTGCTAAGCAGCGAAGACGCCTTGCTCTACCTGAACACCGGCCGGCACGCCATACGCCGGACGCTGCCTCCGCCCTATTGGTATCGCGAAGACCACGCGCGCATCATCGACTGGATGAGTAACTTTCGGACGTTCGGCCAGGAGCATGGATTGACGTACTTAGCCTTCACCGGCGTGGATTTTCGGCAAGGTATCACCGACGATGACCGCGATGCCATCGCGAAGGCCATTCGATCCAGCCCGGATCTTAGCCCGATGTATCAGACCGAAACCGCGACGGTCTACAGACTCCGTTAGACCGTTGAGCGTCGCCGGACCCCGGCATAGACCACTGCACCGGCCAGCACGATGATTAGACCCGGCCACGTGGTCGCGGGACGATAGGTGAACAGGATGACCAGAATGACGGCAGCTCCCAGAATATAAAGAGCCGGGGTCACAGGATAGCCCGGCACGCGATAACTGCGCTCGACGTTGGGCATCTTGTGGCGCAATCGAAACACCGCGGCGATAGTCAGGATGTAGAAAAT
>Ga0105240_10016214_pt1 | contig 10097 bp, 6 predicted proteins | sample KBSC54metaG_FD_80426 | JGI IMG/M metagenome (GOLD analysis project Ga0105240, IMG submission 80426) | Corn rhizosphere microbial communities from Kellogg Biological Station, Michigan, USA - KBS C5-4 metaG | ecosystem: Host-associated > Plants > Roots > Rhizosphere > Soil | place: Michigan, USA... | reverse complement strand
GGAAGAGGGTAAGGCCGAGACCCGCGCCACCACGGCCTGGGCGCGGGACCAGATTCTGAAGCTGCTGCATCCCTTCATGCCCTTCATCACCGAGGAGCTTTGGGCGCGCACCAGCGAGACGCCGCGCGGCACGTTGCTAGTGTTGGCTCCATGGCCGAAGCCGGATGAGATCGACGGCGCCGACGTCACCACGGCGGAGATGAATTGGGTGATCGAGCTGATCAAAGGCATCCGCTCGGTGCGCGCGGAAATGAATGTACCCGCCGGTGCCAAGATTCAGATGATGCTGACCGGAGCGAATGACGAAGCCAAGGCGCGGCTCACCCGCAATCGCGACGTGATCCTCACCCTCGCGCGACTGACCTCCGCCGAAGCCGCCGACGCGATCCCGGGTGGCTCGGCCCAATTCGTGCTGGAGGAGGCGACGGTGGCGCTGCCGCTTGGCGATGTCATCGATTTCGCCAAGGAGCGGGCGCGGCTGGAGAAGGACCTTAAGAAAGCGCAGGAGGAGATTGCCCGTTTCGATGCCAAGCTGTCGAACGAGCAATTCGTCTCCCGCGCCCCGGAAGAGGTTTTGACCGAACAGCGCGAGAAACGCGCCGAGGCAGCGACCCTAGCGGCCCGGCTGGCGGACGCCGTAAAACGGCTGGCCTAAAGAAAGACCCTGTTGGCCGCGCAGTTGTAGACCGGCAGGCCGGCCCCTAACTCTTGGCCTTCGCTATTGCCGGAGACCCTGATGCCGACCCTGTTCGACCCACTGAAAGTGGGCGCCCTCGAATTGCCCAATCGCATCGTCATGGCGCCCTTGACCCGCTCCCGCGCGCATCCCGAGACCCGCGTCCCCGGCGAGTTGGCTGTGGAATATTACCGCCAGCGCGCCGGCTTTGGCCTGATCATCTCCGAAGCCACCAGCGTCAGTCCCATGGGCGTGGGCTATGCCGCCACGCCCGGCATCTGGTCGGATGAACAGACGGAAGGATGGTCGAAAATCACCCGCGCCGTGCACGCCGAAGGCGGCCGGATGCTGCTCCAGCTTTGGCATGTGGGGCGCGTGTCAGATCCGATGTTTCTGGGCGGCGCGCTGCCGGAAGCGCCCAGCGCGGTGCGGCCCAAAGGCAATGTCAGTCTGGTCCGGCCTGAGAAGCCGTTTGTTACACCCCGTGCCCTCGATCTCGACGAAATCCCCGGCATCATCGCCGCCTATAAGTGCGGCGCGGAGAACGCCAAGCGCGCGGGCTTTGATGGCGTGGAGATTCATGGCGCCAATGGCTATCTGCTGGACCAATTCCTGCAAGACTCCACCAACCACCGCACCGACGCTTATGGCGGCACCCGAGAGAAGCGTGCACGTCTGATGCTGGAAGTGACCGACGCCTGTATCGGCGTTTGGGGCGCGGACCGGGTCGGCATGCATCTGGCGCCGCGCATGGACAGTCACGACATGGGTGATAGCGACGGGCGCGCCACCTTTACTTACATCGGACGTGAACTGGGCAAGCGCGGCATCGCTTTTATCTGCGCGCGCGAGAAGCAGCAGAGCGATTCCATCGGTCCTGTCATCAAGGACGCTTTCGGCGGCGTCTATATCACCAACGAAGCCTTTACCTTCAAAAGCGCCACAGCGGCTCTGGCCAGCGGCACGGCGGATGCGGTCGCTTTCGGTAAGCTCGCAATCGCCAATCCCGATCTTCCGCAACGCTTCGCGGATGGCGCGCCGCTCAACGAATGGAACGGCGCAACCTTCTATTCCGGTGGCGCTTCCGGCTATATCGATTATCCTGCCCGCGCCGTGGAGTCCGCCTGATTTCCGCCACCTTTCCGGAAGATCACAAACCGGAACGAATTCTGTTTGATACGGTTTTGTTTGGAGCAGGCCTTTAAGGGCCCAGGAGGTTGAAATGAAACATTTTGCCAAGATTGCTGCCGTGAGCGCTTTTGCGCTGATTGCCGGCACGATCGGCGCATCGGCGGACGCCTGCAGCGGCCATTCGCATGACACAGGCACGGCGTTGGGCGCCGGTGGCGGCGCGCTGATCGGCGGGCTTGCCTCGCACAGCGTAGCCGGTGCGGTGGTGGGTGGCGTGGCAGGCGGCTTTGCCGGCAATGCCATTGCCCGCAGTTCGGACTGCGATCGTCACGAGCGGCATCGCTATTCCTATCGCGACCGCCATGGTCACAGGCACTACGCCTACCGCTGATTATCGCATCAGCAAAGCGAGCCCCGGAAACGATGTTTCCGGGGCTTCTTTTTGCCCGCAAGGCAGGGTCCCGGAAAATCGGCTTGAACCGGAGCGGCGGCCAAGGCCATAGTCCGCCGCCTTTTCCGGAAAACCATATGGCCAAATTCGACAAATCCCGGCTGCCCTCCCGTCACGTGACCGAAGGTCCCAGCCGCGCCCCGCACCGCTCCTATTTCTACGCCATGGGGCTCACGGAAGACGAAATCCACCAACCCTTCGTGGGCGTGGCGAGCTGCTGGAATGAAGCGGCGCCCTGCAATATCGCCCTGATGCGCCAGGCCCAATCGGCCAAGCAAGGCGTCAAGGAATCCGGCGGCACGCCGCGCGAATTCTGCACCATCACCGTCACCGACGGCATCGCCATGGGCCATGAAGGCATGCGCTCTTCACTGGTATCGCGCGAAGTGATCGCGGATTCGGTGGAGCTCACCATGCGCGGCCATTGCTATGACGCCCTGGTGGGACTGGCGGGCTGCGACAAGTCGCTGCCAGGCATGATGATGGCGATGCTGCGCCTCAACGTGCCGTCCGTGTTTCTCTATGGCGGTTCGATCATGCCCGGCCGCTTCCACGGCAAGGACGTCACCGTGGTGGATGTGTTCGAAGGCGTGGGCCAGCATTCTGCCGGCAAGATGCCGGAAGGCGAATTGTGCCTCCTGGAAAAAGTCGCCTGCCCGGGCGCGGGCGCCTGCGGCGGCCAGTTCACCGCCAACACCATGGCCTGCGTGGCCGAAGCCATCGGCCTGGCGTTGCCTTACTCTAGCGGTCCACCAGCCGTCATCCTGGAACGCGACGATTTCGCACTGAAGGCCGGACATGCGGTGATGGAATTGCTGAAGCTCAATCTCAGACCCCGCGACATTGTCACCCGCAAGAGCTTCGAGAATGCCGCCATGGTGGTAGCCGCCAGCGGTGGTTCAACCAATGCAGCGCTGCATCTGCCCGCGATGGCCAACGAAGCCGGGATCAAATTCGATTTGTTTGACGTGGCCGAGATCTTCAAGAAGACGCCTTACATCGCTTCCATGAAACCAGGCGGCAAATACGTCGCCAAAGATATGTGGGAAGCGGGCGGTATGCCCATGCTGATGCGGGCTTTGCTGGATGCGGGGCTGCTGCATGGCGACCAGATGACCGTGACCGGCAAGACCATCGCGGAGAATCTGGAAGGCATCGTCTTCGACCCCAACCAGAAAGTGATCGTGTCAGTGGACAAGGCCTTGTCGCCCACCGGCGGCGTGGTCGGGTTGAAAGGCAATCTCGCGCCCGAAGGCGCGATCGTGAAGATCGCGGGCCTGAAGCACATCAAGCACAAAGGCCCGGCGCGGGTGTTCGATTGCGAAGAGGATTGCTTCGATTTCGTGCAGGCCCGCCACTACACGGAAGGCGATGTGCTGGTGATCCGCTGGGAAGGCCCTAAAGGCGGCCCCGGCATGCGTGAGATGCTCTCCACCACCGCGGCGTTGTACGGGCAGGGGGTCGAGAATATCGCCCTCGTCACCGACGGCCGCTTCTCGGGCGGCACGCGTGGGCTGTGCGTCGGTCATGTCGGCCCCGAGGCCGCCGACATGGGGCCAATCGGCCTTCTCAAGGATGGCGACATCATCACCATCGATGCGGAGACCGGCGAATTGTCCGTCGAGCTTTCCGACGCCGCGCTGGCCGAGCGCAAGAAGGCGTTTAAGCCCAAGCCACCGGGCTACAAGACCGGCGCGCTGGCGCGTTATGCCAAGAATGTGGGACCGGCCCGCCACGGCGCCGTGACCACACCGGGCGCGGACCAGGAAGTGCGCTGCTACGCAGATATTTGAGACATCCTCATGCTGAGCCTCCCGAGCTTGTCGAGGGGCGAAGCATGAGACCTAGCGGCCGCTCGCTTCAGCTCACGGCGTTCCTCGCTCAAAATGGTCCGCAGGACCATTTTTTTCGCAAACCGCTTCTCACCCTTCGACAGGCTCAGGGTGAGGAGATCAACCTTTCTTTCTCGCGTCGTAGGCCTTGCCGAGCACACGCAGCGCATTGCCGCCCCAGAAGTTGGCGAGCTGCTCTTCTTTGTAGCCTGCCTTCACGAGCCGCTCGGTGATGCGAGGGAGGGCGGTGATATCTTCCAAGCCCGCCACGCCGCCGCCACCGTCCCAATCCGCGCCGATGCCGACATGCTCCGGTCCCACCAGCTCCAGGGCATGGAGGATATGCTTCATGTAATCGTCCAGCGACGCACGGGCCCGAGGATATTTCTGATCCAGCGCCTTGGTGTCGGCCGCCGCCTGACGCACCACCGCCGTCGCCTGAGCCGGGGTGAGCCCGCTGAGATTTTCCAGCTTGGCGGAAATCGCGGATTCGGCTTTCGACCGATCCGGATTGGGCGGCGTGGTGATCAGATAAACCGAATTCATCTGAATGGTGCCGCCCTTGGCCGCCAGCTTCTTGATGCGATCATCATCCAGATTGCGGGGATGATTGTTGATGGCGCGGCAACTGGAATGGGAACAAAGAATAGGCGCGCGCGACAATTCCAGCATCTGATCGAATACCGAGTCGGCGGCATGGCTGGCATCCAGCACCACACCCAGATCATTGGCTTCCTTCACGAACTCTTTGCCCAGGGGCGAGAGGCCATTCCATTTCGGCTTGTCGGTGGCGGAATCGCCGAACTGGTTGTTGAGAAAATGCACCGGGCCGGCCAGCCGCACGCCAAGCTTGTGGAAGCTGCGCAGCAAGGTCGGGTCATTGCCCAGGATTCCGGAATTCTCGATCGACTGATAGACGAAGATCTTCTTCTGGCCGTTGATGCGCTTGGCATCCTCGGCAAGAAAAGCGAGTTCGAATTTGTCGGGATGCGCCGCCACCATTTCCCGGATCTCGGCGGCACGCAGGAAAGCGGCGTCGCGCATGGCGCTCATGCCTTCCGGCGTCACCGGCGCTTGCGGCGTATAGATCGCGAAAAAACCGCCATCCAGCCCGCCTTCGATCATGCGGGGGTAATCGACCTGGGTGAAATCCTCTTCCACATGGTGGCGCTGCATCACATCCCAGCCGGGACGCGCCAGATTGGCGGGCATGTCGAGATGGGTGTCCAGACACATCAGTTTCATGTGCAGCGCGCGTCCATCGACCGCTGCGCGCGCCATGCCCGGTGCCATTGCCAGCGCCGCGGCGCCTTGGGCCATCATCGCCCGTCGTGAAAGATTCATCGTCCCCTCCAGCTGATCAGTCCAGATGCTAGGAGATTTGCTCCGCGCACGCCAAGGCTTGCACGGATTTAAGTCAAGCTTTTCTCCAGAGAAAGCACACCATCGGCCACATATTGCACCGCCAGCGCCGCCAGGAGCACGCCCAGCAACCGCCCCAACACGGCCTGGCCCTGCACACCCAGAATACGCTCCACATAACTGGAGAAGGCGAAGATCAAATAGCAAACGCCCAGCATGGCAGCCATGGCGCCGATCAATTCCGCCAGCCCCAGCAGATCGCCATTGGCCCGGCCCGCCAGCAGCACCATGGCAGCAATCGCGCCGGGTCCCGCCATCAGCGGAATGGCCAGAGGAAAAGCCGCCAGATGCGCGTGACCTTGATGCGGATGCTCGATTTCCCGTTCTACGCGATGCTGAAACACCATCTCGAACGCGATGGCGAAAAGCAGAAGACCGCCCGCGATGCGGAAAGCCGCCAGCGAAATTCCGAGTTGCGCCAAAAGCCAGTCGCCGAACAGGGCCGAGCCTGCCAGGAGGAAGAACGCAATCACGCAAGCTTCCAGCCCGATCTTGCGTTTTAGCTTCTCCGGCATGCCGCCGGTCAGGCCGATAAAGATAGGCCCCAGGCCGATGGGATCGATCACCACGAACAGGGTGACCAACGCGGAAACCAGGGCTGTGCTCATACAAAATCTCGGGCTCAAGCCGTGGAAAACCGCCCCCAAGTGGACAGCGTCACGGGCATAAGGCCGCACTCTATCCCAAGGGCCGGGCCGCGCCAGCGCCCGGCAAGCTATTGAAAGGCCACAGCCAAAGGGGCATCGTTGCGCCACATAATAAGGGGAGGAATTAATGGGTCATCTGTTCGCGCGCCTGCTTGGCACGGCTGCGCTACTTTCGCTTGTCGCCGGTTCGACCGTTCAGGCCGCAGGCGACGACGCCCGGCTCAAAGCCGAGGCGGCGGGCATCACCATTACCCGCGACACCTACGGCATCGCCCATGTGAAGGGCCATACCGATGAAAACGCCATCTTCGGCATGGTCTATGCCCAGGCAGAGGATGACTTCAACCGCGTCGAAACCAATTACGCCACCAATCTGGGTCTCACCGCCTCGAATGACGGCGAGAAGGCGATCTGGAGCGACCTGCGCCAACGCCTGTTCATCGATCCGGAAGTGCTGAAGGCCGATTACGCCAAGAGCCCAGACTATCTGAAGAAGATCATGACGGGCTGGGCGGACGGGTTGAATTATTTCCTCGCCACACACCCCAACATCAAACCGAAATACATCACCCATTATGAGCCCTGGATGGCGCTGTCCTTCACCGAAGGCAGCATCGGCGGCGATGTGGAGAAGGCGCGCCTCTCCCAGCTTCAGGCCTTCTACGAGAAGCGCACTGTGGCCCTGACCGACCGGGAAAAGGGTCTAGTCTATGTCGAGCCCGTCGGCTCCAACGGCATCGCGATCTCATCCAAGATCAGCAAAGACAATCATGCGATGCTCTGGATCAATCCGCACACTTCTTTCTATTTCCGTGCGGAATTGGGCGTGGCCAGCGACGAGGGGCTCAATGCCTTCGGTGCCGCCACCTGGGGCCAGCCCTTCCTGTACCAGGGCTTCAACGAGCATCTCGGCTTCATGCACACCACCAGCTCGGCCGATAGCACGGATGAATATGCCGAAACCGTGACTCAGAAGGACGGCAAATATTTCTACAAATACGGCAATCAAGAACTGCCGGTGACGGTGAAGAACATCACCATCAATTACAAAGCCGCCAATGGCAGCATGGCGAAGAAGACCTTCACGGCTTACTTCACCAAGCACGGCCCGGTCGTGCGCGAAGCGGACGGCAAATGGATCACGCTGGCGATCATGAATGTGCCGATTGAAGCGCTGGAGCAATCCTTCGGCCGCACCAAAGCCAAGACCATGGCGGAATATATGAAGGTGGCGAGCCTGGGCGCCAATTCCTCCAACGACACGCTGTATGCCGACGACAAAGGCAATATCGCGCTGTTGCTGCCGCAATTCGTGCCCAATCGCGACGACAAATTCGACTACACCAAGCCGGTGGATGGCTCCGATCCCGCCACCGACTGGAAGGGCAACACCGCAATGGACAAGATTCCCCATGTGGTGAATCCCGCATCCGGCTGGGTGTTCAACAGTAACGACACGCCGCAGAATTCTGCGGGCCCCAACACGGTCGATATGAGCAAATTCCCCAAATATATGGACGCGTCGGGCGAGAACCCCCGCGGCGTGCATATGGTGAGGGTGTTGACGGGCACCAAAGACCTGACGCCACAGGGCCTGATCGGGAAAGCCTTCGATCCCTATCAACCGGCTTTCGCAGAAATGGTGCCACAACTTCTCAAAGATTATGACGCGCTGCCGGCTTCCAGCCCACTGAAAGGCAAGCTGGCCGACCCGATCGCCACCCTGAAAGGCTGGGACTATAAATGGGGGGCGGACTCGGTGGCCAATTCGGTCGCGATCTTCTGGGGCGAGGAGCTCTACAACAAGCTGATCCGCCCTATGCGGGCCGCGGGCATCCGCGAAGACTATGTGGATTATCTCACCCACAAGGCGTCAGCCGAAGATCGGCTGCAGTCCCTGTCGCAAGCGGTGGACAAGCTCACGGCGGATTTCGGCAGCTGGAAAACGCCCTGGGGCAACATCAACCGCTACCAGCGCATCACCGATGACATCCAGGCCAAGTTTGACGACAATGCCCCCAGCCAGCCGGTGCCGTTCGACTCCGCGCAATGGGGATCGATTGCTTCTTACGGCGTGGTGCATGATCACACCAAGAAATGGTACGGCGTGGGCGGCAACAGCATCATCGGGGCCATCAATTTCGGGCCCAAGGTGCAGGCTTGGATGGCGACAGTGGGCGGCGCCAGCGGCGATCCCAAATCGCCGCACTTCAAGGACCAGGTCGATGCCTACATCACCGGCAAGCTGATCCCAGTCTATTTCTATCCGGACGAGTATAAGGCGCACACCGAACGCACCTACCATCCGGGTGAATAGCGCTGGCCTATAGAACGTCTTGGTCGAGGATTTCTTCCCCCGCACGGCGAAGCCGTTGGCGGGGGAAGATGTCTTTCGAGGGTTTATCCCGAGGGAGACAGATGGGGGTTAGTTGATGTCGAAATTTCATACCCGCAGGAATTTTCTCAATCTGTCGGGGGCCAGCGCCGCCAGCCTTCTGGGCGCCTCCGCTTGGACCAAGGCCTGGGCGGCGGAAACACCAGACCTGATCGTCACCAACGCCAAGGTTTATACCGTCGACGACGCCATGCCGCGCGCGGAGGCCTTCGCCGTTCGCGACGGCAAATTCGTGGCCGTGGGTAAGAGCGATGAGATCAGCGGGTTGGCGGGCAAGGGCACGCAGCGCTTCGACGCCAAAGGCATGACGATCGTGCCGGGCTTCATCGACTGCCACAATCATGCGCCCGGCAATGTGCTGATGTACGAAGCGGTGGTGGGCAATCCTTATGTGGTGGAATTCGTCACCATCCAAAGCATCATCGACAAACTCAAAGCCCGCGCCGCGCAGCTGCCACCCGACACTTGGGTTGATGGCTATTTCTTCGACGACACCAAGGTGAAGGACAAGCGCGAGATCGATGTTCATGACCTCGACAAAGTCTCGACCGACCACCCCGTGTGCGTGCATCACCGGGGCGGCCACACTTCCTATTACAACAGCAAGGCATTGCAGATGGCGGGGATCACCAAGAACACGCCCAATTCCTTCGGCGGCACCTATGACAAGGACGAGAAGGGCGAATTGAACGGCCGCGTCACCGATCGCGCCCGCGCCGTTTTCGACAAGGTAGGCGCGCGTAAGACTTACAGCCCGGCCGAACAATTGCAGCGCGACCGCGAGGGTCTGGCGTTCATCTCCAAGCAATTCGTCAAATACGGCCTCACCAGCGTGCATCACGAAGGCGGCGACCTGATGGCACTGCAGCAGGTGAGGGCACGCGGCGACTTGCTGCATCGCGTGAGTTACGAGTGCCAGGACAAGATGCTGGAGGCGATGATCAACACCGGAATCCAGACGGGCTTCGGCGACGAGTGGATCCGCTTCGGCGCCACCTCGGAACACACGGTAGACGGCTCCTTCTCCGAGCGCACCATGGCGATCAGCCGGCCCTATATCGGTATCTCGCCGCCCTATCAGGGCAATATCACGGAGAAGCAGGAAGACCTCGATGCCTGGGCCGACAAGGTCAATCGCGCCGGCATTCAGATGAATTGTCATGCCAATGGCGATGTGGCGATCGACCATGTGCTCACGGCCTATGAGAAAGCGCTGAAGGCGTTTTCGCGTGCCGACGCCAGGCCCAAGATCACCCATTGCAGCTTGATCAATGCCAGCCTGTTGGCGCGGATCAAGGCGCTGAACGCTGTGCCGGCCTTGTTCACCACCTATGCCTATTACAACGCCGACAAATTCCATTTCTATGGCGAAGACATGATGAAGAACATGATGGCCTATCGCACCTTGCTGGATGCTGGCGTGCGCGCGGCGGCTGGTTCAGACTTCAGCCCCGGCCCCTTCGATCCCTTGATGGGTATCCAGGGCATGGTGACGCGCCATGGCTGGAACGGCGAGACCTGGGGGGCGAACCAGAAGATCACG
>Ga0105240_10016213_pt1 | contig 10097 bp, 10 predicted proteins | sample KBSC54metaG_FD_80426 | JGI IMG/M metagenome (GOLD analysis project Ga0105240, IMG submission 80426) | Corn rhizosphere microbial communities from Kellogg Biological Station, Michigan, USA - KBS C5-4 metaG | ecosystem: Host-associated > Plants > Roots > Rhizosphere > Soil | place: Michigan, USA... | reverse complement strand
GGCTGAACAGCGCAAGCGCCTGCAGGGCTCACTCGAGATCATCATGCGCGTGTACTTCGAGAAGCCGCGCACCACGGTGGGCTGGAAAGGGCTCATCAACGACCCCGAGCTGGATGGCAGTTTCAACATCAACCAGGGACTGCGGCTGGCCCGCGGTCTGCTTCTCAACATCAACCGCCTGGGATTACCGGCGGGCTGCGAATTTCTCGACATGATCACGCCGCAGTACATTGCGGACTTCGTCGCCTGGGGCGCTATCGGTGCGCGGACCACCGAAAGCCAGGTGCATCGCGAGCTGGCATCGGGACTGTCCTGCCCGGTGGGATTCAAGAACGGCACGGATGGCAACGTGAAGATCGCGGTGGATGCCGTGCTGGCCGCGGCACAGGCCCATCATTTCCTGGCCGTGACCAAGCAAGGCCGCAGCGCCATTGCCACCACGTCGGGAAATTCCGACTGTCACATCATTCTACGCGGCGGGAAAGAGCCTAACTATGACGCGGCCAGCGTGGACGCCGCCTGGAAGGTCGGCGCCGCGACCGGCATCTCTACCTGCATGATGATCGATGTCAGTCACGGCAATAGCAGCAAGCGCTACGAGAACCAACCGCACGTCGTCGAGGCGATCGCCGGACAGGTTGAAGCAGGCGACACCCGGATCGGCGGCCTGATGGTTGAAAGTCACCTGGTGGCCGGCCGGCAGGATCTCACCCCCGGCAAGCCCCTGCTCTACGGGCAGAGCATCACGGATGCGTGTATCGATTGGGACACGTCCGTGCGGGTGTTGGATCGGTTGGCCCTGGCGGCGGACCGGCGCCGTAAGTTACTGCAAACGCGTGCTGCCTCCGTCGCCGGCTGAACCGGGACGAGGGCGCTCATCGGCTCACTCGCCGCGGCCGCGTTTGGGAGCGGCCACGGCGCGTAACACGTAGTCGACGATTTCCCGTGTCATGCGCCGACTCATGGGCGCGTGCCCGAAAAGCGTGCGGAAGTAGAAAGGCCCAGTCAACATATCCAACACCAGCTCAATGTCGAGATCCGGGCGGATCTCGCCACGGGCGGTTGCGCGGCCCAGCGCCTCACGCATGGACTTACGGCGTTCCGCGAGAACTTCCTGGCGGATTGTTTCGGCCAACTCGGCATCCTCCGCCATGTCGGCCACCAACCCGGCGAGTGCCTGTCCCAGGGGACCTACGAATGCATTCAGCAATGATTCGGCCACGGCCTCCAGGTCAGCGCGCAATGCACCCGTATCGGGCGCGGGGTTGTCGCCCATCTCGCTGAGTACAGCGTAGGCCACGAGGTGCCGCTTGCTGGGCCAACGTCTGTAGATACTGGTACGGGCGCGCCTCACCTTCCGGGCAATGCCATCGATGGTCACCGCGCTGTAACCGCCATTACGGAGCGCGGCCAGCACTGCTGAGACCACTTCCGTATCAATACGTTCGTCGCGCGGTCGCCCGAGTCCATGCTCGGGCACCACGGCTCTACCCGCCAGCGTAGTCACGGACTTCTTCTTTGGCCTGCCCATAAAGGCCCATGGTAGCAATGGACGTTACAGCCGTTTCACCTTTCGCCGCCTCGGACCGCTTGCACCCGTTACGCTACGTACTGTAGCGTATATTGCCAGGAAGTTGCCCTGGAGCTCAAAGCGCTTGATCCGCCTGCTGATCGGTGATGCGAATCTGCTAGTAAGAACCGGACTCAAGGCCCTGCTGACAGACGCTTTCGCGATCTCGGAGGTGGGTGAAGCCGCCTCGGGGGCCGAAGTTCTGGCGAGTCTGCGCCAGCACCCTTGGAACCTGTGCGTCCTGGACATCTCCCTGCCGGAGCGCGGCGGACTGGAGATCGCGCGTTATGTCCGCAAAGGGCGCAACAAAACCCTGCTGCTCTTTTTGAGCTCCCATTCCGACCGGCAATACGCCGCCAGCGCCATGCGCGAAGGCGCACGCGGCCTCATTTTCCGGGATTGCACGCGTGAGGAGCTCACGGCGGCGGTGCGGACCCTGCTCGAGGGCGGATGTTATGTCAGCCCGCGCATCTCCGACCAACTCATCGCCCAATCCGAGGACGACCGCCCACCCTATACGAAGCTTTCACAACGGGAATTGCAGATCTTTCGCAAGCTCGCACAGGGCACGGCCCTCACCGTGATCAGTAAAGACCTTAGTATCAGCCCGAAATCCGTGAGCACTTATCGCTCGCGGATCCTGGAGAAGATGCGCTGCCGTAACAACGCTGAAATCACTCAGTACGCCGTTCGCGAGGGCCTGATTTGAACCTCACCGATCCGACTTCCCAAAGGGTGCGCCGCACGCGGCGCACGGAGCTTGCCATGAAATTCACACACGCCACGATCCCCATTCTCACCACCGCCCTGCTCAGCACCGCCTTCATGGCCGCTTGCAGCTCGGCAGACTCGGACTGGCAGAAAGCGGAAGGCCAGAACACCGAGGCTGCCTTCCAGGACTTCCTGACACATCATCCCAACGGCCCGCATTCCCAGCAAGCGCACGATCGCATTCAGGCGCTCGAGGACGACCAGGCCTGGGCGGACGCCCAAAAGACAGCCACCGCGGACGGCTACCAACAGTATCTGCAGAAAGAGCCCAGCGGCAAACACGCCGACGAGGCTCACACCCAGATCACCGCCCTGGAGCGCGCGGCGGCCTGGAAGTCCGCGCAGTCAGCCAACACCGAGCAGGCCCTGCAGGACTTCATCCAGAAGTACACCCAGGGACCGGAAGTGGACCAGGCCAAGGCGCAACTCCAGAAACTGCAGTCCGAGAAGTACCGGGTGCGGCTCGGAGCCTTCCACGATGACAAGGCCGCCGAAAAGGTCCGCGCCGATCTGCAGACCAGGTTCGGCAACGACGTACATGACATCGTCGTGATGCCTCCCTCGGGCAGCAGCAAGCAGCACGAAGTGAGCTCGGGGCCCATGACCGAGGACGATGCCAAGGCGGTGTGCGCGAAGTTGAAAAAAGCGCATCAGCACTGCGAAGTCGTCAAGCGCTGAAATCCTGACTCGCAGCACGGCGGGGCAACTGCGGACAACGAAATCCAAGCAGCCTGACCCCGTCGTCCCGCAAGCTGCAATACACGGTCATCCCTCGATCGTCCGCACCGGGCTCCCCAAGGACGGGGAGCCCGGTCACGGCTCATGGCTCGCCGATATCCTCGTTCCAGACCTCGGGATGTTGGGAAATGAAGCGCCCCAGGAGCTGCACGCACTCAGGCGAATCCAGCTCGATCACCTCCACTCCCCGCTCCCGCAACCAATCAATGCCGCCGCGAAAGGTGCGTGACTCCCCGACCACCACCGCGCCGATCTGAAACTGCACGATCAAGCCACTGCAGTACCAACACGGCGCCAGGGTCGTCACCATGACCGTGTCCTTGTAACTCCGTTGCCGCCCCGCTTTGCGAAAGGCATCCGTCTCACCGTGCACGGAAGGATCCCCTTCCTGCACGCGGCGATTGTGGCCGCGTCCCAGCAGGCGCCCGGAACGGTGAAACAGCGCAGCTCCGATGGGAATCCCGCCCTCGGCGAGTCCGAGCCGGGCTTCTTCCACGGCCACCGCAAGCCAGCTCGCGTAATCGTTCGGGGCAGTCATACTGGACACTCTATTGGAGCTCGAGGGTCCTCATAACGTAGCATGAGCCCATCCTATGAACGACCTCATCATCCACGACCTGCTGACCGGAGTGCCCCAGCCACTCGATCGCGCCGTCACGCGCATCCTTGCACCGAACGCGGGCGTCATGACCGGCCCCGGCACCAATAGCTACCTGATCGGCACCGGCGAGCGGGCCGTGATCGATCCCGGACCTGCCGATCCTGAGCACATCCAGGCCATAGTGGCCGCCGGCGGCGGGCAGATTCGTTGGATTCTGTGTACCCACACCCACAGCGATCATGCCGAGGGTGTCGTGATGCTCCAAAAGGCCACGGGCGCGAAAGTCGCCGCAATGCCCATGGCTCCCGGAGTGAGCGAGTCCGATGCCGGGGAGCACAACGTCGGGTTGCTGTTGGATCGTGAGCTCGCGGAAGGGAACTCGATGGAAATCGGTGGAGTTCCGGTACGGGTACTGTTCACCCCTGGGCATGCCTCCAACCATGTGTGCTTCCTGCTCCCCGAAACCGGGATGTTGTTCACCGGCGACCACATCATGCAGGGCTCGACAGTGGTCATCTGGCCTCCGGACGGCAACATGGGTGCTTACATACACTCGTTGCAGCGACTACTCACTCTCGAGCTCGGCTGCCTGGCCCCCGGACATGGACACCTGATCGGCAAGCCACACGCCGAGGCGCGGCGACTCATCCAGCATCGGCTGGGCCGTGAAATGAAGGTCAGACAGGGCCTGCTGACGGCCGGCGGACACGCATCCCTCGAGACTCTGTTGCCGCTCGTCTACGACGATGTCGCGAAGACTCTCTACCCGCTGGCGAAGCGCTCGCTCGAGGCGCACCTCGGCAAACTCGTGGAAGACGCAGAGGTCCGTTTCCAGGACGGCATGTATTGGACCTCATCGGTCCCGGGTCAGAGCGCGTAACGCCGACCGAAGCTCACGCAGTTGCGGTGGCTTGCTCAGCATGCAATCCACGTTCGCCGATTTCTCTCCGTCAGCGGCCGGACGCCCGTGTCTCGGGCGTTTCGGGTGCTTCAGGGAGCTTTTGCGACTCGGCCACGGCAGGGGCGCGCGGAAAAACCAACGCCATGGTCGTGCCCTGACCCGGTGTACTGTCGATTTCGACCTGGGCCCGGTGTCGCTGGGCAACACCGTAGACCATCGCCAGCCCCAGGCCAGTGCCGCGCTCGCCCTTGGTGGTAAAAAAGGGCTCGAGGCAGCGCCGCCGGGTGTCCTCATCCATCCCGACACCCGTATCACTGACTTCGCAACGGATCTCGCCCGCGCCGGCTGCCGTACGTAGAGTCAGCTTCCCGCCGCTCGGCATGGCGTCGACGGCGTTGAAGACGAGATTGGTGAGCGCCTCACGAATCTCACTCGCCAGTCCCGCGACGCTCGGCAGGCCTTGGGCCAACTGGGTCTGGACTTCGATCAACACACCCCGTTGCTGGGCCATATCGAACCAGCGCGCGCGTGTCAGATCCAATACCTGGCGTGCCATCTCGTTCAGATCCACCGGCTGGAGCGCGGCCTCCGCCTCGCGCGGCCGATAGAATTCCCGCATGCGCGCCACGGTATTCGCCACATCGCCGATCGCCCGGCTGATGGTTTCCAGGCATCCGCGGCCGCGCGCACTCAATCCCGACTCGTTCGCCAGCAACAGGTCCGTATATAAGGAGATCGGGGTGATGGCGTTGTTGATATCGTGAGCGATACCGCTGGCCATCTGGCCCAGGGCGCGCAGGCGCTCCTGTTGTGTGATGGCCTGTTGGGTACGGCGCAACTCCTCGTACGCGAGATTCAGCCGCTCGAGCTGGGCCTGGCGCTCGGCTTCCGCTCTCTGGCGCTCGGCGATTTCCGCCTGGAGCGACTCGACCTGCTGCTCGAACTCGAGGGTCAGCGCCATCACCTCGCGGTTGGTCTGGTCGAGCTCGGCATGGAGCAAACGGATGGTGGCCTGGGGATCGAGCACGTTGTCTAATCCTCACGGGCCATACGTCGCGCCTCTACGAGATCTTTCTCATTGTCGATTGCAAGCACACCCTCGCAGGTTGCATTCATTGCGCTCTCCACGCCACAACTGCAGCGCACAATCCGGCTCGAGCCACTCCCCCAAAGCTATCGCAGCACCCGGCTCCTGTCGCGGGGAGTTATATTGCAATCCAACCTGGTGGATTTCTGTGTCGCAGCGCTAAAACCGCATCAACACTTTGCGCAGAGCGCCGATGCCCTGCGCAATCTCGGGCAAGCCCACCACCCCGCAGCCGAAGATGAGGCCAGGCTTCCCCTGTTGATTCAGGTAGTAGCGCGCCACAGTATGAATTTTGACATTGTGGCTTTGCAGTGTCTCGGCCACGAGCTCCAGATCGAGATTTGCCGAATGACGTACGGTGGCCGCCACGTGCATTCCGTAGCAGGACGGCACGGGCTCCAACCATTGGCCTACTTCCCTGGCCAGCGCCGTGAGCAGTGCGTCCCGGCGTTGCCGATAGACCTGACGCATCTTGCGGACATGACGCGCCAGGTGGCCCTGCGCAATAAATCCTGCAACTCCCAACTGCACGGGCGTTGAGCAATGCCAATCAATGCAGTTCTTGACCGAAATCAACGTCCGCATCGCCCACTCGGGCGCCACCAGGAATCCCAATCGCAGCGCCGGCAGCATGCACTTGGAGAACGTGCCCACATAAAACACGACATCGGCGGCATCGGCCGAGCGCAGTGCCTGCAAGGAAGCCCCGTCGTAACGAAACTCGCCGTCGTAGTCATCCTCCACGATTACCGCACCGCGGCTACGTGCGAATGCGATCAGCGCCTGGCGCCGGCTCGCGGACAAGGTGGCGCCGAACGGGAATTGGTGTGACGGACAGACACAGATGACATTCACGTCGGGAGGCAGTTGCTCGACCATCAATCCCTCGGCATCGACTCCGACCGGCACGAGTTTCGCCCCGGCGGCCGCGAACGCCACGCGCATCGGCGGATAGCCCGGATCCTCGACCGCAACGACCGTCTCTCCCGGAATCACCAACGCTCGCGCCAGGAGATCGAATGCCTGTTGGGCACCGGAGGTGACCAACACATCCTCCGCCAGGCAGACCACCGCGCGCGTCAACGCGATGTGTTGGGTGATCGCCTCGCGAAGCCGATAGTTTCCCTGGTTCCCTTGAGCGCTCTTGAAAGTCGCGGGCTTCTTTTCCAAGCCCCTGAGCTGTTGGGCACTCACCCGGCGAAAAATGTCGAAAGGAAACAGCCGTGAATCAATCAACGCGGGACGGAAATCCACCGCCGCGGTGTGGGATCGCGTCACCGGCTGCACGCGCTCCTCCCGCCAGAAACCCATCGCCGCGGTGACCTCGGGACTCACCCAGAAGGAGTTCAGACGCGGGGTCGGTAAGCTCTCATCCCGGACGCGTGAACGGAGGCCGCTCGGGCGTTGATTCACGCCCCTGGCCCCACGCGTCACCGGGAGGGTTGCGCGAGAAGGGGCTTCAGGGACTTTATCGGCCACATAAGTACCCGACCCGTGTCGGGAGACGACATAGCCCTCGTTCAGCAGTCTTTCGTAGACCTCCACGGCGGTGTTACGGGAGGTTCCGAAGAAAGCGGCCGACTTGCGGGTTGGCGGTAACCGGGTTCCGGCGGCCAGGCGGCCATCCAGAATCGCCGCCTTCAATTGGCGATACAGGCTTTGTGAGGAATCCCGCGATCCCTTGGCCACCGGGTCGAGGTCGATTTCAAACAATGGGTCCATGTGGTCGTGACTTTTAATCGCAACGCAACCACAGGTTAAACGAGATTGGATCCGCAGGCCACGACGGCCAGCACGATAAGGCGGGTGGCCGAACCGCCTGCATCGCCGCGCACACGCCAAAGGCATATAATGTTGTTGGGGAGTCTTGTTACTCACCCTCATCACACACGAGGTGTTGATTCATGAAAAGGCTTTCGCTGCCACTCGCCCTGGTGCTGACTGGATGCAGCAGCTATGCGCCTGATGCCGGGCATGAGGTCGTCCTGATTGAAAAGCCGTTGATTTTCGGTCACGGCGGCGTCAATCCTGAGCCGGTGAAAACCGGTCGTACGTTTACGGCCATCACCACCGAAGGCGTGGATGTGTCAATGCAGCCGCGCCGCTTCGAGGCGAATCTGCCGGACACCATGACGTCGGACGGCGTCCCCATCAGTTTTCACGCCATCATTACTCTGCAGGTCACCAGCTCAGTCGACCTGGTCAGGAATTTCGGCCCGAATTGGTATGAAAATAACATCGAGCAGCCCTTCGGCCAGTTCGTCCGCCAGGCCGTGCGCAGGCGCGGCATGAATGAGACGGCGATCAGCACCACCGCGCTGGACGCTATTGATGAGGAGATCCGCACCAATCTCACTCAATTCATCAAGGACAAGCAGATCCCGGTGCGGCTCATCACCATGACCGTCGGCCGCGCGAATCCACCGGATGCCATCAAGAGCCAACGCATCGAGACCGCGGCCCAGGAGCAGCGTGTCCAGACCGAGAAGCAGATCAAGCTGGCCGAGGATCAGCGCAAGGCGGCCGAGGAGTCACGTGCCGCGGCCGATAACGCCTATCGCCAGGCGATCGGGCTCTCACCCGAGCAATACGTGCAATTAAAGCGTATCGAGATGGAGTTGAAGGTTTGCAGCGATGGCAAGTGCACGTTTATCGAGAACGGCAGCGGAGTGCCCACGTTCAATGTGAAGTAACGCGCCATGCGCGGGTCACCGCGCGTTCGCGGACGCCGAAACCGCACCGTGTGACACCTCGGGAAACGCCCGCGCCACGCGCCCCAGCCAGTCGCCCACGGCAGCCCACCCCCGATCCGCATCGGGGGTGAGCCCCAACCGTACAATCACCAGGTCTTTCGAGGGAATGTCCATGATCACCTGCCCCTCGAAGCCCTGCGCCCTGAAAGCATCCCGCTGCGGCCCGGTATCGATCAACACCGGCAAAGGACGCCCTTTCCCCTGCTGGGGATTGAGCCACCACCCGGCGCCGTAGATGTCCGCGTTCGTCCCCGGTGCCGGTGTACGAGCGAAATCGACCCACCCTTCGGGCAGAACACGACGCCCATCCCAAACGCCATCGCGCAGATACAACAGGCCCAGCCGCGCAAAATCGCGCGCCGTGCCAAAAATCATGGAGCTGCCGTAGTACAGGCCGGTGGCATCGAACTCCGGCTGAGCCTCCATCCCTAAGACATCGAACAGACTCGAGCGCATCCACTTCAACATCGCGGCACGCCGTGCTTCGGGTGAGGCGGGATGGGGCACGACGGCACGTGTCAACGCGTCCGACAGCAACACAAAGCCACAGGAGTCGTAATTCCAGACCGTCCCCGGTGTATGAATGAGCGGCAGGCCGGCGCAATACTGAGCCACGTCCAATCGTCCCGGGCCAAACAGCTTCTTGGCCGCATCACTGCGCTGGAGCGGTGCACCGATCTCGAAGTAACGCAGACCATCCGTCATTTGTAGCCAGTTACGCCAGGGAATGCGTGCACGAGGATCATCGGAAGCCCAACGCGGATTGCCCATGGGCTTGTTGATATCCACCAGGCCCTGCAACACCGCCGCACCCACCAGTGCCTGGGTCACCGACTTTGCCATGGACCAGGAAATCAGCCGCATATCACGGCCGTACCCGGCCGCGTACTGCTCATACACCAGCCGGCCGCCGTGAATAATGACCACCTGGCGCGTTTCACCCAGAGTAGTCACTTTGCTCTCGAACGCATCCTTCATGGCCGCTTGCAAGGCGGCAGCATCCGCCTGCTCCGGGAGGGGTCCCATCGGCCAATCCGCCTGGGGCCAGGCAACTCCGGCGGGCTGAGCAGGCAACGGCACCAGGGCCGCATGCGCGCTCGAGACCAGGCACAACAGCGCCACCCAACCAACACGTGACATGAGTGGCACCGTCAGTTGACCAGGTGACAACCAAAGCCCTGATCAAACACGGCACGCGTGCTGACCAGGTGCCCGAGCGCGGAAACGGTGACACTCCCGGTCCCGACTTCCTCGGTCAGCAATTTGGCTTCCGGCATGTCGTAGTCCGTTGCACAGGACCGCATCGAACGATGGGAGACGAACAGACAGGAGCAGGTCAGCTTCGCTACGTAGGCCGTACCGATGTGCGCCTGCTCCACCACGCGGTGGGCAAACCAGGCTCCAGCCCCGAGAACCAGTGCGGCGACACCCAAGATCGCCAGCCCCTTGAATCGCATGAACGGCAGTCTCCAATGCTGCAGCGGCAGTTAAAGCATAGCTCAAGAGTGTGACCGCTTGCTGCCGGTGCCCGTGGATGCCCGGACCACCACGAGCTGAGCATTTCCGGGGCGCCCTGTTCGTGTGATACAAGGTGTCCAGGGCGCCTATCGGAAACCGGATGTCGATTCCCACTCTCAATTCTCTCCGTCGTTATCAGCAGGTCGCCGCGGCGATCG
>Ga0105240_10016212_pt1 | contig 10097 bp, 6 predicted proteins | sample KBSC54metaG_FD_80426 | JGI IMG/M metagenome (GOLD analysis project Ga0105240, IMG submission 80426) | Corn rhizosphere microbial communities from Kellogg Biological Station, Michigan, USA - KBS C5-4 metaG | ecosystem: Host-associated > Plants > Roots > Rhizosphere > Soil | place: Michigan, USA... | reverse complement strand
GGAGCCACCGGCCCCAGGGCTTCACCCCGCCCTTTAGCGCAACGATATCCTTCCCCTCCGGCGTCACCCGGTGCAGCACAGCCGAAGCCAACGCCACATCAGCCTTATCCAGCTCGATCACCGCTACCTTCTCCTGCTGCGGCCGGTACCCGACCTGAGAGAACTGTACAACCGGCTTCCGCCGCCAGCCCGCAACCGCATTCGGCTCCACATACCAGCTCAGCACCTTTCCCGTCTTCCCCGCAGGCAGCACGCTGCGCACGATAAACCATCCGTTCTGCCCCAGGTTCCGCCCGTCGAACAACTCCAGATCCGCATCCGCGCTCCGGATACTCACCTCCCGCTCCGCATCTTCCGGCGCCAGCACCAGCGACCGCCCCGTCGCCAGCGGACCAGGCACGATGAACTCCTTTCTTCCCCTGTCATCGAAAGTTGTATGCCCGCCGAACTGCGGTATCTTTTTCGAAGCGGACTCTATCCTCGTCGGACTCGCCGGATACAACGGAAACACACCCGGCTTTCCATCCGCATAATAACTTTTCTCGAAATACGCCGAAGGCAGAAACTCCAGGTTGAAACCCGCATTACCCGCCAGTTTCTCCGGCACGGGCTGATCCAGATACACGCTTATCTCCACGCCCTTGTCCTTCGCCGACACCACCACGCGCGACACGAAGTCATATGCCGTATATTTCAAAGTGGCCTCGATACTCCCATTCTGTTTGTCCACCTTCCTGCCCACCAGCACAGGTATCAAATCCCACTGCTCCGGCGTGTTCTGCAACCGCACCGCGCCGCCCGTGCATGTCCGCACCCCGTGATGGATCAGCTCGATACCCGCCGTCTTCTCGTCGAAGAACATTCCATTGTACTGACTGCTGAAGACCATCACATTGACACCCGGCTTTTCAAAATATCCCGAGTCATTGACAACCAGCGGCTGTCCAAAAGAAACAAGGCAAGCCATCAGGCAACAGACACCCAGGCCGGCATATAGCCAGCCCTGTCTGCTAAAACAGATCGAACGCATATGTATAATGTTTAAAGGTGGATTCCCATTAATGAAAGCATCTCGTTCCCATACCTCGTGCCCAGTTCCCGGTAACCCGCCGCATCGAAATGAAGATGGTCCGGCCCCGCCTCACAGCCCGCCGAAGAAATAACATGCGCGGTTGGCACCGTCTGCGGCAACCTGGCAATAATGGAATTCATGCTCGCGCATTTCCCCTGCTGATCAGCTCCCACCAATTCTCCAGCCAGCAACGGCACCGATTTCGCACTAAGACCCAGATCGCTCAAAAGCCGCTCATACACGACCTTTACCTTCGCAGGCCACAGACTATCCCCCGTATTCGATTCCCCCTGATGCAGCAATATCCCCCTGATCACACCATTCTGCTGCGCCAGCTTCGCCATCTCCACCAGCCGCCCGTACGGATCATCATCATACTGCTTCACCATATTCTTCATCCACGAAGGCGCGGTCTCAATATAGGAGGCATACTTATCCTTATCGAACAACTCTATCTTACATCCGCCCACAGCCACATTGATAACCCCCACTCTCACTTTCTCCGGAAGATGCGCGACCATCGTCCTCCCAAAATAGTCGGCCGGCGTCAGACCCGTCCTGCAACGGCACAGCGGCGGCACTGCCGGATACCACGACCCTTTTATCCGACCCAGATCGCTGCAGTCCACAGCCTCAAGCACCTGAAAACGTTTGTCGACCACCGTATCCTGCGCCTCGAACCGCGCATTCCCCTCCATATTCGACTGACCCAGACAAAGAAAAATATAAAAATTACTATCCTGCGCGGAGACCACACTCCCAACGAAAAGCAAACAAAAGAACAGAAAGCAACCTTTCATAAATCTAATTTATTTATATTTTTTTAAACCGATTGCAGCGTGGTTAAAAATTACCCATCTTTTTATTTTCTCAGCAATCTCACCTCATAGATTCCCGGCACCGCCGACCCCTCCCCCGCCTTAAAAACAACCGTAATGTCCTTCTCTCCCTTCAACTCATCAGGAAGCCCGATCACAAAATCCCTGAACTCCTTATCTCCCACCGCCGCCAGCTCAACACCTGCAACCTTCCGTCCATTCACCAGCACGTCGTAACGCTTCGGACCATCCCCACCATAGTAGGTAAAACAGATCTCCCTCCCCTGGCCATCGGCATTCGCCAGCCGGTAGCTGAACCATCCCTTCGCAGCGCGGTAATGCCGCTCCCTGAAAAAGCCCGTACTGGTATTCTCTCCCTTCCATCCATGATCCGCCTCCGGCTGCTGCTCCCCAGTATATACCACGTCGATAGTCGCCGCTTCCTTACGCAGCTTCTCCTCCTCTTTTTTCTTCATCGCCGCCTCGATCCGCGGTATCTCCGCCTTCGCCGCATAAGGCCAGTACAGAATATATCGCGATTCATGTATCTGATAAAAGGGCACCAGCCCAGCCGGCGGCTTCGCAGCCGCCAGATCATCGATTGCAAGCATTGGCGCCTGATCCAGCGGTGCCAGTTTTCCCCGCGCAATATGCCCCCACCGGCTGCTGTCCGCCCACAGACCATCCAGGTCATTCGTACCCGTTGGCTCCGCCAGCACCACCGGGCCACGCATAAAAGCCACCCAATGACTCCCGTCCGGCAAGCCCTCCGCCCTCGTCCGCATCGGCAGACTCACTTCAACCCTGTCATTATTCTTCCACACCCTGTCAACCGATAAATAACCGTCGCCAGCAACCCCAGCCTTCACCCGCTTTCCATTCACGGTAACCACCTCTTCCCCGCCCAGCCAGAAAGGCCTGCGCAACTTCATAACGAACCGCGTAGCACCCTTCACCGAAACAGACAACCCCGTTGCCTCCGCCGAAGGAAAAGAATTCCGCTGCTCCACCACTACACCCTTCTCCCGCCAGTCGACCACAGAAGGAATAAATAAATTGACATACAGCGCGTCCTGTGTATGCGCATAGATCAGCTCCCCATACTTCCCGTGATTCTCCATCCCCGAACCTACACAGCACCAGAAGGACTCCTGCGCCGTAGAATATACCCGGTAGTGATTGGGACGAATAGGCGTGAAATACACAAACCCGCCCTTCGGGTCCTGCGAAGAAAGAATATGATTATATAAAGTACGCTCATAATAATCCATATAACCGCTCCGGCCTTCAGCCAGAAACAACAGCTTTGTCAGCTTGAGCATATTGTAACTGTTGCACGTCTCCGGCCCCTCCCTCGATTCCAGCATCGGACTGAAGTCGTCTACCGGATTGAAATGCTCCCTGACACTGTTCCCGCCAAACACCACAGACCGACGCTGCGTCACCTCATTCCAAAAGAATTTCGCAGCCCCCTCCCAGCTGCTATCCCCCGAAAGCATCCCGATCCGCATAAACCCAACCACCTTCGGTATCTGCGTGTTGGCGTGCAGACCCGTCAGCGAATCCTCCCTGTGCTGCAACGGCCTCAGTATCGCCTGGTGGGAAAACCGCCGCGCCAGCACCATGTACTTCTGATCGCCCGTTATCGCCGACAAATTGGCAAACACCTCATTCATACCCCCATGCTCATTCCCCAGCATCTGCTGCATCTGATCATCACTCAGCCCCGAGGTCAGCCCGTAACACCAGTCGGCAAGCCTTACTACGATCCGCTTCGCCCGTTCGCTTCCCGTCAGCAGCCACGCATCCTCCAGTCCGGAATACAGCTTATGCAGATTGTACCAGGGAACCCACCGGCTCCAGATCGCGCCCACCTGACCCGCCGCAATAGCCTTCCATAGCCCCTTGCCATCCGGAACACCCCCGACATATCCGTTCCCATTCCGGATCTGACACTTCTCCAGCCAATCCAGCATATAGTCAAGCCGCCCCCTGAAAACGGTATCCCCGGTCGCCGCGTACAACTGCGACACCGCGCTCAGATAATGTCCGGCAATATGCCCATCCAGCCCCTGACTCTCCCAGTTGCCATAGTTCGGCGCCAGCGGCTCAATCCCCGCATCCTTTAAAAAAGGAGCCAGCAACCGGTCCTCATTCAGCGAAAGGATATATTTCGCATCCGTCTGCTGCGCCGCAAGAAAAGGGCTTTCCAGCAACCGCACATCGGTCAGCGGAAAGGACTGTACCCCCTGCCCGTAACTACAGGCAGCCGCCAGAAAACCCACTATTGAACTGAATATCTTCTTCATTACATTAATTTATGGCGTTCCCAAATACACCCGCACCTGCCTTACACATGTTAAATTGACAGTTTATTGCTATCGCCAATATACAAATCTATCCCCACAAACGATCCTCACACACGACTATTAGCGATATTAATAGCACATATGTTCAAAAAACGGCACTACCCCCCCGCCACAAAATCCTTCTTAATCCCCAACCTTCTGATCCTGCCGTTCAAAGTCGTAGACGGCATATTCAAAAGACGAGCGGCCCCTCCAACCCCTGTAACCCTTCCATTGCATTTCTTCAAAACGGCGAGTATATGGTCACGCTCAACCTCCTCCAGCGTCCTCAACCGGAAAGATTCCGGCAAGACACTATCGGGTACGCCGCAGGACGGAAGATCTATTTTCCTGATCTCCTGCCCCTGTGCGAGCAATATGCTTCGTTCGATAAGATGTTCCAGTTCCCGGATATTGCCCGGCCAGTGGTAAGTCAGCAGATCCTGCAGTGCATCGCCGGGCAGATCGCTTACTTTCTTCCCCATCTTACGGCCATATTTATTGACAAAATAACTGGCTAACGCGGGGATGTCCTCTTTTCTTTCCCTTAGCGGCGGTAGAACCAGGGGAAGCACATTCAGCCGGTAGAAAAGGTCGCTCCGGAACCTGCCGGCCTGCATCTCTTTACGAAGACAACGATTGGTGGCCGCAACGATCCGGACATCCGTCCGGATGACTTCCCTTCCCCCGATGCGCTCGATCTCCTTCTCCTGTAACACCCTCAGCAGCTTTACCTGAAGATCGGGGGTGAGTTCCCCCACTTCATCCAGGAATAAAGTGCTTTGATCAGCCATCTCGAATTTGCCGATCTTCCGGTCGATAGCATCCGTAAAACTTCCTTTTTCATGGCCAAACAATTCACTCTCGATAAGACCGGCAGGGAGGGCCGCGCAATTGATCTTAACCATCGACTTATGCCTTCGGCCCGAGTTCTCGTGGATAGCCTTTGCCACCAGTTCCTTGCCCGTGCCGGTCTCACCCAATATCAGGACAGTACTGTCGGAGTCGGCCACCTGCGAGATCAATTGTCTGATCCTCTTCATGGCCGGCGAAGAGCCAACCATCCCGGAAGCCTTTTCGGCCAGGACCGGCGCACGCAACGAAAGGACCGGCAGATGGCAGGAAATTCTCTCCGCAGCCAGCACATTAACGATCGCCAGGGACAAATGGATAGAAGCCGCCTGCATGGCAATCGTTTGGTTCGGTATCAGCCTTTGATGACGATCGCACAGGACGAACAACGAACCAATGCTGATATCTCCCGATCTTAACGCAACACCCGCTATCTCCCGGATCCCGTTATCATACAAATAACGGATATATGCCGGAACCCTTCTCTGCCGGACCAGATCCTCCATGTTGAATAAACGCACATTTTTCGCCTTCAGCATCTCTTTAAAAAACCCGTCGTCTATTGGATAGGGAGCGGATCCCCCCGGGGAGAAACTCCTTTCAGTCAGCGAAAGAAATACCGAATAGGTCTGCTGCGACTGATCAGCTATACAAATGACTATATCTCCGGAGGGAAACAGCCCCCTGAACTGATTTTGCAATATATCGACAAGACCTTTTTTGTCTCCTACAGTCGCCAGTGCATTGCCCAGCGCAAGCAGGCGCTTTCTTTCTTCTTCTATACGCCGCCTTTCCTCATCGGCGGCGTGTAACCGCACGGCCATCGATAAATGACTGGCGACGACAGCAAAAGGAGATAGGCTCCGGACAGGCGAACCAAAAGGCTCCTTAAAATGGAGGGTGAACGTCCCGATGGACCGCTCCCTATCCACCAGAGGCAGGTGCAATTGCTGACGATAACCGGTAAAAAAATGCAGCGGAGCACCAGCCCTGTGCATCCTGTCCCGGCCCCCGGCCCCCACCTTTCCTCCAGACCCCACCTTTGCTTCTGACCCCATCTTCAAACAAGGCTCAACCAGCGCGGGCAATCCAGCCGCCTCCGTCCCCGACAACGGAAGTCCCCCAAATGGCAGATCGTTAAAGATCGCCCCCTTCAAATGCCGTGCATCGGTCATCAGCAACAGCTCTGCGACACGGGCCGCATCCAAATCATATATAAGCAGGCTTATGCCATCCACCACCATTTGGCCGGACAATAGCCGCCGTCCAATATCACGGAAAAGGGACCTGACCGATGTAGCATCGTTTGCAGACTGACTGACAACGTCCAATAATCGTAATCCAAGGGCTTCTAAATTCATTGGTCCGGGCGCTTCGAAATTCCTGTTATGCGGCATGATCTTGATTTTCCTACTGCAGCAAAATAAACGCGACAATAACATAAAGAGTTGCAGACATTTTAAATTTTTGAGAACAAATCCATGACAGTCACTATGATTTACGATACATCGTAAGCGGATCGTCTGATTTACTGTATATCGTAAACGAGGCCGACTGCATTTCAGTTTAAACGACTGTGTTTCATCTTTTTGAACCTAATGGCACTGTTTTGGCAAACTCTCGCCAAAACAATACAACGATGCAAACGAATCAAGACCTCGGAAACTTAACGAAAGGAAGTAGACAGATGCTGATAGCTGCACTTATCCTCGGCATGGGAATGCTATCCTGCAAAAAGAGCGAAACCACGCGTGCCCCGCAAACCTTTGTGCTGGTACACGGAGCCTGGCAGGCGCCCTTCGTCTGGGACAGCGTGAAGGCACAGTTGACCCGGGCAGGACAGAACGTTATTGTAGTACAATTGCCTGGTCATGGTACCGACACGACCAATCCCGGACTTATTACCATGAACAGCTATCGGGACCAGATCGTTACGGCTATCAAAGGAATCTCAGGAAAAGTTATTCTGGTAGGTCATAGTCTGTCCGGATACGCCATATCAGCGGCCGAAGAAACAATACCCAACCGGATCGACAAGCTGGTGTTTCTCGCGGCTTACATCCCTTCTGCCGGTCTGACACCGGATTCGCTCGCGCATACAGACGCGCAAAGCCACATCGGGAATGTGCTGCTCACAGAGCCCGATAGCTTGCCCGTCCTCGGCATCGATCGCGATAGCATAACCTCCATCTTTTGCCCGGATGCGCCGGATGCACTCAAGGCGAAAGTGGTGGCCAACTACAGACCGGACCCCATTATTCCCTTCATCGACACGGTAGGAATAACAGCGGTCAATTTTGGACGCGCCGATAAATACTACATCCATACGATGAAAGACGAAGTTATCGGCATCGATCTCCAAAACCGGATGGCCCAGACCGCCGGCATTAAAAAAGTTTACTCCCTGAATACCAGTCATAGCCCATTCCTGGCCGATCCCAATTCGGTAACGGCGACCTTATTGACCATCGCAGGCGTTCAACACTAACCTGGCGCGCCAACCAGACTCACCAACCAGGCAAACCTACGGCCGGGGCAGACCACTGTTCTGGCCGTATCTGCAACAAATAATTTATATTTGATATACATGAACCACCATCACGATGAGTTAACCAGGGTTATTGCTGCAATTCGCGACAAGCATGAACTTCAGCAACTGATCGATGATATCAGGCTATCCGCGCCCGATCTGGTGCAGGGCGTTTACATGCAGATGACCGTCGCAATGGCGAACGCCCTGGCCGCCGAACAGATTGCGGACATTGACAGAGAGCAGTCGATGCTCTTGTCAGTCAGTAATGAGATCGCCGCCACACGGGATAAAAAGAACCTCCTGCAAATAATACATGAAAAACTAAAACAGCAATTCTCCTTTTCCCACATTGTTATCTGCATCCTGAACGATGATAAAAAGACGGTAAGCACGTTTTTACTGGATCCCCATTCCCCCAATCAGGAGCATCCCGACTACCCGCGCCTTACACACGGGATCTTCCCCATCGACGACAGCCTGCTCAATGTTGCTTTACACGCGGATACCCCGGTATTATTTAACGCGGAAATGCTCGTCCGGGAAGGTAAAGGGTCCCTCTGCGTCCGGATCAACTATGAATGCGGGATCAGAGAGTTTTTGTTCGCATCGCTTCGCAATGGCGAAGAGCGGATGGGATTTCTGATGATGTGTTCGAAGACCCCCAACGAGATCGATCGTCAAAAACTGCACCTCATTCAGGGGATCGCGTCTCAATTATCGGTCGCCGTCGCCAATATCCTGGTAAATGAAGAGCTCGAAGAGAAAATAGCAACGATTCAGGCCTACAAACAACAGCTCGAAAAGGAAAAAACCTACTTACAGGAAGAGATCAACCACGCCTATAATTACCAGGAGATCATCGGCGCCGGCCCCGCCCTCCAACAGGTACTTCAACGGGTATCCCAGGTGGCAAAGGCCGACAGCTCCGTCCTTATTCTCGGTGAAACGGGCACGGGAAAAGAACTGATCGCCCGGGCCATTCACAACCAGTCCCATCGCAGGGATAAGTTGATGGTTAAAGTAAATTGTGCCGCACTGTCGCCCCATCTGATAGAAAGCGAACTGTTCGGCCATGAACGCGGCAGCTTTACCGGAGCGATAGACCGCAGGATCGGTAAATTTGAACTCGCCGCGGGAGGAACCCTATTCCTCGACGAGATTGGCGAAATGCCACTGGATCTTCAGGTTAAGCTATTGCGTGTCCTGCAGGAGAAAGAGATCGAACGCATAGGCGGCAGGGCCGTGATCCCGACCGACGTACGAATTATCGCCGCAACCAACCGTCAGCTCCCGCAGGAAGTGCAGACAGGGAAGTTCCGCAGCGATCTCTACTACCGCCTCAACGTCTTTCCGATCACAATCCCGCCTTTACGCGACCGTCCGGAAGATATCCCCGCCCTGGCAGATCACTTTATTGTCAAATATGCCCGCAAAATGGGAAAGAAGATCAGCGGCATGACAGACCAGGTATTATCTGCTTTAAAAACTTATTCCTGGCCGGGAAATATTCGTGAACTCGAGCACCTGATCGAGCGAACCGTACTCCTGAACCAGGAAACATCTATCCAGCATGTGGACCTTCCCGCGGCAGTACCGGCGGAAGACCCGGCACCCATAGTCTTACCCGAAGACGATCGCGTCAGGACGATCGCCGAGATCGAAAGAGAATATATCGTATTGGTATTAACAAAATGCCACGGCAAAGTCTCCGGCGCCGGCGGCGCGGCTGAGCTATTACAAATTCCCTCCACTACTCTCAGCTCTAAAATGAAACGCTTTAACATCCAGCGTCACGAATACGAATAAGGCTTACGATAATCCGTGACCCCTTCGGCAGAATTACCAAATAAAGTAAATATCCCAAGGACGCATTGACCTAACCGGGTGGGGACCTCACTTCCCCACCCTAAACCAATCAAAATCCACATACCCCCCGGCCTCCTTCGTCGCATAATCGAACAACCCGAACCGATACCCCATAAAATGCGGCAGCGTATACGCCATATTTAGCACCGAACCTATCTCTACCCATTTCTTTCCATCCAGACTATAATAAAACCTGGCCTTATCTTTCCTGTCGGTAAAATCACAATCCGCCCTCAGATAAACCAAATCTTTATTCAGCGGCACAGCCGCCGCCTCCGCCGGCGAACCCTGGTCGGAATTCACCATCACGATGGACCGCACACCACCCTCCATCTTCACCCCCACCCATCCATACCTCTTCTGTAAAAGCATCAACCCGGCACGATCCCCATCCCGCATATGCGAAACATCAACCGCCGTCGAACCCGAACACTCCGGCCCAAAAGTCCGCTGCGTCAGCATGTTCTTCGCAAACAACACGGATGTATCCACCCGCCCCGTCGTCAGACGAAACCACCCCGGCCGCGCCGAAACCGACCACATACGATTATCCGGATTGTGATTCCACTGCCACACCAGCGGCAACGCCCGTTCACCAGCCCGCCGCG
>Ga0105240_10016210_pt1 | contig 10098 bp, 4 predicted proteins | sample KBSC54metaG_FD_80426 | JGI IMG/M metagenome (GOLD analysis project Ga0105240, IMG submission 80426) | Corn rhizosphere microbial communities from Kellogg Biological Station, Michigan, USA - KBS C5-4 metaG | ecosystem: Host-associated > Plants > Roots > Rhizosphere > Soil | place: Michigan, USA... | reverse complement strand
GCTCCGCCGTTCCCTTGCCGAACTCCGCAAGCTCCAAACCGAACGCGCCGTCCGTCTCGAACTCAACAACGGCCACCTCCCCGGCCTGGTCGATTCGAAACACCTCATCCAAACCGTCCGCGATTACGACAACCACGAGGCGAAACAAGCCAAAGCAGCCGCGAAAATCCTCGACGACCTGATCAAAGCCGAGGAACCCTTAGACACGAAAGACACGAAAACCCCGTTCAACAGTTCGTTTTGTAATCCCACCCCGACCAACGCCGGCCTGACACCCCGCAACGCCGCCTGCCCCTGCGCATCGGGTGAAAAATACAAACGCTGCTGCGGAAAGGGCGCCCCGCCCGTCCTCGGCCGAGCCGCCTAACCAAAAATTGCCCTCGAAAACGACCGATAAGGCCAAACGGAAACCACAACTGTCCCCAAAACTCACCCCGGGAACTTTCCCCCGCCCCATGTCAATATGAATCAACCGGTCTCCGTCAAATCCTCCATGCGTACGGCCCTTACCGCCATCATTCCGCTCCTCCTCGCCGCCTTCCCGGCTCTCTGCACGCAATACGCCGGTTCCGTCCGCGCCGCCGACCAGTTCGTCCCCGGAGCCGCCGTCACCGCCCGCCAGGGCACCCAAAAAATCACGGCCTACACCGACGAAAATGGACGCTACAGCATGAATCTCCCTGGTGGCGACTGGGAAATTCAGGTCGAAATGTTCGAATTCACCTCCGCCACCGAACGCATCACTGTAGGTCTCTTACCCCTGCGCCGCGACTGGACCCTCGAAATGCCCCGCGCCACCCAACGCGATACCGCAAAACCTTCCAAACCGGCGCCTGAAAACACTCCGACCGCCGCAACCGCAGCCCGGCCAAACCGTCCCAACTTTCGCAACGCCGGCGGACGAGGTCGCGGCGGATTTCCCACAGGCCCCCAACCACAACGCCCCGGATTCCAAACCGCCGCGGTCCGACCCACAGGCCAACCCACTGGCCAACCAGGAGCCGCCACACCGGAGACGGTCGAATCCCCCGCTTCCACAACTTCCGCCCTCGAAAGCGCTGCCGACGATTCCGATGACTCCTTCCTCGTCAACGGCAGCACCAGCGGAGGTCTCGCCGCCGCCAGTGACGACGAAACTCGCCGTCAGCGCCAAACAGGCGGTGGTCGGGGTGGCCCCGGTGCTCCCGGCGGACTCGCTGCATTTGCCGACGCGACCGGTCCCGCATATTCCCTCGGCCTGCCTCCCGGCATGGGTAATCCAAACAGCAACGACAGCCTGGGTCTCGGCGGATTCGGCGCCGCCGCCATCAACGGCGGCTTCGGCGTAGGCCCCGCCGCCGGCGGCGCTGGGTTCGGAGATGGCGGAGGCGGTCGCGGCGGCGGCGCAGCAGGACGTGGCGGTGGAGGTGGTGGTCGTGGCGGTGCCGGAGGTGGCCGCGGAGGAGGTCGCGGCGGAGCCAACAACAGACGCGGACCCTACAACGGCCAATTCGCCAGCTTCGGCAACAAACGACGCAAACAGGCGCCGCTCACCGGTTCCGCTTCACTCACAGCCCGCAACTCGGCCCTCAACGCAGCCCCGTTCTCGCTCAACGGCCTGCCCTCCCAAAAACCCTACTCCGCCCAAAACAACTTCACGTTCACGCTGGGCGGCCCCATGGTCATCCCTAAAATCCTGAACTGGCAAAAGGTGAATTTCAACATTAGTTATCAGGGCGCCATCAATCGCAACGGCTCGAACCTCCTCGGTTCCGTCCCCACCACGGCCGAACGCGCCGGCGATTTCTCGGCCGCCAAATCCGGCTCGCCCGCCCTCATCTTCGATCCCCTCAGCGGTGCGCCCTTCGCCGGCGGCATCATCCCCGCCTCCCGAATCGACAAAGCCGCCGCCGGTCTGCTCTCCTTCTTCCCCGCGCCCACCTATCAGGGGCTCGTTCAAAACTACCGGCTCATCTCCACAGTCCCCAACTCGTCCCAAAGTATCGGAATCCGCCTCGGCGCGCCCCTCACCACGAAGGACCGTCTCAACTTCAACATCCAATACCAAACCCGCGATGCGAATTCACGCACCCTCTTCGGCTTCACCGACACCAGTTCCGGCTATGGACTAAGCGCCTCCGCCGGATGGAGCCACAGCTTCGCCCCCCGCCTCACCAACAGCGCGAATCTGACCTTCAGCCGAAATATCTCCAAAAACGCACCGTTTTTCGCCTATTCGAACAACGTCGCCGGCGCGCTTGGCATCACCGGCACCGCGCAGGACCCCATCAACTTCGGCCCCCCCTCGCTCTCCTTCACCAACTTCTCCGGCCTCAGCGATGGCACCGCCTCCAACAGCCGCAACCAAACCCTCAACCTGACCGACTCCCTCACCTACGTGGTGCGCCGCAAACACAACTTCACCTTCGGAGGCCTCTATCGCCGCCTGCAACAGAACAGCCTCAACTACCAGAATTCCCGAGGCGCTTTCTCCTTCAGCGGCCTGCTCACCAGTCAGCTAAACGCCAACGGCCAGCCCGTCTCCGGCACCGGTTTCGACCTCGCCGACTTCCTCCTCGGCCTCCCCCAATCGAGTTCCCTCCGCTTCGGAGGCGCGAACAATTACTTCCGAAGCTGGGCCACCTCCGCCTACGCCCAGGACGATTGGCGCGTGAAAGCCGGCATCACCGTCAATCTCGGAATCCGCTATGAATACTTCGCGCCCTACACCGAGTTGTACGGTCACCTCGCGAATCTCGACCTCAACCCCGGCTTTACCGCCGCAACCGTAATCACGGCCGGCCAGCGCGGCCCGTATTCAGGCGATCTCCCCGGCAGCCTCGTCCGATCCCGCCCCAACTCCTGGTCCCCGCGCATCGGCGTCGCCTATCGCCCCTGGCCGAAGAAGAGCCTGATCTTGCGCACCGGCTACAGCATCTTCTACAGCGGCTCCCCCTACGCGCAGATCGCCACGCAACTGGCCTCGCAACCTCCGTTTGCGAAGACCGCATCGCTCAGCACCAATCTTGCCTCTCCGCTCACTCTTGAAAACGGCTTCGCCGCCTCGCCCTCCCAAACCGTCACAAATACTTACGCCATAGACCCGAACTACCGCCTCGCCTACGCGCAGACCTGGAACTTCACCCTCCAGCAAACCCTTCCTCACGCCCTCGTCGTTGAGACCGAATACATCGGAACCAAGGGCACCAACCTGGCTGTCAACGAACAGCCGAATCGCGCCGTAGCGGGCAGTTCGCTCGGTACTTCCACTCTGCAAATCGCGAACGCCACCGGCTTCACTTACCTCACCTCGGGCGCTAATTCGAGCTTCAGCGCCGGCCAGGTCCGACTTACCCGCCGCTTCACCAGAGGCCTTTCCGCCACCGCGCTCTACACTTTCTCGAAAGGGCTTGACGACGCCTCCAGTTTCAACGGCACCGGAGGCACTCTGGTCCAATACCTCAACGACCTCCGCCTCGAACGCGGACCCTCTTCCTTCGATCAGCGCCACAAACTTCAGACCACCTTCGTGCTCTCCTCCCCCGTAGGCACTCACGGCTTCCTTCGCAACGGCGGCTGGAAAACCAAAGCCCTCTCCGGCTGGACTCTCAACGGCACCTTCTCCGCCACCACCGGAACTCCCCTCACCGCCTACGTCTCCGGCAACCTGGCCAACACCGGCGGACTCGCCTCCTTCGGCAACAGTCGCGCCCAAGCCACGGGCCTGTCCGTCGAAGGCGGTTCCTACTTCAATCTCGCGGCCTTCACTCTGCCGCCCACAGGTCAATTCGGCAACGCGGGACGTAACACCATCCCCGGCCTGTTCCAAATCGCCGTGAACTCCTCCCTGAACCGAGCCTTCCGCTTCGGCGAGTCCCGCCGCCAATTGCAAGTGCGTCTCAACGCGAACAACGCACTAAACCACGTGACCATCACCAGCATCGGCACCACCGTGAACTCCGCCACCTACGGCCTGGCAACCGGCGCATCCGGCACCCGCAACGTAAACATCCTGCTCCGCCTAAGCTTCTAACCCCCATGCCCACCGCCTCTCAGAAATGTGTCTCCCTGGTCCTTCTAACCACCCAAATCCTCTCTGCTCAGCAACCGCCCAAAACCCCAGACGCCCCCACCCCCACCTTCTCCTCCTCCAGCAATCTCGTAATAGTAGACGTAACCGTAAAAGACAAATCCGGCAAACCAATCGACGGCCTAACGGCCGGGGATTTCACAATTCTCGAAGACGGCAAACCCCAAAAAATCTCCGTCTTCGAATTCCAAAAATTAACCATGGAAACCGAGCCCCCGCCCGCCCTAACTCTCGACGATCAGCTCAAGCTTCCCGAAGATCCCAAAACCACCATCACCTCCTCCACGCCCGGCCGAATCCAGTTTCACGACAAGCGCCTGCTCGTATTTTTCTTCGACTTCTCCTCCATGGGCGTCCCCGAACAACTACGCGCGCAGGACGCCTCGCTCGACTACCTCAAAAACCACATCACCAAAGACGACATGGTCGCCGCCCTCATCTTCACCGGCACCGGAGCGCCTCTCGTCCTAACCGATTTCACCTCCGACCGTGACGTCCTCACGCACGTCCTCAAAACCCTGCCCATCGGCGACGCGAGCGACCTTTCCGCCCTTGCCGATACAGGCGACGAGAACAACGAAGACACCGGAGCCGCCTTCGTCGCCGACGAAACCGAATTCAACATCTTCAACACCGATCAGAAACTCGCTGCCATCGAACAGGTCTCGAAAATGCTCGCCTCCTTCCCCGAGAAGAAGGCGCTCATCTACTTCTCCGCCGGCGTAAGCAAGACCGGCGTCGATAACCAGGCTCAGCTCGAAGCCTCCGTCAACGCCGCAGTCAAGGCCAACCTCGCCATCTATCCCATCGACACCCGTGGGCTCATGGCGGACCCTCCCGGCGGCGGCGCCTCCAAAGCCGGTTCCCGCGGCGCCGGTATCTTCAACGGATCCGCGTATAACTCGCAGCGAGCCGGCATCAACAACTCGCAGGACACGCTTTTCACGCTCGCGGAAGATACCGGGGGCAAGGCCTTTCTCGATAGCAACGACATTACCGCCGGAATCACTCAGGCCCAGCAAGGCATGGGCAGTTACTATCTGGTTGGTTACTACAGTTCCAATGATGCGAAGGATGGTAAGTACCGTCGCATTACCGTCAGGATGAATGGCAAACTTGCGGGCCTGAAGCTCGAACACCGCCCCGGCTACTATGCCGACAAGGTTTGGGGCAGGCTGAACTCGCAGGATAAAGACCAGCAGCTAAAAGAGGCTCTCGCAACCGGCGACCCCGCAACTGATCTGCCGCTCGCCCTGCAAATCGACTACTTCCGCATCTCCCCAACCGCATACTTTGTTCCCGTGTCGATCCGAATCCCCGGCGCGGTGATCGGCCTCGCAGCTAAGGGCGGAGCCAGCGTTACTCAAATCGATTTCGTCGGCCAAATTCAGGATGAGCGCCATGCCACCGTGGGCAATGTGCGCGACAACATCAAAATCCAGCTCGACCGGTCAAGTGTCGCCAAAGCCGCCCGCAAGAGCTTTCAGTACGATGCCGGATTCACCCTCGAACCCGGTAAATACCGCATGAAGTTCGTCGTCCGCGAGAACAGTACCGGCAAAATGGGCACCTTCGAAACCCAGTTCAAAGTGCCCGATCTCAGCGCCGACACTTCCGGACTCAAAATGAGTTCCATCATCTGGAGCAGCCAGCGCGAAAAGGTAACCGCGGCAGTAGGTTCAGCCGAAAAGGCCACCAGGAAAGAAGCCTCGGCGAACCCCCTGATCTCAGGCGGCGAAAAGGTCATCCCCAACATCACCCGCGTCTTCCGCCGCAGCCAAAATCTATATGTGAACTTCGATGTCTACGACGCCCGCCGCGTGAAAGTCAGCATGAGTCTTTTCGATACAAAAGGAACAAAGGCCTTCGAAGTAGGCCCGATCGACGCCTCCCGCGTCTCAGAAACAAGACCCGAAACCATCCCCGTGCAATTCCAGATAGCCCTAAAAGACCTGGCGCCAGGCGCATACACATGTCAGATCAACGTAGTCGACGAAGTAAGCCGCAAGTTCGCCTTCCCCAGGGCCCCAATGGTCATCCGCTAAGAGTCTAACTTAACGCCTGGGTAATCACATGTACAGACAAAAAACATCTCTTAGATAACACCTGTTGTCCAGCTGACATCACATGCCCGGCTGCATCACATGACCAGCTAATACCGCATGCCCATGTTGGGCGGACAATCCTGCCCGCGGAGTGGCTTTCAGCTAACTCCCCGCCGCCGGACGCACCCCCAACTCCCGTAGCAACCCATCTGCCTTATAAACCTTCTCCAGCGCTTCCGCAATACCCCGCACATCCACATGCACCGAACGTGCCTGCTCACTCGAATACAAAAACACATTCGGCAAGCTTTCCAAATTCCCGTCGAAAGTAACTCCCACTAACTCACCCGCCCGATTCACCACTGGACTCCCATAATCTCCGCCCCCTGTATCGCACGTACTGACAAAATCCAGCGGAGTCACCGGATTCAGCGAAGCCCGAATATCCAGCCAGTTCTGCGGAACCTGCCACGGACCCTCATTATTGTTCCGGTAATACAGCCCGCTGAAAGTCGACGCGTACGTCTGCGCCACCGCCGCCCGATCCGTATACCCGCTTACCGTCCCGAACTGAACCCGCGGCGTCGCCGTCCCATCCGGATAATCCGTGTCGCCAAACAGCTTGAACCGATACTGCGCAATCTTCTCCGCCGCCGATACCTCAAGGCCGCCGATCGTTTCCTCATGATGCTTCCTAAGCTTCTGAACCATTGGCTCCAGCGTCTGCGCCAGCCGAAGAACACTCTTCGTCCGCACCATCTCTTCCGCCGCCTGCTTCGGAGTCTTACCGGCCAGAATCGCCTTGATCGGCGTCTCCTTATCGCCCAGCGTCTTCAACTCCTCCAGATACTGCGAGAGCATCAGCGTTTCAATCTGATCGTTCACAGGTTCCGCCGAAGCCGAGGCTTGTTCGCCACGCACCTGTTGCCGCGCCAATAGAAATAACCTCGAACCAGGTGCTGGCGCAGCCTCCAAAATTTGGTACGCCTTCTCCTCCGGCGCCCACTTCTTGTACGCGGCGGCAACGTCATCCCACACCTTCGCCGCCGATGCGCCCAGCTTCGAATCCGCCTCCACCGCCCGCCGGATCTTCTGCTCGAAGTTCGTCTTGCGCGCCACCAACCGGTCGTCCCGCAGCCCGATCAGCTTCCCGGCATCCGTCTTAAACGCCGTCAGCAGCGGCGTCAAAACCGGCTGCGCCACACGCGAACTCTCCTCGTTCAACGACGCGAACGTATTCAGCGCCTGAATGCGCGTCAGCAGCCTCCCGGTTTCCACCGGCAGCAAACTATCGCGATAGAACGTCAACTGCGCCGCCGTAGCCGACCGCAGAGTCGAACGCGGATTACCCGACGAGATCACCAGATCCCCGTCGCTCACACCTTCCAAACTCCACTTCAGATAGTCCGGCGTTGGCGCGGGCTTCCCGCCTTCCCACGCGCGCAGAAAAGCAACATTCAGCCCGTACCGCAGATACGTGAAGCTGTCGCGCTCCTTGCCGAAGAACGCCACCGAATATTCCGGCGCGAATACCAGCCGAATGTCTTTGTATTGCCGATACTGATAAAGGTCGTACCGCCCGCCCGCAAAGAACTTGATCACCGAACAAGCATTGCCAGTGCTCGCCGCGCATTTCTTCTCGATAGCCGCAACTGCCGCGTTCCGCTGAGCCAGCGATTGCCCCGCGCTCTTCACCTGCGCGGTCATATCCTCGGTCTTCACAAGCACGCTCGCGTCAAGACCCGGGCATCGCAACTCCGCGCCGTTGTTCGCAGCCTGGAATCCGTCTCTCAGATACTCTTTCGTAGGAAGACAACCCGCCGCCGTCTGACGATTCGTGACCAGCAGCCCGTTCGGCGACACGAACGCGCCCGAAGCGCCCCCAATTCTCACCGAAGCCAGCCGAAGCCGATCCAGAAAGCCCGCCGGAATCTCAAAATCATGCTTCTGTTTCAGCGTCGCGGCGGGAACCTGACCGTACAACCAAAGCCCCTCATCGGCGCTCACCGGCAGCGCCACTGCGCAGGCAAGAATCGCAACTGCGTGCTTATACGAGAAGGTCATGCGTCAATTCGTTCCCCATTATGAAATAATCGCGCCATGAACGCGAAATCGGTCTTCATCCTGATCTTCCTCGCCTCTCCAGCAGTCGCCCAGATCGCCGACTACCCTGCCGATACGGTCGCCGGCATTCCCGTCAACTACACGGAAGCGCTCGCCGGCACTTACAAGCTGCCCGACCCCCTGACGCTTCTAAACGGCAAGCCGGTGAAGGATGTCAAGACCTGGAACGAAAAGCGCCGCCCCGAAATCGTCCGCCTCTTCGAAGAGAACGAATACGGACGCGCCCCTGGCCGGCCTGCGGATATGACGTTCGACGTGTTCGACAAAGGTACACCCGCCTATGAAGGCAAGGCGATCCGGCGACAGGTTACCGTCTACTTTTCGAAAGACAAAGCCGGCCCAAAGATGGAACTTCTGCTGTACCTTCCCGCCGACGCGACCAAACCCGTTCCCGTGCTGCTGAATGCCAGTTTCTCCGCCAACTCCCTCGCCGTTGACGACCCCGGCGTGAAAGTCGGCGAGATCTGGGGACGCGACAAAAAGAAGGTCCCCGCCACCCAGGGCAGAAGCTTCGGCAAACTCAATGTCCCCGCGTTCGTGAAAGAAGGCTTCGGCATCGCCACCGTCTACTACGGCGACATCGATCCCGACTTCGAAGGTGGCGTTCCACTAGGCGTCCGCGCCCTCTTCCTGAAACCGGGGCAAACCGCTCCCGCGCCCGACGAATGGGGCGCCGTCAGCGCCTGGGCCTGGGGCCTCAGCCGCGCCCTCGATTACCTCGAAACAGATAAGGGCGTCGATCCCAAACGCGTCGCCGTTACCGGCGTTTCCCGGCTCGGCAAAACGGTCATGTGGGCAGGCGCGCACGATACCCGCTTTGCCATGGTGATCGCGAGTTGTTCCGGTGAAGGCGGAGCCGCCATCAGCCGCCGCAACTACGGCGAGACCGTCGCACACCTGGTCGCGCCGGGCCGGTATCCATACCAGTTCGCGGGCAATTACGCCAAGTACGCCCAGCATACCGACCAACTTCCCGTTGATGCAAACCTCCTCGTCAGCCTGGTCGCCCCGCGCCCGCTGCTTCTGCAAACCGGCAATACCGATAAATGGTCAGACCCGAAAGGTGAGTTCCTTGCGGCCATCGCGGCTGAACCCGTTTACCGCCTGTTCGGAAAACAAGGCCTCGATACCGACCAAATGCCGCCCGCCGGCAAGCCCATCCTTCACGACATCGGCTATCTCATGCACCAGGGCGGGCACGGCATGGTTCCTTCCGATTGGGACGTCTACCTTCAGTTCATGAAAATGCATTTGACAAAGTAGAGCATGCGACTGATCGCACTGAGCCTTTTCCTTTGCGGAACCCTGATGGCGGATACCGGATTCGATCAACTCGAAGCAGCCCGTTTCGCGAAGCTCGCACTCGATTGCGTTCACAAGGAATACCCGAATAAAATCGCGCATTCCATGAACTCGGATGCCGACGTGAAGCCTCCACGCGAGCTAACCCCGGCCTTCTACGGCTGTTTCGACTGGCACTCTTCCGTCCATGGCCATTGGCTTCTCGTCCGCCTCGCCCGTCTGTTTCCAGAAGCGGACTTCGCCGCCGATGCCCGCGCCGCCGTGGCAAAAAGCCTGACCCCGGCGCATATCGCGCAAGAGGTGAACTACCTCAATGCCGAAGGCCGCACGTCATTTGAACGCCCCTACGGTCTCGCCTGGCTCGTGCAGTTGGTCGCCGAAGTCTCGGAATGGGACGATCCGCAGGCGCGTGAATGGCGCGAAACCCTTCGACCTTTGGAATCCGCCGTAATCGCCAAAGTCTCCGCGTGGCTTCCAAAACTGGAGCATCCCGTCCGCACCGGTGAACACAACAACACCGCCTTCGGTCTCGGCCTGATGCTCGACTACGCGCGCATT
>Ga0105240_10016209_pt1 | contig 10099 bp, 8 predicted proteins | sample KBSC54metaG_FD_80426 | JGI IMG/M metagenome (GOLD analysis project Ga0105240, IMG submission 80426) | Corn rhizosphere microbial communities from Kellogg Biological Station, Michigan, USA - KBS C5-4 metaG | ecosystem: Host-associated > Plants > Roots > Rhizosphere > Soil | place: Michigan, USA... | reverse complement strand
CATCGCGCGGTGGATTTACGCTTCAAAATTGGCGCCGCATTTTTGGAAAATTCCGTTTCAAAAAACCCCCAACCAAAAAATGTTGTCGATTTGCCAAAAAACGGCGGGCAGGACCGGGAGGTCCGGTGGCAGTGTTAAACCACAAAAACGAATTGTTAAATTTTATGGCAAAAACTACTAAAACTTTGCTCGTGATCTCAATCGCGACTCTCGTGCTCGGGTTGGTTTTCGTGACGGGAATCGTAAACGTTCAAGAAACCGTCGCACTGTATGTCGTGCTGCCCCTGGGTGCGGTTTTCCTCGGGCTGTTTCTCATCTTTAACATGCTCGAAAAAGAAAGCGCGCTCTACGATGAGGAACATAAACTGCATCCCGCCCCAATCAAAGCAGCCCCTGCATTGATCCAGCAGCGGGACGACCGCTCACTGCCCGGGCACGGACAGGCTCACGCGAAGCATTGAACGGAGTAACGATTCAAGCGAGGTAACGCTGCCTGATCCCTGCTTGTAGTGTTAAGACACGGCGAGGCCTTCGGCATCGAGGGGCGCGGCTTCACCGTTCGAACTGTCGGCGGACGTGACGATGTCCTTCACATGAATCCGGTGCGCGAGCCAAACGCTGACCACGCCGGCGGCGAGCGCGAGCCAACCCAGCCAGTTGAAATTCACCAGTTGCCCGGACGGCGTCTTCGTCACAATCCAACCACCGACGGTGGCGGCCAGGCCCATCGCGAGGTCGCGGGCGCACCCGCTCAAGCTCATAAACGCTCCGCGGCGCGAGGCCGGCACGGCCAGGGTCATGATCGCCTGGCCGGGAATAAATCGACCGCTTGCGAATATAAAAAATCCACCCGCCAGCACCAGCACCGCCCAAAGCGGCAGCCGCCCGGCGTTGGTCAATATGAGCGTGACCACGCAGGCCACCGCCACGAGGAACGTGAACACGCGACGGCGGCCCAATGCGTCCGCCAGCCGGCCGGTGACCGGCGCGGTAAACACCGTCGCCACCCCGCCGGTCAAATAAACCAGGAATAAATCCCGTTCGGGCAGGCCGACATTGGCGACGAGATATGGCGACAACAGCGGGATGATCGCGAAATGTCCAAACACCGTTGCGGACATGAACAACAAGGCCCGGCCGGCATTGGCGTCGCGCAATAATTCCCGGAACGCCCGCGTGGGATCTTCTTTATGATGATGCAGGTGCCCGCGGATGGCGGGCAGGCGCGTAAAGACGATGAGCCAGACGATCATCGCAATTCCGGCCAGCATAAAAAACGGCGCTTCCCAGCGGAGTTGTTCCGCGAGTTGAAGCCCGAAAGGAACGCCGAGTGCGGCGGCGGCCGAAAAAGCGGCCATGATCACGCCCATGCCCGCCGCGCGACGTTCGGGCGGGACGACATCGCTGATGATGGACATCACCATCGCGAGGGAAAGTCCGCCAAAGGTTCCGCTCAAGGCGCGCCCCATGAGCAGCGTGGTGGCATTCATGGAAAGGGCGCAGAACAAGGTTCCGGTGATGAATCCGCCGTAGGCAAAGAGGAGCAATTTGCGCCGGTCGAACCGGTCGATAAACGGCGCTGCCAAAAGGCCCACGATCCCGGAACTGATCGTGTAGGCGGCCACCAGCGAGCTGAAGCGGCCCGGGCCGATGTGCAGGTCGCGCATGAGTTGCGGCCCGAGCGGCATCAGGATCATGAAGTCCACGATGTGCGTGAATTGCACGGCCGCCAGCAGCAGCAAAAGCGAGCGTTCCGAAAGTTGTTTCATGCGCGTCCGGTGACAATAACTCAATTCATCGGGCCGTCCAGCCGGCGCAGGCCGTTAAATCTCGCGCGGGCCGAAACGGAAAGGACCGGGGCGGAAGCGAAAACCGGCTGGCGGAATTTTATCGGCACCACAAAACCGGGGAAGCCGAATGAGCTGTGCGGAATGCATAACCGCTGAAGACGCGGTTTGCGGAATTCGTGAAAGTTAAAGTTCATCGTGTTCGATTGGCTAATTGTTTTGGGGAATTTTCGAGCGACTGGTATTCCCAGCCGCCGCCCAGGGCTTTGATGAGTTGCACGGAAGCAATGAGACGCTGGCCGGCCAATTCGGCGTCGGCCCGCTCGGACTGCAGGGCCTCGCGGCTCGCATCCACCACTTCCAGGTAGCTGACGATCCCGGAACGATACCGGTCGGTCGCCAGATCGGCAGCGCGGCGGGCGTTGGCCACGGCGCGCTGCTGGGCCTCGGCCTGGATGGCCAGGTAGCGAATGCCGGAAAGGCTGTTCTCCACTTCACCGAAAGCGACGAGCACTTGCTGCCGGTAATGGGCAATGGCCTCGTCCCGCGCAGCCTGCGAACGCCGGTAATTCGCCCGGTTTCGACCGCCCGCGAACAGCGGCAACGAAAGGCTCGGGCCGATGGACCACGTGCGGCTGTCCCATTTGAACAACGAATCAATATCGCCGCTCACGAAACCGCCGGAGCCCGTCAGGGTCAGCACCGGAAAAAACGAAGCCTTGGCCACGCCGATGCGGGCGTTCGCCGAGGCGAGCTGGCGTTCGGCTTCGGCGACATCCGGGCGGCGTTCCAGCAGGTCGGCCGGGAGACCCGCGGGAATCACCGGCGGTTGCGGTCCCCAATGATTGGTGCCGGCGGCCAATTGAAAGGAAGACGGATTGCTCCCGATCAAAATGGCGATGGCATTTTCCAGTTCCGCCCGGCGTTGGGCCAGCGACGCGGCTTCGGCCTCGGTCGTGGCAAGTTCGGTCTCGGCGCGCGCGACATCGAGGTCGCTGCCGATGCCGCCGTTAAAACGGCCTTGCACGAGTTGCACTTGTTCTTTCCGCAAATCCACCGTCTTGTTCACGGTGGCGATTTCCGCATCGAGCGCGCGAATCGCAAAATAATTTTCCGCCACGTCCGATTGCAACGTTAGCAACACGCCATAGAACTCGGCGAGCGAGGCCTGGGCATCCGCGCGGGCGCTTTCAAAACTGCGCCGCACGCGGCCCCACAAATCCACCTCGTAACTCAGGTCGAGCGGCGTCCGGAAAGTATTCGCGGTGACATGGCCGAAGCTGGGCACCTGGTTGGGTGAATAACGGTCCCGCGAGAAACTCGGGTCCAGGTTCAGGCTGGGCAGGAATTCGCTGCGAGCCACGCGGGCGGTGGCGCGCGCCTGGTCGACGCGGGCGACGGCGCCTTTCAAGTTTTGGTTGAACGTCAGCGCACGGGATTCCAATTCATTCAATGTGGCGTCGTCAAATACCTGCCACCAATTCCCCCTGGGCACGTTGTCCAGCGGCCGGCCCTCTTTCCAGGCGCCGAGTTCCACTGCCTTGTAATCCGCGGGCACCGAATTGCTCGGCGCATGATAGTCTGGTCCGACCGTCAACACCCCTGCCCTCGCCGTGGAAACAGCGAGCAATAAAGCCACGACGGCGATGGTCGCCCCCGCCGCACCGAGCGCGGGACCTTTGTGCTCCGGCGCGGGCGACGGTTTATGTTTGAAGCCGAGTTTCATCAGCATCACGTAAAAGACCGGCGTGAGGAACAAGCCGAAGAGCGTGACGCCAATCATGCCCGAGAACACGGCAATACCCATCGCCTGCCGCATTTCCGCGCCGGCGCCGTGTGATTTGACGAGCGGAAACACACCGGCGATGAACGCGATGGAAGTCATCAGGATGGGGCGCAAGCGCAACCGGCTCGCCTCGACGGCGGCGTCCACCGGCGACTTACCCTCTTCGTCTTGTTTATGCTTGGCGAATTCAACGATCAGAATCGCGTTTTTGCACGCGAGGCCGACAAGCACGATCAAGCCGATCTGGGTGAAGATGTTGTTGTCGCCGCCCTTCAGCCACACGCCGGTGATGGCGAACAACAAACACATCGGCACAATGAGAATGATCGCCAGCGGCAGCCGGAAACTCTCGTATTGCGCGGCGAGCACGAGGAACACGAGCAACAGGCAGAGCGGATAAACATACACGGCGGTGTTGCCGGCCAGAATCCGCTGAAACGTCAGCTCGGTCCAATCCATGGTCATTCCCTTGGGCAAACTGTCATTTGCGATTTTGGAGATCATCGCTTCCGCCTGGCCGGAGCTGAAGCCGGGCGCCGGGCCGCCGTTGATTTCAGCGGCGGGATAACCGTTGTAGCGCATGGCGCGGTCCGGGCCGTGGGTTTCCGTCACTTTCACCAGCGTGCCAAGCGGGACCATTTGTCCGGCGGCGTTGCGCGTCTTGAGCCGGGTGATGTCCTCCGGCCGCTCACGGAAGGGCGCATCCGCCTGGGCGATCACCTCGTAGGTGCGGCCAAAGCGGTTGAAGTCATTGACATAAAGCGAGCCGAGATAAATCTGCATGGTATCGAAAAGATTCTCCAACGGGACGCCCTGCTGCTTCGCTTTCACCCGGTCGATGTCGGCGTCCAGTTGCGGCACATTGACGGTGAAGGTGGAGAACACGCCGGCGAGGCCGGGCGTTTGATAGCTCTTGCCGACGATTTGCTGGACGTTTTGATAGAGCGCGTCGTAGCCCAGGTCCGCGCGGTCTTCGACGTAGAATTTGAAACCGCCAATCGTTCCCAGCCCCTGCACGGGCGGCGGCGGGACGGCCAGAATGAACGCATCCTGGATCGAACTGAATTGTTTATTCAATGCCGCCGCTATGGCGGGTCCGCTGACGTCCTTCGTCTTGCGGTCTTCAAACGGTTTGAGCGTGAAGAAAACAATGCCGGCATTCGGCGCGACGCTGAAGCCGCTGATGCTCAGGCCGGGGAAGGCCACGGCATTTTCCACGCCGGGCTGTTTCAAACCGATGTCCGACATGTGGCGGATGACCGCCTCTGTGCGATCGAGCGAAGCGCCGTCCGGCAATTGCGCGAACGCCACGAGATATTGCTTGTCCTGCGTGGGCACGAACCCGGTAGGCATCCGGTTGAAGCTCCAACCGGTGAGCAGCACGAGCCCGCCGTAAACGAACAGCGCGACCACGCTCTTGCGCAGCACCGCGGCCACGCCGCAGGAATATTTATCACCGGACCACGCGAACAAGCGGTTGAAAGGACGGAAGAACCAGCCGAGCACCCGCTCCATCCCGCGCGCGAACCAATCCTTCGGCGCGCCGTGTTCCTTGAGCAGCACCGCGCATAAAGCCGGCGACAACGTGAGGGAATTGATCGCCGAGATAACGGTCGAGATGGCGATGGTGATGGCAAATTGTTTATAGAACTGGCCGGTCAACCCGCTGATGAACGCCGTCGGCACGAACACGGCGCACAGCACCAGTGCGGTCGCAATAATGGGGCTGGTCACTTCGCTCATGGCTTTCCGCGCCGCATCCCGCGGCTTTAATCCCAGCGCGATATTTCGTTCCACGTTTTCGACCACTACAATCGCGTCATCCACCACGATGCCGATGGCGAGCACGAGCCCGAACAGCGACAGGTTATTGATGGAAAATCCCAGCGCCAGCATCACGGCAAAGGTGCCGACCAGCGAAACGGGCACGGCCGCCAGCGGAATGATCGATGCCCGCCAGGTCTGGAGAAACACGATGACGACAATGACCACCAGCAGAATTGCTTCCAGAAGTGTGTGGACCACCGCTTCAATCGAGTGCCGCACGAAAATCGTCGGGTCATAAACCACCGAATAATCCACGCCTTCGGGAAAACTCTTTTTCAACTCTTCCATCGTCTTGCGGACGTTGGCGGAAAGCTCGAGCGCGTTGGCGCCGGGCGTCTGAAAGATGGGAAGTGCCACGGCGGTTTTGTTATTTAGCAGTGAGCGGAGCGCGAAACTGCCGGCGCTGAGTTCGATGCGCGCGACGTCTTTGAGCAGGGTCTTCTGGCCGTCCGGCCCGGTTTTGACGATGATGCGGCCAAATTCCTCCGCTGAAATCAACCGGCCCTTCGCGTTGACTTGCATTTCAAAGTTCACCGGCGAGCTCACCGGTTGCTGCCCGATGGCCCCGGCCGCGACTTGCACGTTTTGCTCGCGGACTGCGGCCACCACGTCGCTCGCGGTGATATTGCGCGCGGCGAGCTTGTCCGGGTTGAGCCAGAGCCGCATGGCGTAATCGCCGGAGCCGAACACGCGCACGTCCCCTGCCCCGGGTATGCGCGCGAGCACGTCTTTAACCTGCAACGTGGCGTAGTTGCGGAGATAAACATCATTGTAGCGGCCATCCGGCGAAAACAAGTGCACGACCATAGTCAGGTCCGGCGATTGTTTTGTGGTCGTCACACCGAGGCGCCGCACTTCCTCCGGCAATTTCGGGAGCGCCTGTGACACGCGATTCTGCACCTGCACCTGAGCTTTATCGACGTCCGTCCCGAGCTTGAACGTGATGGTCAGCGTCATCACGCCGTCACCGGTGGCCTGGGAAAACATGTAGATCGAATTTTCAACACCGTTGATTTCCTGTTCCAGCGGCGAGGCGACGGTTTCCGCGATGGTCTTCGGGTTCGCGCCGGGGTATGTGGCCTGCACGACAATGGTCGGCGGAACGACCTCGGGATATTCGCTGATCGGCAGCTTGAACATCGCGATCAAGCCGACGAGAAAAATCAACGTCGATATCACGCCCGCAAAAATCGGGCGGCGTATAAAGAAATTTGAAAAGTTCATAAGGTTATCTTTTGAAATTTAGGCAACAAGCCGGCATACAACCTCAATCAGAGGCTCGGTGGTAATGGATGGTCAGTTGCCCTGGTTATTGTTTCGCCAGGCGGGCATCGGGTTTGCTCGCGACGGCTTGCTCGGCTTTCACGGCCATGCCCGGGCGCACGCGTTGCATGCCGTTGATGACAATTTGCTCGCCGCCGGTCACGCCGGAGCGAATGATTCGCATGCCGTCGATGACCGGCCCGAGGACAACTGATTGATACGCCACCGTGTTGGTGGGAGTGAGCGCCAGCACATATTTCTGCGCCTGGTCGGTGCCGACGGCGCGCTCCGAAACGAGGAACGCAGAATGGCGCGCGCTTAAGGGAACCCGGATGCGCGCAAACAAGCCAGGCACGATGCGCCCGTCGTCATTGGGAAACACAGCGCGCAACAGGATGCTGCCCGTGTTCGGATCGAGCTGATTATCGAAGGATTCAATGTAACCGTGATGCGGGAATTCCTGTTCATCACCCAACTGCAGGTCAACCGGCACACGCCCATCGCCGTTCGTGTCGAGTTTCTGCTTGCTCGCGAGAGCGTTGAATTTGAGGAGCGAGTCCTCGTCCATGTCCGCGTAGACATAAACGGGGCTGACGGAGACGATGGTTGTGAGCCGCGTGGCGGCGCCGGCGATGCCGCTGACATAATTGCCTTCCGTGAGATAGGCGCGGCTGACGCGGCCATCGATTGGGGCGCGCACCTCGGTATATTCCAGGTCAAGTTTCGCGGAATCCCGGGACGCTTCGGCCGCGAGCAGCGCCGCCTTGGCTTCTTCGAAACGCGAAACCCGGGCGTCGCCTTCTTCCGTGGAAATGGCTTTGGTCGCGAGCAATTGTTTGGTGCGATCAGCTTCCCGCTTGGCGTTGTCCAGTTGCACCCGCGCGCGCTCGGCTTCAGCTTCGAGGCGATCGAACTCGGCCTGGTGCCAGCGCGGATCGATCACGAACAACACATCGCCCTTTTTGACGAGTTGCCCGGATTGGAAGCGCACTTCCTGGATATAGCCGGAAACCCGCGGACGCACCTCGACGGAGTCCACCGGCTCGGTACGTCCGGTGAATTCGTCCCACTCCACGATTTCGCGTTGCTCGACGGGCGCAACGGTTACGGAGGGCGCGGGTGGCATTTGTTGCTGCGCGCCGTGGTGCTCGCAGCCGGTCAGGAGAGCCAGGGCGGCTCCGGTTGCCAATATCGGTCCGGAAAAACGAACAAAAAATTGATAGGTCATATTCACTTCGGATTTTGAGATTTAGTTTTAGAGAGAGTGGCTCGTGGAAAAATTTAAGCCGCCATCAGTGCGGGCGTCGGAGTTCGACGCAGCGACTGCTGGCGAAAATGCCAGCCCGCCACGGCGCGCGCTTTTTCCAGCGCGAGCGTCGGAAAGAGCAGTTGCGGAAATTCCGTCTGCCAGGCCAGGGCCTCGGCTTCGTTGACTGCCAATTCCAGCAAGCGATGATGGTCATCCAGCCGGTCGCGGAACTCCTCCATGACCTGCGCTTTGACATTCTCGATTTGCGCCAGCAACTTCCGGCACGACGCCACGCAACGTTCGCTGAAATTCGCTGGTGCGGTGAAATTGGAACGATCCAACCCTGCATCTTTATTTGTTTTCATACTCTTTACCTTTCTAGTAGTTGTCTATTTAGTCAAATTAAAGGTCAAAAAAAATCGATTTTAAGCGGCTACGATGTCGGCATTTTTGATTCCAAGCAGCTCGTAGGTGCCCGTAATTGCGTCTTTCAGAACCTCGAGCTTGTTGTGGATGCGCGCCTGCGTTTGCAGGCCTTGATAATAGGCGAACAGGATCCGGGATTTGGCCTCCGGATCAGGCGCGTTGACCAGGCCGGCCGCATGGGCATCGCGAATCGCCGATTCCAGGTATTTCCGCTTGTACTCAAGGATTTCCTGAATTTTCTGCTGCAACCGATGGTCTTCCTGGGTGCAGACTTCCGCACCGACCGAAAACAAGGGACATCCCAATACGCAACCGTATTTCTGGCAAATTTCGGCCTGAAAACGATAACCATAGTCGCAATACTTCCGCAGCCGTTCCAGCGGAGGAACCGTCGGCGAAAAGATCGCGTCCAACTCCGGCCGGCGCATCCGCCATTCTTCCTCGACTCCGGCCACTGCCAACTCGGCTTTGGAATCGAAAAAATAGTAAAAACTGCCCTTTTTGACGCCCGCTTTGTCGCAGATTTGATCGATAGTCGTGGCGCCATAGGATCCGCTCCAAATGAGCTCCCGCACGGCTTTCATCAATCGTTCTCTGGCATCACTAACACGGCCCATACAATCTGTTTTTCTCTCAATCTGCCCCGAAGCGTTCGCCTCGTGACGATTCAAATCTTACCTCTGTTGACTCTTTAGTCAACTATTATTTTAAAACTCTTTATTCGTCATATTTGGCGGTGAAATTCCGAACTCCGAAACAGAGATGCCTGCTTAGGATTCCGATACGTCCGGGAATTTCAAAGTGCGAAAGATGCACTGCGCCCTTGCCCGTGGATTCCCTTCGAGCTTCGGATTTCGGACTACTCTCGGATTTAGGTATCGGGATTTGCCCCAGGCTCTCACCTCTCCGTCACAATGAGCGGCCGGGTGCTTTCGACGATCGCCAGCAGTTCTTTCTGCTCGGTATTGGGAATGCGGAGTTTATCCAGCGACGCCTTAAGGTCGCCGAGCACGGCATCGAATTCGGGATTCGAGATGTGCATATCGGCATGCACGGATTTGATTTCCTTGCCCTCGTAATGCGCGGGTCCGCCGGTCGCCAACGCCAGGAATTGCACCATGTGCTGGCGAAGCAATGTCACGTTTTGCGGGGTGGAATCCCAGGTCTCGGATTTGTCGTGATGAAAGGAGATGCCGCCTTGCTTCACTCCTTTGCGATCCCAGTTCACGCGCGGATCCTGCAACACGCGCGGAGTGAAGTCCGCGACGATATTGGAAATTCCCGCCTCGCCGCCGAGCCGGTCAAAAAGCGCGAGTTTTCCCATCGCCTGCGCCGCTTTGTTCGTGGCATCGGCGGGCGAACCGTTCGTGTTGGCCGGCACGACGGCTTTTTTCACATCCTTTTCTCCCGCGCCCTCGCCCGTGCCGCTTAATTGCTCGGATTTGGCCATGCGCTCGCTGGCGCGTTGGTCCGCCTCGCGGCTGCCCGAGGTGAAAAAGTCGGTGTTTTGTTTCCGCGCCTTGGCGCCGCCGCAACCTGTCGCCAGCGTCAGGACCAATGCCAGTAGCGCCACTGTTAATAGCTGGATCATCGGGTTTATTTTCGACCACTGGGCGGTGCTCGTGATTACCGAATGCATTTTCGTTTTCATATTTTCAATTCATTGTGCTTCGTCAGAAGTGGAAAGGCTTTCGCTGAAATCGGGGGCGCTGAAATGAAGCTCGCTGGCGTTCTCCTGCTGGTCCTGCAGGCGCGGGAGAT
>Ga0105240_10016208_pt1 | contig 10100 bp, 7 predicted proteins | sample KBSC54metaG_FD_80426 | JGI IMG/M metagenome (GOLD analysis project Ga0105240, IMG submission 80426) | Corn rhizosphere microbial communities from Kellogg Biological Station, Michigan, USA - KBS C5-4 metaG | ecosystem: Host-associated > Plants > Roots > Rhizosphere > Soil | place: Michigan, USA... | reverse complement strand
CTGCCAAGCCGGAAATACCTCAACCTGGCCGCGATCAAGACGCTGGTTTCCACCGCCGAGGCCGAAGCGCAGAAACGTAACGTGCAGGTGACCATCTGCATCATGGACGAGAGCGGCAACCTGCTCTTCCTGCAAAAGGCCGACGGCGCCGGACTCAACACCATTCAGTTCGCGCAGAAGAAGGCCCGGTACGCGGCGATCTATGGCCGCCCGTCGAAGGCCGCGCAGGATTCCTTGAAGGATGGCAACCTGGCGGTCCTGGTCTTCCCGGATGGTTTTCCCAATCAGGGCGGCGTGCCGATCAAGGTGGATGGCAAGACCATCGGCAGCATGGCATGCAGCGGTGCGGCCTCGGAAGTGGACGAGGCGATTTCGCAGGCCGCCATCGATGCTTTGTTGAAATAAAACGCGGACAGCCGTTCGCGCACTATCATAGAAGAAGATGCCTTCGGGCTTCATCTTCGTGCTGCTGCTCTGTTTTGCGGCTGACCTCCGTCAGGCGGTGCGCGCGGGCGATGTCGCGTCCACGGAGGCGATCCTCGCTACCGGCTTCAATCCCAACACCCGCGACAACATGGGCGCGACGGCCTTGCACGACGCCGTGTGGAGCGGCAACGTCCCGCTCGTGCGACTGCTCCTCGAACACGGCGCCGACCCCAACATTCCACACGCCGAAGGTTTGTCGACACCGTTGCACTACGCGGCCATCAAAGGACACGCGGGGATCGCGGTCATGTTGCTCGATCACGGCGCCGATATCAAGGTGGCGGACCGCTCGGGCAGCACGGCGCTGCATCTCGCCGCGGCCCGCGGGTATGTCGAGGTGGTTCGATTGTTGATCTCGCGCAAGGCTCCCCTCGAACGTAAGGATCGCAGCGGGGCGACACCGCTTGACGCGGCCGCAGCCAAGGGTTATCGCGATACCGCGGCGGCGCTGATCCTGGCCGGCGCCAATGTCAACGCGGTCAACGACGAGAACGGAGCCACGCCGCTCAACGACGCGTCCATCCACGGATTTGCCGACGTCGTGGAACTGCTGCTTTCTTCCGCGGCGAGTCCGGATATCCGGGACAATAGCGGCGCGTCACCGCTCGAGAACGCCGCGCGGTTTCTCCATTCCGATTGCGTGAAGCTTTTGCTGGCCCGGTCAACCCCGGCGACGTCGCCCCAAGCCGATTCTCCGGAAACCAGCCTCCTCGAACAGGCCGTGCTCAAGGGTCAGAACGACGTAGTGCAAATGCTGCTTTCCCGTGGCGCTAACGTCAACGTCCGGTGCAAATCAGGGTCGACGCCGCTGCACGATGCGGCACTCAAGGGCCAGAAGCAAATCGCGATCCTGCTGATGGACGCGGGGGCTCAAGTGAATGCGCGCAACAGCTTTGGAGCCATTCCACTGCACGATGCGGCCCTCGCCGGACAGCAGGAAATCGCCGAACTGCTGCTGTCGCGAGGCGCGGACCTCAACGCCCGCGAGACCGACTCCGGCGCGACACCGCTCTATAGCGCGGCGTCCATGGGGCGGGAGGCGGTGGTCAAATTGCTGCTCGACAAAGGCGCGGCCGTCAACATCGTAAATAAGTCCGGGTCAAGTCCACTGCACGCGGCGCTCGCCAACGGCTTCACTTCCGTCGGGGACATACTGCGGAGCCACGGAGGGAAAGACCTGGGGACCAGGAGCGAGTCCTCGAAGTAACCGCTATTCGCTGATCTTCATTCCCAGGGCTCTCACCAGGAAGGTGTATTCGTCTCCAGTCTCTTCGATAATCTTGGCGATCGGTTTCCCTCCACCGTGTCCGGCTTTGGTCTCGATACGGATCAGGATGGGGGCGTTGCCGCCTTGGGCGGCTTGCATGGCGGCGGCGTATTTAAAACTATGGCCGGGGACTACTCGGTCGTCGTGATCGGCAGTGACGATGAAGGTCGGCGGATACTTGGTCCCGGGCTTGATGTTATGCAGCGGGGAGTATTTGCGCAGGGCCTTGTACTCTTCGGCATTGTCGGATGAGCCGTAGTCGGTAACCCAGCCCTGTCCGACGGTGAATTTCTGAAAGCGCAGCATGTCCATTACGCCGACACCGGGCAGGGCCGCGCCGAACAGTTCGGGGCGCTGGTTCAATACCGCTCCCACGAGCAGACCGCCATTGCTCCGGCCTTCGATCGCCAGCTTCGCAGGAGAGGTGTACTTCTGTGCAATGAGGAATTCGGCACCGGCGATGAAATCGTCGAAGACGTTCTGCTTGTGCAGCTTGGTCCCGGCCTTGTGCCATTCCTCGCCGTATTCCGAGCCTCCGCGCAGGTTGGCAAAGACGTAGACGCCGCCCATCTGCAGCCAGGCAATTACCCGCGTGTTGAAGGCCGGCGTCAGAGGAATGTTGAAGCCGCCGTAGCCGTAGAGGATGGTGGGATTCTGGCCGTCCATTTTGATGTCCTTGCGGCAGATGACGAACATGGGAACGCGCGTACCGTCCTTACTCTTATAGAAGAGCTGGCTCACCTTGAAGGGTTCGGGGTCGAAGGACAGCTTGGCGGAGCGGAACCCGGTGAGTTGCATGGTTGCGACATTGAAACGCAGGATCGACGGCGGCCGGAGGTATTGGTTGTAAGTGAAGAAGACGTCTTTATCGTTCTGCGAAGAGTGGCTCCAGACCGAGTGGCCGATGCCCGGGAGCTGGAGTTTTTGCAGCGTCTCTCCGGTCATGGAGTATACTTCCGCGGCGCTCTGGGCGTCGGTGAGATAGGAGCAGATCAGCTTGCCGCTCGCCATGCTCGCCGTCTCCATGGTGCTGGTTTGCTGCGGCACAATGGTCTTCCACTGCGCGGGCGCGGGGTGGAGCAGATCGATGTTAATTACTTTGCCGCGCGGAGCTTTGTCATTGGTGAACACATAAAGTTGGGAACCGATATTGCCCATTACATTGAAGGCGGCGTCAAAGCGGTCGACGATCGGCACCGCTTTGGAGCCCGGCTTCTGAATTTCCATGTAATAAAGCGCGTTGTCATCGCCGCCCTCGGAGATGTAGATGAACAGGTAGCGTCCGTCTTCGCTGGCGTCGGCGGTCAGCCACCAGGTGGGATGATCGGGCCGCTCGTAGATGAGGGTGTCTTTTGACTGGTCATCGCCCAGGCGATGAAAGTAGATCTTCCCGTTGGTGTTGGCTTGCGTCAGGTTCGCGCCGGGTTTGGGTTCGGGGAAGCGGGAGTAGTAGAAGCCCTTGCCGTCCGGCATCCAGCCGATGCCGCTCGACTTGGTCCAGCGCAGGGTGTCGGGGAGGTCCTTGCCGGTGGCGACGTCGCGAATCTTCCACACCGCCCAGTCGGAACCCGCTTGCGCGGTGGCGTAGGCAACTTGCGTACCGGAGCGGTTGGGAACAAATCCATCGATCGCGACGGTCCCGTCGGCCGACATTGTGTTGGGATCGATGAGAACCTTCTGGGGAGCGGTGAGTGACTCCTGGTAGTAATACACGCTCTGATTCTGCAGACCGCTATTGTGAGCGTAAAAGATGCGTCCCCGGACGTCCATCGGCGAAGAGTAGCGCTCGTAATTGTAGAGGCTGGTGAGGCGCTGATGGACCCCTTTGCGTTGCGGAATGGTATTCAGATAGCCGAACGTGAGTTTGTTTTCGGCCTCGACCCATGCCCGAGTCTCCGCTGAATCGACATCCTCCAGCCATCGATAGGGGTCTGCGACCTTCTCGCCGAAGTACGTATCCACCTGGTCGGATTTCCGCGCCTGGGGGTACTGCGGTTTGGATTGGGCGGAGAGAAGGCATGCGAATAGGAGCCCCGCTGCAAGGGCCGTGTAATGGGGATGAAACATGAGTCCTCTATTTTCGCATGCGAGATTCGATTGCACATCGATGGAACTTCTGATAGCGTTTGTGCGTAACAGCCGTTGACAGGCTGCAGGCCGTCACATAGGCGAGGAAGGTTATGAGTGTAGACGAAGCTGCTGCGTCGCGACCGTTGATTGCCAGCGTGGCGTACTACGTGATGCTGGTGCTGGGCATCCTTTCACTGGCGCTGATCCCCTGGAACCCGGGGGGACTGTTGCAAGGAGTGCTGTTCCTGATCGCCGCCTTCGGCATCCGCCGACTGCATGCCTGGAGCGCTTACGGCATGGCGCTGTTGACGCTGGTCATGTCGGGTGTGCCGATCGCAGGACAGCTGTTCAGCGGCAACGTGGCGGCCTCTTTGCTCATCGTCGCCGGCGGTTTGAGCCTGGCCATCGTCGTCCTGCTCTTTTTCGCCGGCCGCGCACTGGAAAGACAATACGGACGGCGCGGCAAGGCCTGGCCTTGGGCTTTGGCCAGTGTTGCGACTGGGACCGTTCTGCTGCTGTTCGGCCTCTTCCAGATGCCCACCGGATCTATGGAAAAGACGCTGCTTCCCGGCGACCACCTGGCGGTATGGAAGACTCACGGCCGGGAACCGGTACGCGGCGAGGTGGTGGTCCACATCTATCCGATGAATCGCAAGAGTGTGTTTGTGAAACGTGTGGTGGCGATTCCCGGCGATCGGGTGCGGATTCACGACAAGCAATTGTTCATCAACGGGGCCGCAGTGACAGAACCCTACGCGGAGCACGTCACGCCCAACACGGATCCGTATCGGGATAACTTTCCCAGTACGCCCACCATGCCGCTCTATCCGGCCGCTACCGAAATGCTGGCGAAGAATGTGGTGAATGGCGAGGTGGTGGTGCCTCCGGGTCGCTACTTTGTGCTCGGAGACAATCGCGATTCCTCGCTGGACAGCCGTTACTGGGGCTTTATCCAGGCATCGGACATCATCGGGACGCCCAAGATGATTTACTACTCGGTCGACCAGGGCGAGACCGTGGCACGCAAGGTCCCGATCCTGAACGTCCGGTGGGGACGCTTGTTCCGCATGGTGGGTTAAGCGGCGCCGCCTACCGGTGGCCCGCCTTTACCGGGTGGCCGCCGTCGAAATCCACTTCCAGGAGCTTTTCGCTGGTGGGGATCCAGGCCGCCACTTTCTTGGTCGACGTGTCGATCACGGCTCCCCCATCGGGATACGCGTAGCGCCCATCGATGCTGAAGGTGATCCAGCCGGGGTGGGGCGTCTGTTTGGGATCCTGGAAAATTGCGATGCTGGCGGTCTGCTTCGGGGGCAGCGACGTCACATCGTAGACGTAAACGTAGCCGTATACGCCGTCCACCAGCCACACTTCCTTCTGATCGGGCGTGAGGTTAATGCCGTGGCTTTGGGTGCTGTGGGGCTTGTGGGCCGGCGGTGTCACCTGCGCGAGGCGCTCCTTGGGAGTGTGCGCCTCCACGCGATAGAGCATCTTTCCGCCTGGCTTGGCCTCGCCCACTTCGAACCCCAGCAGCCCATCGATATTGGCGTAAACATACTTATCGTCTTCTGTCACGGCAAACGGACGAAGACCTTTGCTGAACGGCCCGACCTTGCCGAGGACCTTGTTGGTTTTGGTATCGGCAATGTAGAGATAAGGGACGGTGAGGATCTCCAGGTACGCGCGCTTGCCGTTGGGATTGATCCAGGTGTTGTGCGGGCCGGTGGTGGCGATGGGATCGACGTCGTAGTTCTTGCCGCGCTCGGTGTTGATGGTCGCGATTTCACTGCCGTCCGACGCGTTCAACACCTTCCAGAAAATCTCATCGCGGAAGGGCAGATACATGGTCTTGCCGTCCGGCGTGAGCATCATGCTGTCGGCGTACTTGCCCGGTTTCTTTCGCCAGAGAACCGCGTCAGTCGTCAGGTCGAGGCAGACCAACTCATCCTTTTCGTAAGACGTGATGTACAGTTTGTTCAACTGCGGACTGGCGGCGATGCCCTTGTAATCGCCGGTGCCGGGGATGGAGATCTTGCGCACCAGCTTGTGACCATTGTCGATGTCATACACGCTGATCCCGGATTTGTCGGTCACATAGAGCCGCCGGTCGATGGCCAGCGCGGGCGTAACGCCGGCGATCGTCAAAAGGAGTGCGAGGTAGCGAAACATGACAGGGGAGTATATCAACGTTGCGGTTACCGCCGCCGGCTAACGCTGGCTGGCCTGGCCCGCTTGCACGCGGCGATTGAATTCGGACGACTGGCGGCGAGGCACCGTCAACGACTGCCATCCGTCATGCTTGAAATGCTTCGCCAACAGCACGATCTGTCCGCAATGGTAAGCGTAGTGAGTGGTTTGACGATTGATAGCCTGCATCACCGAGTGAGCTTCTCCGCGAATGGTCACCGTGCGTGCGAGATCCTTTTCAGTGAGCGGCTCCAGGGCCGCGAAGACCAGACGCCATCCCTCTTCCCAGAGGTCCATCAGCGCCTGGCGGGTGTTGGGGGCATCCTCAAATTCCGAGTCGCGATTGCGGTCCGGCTTCTCTCCATCGCTGGTCAGAAAATCGGTCCAGCGGGATCGCATGTTGCCGGCCATATGCTTCACGGTGATGGCGATGGAATTCGATTCGTTGTCCAGAACCGCCACCAGTTGTTCGTCCGTAACCTGCGCCATGGCTTTCTCCGCCAGCGTTTTGTAATAGCGAAACAGCGTGAGCGAGTCTTCCAGGTACGAAGTTGTCAGTTGTAGGGCCATATCCGTTATCTTGGCGGTTTCGGGGATGAGGCCGCAAGCGCACGTTTGTGGGCGTGAAGGGCTAGCGAAGCAGCAGCAGCATGTGCTCCTCATCCACATACTCGGAGCCGACCTTCAACGCGCGGGGTTGGGTTCCGAAGCACTCAAAGCCAAACTTACGATAGAGTTGACCGGCAGCTTTCTGCTGCACCGCGGCGGCCAGGACAAACTGTTCCAGTGAAGGATCGGTTGAGGCCTTCTTCAGCAGAGCGCCGATCAGCGCGCCGCCAATTCCCCGGCCCCGCTGCGAGGGGGTCACGTACACACCGTAGATGTTTCCTTTGTGCCGTCCCTTCACACTGGTGTCGCGGACGAATGTGGCTGTCCCGATCAATTCACCGCCTTCGAACGCACCCAGCGTAAAGCTGCGCTCATGCGGCTCTCGAAAACGCCGGACGATCTCCGCAACACCAGCGGCCTGGTGTTCTTCAGGAGCTCTGCCGAATGCGAAGGGCTCGGTTTGCAAGGCTTCGAGCCTCAGCTCCCAGTAGGTCTGCGCGTCATCCTCGCCGAGCGGTCGGATCTCCATCCCACTAGTTTGCACGACACGGGAATGGTTTTTCGAGCGGACTATTTCTTACTCTTTTTGACCGCGGGCTTCTTGGGTCCGCCCCTCGGATAGATAGAAGCTGCGAAGGCGTAGTCGGACACGTCAATGTCCAAGCCACCGATGATCGGCTTACCGTTTATGGTGATTTCACCGGGGATTTGGTAGCACATGATGGACTTCGGGTCCGCAGTCGTTCCTTTGATGGTGGCATCCTCGATCGGAGTCAGAACCTGGTCGATGGTTTCCTGCGCGTCCCAGCCGTCTTCGCGCTTGAAGTAGGCGATGGCCTTCTTACGGTCGATCTTCTTTACGAGTTGACGTCTCATGTGCTCGTGCACAAACCCGAGCGTATGGCCGGCTTCGTGGCGCACCACGCGATAGAACTCGCTGTCCTCCGTGTTCATGGTGAATTCTTCGAGATTCATGGTGGCTTCGCCCTTCTTGATGGTCTTGATCTGCGTGCCCACGTAAGACCAGTACCCGCCGTCTTTGCCGCCGACTCGCGAGATTCGAACATCGGCATCGTCCTTATGATTGGTCAGCTTGAACTCGATGTTGGCATTCTTGTTCCATGCGTTCATGTGACTCAGAATCCGCTTCTTCAGCGCACTCTCGGGATTGTCCAGAAATCCGACCGTCAGTTTCACACCGCCCGCCCCCCAGTACGCTGTGGTCAAAACGGCTATTCTTTGCGGCGTCGGCGCGAAGCCTCTGCCCAAGGCAGCCATCCGTTCCACGGGCGGCCGGTTCATCGGGTTGATCTCGATGGCATGCTGCGCGGATTCAATCAACTGGACCTTCGTCAATCTCTTCGGCAGACAAACCAGGACTCTCTTCTCGTTTTTCTCTTTCATCCCGTTCTCCTTCTGTTCCCTGGACGACTATTCTATAGCGACAGGGGTGCGTCGCGGAGGTCATGGCCGTGTCCAAATGATGAGCGGTTGTTCCGGCAAAGGGACACCTTGCAATAGAGGCCGGAGCGCCTGCGTGAACCCGACTTCGGAGGGCAACTGGACTTGCACCTGCGCCACACCCACAATCGCACCTGGCGTGGTCGTCGTGATGCCGATGTCCAGCCCGGGAGTGAGTTGGACCGCCGGCGCGGGAGCGATGGCTCCAGTGGTCAACGCGGGAGTGACCTGTCCGAGGCCATTGACGAATATGGTCACGGTGGATCCGGCCGCCGCGGGATTCGAGCAATCGTTCATGGTCCCATCGGCGTTCACCGCGACCGGCGCGATACCGATCGAGAGGGTGGTTCCGCAGACAGAGTAGCCGGCGATGGGACCTTCGACCACCGGGTCGGCGAGAAACACGTTGGGCCGCCTCTCGACCACTCCCATCGTGCGCGACTCCTGCAACGGAGCCGCGATCTGCGTATTGACGAGGCGCATTTCCACGCGGCCCTGACCGGCGACCTCATAGGGAACTTGAACGTTGATCTGGCCTCCGGAGGAATAAAGGATCGGCGCCGGCAGTCCGTTGAAGAAAACGCCGAAAGTTTCGGACGAAGGCATGATCGCCACCGGCTGCTTGTAGGCGGACGGTAACGCGAGGTCGGCTCCGAAGACGGAGATGAGTTGGCCGGGCGTGACTGCGGAAAGCTGCGCGCGATCAGCGGCATCGCCGATGCAGGCGAGGCGGGTGGGAGTGGAGAAGTCGAGGCTCGCGAGGTTGCCGTCCACACCGGCGACGACAGCGGATCCGTCGGATCGCAATGCCATTGGCCAGCCGGTGAAGTCGAACCCAGCCACGGTCGAGGTGCAGGACGAGTACAGACACGCGGGAGCACCGTAGACCAACTGAGTCGCACTGGCCGTCGCGCCGTCCGCAGCCAGCCGTGCTACGAATCCCAACACCTGGTTGGCTTGCGGACGGCAGGGGACCGGCGTGCCGATGAGCACGGGCAGATCGTTCGATCCGCTCCGGCCTGAAACATGGATCACCCCCGATGGGCTGACCGCGAGTCCGGTGATGTGCTCCGCATTCGACCCGCCGAAATAAGTCGACCACACAAGCCGTGTTCCGGCGGCGTTCAGCTTGGTGATATAGCCGGTGGCATCGGGCGCACGAGCGTAGCTAAAGCCGAAGGTCGGAGCCCGTGGAGCCGCAGGCGAGTAGGAAGTCTGGAAGGCGCCGGCGGTGACGGGATAGTCGTCCGAGTTGGTGGTTCCGGCGAGAATCACGTTGCCAGTCGCGTCGACGGCGATTCCTGTGGGGGTAGCTCCATACGTCCCGGTTATGTAGGTGGCCCACAACAGGTGCGTGCCGGTGGCATCGAGTTTGGCGACGTACTGGTAGCCGCACGGAATCGCAGAGGTGGAGAGCCCTCCTGACGTCTGGGAACAGATTCGGGACTCGGTCGTAGGCTGAAAGGCGTCGGGCGATAACGCTGGGAGTTGACCTGCTCCATCCGGAAGCGCGGCGCCCGCGAGATAGACGCTGCCCTGACTGTCAAGGGCAATGAGTCCGCCGTAGCCATTGATCGACAACAGGGGCTTGGTCAAAGAGGAGTCGAGTTTGAGGAGAAATCCGCCCGGGCCACCGGAAGGTGCGCCATTCGTCGCAGGGAACCCGGTTTCCCCGCGTCCCGAAATCAGGACATCTCCGGCGCTCGTGACGATAACCGCTGTCGCGAATGCGCCGATGAAAGTTGAGTAGACCACTCCGCCGGAGGCATCGAGTTTGGCCAGGAATCCTTGCGGTGTGGGTTGGTGTGCACCGGTGGTCACCGGGAAATCGACCGAGTGGGTGGCTCCGGCAAGGTAGACCGAACCATCCGCAGTTACCGCCAGTGCAGCCGCAGCATCATCGGAGGAACCGCCAATCTCGGTGAAGTACAGGATCGTCGATCCGTCGGGTGAGAGCCTGGCCACGAAGGCATCACTGGTGTCGGTGGCGGATTGGGGATTCAATGGCGTGCCAAGTCCCGCG
>Ga0105240_10016207_pt1 | contig 10100 bp, 3 predicted proteins | sample KBSC54metaG_FD_80426 | JGI IMG/M metagenome (GOLD analysis project Ga0105240, IMG submission 80426) | Corn rhizosphere microbial communities from Kellogg Biological Station, Michigan, USA - KBS C5-4 metaG | ecosystem: Host-associated > Plants > Roots > Rhizosphere > Soil | place: Michigan, USA... | reverse complement strand
CGTTCTTGTTGGTGGCGTTCGTGTCCCCGACGGCCGGCAACAGGTCGTACATGACGGGGTTGACCAGGTTGGTGGCACCGGCGTTCTTGAAGGTCACCTTGTAGGTCGCGGTTCCGCCGTCCGCGCTGACGTTGCCGATGCCGCCACCCGTGACCGGTACGGCGTCCAGATTGCCCTGGACCGACTTGTCGACGGAGAACGCGGGGTTGAGCGGGGTGACTGCGATGTTGCTCGAGATACCGCAGTAATTGTTCGGGTCGGGTGCGTTCGTGGTGTTCAGGACGTTGTTGGACGCCTTGGACGGCGGCGTGAGCGAGCCGGAGTCGAAGCAGGCGGTGATCGGTGCGCCATAGCCGACGGTCATGTCGTTGGTGTAGAGGCCGGCACACCCCCGGCCGAGGTCGACCGACAAGGTCGTGGCCCCGAAGGTGTAGCCCCCCGGTTCGGTGATCGTGCCCGCCGGGATCACCCACTGCAGCAGATCTCGCCCGGTGCCGTTGTAGTTCGCCGTCACCGTGGCCGCGATCGCGGCGGTCGTGAACGGGCCCCCGCCCCCGGGGTAGCGGGAATTGAAGGTGAAGGTCTGCGTCTTGCCGGTCGTGACGCTCGCGCCCGCCGGAGCGAGGTAGGACACGTAGATCGCTTCCGAGGGTGCGTGGGCGAACTCCGCGTAGTTCGACTGTGGCCCTCCTCCGCCGAAACCGCCTATGCCGACCGTTTCGGTGCAACCCGTGCCGCCGCGGGCCCAGATTCCCGGCTGGAACAGCGTTCCGGACGGCTCGTCGGGAGAGACGACGAGCATCTGCGTCGTCGAGGTCTCTTGCGGGGCCAGCGTCGCGCTGGAACCGACCGGGTAGGCGTCCGCCACGGCGGTGTTGCTCAGCAGCCACGGCAGGGTCGTCACGTCGGAGTCCGCATACCCGAAGATGGACAGCGACAGCGCACCGGTGTTGGACCCCTCCGCCGCGAAGGGCGGGATGTCGATCTCCGAGACGGCCGGCGAGGTCGGGATCACCCAGCCCGTCCCCGCCGTATACGGGATGGTTGCCGTCGTCCCGTCGTTGCGCAGGACGGTGATCGAGTCCGAAGCGGCCGGCGTGAAATTGGCGGCCGTGACCAACGTCGCGACGACGGCCGGATCGGTGCAGACCGTGCCGGGCGCGTTCGACGCGTATTTCGGGTTGGCCGCCGTGCCAGGACTGACGTTGTTGGTCTCGCAGGGCAGTGGATCCCGGACGGCGAAGTCCGCGCCGGCGTTCGTCCCGGTCGTGGCCAGGTTGAGGCCGAAGTGGACGCTCTGACCGGTGCCGTTCCAGTCACCGGGGTAGGTGTAGTTGTAGCTGTTGGCGACGTCCGGCGGGTATTTGTACTGCCCGCGGTTGCCGAAGTCCTGGTCAGCACCAGTCTTGGAGAAGAACGGCGTCGGCACGGGGTTGACCACGCTGGTGGTGGCCTTCGAGCCGGGGTTGCTGCCGCTGCCGCCGTCGAGATACGTCCACGTCGCGCTGGCCGTGTTGGTGATCGTCGAACCGGCCGGGTCGATCACGCCGCCCGCGGTGGCCGTTCCCGTGATGAAGATGTTCCGACCCGCGTTCCCGTTGCCGGTGCACACCTTTCCGGTGGGATCGGAGTACGTGAACGTGTTGGTGGCGGTGTCGACCGTGACCGTTCCGGGGAAGGTCCCGACGCTTCCGTTGCCGTTCTCGGCGTTGTAGTACTGGTAGTAGCTCTGGTAGGTGAAGTTCGCGGGGAACGGGTCCGTGATCGTGATGCTCTTCATGCCGATCGACCCGTTGCCGTAACAGGTGAAATGCAGGTTGTACGTGTAGGTGGCGCCCGAGCCGACCTTCGTGGGACCGCTCTTGCTGAAGGTCACGTTGCGCGTCGCCGTCACCGTCACCGTCGACGTGTTCCCGGTCGACGACGAGAAGTTGGTCCCGTTGATCGTCGGCGTCACCGTGAACGTCTGCCCATTCGGCGTGAAGTTCCGGACCGTGGCGTAGGAAAAAGCACATTGCGAAGTGCCCGTCGCCAACGTGCCCGCCGGCGAGCCGCCGGTGTACTTGTAGGTCACGGCTGCGGACGACCGGGTGACGGTCCAGCCCGGGCACAAGAGGGCGCCGAACATCGTCGAGTCGTTGACCGACGTACCGGTCAGGTCGGTATAGGTGTTGACCGGGAAGGTGAGGGTCGTGCCGGCGCAGCCACCGGTCACGCTGCAGGTGATCGAGAGCGTCATCGAGACCGAGACGCCGGACGCCACCGTCGCCGACGACGGAGTGATACTCACGCTCGCGGTACCCGCCGCCGCCGCCGCACCCGGGAAGACCACGCCGAACATCGCGACCAAGGCCAAACTTACGAAGCCGACCACGGACGTCCGCACACCGCGGCCCCAGCTCCGGAACCCACTCCGGCTGGCGCTCGGTCCACGATGCCGACTCGGCCCGCGCGTCGCGGCGCGACCATGGCGAGGCAGATCGGGATTGGACATCAGGCGCTCCTCGTGACCACATCAAGCATTCGGCCAGCAGCCCCACGAGTCACGCGAGAGAAATCGCCGGACCGGTTACGCGAAAAGGGGCCGCAGCGTGACGGAGAGGTTCGGAACACGGGGCACTCCTGACGACGACGGCGACGTTGCCCACCACCCAGGCCCCCGCCACGCGGTCGGCTGTTAAGCCGCTGTGGAGCGACAAGATCTAATCACGGGCGTTAGCTGCCCGCCACTCGCACCGAGCCGATCGGTGCTGCGTGCTTCCAGCGAGTCCGCGCAAGCCGGCGCTCCTCCGCTCCAACGGCGAGCTGTTCACGACACTGCTTGAGGCCCGCGTCGTGATCAGCTGGGCGCGCGGCTTCGGCGATCACGTCGGGCCGGATGCGAGGCTCGCCGTACCAGGCGCACGGGTCGCGGTGTTCGGCAAGCAGCAATGGTGGGACGGGCGCGAACGGATCTGCCAAGCTGCCGCTCATGGGTCCGCGCGCTGACGTTGCCAGCCGTCACGGCGACGCCGTCCTGCCCTGCCACTGGGCGCAATTCCTCTGCTCGTCGTGGCCGCGGTCGTGACGTGGTCGTGGCGAAGCGGGCGCGAACTGTGTCCGTGGTTCCTGATCGCGGCCGGTGTGGTGCTGGGCTTCCTGGACGGGTTGGCGTCAGGGGGCGCGGCGGCGGCGCTGGCACGTGACCCTTTCGCCCGCGGATTTCGTGACGCTGCAGTACGAGCTCGCCGCGGTCGGCTTGCTGCAGCTACGCGCCGCGGGCGCCGGGCGCCGCACCGAGTGATCACCGCGCAAGTACCCGGCGGCCCGCGTTCAGGCAGCGCGGCGACAGTGCCCGGTGTAGGGTGCCCGGCGACCGCCCAAACCCGTCCGGCGGCCGGGCGGTGGTGGCGCAGCATGGTCGTCCAGGTGACGATGCCTTCCGTCAGCTCGAAGACGCCGCGGCCGGCCATCAAACCGGCCGTCCACGTCGAGGACGCAGTGCTGCGGTTCGTCGACGCTGACCCGCCACCCGACGACCGTGCCCGCCGCCCCGCGCGGGGCCAGGTCGAAGCCGAGCAGGCCGTGCCAGGCGATCCGGACGAAGACCCCGCCGGCCGTCTCCGCGCCGGCGAGGCCGACCGCGGCCCAATCGCGGGCAGTGTGACCGTCTGAGGCCGCCGTGACCGTTCACGCCCTCGGTCTAGGACGCACTACACCGCGCGCCGCCGGCGCCACCACACCAGCCCGCCGAGCGCGGCGAGCCCGACCGCGCCGATGACCGGCAGCGCCACGGCCGCCCACGCGCGAGACGACCCGTCGTGCCTCCCGGCGGCGGCCGGCTGGTGGCCGGCGGGCGGCGTGGGGCTCGGCGAGCGCAGCAGCGGCGTGGCCGGCGGATCGTCGACCCCGGCGATCCGGTCGCTGTCCGCGGCCCGGACGGCCGGTGCGGCGGTCACCGGGCCGAGGAACAGGCTGGCCAGGCTGGTCACCCGCAGGTTGCCGGACGGGATGGCCCCGAAGCGCACGCCGGCCTGCCGGGTCACCGTCGAGTGGGCCGGCACGTGCACCGTCCAGCTCGCTTCGCGCCGGAGCACCGTCGCCGACGGCACGGGCCGGTAGCGCGCGAACTCCGGAACCTGGAGCACGAGCTTGCCGGTGACCGGCGCGTCACCGTCGTTCACGACCGTGGCAACGTAGTCGATCGAGCTGCGCTCCCGCACCTGGGCGACGCCGTCCGAGACGCGGATCGACACCCGCGTCGCGCCCGGCGCCGCCCCGGCCGGGACGGCCGCACCGAGGCCGCCGATCAGCACGGCGGCCGCAGCGATCATCCGCACGGACGGCAACGGATCAGGCCTCCACCCGGCGCCGGCGGCGGACGCCGATCATGGTCAGAAGCCCACCCGCGCCGAGCAGCAGAGCGGCGAGCAGCAATCCGCGCTGCACGTCCGCGCCAGTGCTCGACACGCCGCCACCGCCGTTGCCCGACCCGCCGTTGGCGCCACTGCCGCCGGTGCGCACCGAGTTCGCGGTGCACAGCGGGTCGTCGGCGACGCACGTGTCCGGCGGGGTGGTCCCGGTCGCGCCCAGGAAGTTGGCGATTAGGTGATCACCCTGATCGGCGACGTCCTTGACCTTCACCGAGTAGGTGACCCGCACCGTCTGACCCCCGGACAGCGTGCCGGTGATCCGGAACGACCCCCCGCTCGGCGCCGCGGGGCTCAGCGCCGAGTCGTCGGCCTTCGGCAGCGCCACCAGGGTCGCGTCGTCGAGTACCCCGCTGAGGTCGTCGGTGTAGTCGACCGGGTAGGCGCCCTTGCCGGTGTCGTGGAACGTCAGCGTGTACGTGAGGGTGTCGCCGGCCCGCACTTTGCTGAAGTTCTGCGGGTCGACGCTCTTGCTCACCGCCAGATCACCCACCGGGTTGGCCGTGCACGTCGGTGCGTCGGCGTCGGCCGGCTTGCACTCCGGCGACGTCGGCGCCGGGTCGGTCGGCTTCAGCAGGAAGTTGGCCAGGATCGAGTCGCCGTCGTCGGGCTTGTGGACCGTCAATGCGTACGTCACCGTGACGGTCTGGCCGGCCGCGAGGGTGCCGGTGATCGCCGATCGGTCATCGGCCCCGAACGCCGTCACGCTGAGCGCGGCGTCGGAGGACGACGGCTGGGTCACGACCTCGGCGTCGTCCACCGCCTGGGTGGTGTTGTCCACCGCGTCCACACTTCCGTCGGCCGTGCCCTTGTTCGTGAAGTGGAGCGTGTAGGTCAGGGTTTGACCGGGCACGACCGGCGTGCCGCTGACCGGGTCCACCGTCTTCCACGCGGCGATGTCGGGCATCGGGTTGCTGGTGCACAGCGCGTCGTCGGCGGTGCACGAGGACGGCGGGTCCTCGCCGGCCTTCGTCACGAAGTTGTTCGCCGCGTCGTTGCCGCGCTTCCCGTCCGGCTTGATCGTCACCTGGTAGGTGACCGTGTAGCTGGCGTCCACCGGCACGGTGCCGGTCACCTCGAACTGCTCGTTCGCGATCGCGCCGGCGGTCAGGTCGGTGCTCGAGGCCACCGGCGCCGAGGTGACGGTCGCGTCGTCGAGGACGTCGGCCAGGTGGTCGCCGTAGTCGATCGAGCCGGTCGCCGCCCCGATGTTGTGGAACGTCAGCGTGTAGGTGAGCACGTCGCCGGCATGGACGGTCGAGCCCGACGTGGGGTCCACCGACTTCGTCGGGACGATCTCCGGCACCGGGTTGTGCGTGCACGTCGCGTCATCCGCCGCACACTGCGCGGGGGGCGCCGTCCCGGTCGGCACCAGGAAGTTGTCGAGCTGGTTGTCGCCGCGCTGGCCGTCCGGGTTGACGGTCACCTTCACCGTCACGGTGTACGTGGTGGTGGCCGGCACTGTGCCGGTGATCTCGAACGTGCCGTCCGCGACGGCGCCGATCGTGAGCGCCGCGTTCGACGCGGTCGGGCCGTCGGTGATCGTGGCATCGTCCAGCACCTTCGACAGGTCGTCGGTGTAGTCGATGTCGCCGGCACCCTGACCGCTGTTGGCGAACGTCAGCGTGTAGGTCAGGACCTGCCCCGCGACGACCGTCGAACCGTCGGCCGGGTCGACCGACTTGCTCGCCGTGATCAGTGCCGCCGGCACCGACACGCTCGCGCAGTTCGGGTCGGTGCCCTGCTTCGGCACGCAGGCGTCGTTGACCATGACGGTGTCGCCGGCGCCGGTGTAGGTGACGCTGTAGGTGATGGTCACGGAGTCGCCCACGGCCAGCGGGCCGGACCAGCTGAGCTGCGTGCCCGTCACCGTCGGCGTTCCCGGCCGGGTCGCGGCCACGTCGCCGTTGTAGGTCGCGTCGTCGAGGACGTCCGACAGGTCGTCGGTCATCGACGCCGGGTTCTGCCCGGTGTAGTCCGAACCGCCGTCGTTGGTGACGATGACGGTGTAACCCACGGTGTCGCCCGGCTCCGGCCGCTCAGTGGTCGAAGCACTCTTGCCGATCGTCAGGTGCGGGATCGGGTGGACGACGCAGTTGTCGGCCGCGAGGCAGTCGTTCGGCGCGCCCTGACCAGGGTGGCCGACGTAGTTGAGCAGGCTGTGATCGCCTTGCTGCGCGTACGGCTTCACCGTCACCGAGTAGCTGACCGTGTACGTCGCGCCGGCCGGGATCGTCCCGCCGATCGGCAGCGTGTCGTTGCTGACCGCGCCCACCGTGACGTCCGCGTTGGACGCACTCGCCGCGGTGGTGATCGTGGCGTCGTCGAGCACGCCGGCCAGGTGGTCGACGTAGTCCAGATCGCCGGTCGCCTGACCGGTGTTCTGGAAGGTCAACGTGTACTTGACCACGTCACCCGCGGCGACGGCACTGCCGTCCACCGGGCTGGAGGTCTTGGTGACCGACACGTCCGGGATCTTGTGCTCGGTGCACAGCGGGTCGCCGCTGACGCAGGTCGTCGGCGGCGTCGTGCCGGTCGGGAACACGAAGTTGACCAGGTCGTCGTCGCCGCGCTGGCCGTCCGGCCCGACGGTGACCTGGTACGTCACCTCGTAGGTCGCGCCGGCCGGCACGCCGCCGGTCACGGTGAACGCACCATTCGTGATCGCGCCGACGGTCAGGTTCGGGCTGGACGACGAGGGCCCACTGGTCACCGCGCCGTCGTCCAGCACGCTGGTCAGGTCATCGGTGTAGTCGGTCGCCGCCGTGCCCTTGCCAGTGTTCTGGAACGTCAGCGTGTAGCTCACGACCTGACCGGCGACGACGGTCGTGCCGTCGGCCGGGTTGCTCGACTTGCTCACCTTCAGGTCGGGCACCTGGACGACCGCCCCGCAGTCCGGGTCGGTCGAGGCCGCGGCGCAGTTGGACGGCGTGCCGGCCGGCGTCACCACGCGGTTGAACATCGAGTGATCGCCGGTGTCGGGCTCGTCCACGGTGACCGTGTAGGTGATGGTGGCGGTCGCGTTGGCCGCGAGCGGGCCGGACCACGAGATCGTGTCGGTGGTCGAGTCGTAGGACGCCGTGCCGGTGTCCGCGCTCAGTGTTCCCGTGTCGTACGACGAGTCCTGCAGGACGTCGGTGATGTCGTCGGTGAAGGACGCCGGGTCGGAGGCCAGGTAGTCCATCGTCCCGGTGTTCTGTACCGCGATCGTGTACGTGACCGTCGTTCCCGGTTTGGCTGGATCGGGCGCCCCGGTCTTCCTCAGGTGCAACATGCACTGCGCGGCCGATGGGGTGACGTTGACTATGGCCGGGCCGCTGGAGTTGCCAGCCGGCGCGTCCGTAACCGCGCCGGCGGTCGTCACGGCATCGGCCGTGTTCGACACGGGGGCCGTCGTCAGGCACGGAACCGGGTCGAGGGTCGTCTCGTAGCAGATCTGGACCGGGTCACCGACCCAGGTCGCCCGCACGCGAGAGGCGTTGACCGCGGCGGTGTTGTTCACCGCGGCGAGGTTCACCTGCGCGGTCAGCTTCGCCGTGTTGCCGGTGACCGGGATGGACGAGATGTCGATCGTCTGCGGGCCGCTCGCCGGGAAGGGGACGTTCGTCCACGCCGGCAAGGCGGTGCCGTCCGCACCGAAGATCGTCAGCGTGGCTCCGGCGTAGTCCGACGCGCTCAAGCCCGGCAGCGTCACGTCGCCCCAGCTGTCGATATGGCCGGGCTGGCCGTCGCAGTAGTAGACGCTCGGGTCGAGTGTGAGTGTCTGTGAGGCCGACGAGCAGGGCGCACCGGTGACGGCGTTGAAGATCTGGATCTGGGCACCGTCGCCGTTGGACGCCATGCAGCCGGGCAGGTTGGCCAACGCGCGGACGGTGTAACTGCGCAGGTTCGGTGGCAGCGTGCCGAACGCCGCGCAGGGCTGCACCTTGCCTCCGACCAGCGGTAGCGCGAAGTTGAAACAGTTGTCGACGTCGCCATTGCCGGTGTAGTACTTCGTGCCGACGAGGACTCCGGTGCCGAAACCCTGGTTGTTCAGCGGTGAGAACGCGTACGACGTCTGGCTCCACGGGTCGGTGATGGGATTGCCGCTCGTGCTGAAGCAGGCGCTGTTGAAGATGGCGCACCCGCCGAGCACGGTGCCGCTCGACGAAACGACCGGCATCACCTCGCTGTCGTAGTTCGACCCGGGGGCGCCCACCGCCTTGGGGAACCCGGGGCACAGCGCACTCGTCGAGGTGTCGAAGCACGCAAGGTTCTCGGTCGTGCCGGCGGCGCTGCGGTAGGAGATGTACACGTACCGGCCGTAGGTACCGACCTCCTTCGCCCCAGCTGCCAACAGCGGTCCGCCGGCAACGTTGGTCGCTCCACACGACGTTCCGGTGGGCGTCACGCACTGCAGGAAGCCGTTGAGCTCGAAGTAGTAGTAGTTGCCGTCGGCGGCGGCGATGCCGTCACCGGACAAGGGGTACCCGGCGACGGTGGTGGTGCCGAACTGGTTGTAACCACAGCTCACGAGGGCGGTGAGGTCCAGGCACTGGAAGCCGAACGGGTCCACCCCGTTCGCGCCGTTCTGGGAGACGGGCCAGTACAAGCGCCCATTGGAAATGAACGACCCGTTGGTCAGCGCACTGGTGTACACGCCGGCCGTGCCCTGGCCGAGCGGCGTCCCGGCCGTCGGATCCACGAAGGTGGAGTACGCCGGCCAACCCGGGCACACCTGGTTGCTCAGCGTGGCGCAGAAGACGACGGTCGCCGTCGCCGTGTGGTGAAAGACCGTGTAGATGCTGTTGCCGAAGCCCTCGACCGAATAGCCGTCGCCGCCCGGGGTGTTGAAGTTGACCGCAGCCGCGTTGAAGTTCGGCGACTGGTTCGCCGTCGCCCCGCTGAGGACGGTGCCGTTCACCGTGAGAGTCGAGCCGGCCACGCTGCCCGTCAGGCGGGGCGGGGTGACGACGGAATTCGGCACGTAGGTCTGCCCGCTCGCGATCGGGTCCGTCATCGCGACCGTCGCGTCGGCACCGGTCGTGTTCTTGTAGTTCAGGGCCCACTTGATCGTGTCGCCCGGTCGCGCCGTTGCCTGGTCGCCGGTGGCCGAGTCGGCCCGCGAACCGGTGCGCTCGTTCGTTCCCGTCTTGGTGAAGGTGGAGGCGTCGGTCGTCCCGGCCTGTGCGGCGGCGCCGGCGACGACGGACGCGCTCACGAAGGCAGCGGCAAGGGCGAGGACGCCACTCGCCGCCGTCCAGCGACGGGACCGGATCGCGGCGCGGCGACGCCGGGCGGCGGGAGGCGTCGCGAAGGGCGCACGAAGATGACGGACCGGCACGAGGCCTCCAGGTGTCGTCGAACCAGGACTTGCTTCCCCACACCCAGTCCCCGTGCCCAGTGACGTATCCCCGGGCTCCCTCTGGATCGAGACAAACGAAGCCTTCACAGGGCTGTGGATCTTCGCCACCTGAAGCCGGGAATTTCATCAGGTGCTTCATCAGGGGTGACGCGTGATCAGCCTCAGTAATCTGGGGATTCGGGCCCGATACCCTCGGGTATGCTCCGCTGACGTAGCTCAAGGACGGCGACCCCGGCCTCTCGTGACCGGCATCGCCGCCCATACAGTGAGTGGACGAGCCGATCACGCAGCGTCGCCACCGGCTCGGTACCAGCAGTGCCTAACGCGGGGAGGCGAAGGCACGGTGG
>Ga0105240_10016206_pt1 | contig 10101 bp, 12 predicted proteins | sample KBSC54metaG_FD_80426 | JGI IMG/M metagenome (GOLD analysis project Ga0105240, IMG submission 80426) | Corn rhizosphere microbial communities from Kellogg Biological Station, Michigan, USA - KBS C5-4 metaG | ecosystem: Host-associated > Plants > Roots > Rhizosphere > Soil | place: Michigan, USA... | reverse complement strand
TTCACGTCAGCCTCGGCGCGCTGCCTCGATGGCGGCGACGTCGATCTTCTTCATCGTCATCATCGCCTCGAAGGCACGCTTTGCCTCACCGCCACCAGCCGCAAGCGCATCGGTTAGCGCGCGCGGGGTGATCTGCCAAGAGAGGCCCCAGCGGTCCTTGCACCAACCGCACTGACTTTCCGTCCCGCCATTGCCGACAATCGCATTCCAGTAACGGTCCGTCTCTTCCTGATTCTCCGTCGCGATCTGGAAGGAAAAGGCCTCGGTGTGCCTGAACGTCGGGCCGCCGTTGAGACCGAGACAGGGTATGCCCACGACGGTGAATTCCACCGTCAGCACATCGCCCTTCTTGCCGCCCGGATAATCACCGGGAGCCTCGTGAACGGCGGTTACTTTGCTATCAGGAAAGGTGACGGCATAGAAGCGCGCCGCCTCATGCGCGTCCTTGTCGAACCACAGGCATATCGTGTTCTTTGGCTTCATGTTCGTGTGCTCCGTGTGTAGATCAGGGCCAACGCCGCGGTCTTTATGTCGGTCCGTCCTGCCCATCTGAATGATATCCCTCGCGGGGATCGACTTCGAGATCCGAAGCTGTGAGCGCGCAGCAGCTCTGAATCGCGCCCGCCAAGAAATTAAATGGTACACGTCAATTGAAACCGTCATTATATTCCTTGACACGCATATACCATATGAGGTATATCAACAGGGTGGAATCTGTGTTCGAAATCATTGCGGAGCGATCGCCTGATCTATAAACGTCACAGGTCCACTGAACGGTGTATTCTCCCCGGGGCACCCCTGCAAAGTTCGCCTGCCCCGCGCGCGTCCTGCGCAAGGGGACACGCGCTTCACTCTTTTGCCCTGCGGCAAACTGCCCATTTTTGTATGGACATAAACTTCGCTGAGCTTTTGTCCAACTCTGTAAGCTCAGCGCGCTAGCGGGGAGCGAAAGATCAATATCTTATGCGAAGCGTGTAACCCTTTTGTGAACAGTTGCATAGGGGTCGTTACCACGGAGCGCTGTCCAATTTTCAGCGATCTCCTTAAAGTCGCTCTGCGGGAGAATACCAAAGCCGTCAATTCCGCATGATCTGCTGCTGGGTTTTTGCATCTCCGCGCAGAACCAGCGTAAAGGGGGTGGAAAAGAAGAGGGACCGCTCATAGTCGAGCATTCTCAGCGAGTTTTCTGGCCTCTGAACCCAGACTCGCGCGATCGCAGTCCAGTCGTTATCGCCGGTCGTGAAGATGGCCGGAGCTTTCAGGGCGTTGAAGTAGTCGAGTGCGCGTTGATAGATGCTGCCGCCGTCGACGATGCCGCCGACGCCGTTGAACTGTTGGCGGCGCATGAGGGAACGCCGCTGCCCTGACGGAGATCGCCGTCGTGAACGGTGAAGACCAGATCCTGAGAATTCATGTCCTTGATCATGGCCGGGATCGCGTCGGCCTGCGACTGGGAGTACGGCAGATCGCCCCACAGCCCGATCAACTACGGCCGGCTGCTAGTTTGGTTGGTGCCGTAAGGATAATCTTTGTTCTTGCCATAAGCATTGCCGTTTCCGCTGTCGCCACGCGCGGGGGGCGGCGCCAGCATGATGGTGGCCGCTAGTGTGAGCGCGGCCAAGTGCAGATGATCGGCAGGCTCAGGGTCCATTTTTTGTTCATTTGGGGGTTCCTCCAAGGCAGTGTAAGAGAGCTCGGTTTCCTTCGAATGAAGGCAATGTAACAACCCAGTGTCGAGGACGGAGAAACTAGACCACTGGGGCGGAGAAAGTAGTGCAGGCGATGACTATGGGATGGTCCGCTGCCTTCACACAGTTGCCGCCAGGGGGAAAACCTAAGATAACAGGCGCTTTCAGAGAGGTGTCCGGATTAGGGAACAGATGGTAGGCGATTCGGAAGTTAGATTTTTCAAAGAAACTACCGGATAAGCCGTTATTCAGGACCTGTCCATTTTTTTGATGGCGGTTAACTTGAGTCTGGCCGATCCTGGTTTTATTGGGCGACGGACTATACAGGCGGGCTTCCAGCCGCCAACCACCGGGCGGCCGCATCGGCGCTATCGTCCGGTCGTGTATTGAAGGCAATCGCCGCGCCTGGGGCAGCCTTATGAACAGCATTGATCACGGCTTCAAATAATGCGAATCCCCGGGGCGGCAGGCGGACGCCCGCTCCGATTACTACACAATCGTAGCTCTTCGAAGCCAACTGGCGCTCCACTGTCGGCCCGGCGGTTTCATCAGGCCGGATGAAACCAACGTCGCTCTCCCATCCGCGTTCCGCGAACTGCTTGAGAGCAACCGCGATGCCGGCGCGAACCTTCTCAACGGTCATCCCTGGTGGCAAAGCAGGGTCAGAAAAATCCACAGTCTCTGGATCGTAGCCTAGCAGCAGAACCCGCGCCATGATATCTCCCTTATCTCCGCAAGCGTTTGGCAGAGCCGTCAGCTACCAGCTTCGCCAGGTTGACAAGCTATCGTAACCCAAATCTTGTGCCAAATAAGCCGGCTGGCATAACCTGACTTCCCCTTACGCCGTCATCCAGGCGCTAGGCCTGCGGCGGAGCTGGTGTCAGGCCGTGTCGCCGCATGACCTCGGCCATCTTCACTCGGTCCGGCGGTCCTCCAGCCGCCGCGTTGATCACCTCGGCAGCCTCCCGGAAATACTGTGGACCTATGGCGCCTGGCGTGATCACACAGAAGGTCTTCACGTCCTGGATCCCGTGGTTCGCAAACTGATGAATCGCGCCTCGCGGAATGCATAACGCCTGCCCAGGCCCAACGTCGATTTGCTTGCCGTCGACGGTCCAGGTCAGCACGCCGTCGACACCGTAGACAGTCTCCTCGTAATGGTCGTGGCTATGCGCTGGTGCGGGCAAACCCTTCGTGCCAGGGACGGTGAACTCAAATGCCGCGACAGTGCCGGTTGAGTTGTCTCCGGTGAGCAGGAAGCGAATCGTGAGTGACCCAACGCGAATGGTTTCCTCGGACGGATTGGCGCGGAGGTCGAAGGTCTGGTGAGTCATTTGAGTCTCCTGGAACTTCCAATACAGTAAACTAGATTTACTATGTTACGATAGTAAACGTAGTTTACGATTATGTCAATGCCTTCTTCGCCTTCTTCGCCGAAAACTCCAATACTCAAGACCAGGGAAATGCTGATCGGGGCACTGCTACGAGTTCCGGCCCAGGCAATCCATCGCCGTATCATCCAGGATCTCAACGCGGCCGGCTTTGACGACCTCAGATTGTCACACATCGCGGTGCTGCAGTTTCCGGGTCCGGACGGGGTTCGACCAGGCACGCTTGCCGAGCGGGCAGGCATGAGCAAGCAGGCTATGAACCAGCTACTGCGGAGCCTCGAAGGTCTCGGTTATATCGTTCGATCGGACGCACCTGATGAGGGCCGCGCGCGAATTATCCGCTTTACCAAACGCGGACACGCCGCATACTTGAAAATCCACGATATTTTGCGCAACATCGAGCGTGAATGGAGCGCTGAACTAGGTCTAAAGGATTTCGCGCAGCTCAAAGAACTACTCTCCCGCGTCTGGGAAGGCCCATTGACCCGCTAGTCGGCAACGCAAGTTAACCATTGCGTGCCGTCCGGAACTGGGGTGGGATCGGCAGGCTCAGGGTCCATTTTTTGTTCATTTGGGGGTTCCTCCGAAGCAGTGTAAGAGAGCTCGGTTTCCTAGGTATCAACCCAGTGTCAAGGGGGAGTAAAACTGGACCACTGGGGCGGAGAGAAGGTAGTACAGGGGAACTATGGGATGGTCCGCCGCCTTCACACAGTTGCCGACAGGGGCGAAAACCTAAGGTAACAGGCTCGCCTTCAGAGAGGTTTCCGGATTAGGGAACGGATAGTCGGCCATCCGTCACTTACTTTTTGAAGGACATTTAACTCTACGCCAAACAGCAAATTTGAAAAGTCGTGGACGAGTGCGACGTCGTCCAGGATCTATCTGCCTCTTGATCAAACAGGTTAGAATTCGGCTTACTGTTTTTGGAGCTGGGCGCAAGAGGGGGTTCTTCGCGACTGAGCTAGTCAGTTCGTTTCGAACCTACTTCTTCAGTGACGCCTGCCAGTTGAGGATCACCGTGATGGGCTCGTCGGTGGTCTGCCCGCCGGGAGGCACGCCCATCAGGAATCGTTTGCCGTCCGTGGTCACATCCCAGGTGCCGATGGTGGCCGGAGTCGCGAACAGTTGCTTAGGGACCCCGGCCTGAAACGCCGCGCCGGTGCCATTCACGTCCACTGCCATCGGCGATCCGTTGGGGCCGCTGAAAATGATTTCCTTGCCGTCGGCGCGCCACACGGGCCTGCTCCCGGAAGTGACTGCAACGATCGTGGCCGCGCCATCCTTGGACACCTGCCACTTGCCCTCGCCCAGAACCGGTCCGGAAGATCCCGAGGCCGCCCCCTTGGTTCCAGCAGCAGTTCCCGCAATGAAGGGCCGGACGTAGATTTCCTCCCGGCCAGACTCGTTGGAGGCGTAGGCGATCCAGCGCATATCAGGCGAGAAACTCCCCACGGTTTCATTGAACTCGGTGCCTAGCAAAAGTACCGGTTTGCGATCGCCCACCAGCGGCAACACCCACAGGTCGCTGCCTGTCTTTGGCGTCTGGAAGGTGTAATACAGCAAAAAGCGCCCATCGCGCGACCAACTGGAAGGAGTCTTGATCTCGCCTGGTTTCTTGTAGAGTTCCTTTTCCTCGCCCGCGCCGCTGGAGGCTTTTTCAAACAGCGTGTCGAGCAGGGTCCCCGCCGCGAAGGCGATACTGTTCCCATCGGGCGACCAAATTGCATACGATCCCAGGCCTTGGCGGAAGGTAAGCCGGGTGCGGACCCCCCGATCGAAATCCAGCCGCCAGATATCGCCAGTTGCTCCTGGCCCTATGGCAGCGTCGCGGACCACGGCGCGTGTGCCGTCCGGCGACAGCGCAAAACCCCGGTCGGGACCGCGCTCTCCGAATTTGCCGATCTCCTTCCCCTCCCGGTCGAACCAGGTGGTTTGACGGCCGACCGCAGCCGCTCCCTGCCGGTAAGCCAGCACACCGCTGGCGGAGACGGAAAAGATTCCGGTCGCGCCCGCGGTTCCCACCTGTTCGGCCACCGGCACCGGCTCACCTCGCAATTGCAGGCGGCCGGCGTCGAAGGGCTGCGTCATGAGCGTACCGTCGCGCATGAAGAAAAGGTTGCCATCCACATACGGCGCTGCAAAGCGCGTTGCCAGAATCCGATCCCTCGATTGCTCAGCGGGCTTGGCGTCCAGTGAGCCTGCGTACATGCCGGTTACTTCTGGTGGGCCGAAACGTAAGTACAAGAAGTGTTTTCCGTCCGGCAGGAAGCTAGGCAAAGAGTGAAACGTCTCAGCGCGCGAGGTATCAACTAGAGTGACATCGGCGGGAATACCGCCGGCCGCCGAAACCCGGCGCATCGGGCCAGTGCCGCGGGTGCCGAACACGATCACGCCGTCCCGGTTCCACGCGCCCGTTCCGACGTTCCCGGTTATAGAACACAGCGTTTGTGGCGGGCCTCCCGCGACCTCGATCTTCTTGAGCTGGGTTCCCGCGCCGAACCCCAAAAACCGGCTATCCGGCGACCAGAACGGCGCCTCTCCGCCTTCAGTGCCGGCCAGATGCCGCCACTCCAGCGTATCCAGGTCGTGAACCCACAGGCCGCTTTGCTCCCCCGTGGCGTTGAACACCAGCTTGTGACCGTCGGGCGAAACCGATACGTACTCACTGAAGATTACGTTGTCGGGCAGCTTGACCTGAAAGCGCGTCGCGCGCGCAGGAGGCGCGGATTTGGGCCACAGCGCCCACGCGGTAACGCCGAGCGCCAGCGCCACGGACGCCGCCGTAATAGCCGGCCACAGCCACTTCTTGGCGGTTGGTTCGGCAGCCACAGGCGCGATAGCCGTTTGTGATCCGGATGGCGCATCGTCGAGCAGCGCCATCACGTCGCCCACATGCCGCAGCCGCTTGTTGGGATCTTTCTCAAGACACCGCTTGATCAGGCGATGCGCCTGCGCGGGGATTCTGCTCAGGTCCGGCTCGTCCTTCAGCACCGACGCCATGATCTCCTGCACCGAGTCGCCCGCGTGCATACGCGCGCCCGTGAGCATCTCATAGAAGACCACCCCGAACGCCCACACATCCGCGCGCTTGTCGACGGGTTTGCCCATGGCTTGCTCGGGGCTCATGTAGGCGGCGGTTCCCAGGACCACTCCTGCTTGAGTTGCGCCGAAGGTCATGGTGGGCGACTGGTCCGGATCGGCGGACGAACCTGATGTGGGCCCGACCTTGGCCAGTCCGAAATCCAGCACTTTGACGAGGCCGTCGGAACGAATTTTGATGTTTCCGGGCTTCAGGTCGCGATGGACCACGCCCTTCTCATGGGCGTAATCGAGCGCATCCGCCACCTGGCGCATGATGGTCGCGGCGGCATCCAGGCTCAACCGGCCTTCCTTGATGCGCTCGGCAAGGGTGGCCCCCTCGATCATTTCCATCACCAGGTAATTGGGGCCGACATCGAAAAGCGTGCAGATGTTGGGATGGTTCAGCGAAGCAATCACCTTGGTCTCGCGCGCGAACCGCTCGCTGAATTGCCGCTGTGAAGTCTTAATGGCAACGTCGCGCGGCAGACGTGTGTCGGTGGCGCGAAAGACTTCACCCATGCCGCCCTTACCGATGACTTCAACGATCTCGTAGTGTTTCAGGCGGGAACCCGCTGAAAGGTTCATAGGTGGGGATTGTATCTCATTTGCAGGACGGCGTCTCTCGGCTGTGGAAGTAACGCCTGCTGGATAGTGGACGGTTGGTCGGCAACCCTTCCATAAACAGAAGGTGCAACCATGAAGGCTGCCCGCTTGTTGGCCTGAGGTGTTCAACGAGATCTCAGCGGCTTGGGAGGAGGAAGGCCGAGAAAAGCGACTTGACCCCTTCAAGGCTTGTCTCGCGAATTCATTGTCAGTTTACCCGGAGACCCTTAACTTGAAGCTGAGGATCGTTATCCAACCACGCGCCCCCTCTTCATAATCGAAGAGGAACACCCTCTCGCGGCCGCACGACAACGTGGCATGTCGCTTCGCGCGGTGGCAGAACTCTCAGCCAAGCTGCTTCACATACCGGGATCGGGGTCAAAAACACCGCAGTAGGGAAACGTGTCGCTGACCGCCACCGTAGCCCATTCTCCCAGGTCGGTAGTGGCGTTAGATCGTCATCGGCAACCTAGCACTTGCCCCGATGGTGCTATTAACCGCCGCGAGTTGCTGCACAAACGAATCGATTCCTGCCGGTTCGATCGGAATATGAAGAGCAACCGATTCCGGCTCGCCGAGCCCTTGGCAAGCATCACCTCGAAGCTTGATTTCAACAGCAGCGCGTCCCGTGGAATTCGGACAAGTGAGCTTCATCCGGATTCCCCCGTCGGCGTGACTCGGATTGAATGTGCCAAGCTCGAAGTCACGAGAGTCGCTGACGCTCTGAGGAAATCGCGTAATCCGTTAGCGAGTTCCAGCAGATCAGCGTGGCTAAGGTAGATCTCCGCCTGACCTGAAAAACGTTCGTTCGAGCAACTCAGAACGATCTCGATCACATCCTGATCGAACCAAATGACCTCCAAATGGATACCATTCTCCACTGTCTTGCTCGACCAATTGCAGCATGGTGTGCGGTCAAGATGCAAACACGGCGCGAAAGCTCGCAAACGCTTTGTTCACTGCACTATTGTCCGAAGCAGGCACCAGCACGCCCTGCATCAACGATCTCAGTCAGGAAACCAGAAGCTCAAATTGTGTGATCTTGGCTCTGTACGCTTCACTAACGGGAACAGGCTAGTTCTGCTTGTAAGTTATTGTAAAGATGTACCGTTAACGGGAATCGAAACCGATTCAGGCCGTCCGATCCAGCCCGAACCAGTCTTAAGTAGTTGATTCCAATTTGATTTAGGTCGACCTTTTCGGCTAGGTGCTCCCCACGGATCGCAATGGTGTGAGCAATGCTGTGAGCAAAGGCTCAGCTGGCACACGGTCTGTTCAGGCTTCCAAATCGCGCATTTGTTCAAGATCGGCGATCAGCCCAGGCCCGGTCGGGCGCCATCTCAGCTGTTCCTGGGTGAGCGCGCTTGAGGCCGGCTCGTCTCGACCGGCGAAGGCAGCGAGCCATCCGAAATGGGCAGGCGCCTCTTCCTGAGATACGGAAATCACCGGCACTTTCAGACCTCGGCCGATAACTTCAGCAATGTCGCGCATAGGTACTCCCTCTTCGGCCACTGCGTGATACCTCGCGCCGATTTCCAATTTCTCCAGTGCCAGCCGGTAGAGAAGAGCCGCATCGAGGACGTGAACTGCCGGCCAGCGGTTGCGTCCGTCGCCCACATAGGCGGACACGCCCTTCTGCCGAGCCAGTTCGATTGCGTAAGTGACGAGTCCTTGCTTTACGGTATTGTGAACCTGCGGAAGGCGCACCACCGACACTCGCACGCCCTTTGCCGCGACGGAAGCTGCCGCCTCTTCCGAAGCAGAGCGCGGAACCGCGGCGGAACTCGCCGCCACATCGTCTTCTGTCGCAAGCTGACCCGGTGCGCTGTCCGCCATCCCTGTCCCGGAGGTGATCAGAAGTGGCCGGCCGGAGCCGGCCAGAGCCGAGCCCAGGGCTTCGATGATACGCCCGTCATCCTCACAGTTTGCCAGGTAGTTCGAGAAGTCGTGGTTGAAGGCGGTATGGATCACGCCGTCCGACATCGCCACTCCCTTGCGCAGGCTTTCAAGATCAGCAAGATCGCCGCGATGCACCTGGGCACCTGCGGCAATAAGGGACTCAGCCCCGGCTTCCGAGCGCGTGAGGCCGAGCACCTGATGGCCAGCACCGATAAGCTCCCGCACAACTGCGGAGCCTAGAAAACCTGTAGCGCCTGTTACAAAAACATACATACTCTCTTCTCCTTTCGCCCCGTCGGAAATGCGTACGCGACTGCTATTGACGAGCCTTAACGAACTTGCTATAAACGGAGGCTGCCTCCATATGTTCCTCAGATTAACGGAGGCAGCCTCCGGTTGCAAATATTTTTGATGGCTACGAAGGCACCTCAATTTACAGACAGGAAGCCGCGCGCGGATGCGCAGCGGAACCGCGAACGCATTCTGGAACTGGCGAGGCAGGAGTTCGCCCGTTCAGGCGTGAATGCGAGCCTGGAAGAGATCGCCAAGCAGGCGGGCGTCGGACCCGGAACTCTCTATCGTCACTTTCCGACCCGAGATGCACTCATCGAGGCGGTCTATCGGACGGAGGTAGAGAAGCTGGCGGCAGCCGAGCGCAGATTCGCTGAAGCAATGCCTCCGATTGAAGCGTTGCGAGCCTGGATGCTATTGTTCATCGACCATATCGCAGCAAAACAGATCATCGTTCCTGCGTTGAACGCGCTGGCTGGAGGCCCCTCGAAGCTGTATGAAGGTTCCCGTGGTCAGATCCAGGGAGCAATTCATGCGCTGGTGAGGCGCGCAATCAAGAGCGGCGATATGCGCAAGGACCTTGACCCGATGGATCTACTTCGTGCCCTAATAGGCGTCGCCAGCGTGGCAATCAGCCCTGACTGGCAGCAAAGTGCTAAGAGAGTCGTGGATATCCTGATTACAGGTTCGAGGCCAGTTAAGTAACCCGAGCCGCCGTTCCAGGGTGTTGCCGGCTGATCGGACAAATACGATACGCGCAGGCTCCCGCAGCGCACACGAAGGCGTCGCTTGGTTCCGGCGCTTAACCCGGACAGGGTCGCTCAAGTAAAGCCAATCTTACGGTTTGCCGCCCGATGTCGGACCTTGCTCGACCCAACCCTGCCGTGAGGTCGACATCGTCCGGAAGGACGAACTCACCATCGAAGGACTCCAGAATGTGTGAGCATCGTGTGAGCAGACTTCTAGGAATCAAGTGCTTAACTAACGGGAATTAGGCTGAAGCCGGTTGTAATTGATTGAAAAGATGGTAGCGCTAACGGGAATCGAAACCGACTCGCGCTGTCCGATCTGGTCCGATCGAGTCGTAACTAGCTGATTCTGCGTCGACGCAGGTCGGCCTTTTCTGTGCAATCATCCCTATGGAATCC
>Ga0105240_10016204_pt1 | contig 10101 bp, 4 predicted proteins | sample KBSC54metaG_FD_80426 | JGI IMG/M metagenome (GOLD analysis project Ga0105240, IMG submission 80426) | Corn rhizosphere microbial communities from Kellogg Biological Station, Michigan, USA - KBS C5-4 metaG | ecosystem: Host-associated > Plants > Roots > Rhizosphere > Soil | place: Michigan, USA... | reverse complement strand
CGGTTTGAGGTCACAGAGATTCGGGCAGGAGCTCAATCCAAGCTCGCGCAGCTCACCCAGTCCTTCCAGTGCGTTGATCTCCCGCAAGCCCTCGCACCCATCGAGCTCGAGGATCCGCAGCTCTCGAAGCTCGCGTAGGAAGCTGAAGTCCCGCACAGCCGAGCACCCTGAAAGGTCCAGGAGCTGCAGTTGAGCCAACCGGCTGAGCGGCGTGAGGTCGGTCAACCCGGAGTTGCCCGTCAACACCAGCGAAGTCAGCCCGCGCATTTCGGCCAGCGGACCGAGCGCATCGAGGTCCGGGCAATCGCTCAGCGTCAGGCTGCGCAGGCTGCCCAGCCCCCCCAGCGGTCGCAGGTCGATGCAGTGATCGGAGCTGCTCGAGTCCAGCGTGTGAAGGTGCGACAGCCGGGCGAGTGGGCTGAAATCGGTGACGCGCAGGCAAGCGCGCAAGTCGAGAGTGCGGAGCTGCGACACGTCAGCCAGCGGCGCAAGGCTCCTGAGAGACCCGCACTGCGCCAACCGGAGATCACGCAAAGACGACAACGAGGCGAGCACGCCCAGATCCGCGAGTTCCCGGCAGCCCGTGAGATCGAGCTCGACGAGCTGATGGCCGAGCGAGCGCAGGGAGTTCGGCAGGCGGGAAATACGCAGTCGTGCGAGCGACAGGCGCTTCGCGCCGGATCGCGCCACCTCATCGACGAGTCTCTCGGCCTCTTCGCTGGCTGCCTTGCACTCAGACATCTTCGGATCCCCGGTATAAAGTTGCGATGGCAGGTCTCTACCAATGACCCTGCCCGAAGAATTTGATGATCTCCCTGATGAGGAATGCATAGAGCCAATTCCAACTTACGAAAATGCCCAGGTGCTGGCGGACGACAATCCAACGTGCTGCCCACTTCCTGCCCGCCGCGACAGCTTCGACGTATTGGGCCTGCATGTCGGCGATCACAGGGTAGAGGTATCGATTGAATGCGGCCGGGGTCAAAAGAAAGCGCAGCAAGGTGGCCAAGGGATAGCCTGGCGGCAAAACACTCTTACGGGCGGCCGACGCCTCGGGCACTTGCAAGCCGGAGAGGTCTTCCAGCAACTTCTTGCGATCGTCGGGCAGCTCCTGAAAAATCGATACCAGGGTTCGCAGTTCCGAGTGCGCTCTGGCGTTCTGGGGCTGATCGAGCCAGTCATGGAACTGCGATCGCTGCGATTCCGACATGGAGCCACTGTCAACCAACACGATCCATCGGGCAGCTTCATCGCGTGTCCTCTCTCGCACGAGTTTCACCTCGCACCGCTCGGGCAGAAGCCGAGGATTTCCGCGGCTTCGAGCGCGCGTCGGCCCTGGGCCGTCAGGCTATATATCGGGCGAGGCAGCCCGGGATGTGCCGTCTGCTGCGGCGTGTGCGACTTGACGAATCCTTTTTCTTCCAACCGTCCCAGGGTGACATAGACGGAATTGCGCTTCAGCTTTCCGGCAGAGAAGCGTACCAACTCCAGGCCATACTGTCCCTCGGGCTCCTGCGCCAGGAGTCGCAATACCAGAAGCTCTGTTCCGGTGGCGAAAGGGTTTGCCATGTCAAAACCAAATGCATCGCCTCAGACGGACACATTGTTAGTCTGACAAGTTGTACACGTCAAGCAATCAATGAGTGATTCGTAGTACGAAGTTTTCGCGCTGGAGCAACGCCCCGCGCCCGGAAGCCACCGCTCGGTCTTCCGCTCCCCAGATCCTACCGCTCCACCATCACCTCAACCCGAGCCTCCCGCCCCCGATCCAACCAACACCCGGTTTCCCCCGGCCCCCCAACCCCCCCTGCCGCCGCCCGCGTGCAGATCGCCTCGTTGCTCAAGTTATTGCCAATCAACGCGGCTTTCCACGCCGAGGCGCTCAGCGCGATGCGCCCGTCATACTTCATCCACGCCGGCTGATGAAGAACATCCCCAACGGTGTAACCGTCACTATAACTTACGCCAGCCCCCAAACTCACAGACATCGCCCCAGTGACCGCCACCCGATACTCCAGCCCCGCTCGCGCGGTCCAATCCGGCGAAAAGCTCGTTCGATACCCCTTGAAATCCTGCGCGAACCCACCGCCAGGCAGAGGAACATTACAACCCGTCGTGAAAGTTGCGGCGGGCAGACACGCCCCGATGTAACGCGTGTACCGGGTCGATCCGTGCGTCACCGCGGTGTTCAGCAACACCGCGTTCGTCATTTGCCAAAGCGCCCGGAGCTCGACCCCCTTGGATCGCGATTGCCCCGCATTTTGTACCGCAAAGGTCAGAGATGCGGGTTGGAAAGTCGAGACCTGCAAACCGTCGTAATCGTAATAGTAGGACACCAGGTCGAAACGCAGCCGCCCATCCGCAACGGCGAACTTCGTCCCCACCTCGCCACCTCGCACAGTCTCCTGCCCGAAAAGAAATTCCGGTACGCGCGAAGAGGGCGTAGGAATCTGCGCGTGAGCGAAGCCACCGGACAGAAAGCCGGTCTTGTACGCCGCGTAAGCCATGAAATCACGGGTAGGCCGCCAGGTCAGGCTGGCCTGAGGTGAAGAATCGATGAATTGTTGCTCTGTGGAGAAATGCATCGCCGCGAAGAACGCGGTGACATTGGGTGCAACACTCAGAGTATCGAATCTCGAGTGCTTGCGCTCACGAGTGTACCGCTCGCCGATATCCAGCTCCCACGCATCCGTGATGTTCCAAAGTAACTCCAGGACGTACGATTGAGTATGGCCTCGCGTCGAGCTCAATTGCTCGAGGGTGCTCTGGGCACCCTGGAATAGGGGAGGGAAAATGGCCGGCGCGAAGTAGGACGCATAGTCGGTCGACTGCTCATAGCCGCCGAGCATGATATTCACCGGCCCTGGCAGCCGTGTTTGATAGCGTAGCTCCGTAGAGACGGCCGTGTTGTTGGCATCCCCGAGCGACTCCACCTGGTCCAGGCTGCTCACTGACAGGTCCTGATAGGAGTTGAAAGCGTAGCGGTTGTAGCCGGTGATCGAGGTCAGCTCGCCGACGCCCACCTGCCAATGCAGGGCCAGGGCCAGAGTGTGAGCCGGAACATGTGAGTTGGCGCGACCCTGCCGCAGTTGCGGCGGACCTGGAATGTGAAAGTCCCGAGTACACGGCGCGCTTCCCGAAGTCGGACCCCAGACTGGAAAGCCCTGCAGCGTCAACGGCGCCGGGGTATTGCCCGGTCCGCTGCAGCTCAACAGGATGGTGCGCGCAGTGGGGCCATTGTCGTTGTAGTTCTGGACCTGCAGCTTCAGGGTCGAGTCGAGCCGACCCGTCGGAGTCCACTTCAGTGTGAGACGCCCGACAGCGTCGGATGCGCCCGGCTCACGTCCACCAGTGCTGTCATTGATGGCCCAGCCACTCATCCGGGAAACGCGACCTGACAGTCGGGCAGCCAGTGTGTCGGATAGCGGGCCGGATAGCACCAGCTCGCCGTAACGCTCACGCGCACCGAATTCGTAGCCGCCCGTGACGGCACCTTCGAATGTTTCCCCCGGATCACGCGTACGGATGTCGATCGCGCCGGCGATGGTATTCTTCCCGAAGTAAACACCCTGCGGTCCCGCCAGAACCTGGACTACTCCGGAATCGAAGGTCGCAGAGGAGATCCAGCGGCCATTCCCATAGTAGACCCCATCCACGAAGAGCCCGACCTGTTGCTCAAAACCCGGATCGTTGGGCGAGGAGCCGACGCCGCGCAGGAAGAGCGAGTCAATGAAAATCGTGGAGGTAATATAGAGGTCCGGATACAGCGTCCCGAGCTGCTGAAGATTACGGATTCCCTGCTGCTCCAGAGTGGCACCGGTGAAAGCAACCACCGCGGCGGGCACCTCGCCAGCCGACTCCTCGCGTTGACGCGCAGTGATCCGGATCTCAGGTACGGTGTTGTTATCCGCGGCGCGCTCGTTTTCATCCGAGTCCGCAGACGCCGCCTCCGCCGCGCCCAAAACGGCCGCCTCCATCAGTACCAGCACGATACCAATCGACCACTTCCGGTTGACTCCTGACCATCCGTTGCAACTCATGACGCATCCGCGGGGCCGAAATTCCAGTCGATCTTCAACAGCGCGCCCAGCAGCTCCTGGAACTGCAGCAGATCGATCGGCTTTGCCAGGAATGCGTCCGCACCGGCGGTGCGACTCTTGTGAGCGTCTTCCTTCGAGACACTCGCCGAAGTCGCGATGATGGGCAGCGTGCGGGACCCAGGTTTCTGACGCAACGACCGGATCGCTTGCAGACCGTCGGCCCGCGGCATGATGAGATCCATGATGACCAGGTCCGGGTGCTGGGCCACTTGCTCCAACGCCTCGTTACCGTTGCCTGCTTCGAGCACTTCGAAACCGAGGGGACGCAGCCACTGGATGAGCATTTCCCGGCTGACCGCATCATCGTCCACGACCAGGATGGTACGTCGCCGCCCCTGATAGCCCGACACAACACGCGGCTCACGCGTGACGGACGCCGGCTCCGCCGGCGGCAAGGCGACCCCGTCCAACTCGAACCAGAACGTGCTGCCTGATCCGAACGTGCTCTCCACTCGCAGCTCTCCGCCCATGCTGCGGACGAGCTCCCGGCTGATGGCAAGACCCAAGCCGGTTCCCTCGACGGGCCGATGTAACTCGGCGACCTGGCTGAAGGGCAGAAAGATCCCCTCGATCATCTCCTCCGCGATGCCGATGCCGGTATCGCGCACCCGGAACCGAAGTCGTGCCGGCGGCGAAAAGCGCACTTCCAACACCACTTCGCCCTCATCCGTGAATTTGACGGCGTTCGACAGCAGATTGAGCAATACCCGGCGCAGGCAGCCCTCATCGGCCCGGATCAGCGCCGGAAGACTCTCATCCCAATCGCAGATGAGTTTGAGACCCCGTTGCGCGGCGTTGACCGTGACGACATCGGCGACACTGCGCAGGAACTCCGGCAAACAGATCCCGACGGGCGTGAGCCCGAATCTCCCCGCCTCGATCTTGGCGAGATCCAGCACATCGTTGATCAGTGTCAGAAGCTGCCGTCCGCAGCGATGCATGACCTCCACGGCCGCGAGCTGGCGCTCGTTGAGCGAGCGATCACGCCCTAAAATCTGCGCATATCCCAACATGCCGTTCAAGGGCGTGCGCAGCTCGTGACTCATGGTTGCCAGAAACCGGCTCTTGGCCCGATTGGCCGCTTCCGCGACCTGGTGCGACTGCCTTTCGGCCTCCGCTCTACGGCGCTCACTCAGGTCGAGCACAAAGCTGACGCCCACGTCGTGCGAGCCCTGCAAAAAAGCCCCGCCCACCAGGACCGGAATGCGCGAGCCATCCTTGCAGACATACTCCTTTTCCAACGGAGCGTGCGTTCCGGACTGTTGCAGCTCCTGTATCGCCGAGGCGTCGGAGTTCTGATAGTCCGGCGGCGTGAGCTTCTTCCAGTCGATAGTGCCGGATACCAGGTCCTCGCGGCTGTAACCCACCAGGGACAGAAAGGCATCATTCGCATCCGTGATCCGGCCCCCGAAATCCCAGAACATGACACCGATGATGTTGGAGTCGACCAGCCGCCGGATCCGCATCTCGCGCTCCTGGAGGTCAGTATAGAGCCGGGTGTTCTCCAGTGAGTTGGCGGCCTGCCCCGCGATCACCTCCAGGAGCGCGGCGCGATCCGGCGTGAACGCATGCGATGTCAGACTGTTTTCCAGGTAGAGCAGGCCGCACAACCGGGCTTGCTGCAGGATCGGCACACAGATGATGGATTTCGGTCGCGGCTCGTAAGTCTCGCGGTAGAGCGGATCCGGTTGAGTGGCATCAGGAATGACGACACGGTTGCGAGTCCGCATCACGTGGCGGAGGAGGCTTTCCGGACACCCCGGCGCTGCGATCGGCTCGTCACACAGTCGGACCTCGACCCGCTCCCCGCGGGTGACCGCTTCAGCCTCGACCCGCGCAATCTCGCCTCGCACGCGAATCAGCAAGCCCCGATCGGCTCCGGCGTTTTCCAACGCGGTACGCATCAGGTGTCCAATCAACTCCTGGAGTGTGGTCGCACTGGCAAGCGTGTGCGAGGTTCTGATCACACTCATGACGTCCAACTGTTGCACAGGGACGGGGTCACTGGCTTTGAGAGCCGCGTCCTGATGGGGTACGCGTAAGGCAGGACAGAGCTGCTCCAGTTGCCTGACTTTGGCCTCGGCACCCCAACGCAACCAGGCCGCTCGGGCGTTGTGGAGGTGCGCGTGACCGGCGGTCTCGAGTCCGCGCTTCAGACAGAAGCGGCCCGCCAGCTCGTGGGCAAGGGCTTCGATGGCTACAAACTTTCCATCCTGCGCGGCTCGGGCGGCTGCGTCATAGAGTCGGAGTGCGTCCGCAACGTGGTCCCGGATGCGCGCGCATTCGGCCTCGATCAGCAGCTCACGGCTCCTGAAGTTGTCCGGGCAATGCCGCGCCCAGATGGCCAACTGCTGCTGATGGAAGATCAGCGCTTCCTCGTATGGAACCCGTTGCTCCTCCTGCACGTCCGCATAAGCTGCACTGCGCGCGAGAGCACTGTAAAAATGATATTCCGCCACGTCCGGCAATGACCATGATGCCCAGAGGAGGGGTTGCACCCGAGCCGCCGCGGCCAAGGCGGCCAAATAGTCCCCCTCCAGATAATGGATTTGCAGTTTGTATATCCAATACCAACAGCTCACCGCCGTCAGCCGCGGGTCCGTGCTCAACTGCGCCTCGAATGCACGCTCATCAAAGCCGGAGTGATCGAAGCAACCCAACCGGGGTGTCAGACCTCGCAACGAGCGGATCAGTCCACGCTTCGCCGCCAGGATGCCTACCATCGTACGAACTTGTCCGCGACGAGCGGACTCCAACACAGTCCCCAGTTCCGTCTCCACCTCGGACAGGCGCTCCCCGAGGAGCATTCGAAGTGTGATCAGATGCTGCCCGATATAGATGGACAGGTTGAGGTCCCCGTAACGGCGCGCCAGCTCGAGCGACTCCCTGAGCCACGGCACTCCCGCAGCGATGGGCTCCATCCAGGGACTGATGGCCGACCCGTAGACAAAAAAGACCGTGACACGCGCCCGCTGGAAATTACGGGCTTTGACGAGGTCCACGCCGAGCCGGCCGAAGCGGAAGGCACGCGGATAGTCCTGGTATCGCGTGGCCAGGATCATGGCAAACATCACGTAGCCCACACTCGCCGCGGCACTGTTTCCATGGGCAAGACTCAAGTTGACCATCCGGCCGATGAGCAGGCACAGCAGGTTCGGGTCCGTGTATCCGGCGATGACGGCGAGCTGCGACAACACGTTCATCGCCGCCACAGCGCGCGTATCATTCATGAGGGGCAGATGCACCAGGTCTTCGATGGCCCGGTCTCCGAGTTGGCTCCAGATCTTCTGAACCTCCTCATCGACCCGGCTCCGATCGGGGTGGGGTGACCCATCCATTCCCACGCTGCGCAGGAAGGCCAGGCCGATTTCGATGGCCTCGTCGCCCTGGTTCGCCGTCGCACAGATATCGGCGCGCAGACAGGCGACCGTACACCGGTCATGAAGCGTCATGACCCGATCCGCCAGCCGCTCGAGCCGTTGCTGCGCCGAGTCCAGTGCTCCGGTGAGGTACTCACATTGCGCAGTCTGAAACTCGAATGCAAAGGCCAGCCTGTATTGACTGTTCCAACAGTCCGCGTCCAACAGACCACGGCCGGCACGGAAGTACTCCAGGGCCGATGCATACCCCGTAGACTCTTTGGCCCGCAGCCCGGCCGTCAGGTTGTATTGAGCGATCTGCTCACGCTCGTGAGGCTCGCTGACCAGGTCGAGTCCGCGATTGAGCTGATTTACAATGGTGAAGATTTCCCGCCCGAGGCTCTCGGGTTGCGTGCCGTTCGCCAACAGCCGCCCGATTCGCAAGTGGGTGATCGGACGCTGCGAGGGCGGGATGAGCGAATAGGCACTCTCGTGAACCCGATCGTGCGCGAACCGGTACCCCGACTCGAGGCGCACCAGGTATCCGGCACGCACGGCCCGTTCCAACACCGCGCTGTCGAGCGCCCCTTCACCCCGCGTGAGGCGGCTCAATGTTGCAAAGTCCACCGCGCTTCCGAGGCACGCCAGATCCTTCAAGGCATCGCGGGTTGCGTTGGGCAAGCGCGCCAGGTTCGCGGCCATGAGGTGGAGCATATTGTCCGTGTGGCCCTTGTCGCGAATCCGACGCAGGCTCCAGGTCCACTGACCCTGATCGTCGTCCCGCTTCAGAAGGCCTTCCTGCCACAAGGAGACCAGGAATTGAAACGAGAAGAAAGGATTCCCGCCGGCCTTCTCACGGACCAGCTCCGCCAGCGGCTGACCCTGGCGCGCATCACAGCCCAGCGTTTCACAGACCATCCGCGCGACAGCCGCCACGGCCAGGGGCTTCAATGCGATCTCGACAAAACGCCGCTCAGAGCCGCGCAGGACCGACAGAGCTCTCGTCAGAGCCACAGTCGTGCCCGATTCGTCGTCCCGGAACGCGTAGATCAGAAGCAGGTGTCGAAGCTCTTTCGCGCTCGCCAGATCCTCGATGATGCCGGCCGTCGCGGAGTCCATCCATTGCAAATCATCCAGAAACAACACCAACGGATGCCCGGATCGGGCAAACACCGCGAGAACCCGCCGCATGGCACTCTGGAGCTGCGCGAGTGCCTCATGTGGCTCGAGCTCCGTGAGCGGCGGCTGCTCCCCGATGAGCGATTCCAGTTGGGGCACGAGGTTGACGAGCAGCCGGCCATAGGGTCCCACGGCCTCTTGCAAAGGTCCTTCCCAGCGGGATCGTTGCATCTGCGGTTGCTCGAGCAGCGCGCTCGTCAGGCTCAGGAGCGCCTGCGCGAGCGGCGCATACGGAATGTTATGTGTGTACTGCTCACATTTTCCGTAGGCAAACAGGCCGTCGTAGCGCTCGATCGAGGCGCGCAGATGTTGGACCAGGCAGGACTTGCCGATTCCAGCCGGGCCCGAGATGAGAGCACACTCGCAGACTTCAGCCGTAGCCACGCGCTCGAGTACCGCCTCCAGGACGGCAAGCTCGCGCTCCCGACCGTAAAGGTGCTCGGCAACCCGCAGTGTGGCGGGAATATCGCGGGTACCGAGTGTGAAATCACTGATCCTCCCGGTCGCTTCCCATTCGTGCAGGCAGCGCGTGAGGTCGTGAATGACACCCGCCGCCGTCTGATACCGCTGCTCGGGCGTCTTTTCCAACAGCCTCAGCAAAATACCGGATACGCATCCAGGCGTGTCCGCCCTGTGCTCGATCGGAGGCGTAGGACGACGAGCGAGGTGACAATGTGTCCATTCCAACGGGTCGGCGGCTGTAAAGGGCAGCTTGCCCGTCAGTACCTCGTAGAGCGTGACACCCAGAGCGTATAGATCGCTGCGCGTATCGATCGAGCGGCTCATGCGCCCCGTCTGCTCAGGGGCCATGTAGGGAAACGAGGTCGAGATCCTTTCCGGAGGCGCCCGCGCTACCGATTCGAGCGAGAGTCTGGATGCAAAACCAAAACCCAACAGTCGGACCGCCCCCGTCAGCGGCTCCAGCAACACATTGGCCGGCCGGATATCCCGGTGAATCAAACCGGCCTCATGGACCTGCCGCAACGCGTTGGTCACCCCGATGGCAATCTGTAGGAAGCGCCCGAGCACCGGCGGTGACTCGAACAGTGCTTGCGTCAGCGGCTCCCCGCCAGGATCTTCAAGGATCAACAGCGTGCGCGCCCCATCGCACGTGAGTGCGAGCGGCCGTGCGGCCCAGCCGGAATCCAGGTCCGCCGCCAGCGAGTATTCATGGTCGAGGGGTTGGTGACGGCCAGACGCCACAGCCTCCGCATTGTGCGTCGCAACAACCAACACAGAGGTCCCATCATCCCGAAGCCCGCGATAGACCACGAAATGCTGACCCGCGCGCAACGTCCGCACCATGTTCAATGCCGGGGCGGTAGCTGCACAGTCTGTGTTCATGTGGGTTTTGGAGCAAAGCGCGGGCGTCCTAACCCCAGAACCATCCCTTTCCTGAGCTTACCCCACTCTCCGCGGAGACTGGAGTGCGAGATGCCGTCGGTGCCGGGGGGCCTGCCGCG
>Ga0105240_10016202_pt1 | contig 10101 bp, 6 predicted proteins | sample KBSC54metaG_FD_80426 | JGI IMG/M metagenome (GOLD analysis project Ga0105240, IMG submission 80426) | Corn rhizosphere microbial communities from Kellogg Biological Station, Michigan, USA - KBS C5-4 metaG | ecosystem: Host-associated > Plants > Roots > Rhizosphere > Soil | place: Michigan, USA... | reverse complement strand
CAGCCCGAAGATTCCCGCGCAAGTTACGCTGAACTTGCGCGCGCCATTCGTTCGCTTTCGGAAACTGTGCACACACCCATCGAACTGCATTTTTTCAGCGATGTGCAGAAATCCGCGATGCCCGCAAGCTTTTCAGAACTGGCATTGCCCGCGAATGTTTCCCTGGTTCTTCATCCCGTCGTGAAACAATCCGTTCCAAATTGGGTGGTGGAAAGCGTTAGCGCGCCCGGCCAGGTATGGGACCCTAAGAAAACACGGGTGCAAGCCGTCATCGCAGGCTTTGGCACCCCTGCCGCAACGCGCACCGTTTCGCTCTTGGTCAACGGCAAAGTGATTGCCACGCGGCCTGCCCAGGTTCCCGCAAACGGTCGCGCCACCGTTGAGTTTTCATCGCTCGATGTTCCCTACGGATTCACCCGCTGCGAAGTACGCATCGATCCCGCGGATTCGCTCCCCGCCGACGACGCCAGCCTGTTCGCGGTGGAGCGCTCCGATCCTCGCCGCGCATTGTTTATTTATGAGCCCGGAGACTCGCGCTCCCTTTTGTATTTTCGCTCGGCCCTGGGTTCCGCAACCGAGGCGGCATTCACACTTGACGCGGTCACAACAAATCAAGCGAACGGCCAGTCGTTTTCTCCGTACGCGTTCGTAGTCTTGTCGGACGTGATGTCCCTTCCTTCGGCGCTTGAAAACAGTTTGCTGAGATATGTGCAGTCCGGAGGGAGCGTCTGGATCACGGAAGGAACCTCGGCGGCCCACGGCACTCGCATACCCGTGTTTGGCGGAAATATTCAGGAGGCGCGCTACTACTCGCGCACGGAGGATCGTTTTCTCACGGTCGGAGAAGCCGATCCCACCTATCCATCGCTAAACAACACCGACCGCTGGTCGGGAGTGAAGTTTTACTTCGCCGTACGCGTCGATCCCGGCAATGCCCGGGTAGCGGCCCGATTGACCGATCAGACGCCACTGCTGCTGGAAAAGAAGATCGGCGAGGGCAGCGTTGTGCTCTTTACGTCCGGCCTGGATAACCTCACCAACGACTTTCCGCTGCATCCTATCTTCGTTCCCTTCGTTGAACAGACCGCGCTTCATCTTTCCGGCACTCAGCGTCGCAGCGGTTCCCGCCTGGTCGATTCCTACCTGGAGCTGCGCAGCTCCAAAGAGCAAACCGTAAGCGTGGAGGTGATAGATCCCCAGGGACGCAGGCCCTTATCGCTCAAGGATGCCAGCTCCGCGCAAACCTACCAGCTTACGCGCGCGGGATTTTACGAATTGAAACTTGCTAATGGCCGGCATGACGTAATCGGCGTAAATGCTGACCGCCGCGAATCGAACTTGGAAATAATTCCTGACGATGTACTGGCCCTTTGGCGCGGAGGTCCCGAAGCGCAAGCAGCGCAAGGTGCGGCAACCGCACCGGCTCAGGAGCAGAACAGGCCGTACAGCATATGGTGGTATATTATGGTTCTGGTATTGCTCGCGGCGATTGCGGAATCGCTGCTGGCGGATCAATACCTGGGCGTCCAGCAGGAGGATTTATGAGCATTCGTGACCAGCTCAACTCCTATCTTCAACAGCTGGAGCGGCGCTTGCGCATGGGCGCCTGGTTTCGCGGCGCGGCCATTCTTACCTCCGTAGCCCTTCTCACCACAGTCGTTTTGGTTTTGATCACCAATGCCTTGGCATTTAATCGGTGGAGCATCACGACGGCGCGCGTTTTGCTGTTATTTGCGCTGGTCATGGCGGTAGGTTTTGGAATTGCTTTGCCTCTGCGTGCGCTCACTCGCCGCCGCGCTGCCCGCCAGGCCGAGGACGCCTTTCCTGAATTCAAGCAGCGCCTGCTGACGTTCGCCGAACGCGAGACGCAGTCGCGGGAACCATTTCTCGATCTGCTGGCCGCGGACACATTGAATGTGGCACAGACGGCGCAGCCTTCCTCGCTGGTGCCCGATCGCCAGCTGGCTACTTTCCTGGGAATTGGAGCGGTCTCGCTAGGCGTGCTGGTTTGGCTGATTCTGGCCGCGCCTGGATATTGGGGACAAGGCGCGGCGCTATTGTGGGCAGCCACGCCGCGCAGCGGTTCCGCCCCATTTTACGACATCCAAGTCACGCCGGGAGACGCATCCGCTCGCCGCAACACCGATCAGATCGTCACTGCGCGGCTGATCGGGCTGCAGAGCGATGCCGTCCGACTGTACGCTCGCTATCAGAGTGCCTCCAAATGGGATGCCGTGCAGATGCGTCCGCAGGCCGGCGCCGCCGGATTTGAATTTGTGTTCGCGGGCCTGCCGGAAAGCGTCGAATATTACGTGGAAGCCGGTCCGTTGCGCTCGCGGCACTTCAACATACACGTCCTGGATTTGCCGGGAGTCAAGAACATCCGCGTGACGTATCGCTACCCGAATTGGACGCACCTGCAAAATGTGACCGAGGAACGCGGCGGCGACCTCCGCGCGGTACAGGGAACGCAAGCCGATCTGGAAATCGCAACGGACCGGCCGTTGCGCGACGGCGTATTGATTGTCAATGACGATCAGCAGATTCATCTTACCGGTGGTGAAAACAATATTTACAAAGCCACCCTCCCAATGGAAAAGGATGGCGTTTATCACGTTGCCGCGCTCGACCAGAACCAGCCTGTGCGCATCTCCAATGATTTTTTTATAGAGGCTCGCGTCCCAAATCCGCCCAACGTGGTGATCGCGCGGCCTGACCACGACTACCGGGCGAGTCCCATCGAAGAGGTCACGGTCGCGGTGAAGGCCGACGATGAGTTTGGTCTGTCCGGCCTGGTCTTGCACTATTCCGTCAATGGCGGGCCCGAGCAAAAAGTGGATTTGCTCAAGCAAAAGGGCGTTAAGCAAGCCGATGGCTCCCTCACTATTTCTCTGGAGGATTCCAAGCTCATTCCTGGCGATGTGGTCAGTCTCTACGCCACGGCGAAGGATTCGCGCACGGAATCCCGCACGGACATCTCCTTCATTCAGGCCGAGCCGTTTGAACGCGAATTCTCGCAATCCCAGCAAATGGGCGGCGGGGGCGGAGGCGGCGGCCAGCAGGACCCCAACGACATTTCGCAGCGCGAAAAGGAAATCATTGCTGAAACCTGGAAGCATCAGGGAGACAAGAAAGCCACACAGCAGGAGGCCGCCGACGCATCCAAATTTCTTTCCGGAGTGCAGGCCAAGCTGCGCGATCAGGCCCGGTCGCTTGCGGGTCGCATGCAAAGCCGCGAGCTGTCCCAGCAAAACGAGGAGTTCGGCAATTTTGTAAAAGACATGAATGCGGCCGCCGACGCAATGCAGCCGGCTTCGGAAAAATTGCAAAAGCAAAAATGGCAGGACGCCCTGCCCGACGAACAAAAAGCGCTGCAAAACCTGTTGCGCGCTGAGGCCACGTTCCGCCAGATCGAAGTAGCTTACGGCAGCGGTGGGGGCGGCGGCGGAAACGGCGGGGCAGGCCGCGACCTTGCGAGCCTTTTCGATTTGGAGCTCGACACCGAAAAAAACCAGTACGAAACGGCGCAGACCGCGGGTTCGGCCAGCCAGCAGCAAAAAGCAATCGACGATGCGCTACAAAAGCTGGACGAGTTGGCGCGGCGTCAACAGGAGTTGGCGCAGCAGCAACCGAACAAAAGCCAAAGTTCCGAGCAGCGCTGGCAGCAGGAAATGTTGCGCCGTCAAGCTGAGGAATTGCAGCGCCAAATGGAGCAGCTAACCAAGAACAGCCAGAACGGGTCGCAATCCAACTCGCAAGGCGGCGCGCAGGGTAATTCCTCGTCGGGTTCGTCGGGAAGTTCGTCAGGACAATCCGGCGGCCAAGGAAAGTCAGGCGGTGCCGATCCGCGAGTGCAGCAATCGCTCGACCGGCTGCGGCAAGCCACCGATGACATGCGCCGCGCCACCTCTCCGCAGCAAAGTGAGGCCGAAGCTCGCCGTGCGGCGGATCGCCTGAAGGAAGCCACCGATTTGCTCGGAGGCATGCGCCAGCAGCAAGCCGCTTCAAAACTGGATTCGCTTGCCGAAGAAACCTCGCGCCTGGCAAAAGAGCAGCGCGACCAGTCCGATCGGATTCGCCAAACGTTCGGACAACAAGGAATGCAGCCCGGCACGCAAGCAGGTGCCCAGGATCGACGTAAGTTGGCCGACGAGCGCCAACATCTAGCCGATGAATTGGGTGGTCTGGAAAAACAGTTGCAAGATGCCGCGCGCGAACTGGCCACCAACAAGCAAACTGCGGCCTCCACAAAATTGCGTGACGCCTTGGGCGATATGCAGCAATCCGACCTGCGCACCCGAGTTCAGCGTGGCGCCGACTGGATGCGCCGCGGTATCGATCCCAATGCCAGCGGCGCCGAGCCGGAAATTACCGCAGGCATGCAGCGCGTCGAAAAATCAGTACGAGACGCGCAGCAGGCTTTGGGCGCAACTCCGCAGCCAAGTCAGGCGGATACCGCTCAGCAGGGACTGGAGACCGCTCTCAATCGCGTGGAGCGCCTGCGCAACCAGATGGGCGCGCTCAGCCGTGACGGACAAGGACGCCAGCAGGGACAGCAGCAGGGTAATGGCCAAGGCGGACAACAAGGCAATGGCCAGGGCGGCCAGCAAGGACAGGCTGCCGGTGGTCCGGTTGGTGGTCCCGGTGCGCGAATGGGCGACGGCACCTATGGCCCTGTAAACCGTTTCGGCAATCCCGGCGGAAACGGTGGACAGAACTATGGAGGCTTTGATACCGGAAACAACACGCCTGTCGGAGGACCGCCCGTTCAGCCCGACAATTCCGCCGTTCCTCCTCAGCGCGCATATGAAGACAGCATGCGCGATCTGAATCAGCTTCGTCAGACAGTGAAGGAAGATCCGGAAATGGCGAAACAAGTTCAGGAACTGATTCAACAGATGGCGCAGCTGGATCCCCGACGCTTCCCCGGAAATCCTGCGCTGGTCGAACAATTGCACGCGCAAGTGTTAGCGGACGTCGATAAGCTCGAACTGCAATTGCGCCGTCAACTGGACGACAAGCAATCCGGCCAGATCCGCAGCGGCGACTCCAAAACAGTTCCCACGGGATACGAAGAGCCAGTCGCCGAGTATTACCGCCGTCTGAGCAAAAACGCCACCAAGTAATCCGCAGGGTCCGCGCATCGGAAGCCTACGCTACTTAACGCAGCGATATTTATTTTGGTTGCTTTGGCAGCGGTTTCCGTGGAAGTTCCTGCTCGGCGTTGGCGGTCATGTATACGAAGGACGCTACAATCACTGCCATCTGTTTTAAATCTGCTTCCTGCAGACGGTCATATACATCCATGTTGGTGTGATGCGTGCGAGTCTCGTACTCGATGGGATCTTGAATGAACTGGAAACCGGGCAATCCTACCTCGTCGAATGAAACGTGATCGGTGCCGCCGGTCCCGCGAATGGAAAGCGTTGTCATTCCCATGGATTTCAAGGGGTCCATCCAGGCTCCGAAAATTGGAATCAGCGCGTCGTTACCCTGCAGATAAATGCCGCGAATTTTTCCAGTGCCGTTATCCACGTTGAAATACCCGTCCAGCTGGGCATCCTCAGGCTTGAGTTGCATCGTTTGACGATCGGCAAAATGTTGCTTCACGTACGCGCGCGAACCGAGCAAGCCTTCTTCTTCCCCTGTCCACAAAGCGAGCCGCACGGTGCGGCGCATTTTCAATCCGGAGGCTTTCAAAATTCGCATCGCCTCCATCATCACGGCGGACCCGGCTCCGTTGTCGGTAGCGCCCGTCCCGCTGTCCCAGGAGTCGAAGTGCGCGCCTAACATGACAACTTCGTTTTCCTTATCGGTGCCCGGAATTTCGCCGATGATGTTGAACGAATCGAGATTGTCGTCATAAAACCTGCTGGCGATATTGATTCGCAGGGTGACCGGGATATTTTTCAGCAGCGTTCGCGCGATGCGGTTGTATTGCTCCACCGCCACGGCCACCCGCGGCAACACCATGGGTTCCTTGGGATCGCGCGGGCCTCCGTCCATCACGGTTACCGTGCCGCCGTCATGAGTCGACGGCTCCAGCCAGGCAGCGGCGCCCTGCTCTGTTAAAAATTTCAGAAGTTTCAAATTGAATTGCCGCTGCTCGAACAGTCGTTCGCGTGCTGCAACGTCGACAGGAGGGTGTTCGGGGCTGGGTGACAACAAGTCCGCCAATTCCTGATCCGTGTAGCGGTGTGCCTGGGCCTCAAAATGCGCCTCCACCGCGCGCAGCGGAGCCGTCATTACAAATTTGTCCTTTAGATTTCCGCGGAATGCTTCAAAGTCTGCATCCTTTTCGATTCTCGCGTACATAACTTCGGCTGTTATGACTCCGTCGGTTCCCGGTGTCCACGGCTTGGCGTAAGCGATCAACGGAAAATGACGAGGCGCCATCTCATTGGCTTCAATCAGATCGTTTGACCAGCCGCGGCCGAACGGGCCCCACGGTTCTTCATGCACATTGCTCACGCCCCACGACGAAAGTGTTTTCATCGCATATCCCGCTGCTTCCCGCAGATTGGGCGAATTTGTCAGGCGGGCTCCGTAGACATCGGTGAGATAACCGAGAATTTCCATCACCCGGGAATGCTGCAGCCCTTCGTCCTCAAATTTATGAATCGCCGCCGCATCCGGCTCGGGCCATCCCGGCCGCGCCGCGGGCGTCCAGGTGAAGCCCAGGCACAGCGTCGCAACCGTCGCGATTTTTGCAACTCTTTGCACACGCACTCTCCCGCAAAACGTGAAACACTATTTTAGCTGGTAAAAATCAGATGCGCAGGAAGGTATAAGCGGATGTGTCCATCATGGCAGACGTTATTGGGAGAACGCGCAGGATGCGGCGATGAAAAATGGATTGACGACGGGTCTTCTTAGGTAGAAAGCCCTTTCTGCGGGCTGGCTTCACAGTCGCGCGATTTTCTTGGCCACTTCAGCGGCCTTGTTGGGGTCCATGATCTTTGCGGCCGCGGGTTCAACCCATTTGGCGAGTTCCTTCAGGTGAGATTGTTCCAGCGCGTTGAACCCGATGCTCAAGTGCCCGATGCATTGTCGGTTCAAAAACGATTCGGTTGCGGGTCCGAAATAGGGTTTGCTGATTGCGACTACCTTATCCGAGGTCTCACTCATCGTCCTCCCCTCCCCGAGCCGGCCTCGGCCTGAACGGTTTCCACTTCTGACCGGAAAAATTTCACGGCGGTCACCATGCGCGAAAATGAATCCGCCAAATCCCCAATTTCATCCTCGGAATAGCGGTGGACTGTGATGTCCAGGTTGCCCATGCTGACGTTTTCCGCCACCTGCTTCAAGTGCTCCACCGGAATCAGAATGGCACGCGACAGCGTTACGCTCATGGTCAGGGCCAGCAGCAAGCCCATCAGGGAGACGCCGGTGACCAACTCCACCGACCTTTTGCTGGTGGCTTCGATCTGCTCCTGGGATGTCTGGCTGGATTCGTGTCCGGCCACTTCCCCGTCCTCCGCGCTTTCCGTTAAACGCGTCGCCGCGCCTTCGTACGCGTCCAGCGTTTCCTTGGGGATGGCCGCGCCCTTATTGCCGGCGGCTTTCACGATATTATCCAGCGCTTGAGTGTAGGCATCCGCAGCCGCTGGGATTCGGGCGAACTTGGCCCGCTTGGCTTCAGTCGGCGATATTTTCACCAGGTTGGCGGCCAAATTTTGAATTTCATTGATTTCAAATTCGGCTTCATCCAGGAAAGTGCTCTTGGCCTGCTCCGCTCCCATCGTTGTGATCCCGTTCAGGTAGGCGCGAGCCAGGTTATGTGCCTGTAACGTGTGGACCTGCACTTCCAACGATTCACTGTTCAGACGGTCGCCGACGCGGGTAGTTTCAAACGCGCTGCGGCGCAGGCTGAAAACTGAAAAGGCCCCAATGCAGGCCACCCCCAGGATCACCAGGAGCAATCCCGTACATCCCCCAACCAGTTTGTTTTTAATTGTAGGTTTCATCGGATCGATTCCCCACTTGCTTACAGCGGATATCCCGGTTCGCCCGGATTCTTACCGTTCACGCGAACTACTTTTACCGAGCTGGAAATTGACGGGAGCGAACTCAGGTCCACGATCGCGATTCCTCCCGCCGAACCTGCCACGACGTGGGCCGCCGACCCATCTGAATCGACGGTTTGTATGACCATGGGTTCGTCCCCGCGAAACTCCGCGCTCATCAGATAGCGGTGGTATTCCGCTTCGCTCATCCGGGCGATGCTGGACAGCGCGCATTGCGATACTTTCGAGGACGGATCGCGGGCCACGACCGCCATTGACTTGTGGTCAGGCCAGGCCCGCACGTCTCCGATCAGAATGCGGCGCAACTGCGCTATCGAGAGGCTTTCGGTGGAATTAGACCTGTTCACGATGACTGCCAGGGTGCCCGTCGGGCACTGCGCGCCCGCGCCTGCGCATCCTGCCAGTATTAAAATAGTTGCACATACGCATTTTCCCGTCATTCGAACCGTCCTCTCCCTGATTCAGAATGCGACGCGAAACAGTTAAAACGTGAAGGCCATCTGCAGATCCAACCCGTTCTCGGGGCTGACGCTTCGTTGGTACAAGCGGTTGTATTGCGCCTTCAGTGCCACATAATCCGTAAAATCCATGCGCAAGCCCACCGAGTGACTTTCATAGCGGCCCGTAAATATATTCACGGGGTCGCCGGCCGGCACGTTGACGTATTGGAACCGGTAGTACGGCCGATAAGACCTGAATTTTCGCGAGATTTGCGTGTACCCCAGCGGCGCATTGAAACTGCGCGTCATTCCATCCGGATGATTCCGCAACAGCACTATTTCGTTCAACGATTCCCAATTGGAGTTTGTATACACGGCGTAGAAGCTGCCGATCGATTGATTCACGTCCGGCGTGCCGAAGGGAACCAGGCGATCGCGATAATACGAGCCCCCTACCTGCAACCCGGGTACCCACTCCGGCTTGGCATATGCCGCGACGTTAAATGCCTTGTGATCTTTGTCGGACAAAAAATTCTGAACCGGCTGGAGGCTCGGATCGGAGGATCGCCCGTTGGAAACTTCCGCGATCCAGTGCAACCCTAATCGCCCAGTGTGGGGCACAAGTCCCGTGGTCGTGACCCCCACTCCATGAACCGGCAAAATACCGCCGCTATCCTCAAAATAAAACATGAAGGGCCGACCGGTGGCGGTCTGAAACCATGTGCCATGATGAAATGCGGTGTTGTAATAGCCAATTGAGCTGTGAAACCGTCCTCCGCTGATTTCGAAATACGGTGACGCTTTGTAGGACACTTCGAGTCGCTCGATGTCCAATCCCCAGTCATTTGTCTGGTCGGAGCCGTAAACAATCTCGCTCAGGAAACTCACGCGTTTCGAGAGATTGGAACTAAGAAACAGATCGAATTCCCCGAACTGGAACGAGGTGTGAGCCGGAGTTCCGAGAGGAAAAATCAACGGATTGGCGTCCTGACCAGCGTCCAGGTTGAAGTCTGCAAATCCCCGGATTCGTAGAACCGGGCCACCACCCGGCAATCGGATCATGTGATCGTGCGCTCCGGAATCCTCCTGTGGCGGAGCCGTAGGAGCCATCGGTTCGGGCGCAGGCCCAGCGGACAGCGCCTTGGGAGTTGCTTCCGCAGGCGCGCCCGGCGGAGCGCCTTTGGCGCCCAGCGCCGATTCCAACTCCTTAATCCGTTCCTCGTGGGCCCGCAATTCAGAAAGCAGTTGTTGATACTGCTCCGGGGTGATCATCGTGTTCTGTGAACCCTGGCTGGGGCTGTCTTGCCCGTTTGCGGGAAAAACGCAGAACAAAGCAACCATCAATATAAAGGCACAGATTTTAAAAGGCATGATGATGCGTCCCCTCGCGCATTGGCAATATCTTTGTTCTAAGGGCTTATCGGTTCTAAGGGCTTATCGGCAGTTTGCCGGTGAGGTTGATATACCCTTTAGGCATGCGCGGACGTGCGCCGGACAAAACGTACCGCTACGACCCTGGACAGGGCCAAGCGATTTTGTGAGGAACGACTGGAGTGAGATTGTTCCTGCCTAAAATTGAGGTCAAGCCCCCCAGACGTAAGCTTTTCAACGGTGACTGAATCCGCAGTGATGTG
>Ga0105240_10016201_pt1 | contig 10101 bp, 7 predicted proteins | sample KBSC54metaG_FD_80426 | JGI IMG/M metagenome (GOLD analysis project Ga0105240, IMG submission 80426) | Corn rhizosphere microbial communities from Kellogg Biological Station, Michigan, USA - KBS C5-4 metaG | ecosystem: Host-associated > Plants > Roots > Rhizosphere > Soil | place: Michigan, USA... | reverse complement strand
CGAGCAGCGGCAGCAGCGGGAGCGCCCTGCCGGTTCCATGTTACCTGCACCACCGACCCGGTTGCGTACGTTTCGCCGCCTGACGGTGTCACGAAGAGAGCCGCCGGAAGAGGTGGCGGTTGCAAAATGTTTTGGTTCCGAAATTTCTCGGTAAAGACGGCGGCGTGCGGGCCGCTGGGGAAGAGCAGATTCGCCGCATTGACAATGGAGTTGGCCAGATCGCGCATGGTGGCGTTGTTGCCGATTCCGTATTGCGATTCGATGGTGATCTTGTCCACATCAGTCCGGGCATATCCGGCGTTGATCAGGGTTACGAATGACTGGAAGAGAGGAGCGCTCCAAAGTTGATCGCCGTAGTTGGCAACACCGCCAATGGTTTCGTGAGCGGCGTAGGTGTGGCTCGGATCGTACATCAGATTCGTCATGTTCAGAAAACGGCCGGACCAAGTGTCGGGGCTGTGACCATCCCAACTGAAGGCCCATTCAGGATGAAAAGTGCGGCCATTCGTGGTGGTCGAACTGTAAGACCCGCCCCAGTAATCGCCGAAGCCTTCACCGATGGCTCCGTTGTCGCCCCCGGACCAATTGCCAAGGATGCCAAAAGTGATCGCGTGACCATATTCGTGCAGGATGACGTCGGCATCTTCATCGTCATCCACGTCACCGTGACCGAATGAGAGCTGGTTGCTACCCGGTAGAAAGTAAGAGTTATCATCCCCTTGCACGCCATCCGTATCCACCTGGATGGAGGCGTGCTGGATGTTGTTATAGCCCAGTGACTGCAGGTAGCGCTGGCTTTGATCGATATGGAAATAGGTCATCGCATCGTTAAACGCATTCGTGCCCCGCAGAGTCGTCCACTGGCCATTGCTGGTCGTGCTGGGTGCGGTATTGGGCGTTTCGATGTTCACAATCTGGACCCATGGGCCTTCCAGCGTGTAGACGCCGCCGGTTTCGCTGATGTCGCGCAAAGTGCGGGTAACGTAAGCGGCCGTGAAGGCGGAACCCGGACTGGTGTTGGTTAACAACGGATTCGCGAGATAGGTGCGCGGGTCACCATCAAAAACGAGCGCGGAGCCATTGACAGTGTTTTTGCTTAGGGTTTTAAACTGTTGCGCCTGCTGGGTGGCGGCTTCATACGTTTTCGTCGTCGCGGTACGTTCCCAGATGGGACCTTGATAGGTGGCGAAGTCGGGAAGTTCATGCGTTTTCTTGCCGCCACAGATGGCGGTTTCCCGGACGGACAACACTTCGCCCGACGCGGCGTCGATCTTGTGTTCCCAATGTCCAAAAGGCGCTTCGACATCGACGAGCGTCGTGTAGACCAAGCGAAATTTTCCTACCTCGGGAACATACGTCAGATTGGCGCGCGTTGGATTCAAGAGCTTGCCGTGAACGCGCAGGTGTTTCCAAGCGATATCAAGCGCGTTCGAGCTCGAGAGCTGCGCCTTGGTAAGCGTTGGCGACGTGGTAACGGGGTAGGTATTGTTATAAGCCTGATAAACCTGCCCGCTGTTTTGGCTGACGGAAACTACCAGGTCTGCCCCTTCGACGGGGATGCCGTTCAACAATTGGCGATAACGATAGTGAGTGCCGAGCAGGCTGTCTTTGGATTCCGACAGCTGCAGGTTGGAGAGGTCAGCCGGCAGCTTCAGCTCAGCAGAATGGTCACGGAGGAATTGCTCCGCTACCTGCTGTTTGTCCTGCGCCTTGGCAAGGTTGGCGGTCGCGGTCGGGAAGAGCAGCTTCGCGGTCCCGCGCCCATCGGTGTGGTAGGTGCCGGTTACCAGCGAATCAGCGCCGTGAGCCGCGCTTACCGTTAAGAGAATGACGCCCAGCCAAGCGAGGGTTTTTAAAGTGACAATAAAAAGCCCGTGGCGGCTATCGAAGGATTTCTGGACTATCATAGTATGAATTCGCAGAGCTTGAACCAGCCGCTGTGAGTCACAGAGTGGCCGTTCCATTCGCTCTAATTCGCCCAATATAATCTGTGATGGACGATAGGCTACCGAATTGTGCGCGGGGGACCCCGAAAAGGATTCCCGGGAAAACCACGGGGGTTCTGAAAATAATTTGAAAGATTTCGCCTGCTGCCAACGAGTTGTGAGTGGGCATGAACGTCGGAAAACGCCGTGTCGCCCCGGCGTCGAATCCAGTAGTGGAAATCGAGGGGCAAAAATCGGGCATTGTCGTCGAATGACACGTGAGGATTCGGGAGGCGAGCAGTTGACGTATTACCAGCGTCAAACCCGTTGTTTGGCGAAGGTGTGCGAAACATTAAGGCCGCACGGTGGAGTTTGGATGAATTGAAAATAAAGACCGTCAATTCATCATTCACTTAGGCGGTTCCGATTTCATGCAGGATTATTCTGTTATGAATGCGAAAACCAAACCTTGGTCGTTGCGGTGCAACCTGTTGAGGCAACGACCCTTTCCTTCCGCTTTTACCCTGATTGAACTGCTGGTGGTCATAGCCATCATATCAATCCTGGCCAGCATGCTGTTACCGTCGCTTGCGCGTGGCAAAGAAAAGGCGCGAGAAATTCAATGTGTGGGCAATCTCCGGCAAATCGCCATTGCCACCAAGATGTATTGGGATGACAACGGTTTTCGTATGCAACGGGTTACCGGAGGACAGGACGCTTCAACTTCTCAGCTGCTTACCAACCATGGGTATGCCAGTCAGCGCAGGTTGTACGCTTATATAAAAGAATCGCAGGTGTTCCGATGCCCAATGGACAAAGGAAAATTAAAGGACGATCCGACCCTCTTTAGCCTTTATACAACGGTGCACGACGAATCTTTATTTCCTTCTTGTTGGGAAACGCGAGGTTTTAGTTATGAAATGAATCGCGGACTTCCCATCGGGCTCCCGATACCCTCGACGATAAGAACCAATGGAGGTTCGATCTCAAGAAAGGGAGAGGGCTGGGTGGACGCCCCGGCCAAGTTTATTTTGTTCCATGAGCCGCCAGCATCGCCTCATGTTTGTCACGACCTCCCGTTGCATTTTGAGCCGCGCTGGTATCAGTGGCATCGCGCGAAAGGCAATACCGTCTTTTTGGACCCGCGGATGGCGCCGGCTGCATTTTGGTCTCCGGTCGTTTTCATGGATGGTCATGCCAAGATGCTGAACTTTTCCAAGGAGCTTACCAGGGACCCCTATTACCCATTTGAAGAAACGGCGGAATGGGTCTGGTACCAACCAATTTAGTGAACGGCAGAAAACAGTCGTGAGCGAACCGACCAAAACACAGTTTTTGACCAGAGAAGAGCAGATCAAGGAGCTGATCGATTTCAGCGGTGATCTTGCGGCAGCGGTGCGGCATCAAAAGAACGGAAAGCAAGAATCAACCATTACGGTAGACGACCTGCTTTTCGCCGAATGCACCGTGTGCAACCTTCGGGTTCCGGGTGACGAACTTTTCAAGGTCGGAGAACCACCTGACTCATCCGAGGCCAGCGCTCCGGTTAAGAGGCTGAGGCTTGGTTATTGCGCGCATGTCGGTTGCGAATCGTATATCTACCGGATTTCATTTCGCGACGGAGCCGGCGTGGATTGGACAATGGCTTTCCAGCACATCAAGGAGCTATCTGACGCTCGCAAGCAGGCGATGGCCGGAGGGGCCGAAGTTGAGCGCCGGAAGGTGGCAGTCAATCGGCGAAAATATGCAGGCCGGCTTTTACTTGGAGCCGGGATTATCCTGATACTGCTCGCGATCCGGCAATGGTATTTGGGAGGGAGGATTCCGTTCCTACGCGAACCTGAAAAATTTCACGTGGGCACTTCCCAAGGTGCTTCACAGAGTCCAGATCCCGGAGATTGATGAACTGTACCGGAGGTGATGTGAGCCCCGGCGGTATTTCGGTCGTGCAATATCCCATAAACCGGACGATTTAGAGACTCGTCACCGCGTCTCGTACCATCTTGAGTTTAATCCAGCCGCTTGACGCGGATATTTTTGTAGCGGACGACGCTGCCGGGGTCATGGGCTTGGAGGGCGAAGGTGCCTTCGGCGATCTTGCGCGTGAAATCTTTACCGGGCTTCTGGTCGGCGGGCTCGGTGTATTCCATCACGGTTTTGCCGTCGATCTTCACGGTGATTTGATTGCCCTTCACGATGATGTGCTGGGTCCACCATTGGTTGTCTTTCGCGGCGGATTCTTTCACGTTCACTACGTCATAGAGGCTGCCAGTTTTCTTCCAGTCCTTGTGCGTGTTGTTCACCTGCGTTTCGAAACCGGTGCGCGGCCAGTCGTCCGCCTGATATTTTGTGTGGATATAGATTCCGCCGTTTGAATTCGTGGCGGTCATCACATCGACCTTGAGTTCGAAGTTTTTGAACGGCTTGGCGTCGCCGACATAGTAAAGATGGCTGCGCTCGCCGCGCGTGACGAAAGCGCCGTCTTCTATCTTCCACGTGTTTGAGTTTTCGACGGACGGTTTCCAGCCGGCAAAGGTTTTGCCGTCGAAGATGGAGACGAAGCCGGAGTCCGAGTCGGCGGCGTGGGCAGGGGATGGGACGGATGCGGCCAAGGCGACCAATGCGGTGATGATAAGAGTTTTCATGTGTGTATTAGGTTTGAAGAGGAGCGGGGGCAGCCCCTCACCCCGGCCCTCTCCCCTTCCGAAGGGGAGAGGGAGGATAGAGCACAGTTAGTTACGGTACGGGCGTTTGCGGCTTGGCGATGGGCTTGGGTTCACATTGCGGTACGAGCGTGAGCGGATCACGTAAGGGGAGTTCGGTGACTTTGCCTTCGAGGAAATCGTGGATGTGTTGCGGGTGATTCGGATGGCCGAGGAGGATTTCATCGCGCTGGCCGACGAGCAGGACGACCGCCTTGTCGGGATCGATGATTTTCTTGGCGGCGCGTTCCAGGTCGGCTTTGGTGAGGGCGCGGAACTTGTCGCGATAGGTTTTGAAGTAGTTAGGGTCCTTTGCATAGCGGCCCGTGAATTCTTCCTGCGCAAACATACCTGCAATCTGGGCCTTGCTCGCGAAGGCGCGCGGGAAGGTTTCAATCTTCGCGTTGATGCTGGTCTTTATCTCTTCGTCGGTGACCTGCTGGGCAGCGATCCGTTTCATTTCATCGAGAACAATCGAGACGGCGTAAGGAACGGTGCGCGATTTGGTTTGGAAGCTGGCGATGAACGGTGGCGCAAAATAAGTGCCGCCCGCGAGCGACGAACCTGCGCTGTAGGCGAGCCCTTCCTCGGTGCGGACGCGATTCATGATGCGCGAGGTGAAGCCGCCGCCGCCGAGTACATCATTCATGATGACACCGGCGAAATAATCTGGGTCATCGCGCATCATACCTGGGAGCATGATGGAGACGCGGCCCTGGTTGACATCCTTGTTCACGAGGTAGACGCCGGCTTTGGCGAAGGCAGTGTTGGCGGGATTTCGCCTTTGAACGGCCAGTTGCCGAAAAGCTTTTCCAGTTTGGCGATCATCGTGTCGCGGTCGAAGTCGCCGCTGGCAGCGATGATGAAGTTGGCGGGATGAAACCAGCGATGATGAAATTGAATGAGGTCCTCGCGCGTAATGGACTCGAGGGATTTCGCGGTGATGTCGCGGTTCGCCCAGAAGGCATCGCCATAGGCGAGGTGGCCGAACTCGCGGCCTTCAATGCTGGAGGAATCGTCATTGCGCTGGCGCATTTCTTGAAGCGTTTGGTCCTTGCGCAGCTTGAGTTTGTCCTCCTGAAAGCGTGGCGTGGTCAGGACATCGCGCAACAAGCCGAGACCCTCGTCGAGGTCTTTGGAAAGGAGGTTCAACGAGGCATTGCCGGCGGTATCGCCGACGGAGGTGCCGAGTTGCGCGGCGAGGAAGGCTAGACGTTCGTCGAGTTCGGATGCGGTCATGTTTGTGGTGCCGCCGAGCACCATGAGGGCGCCGGTGAGGTTGGCGAGGCCTTCCTTGCCTGCCGGGTCGAGATAGTCGCCGCAACGAACCATCACGGAGATGTTCACGAGTGGAAGTTCGCGATCCGGAATAACGTAGGCGACGGGGCCGGATTTGAGCGTGACGCGGTATTGCTTGGCGTCGGGCGGCTGGAAATTCAGGTCGGGGAATTTCAGCTTCTCCGGGCGGTCGGGGATGGCGTCGGCAGCGCGGGCCGGGGACGGGGCAAAGGCGACGAGCCCGACAAACAAAGTGGCGATGAAAAATATCTTCTTCATGGGAAATTATTTCTTGGCGGCTTCGAGTTCAGCGATGCGGGCTTCGACTTTTTTCTTAATGGCGGCGAGTGCGGGTTTGACTTCATCCAGCGCCTTCGCGGCATTTTCATCCATCTTCGCGAGATTCGCCTTCAATTTGGCTGCGTCGGTGGCGCCCGCGAGTTTGGCGGTGGCTTGTTTGACCATCTGCTTCTGATCGTCGGTCAAACTTGCGAGATCGGGGTCTACGTCACCGGTGCCCGCTTTGCGGAGGTAAGTGCAGACGGTGCGGTTTTCCTTGGTCAAATAAGTCTTCGCCACGCGTTGGACATCAGCGGCGGTGACGGCCTGAATCTTCGGGCCGGCTTCGTTGATCTCCTGCCAGCGGCCGTCGCCGTCGGTGCGGATGAGCTGCTGGAGGATGGCCATGTTCGAGGCGAGCTTACGGTATTCGCCGGCGGCGAAATTATTTTTCACCTTCTGAAGTTCCTGGGCGGGCACTTCGTCCTGTTGGATTTTTTCAATCTCCTGGTAGATGCCTTGCTCCAATTCGTCGGGCGTGTGACCTTCGGCGACTTCGCCGTAGGCGTAGAACATGCCGCCGTATTTCATCGAGTGCTGGCCGGCGCCAACATCGGTGGCGACCTTATTGGTCAGCACGAGTCCCTTGTAAAGGCGGCCGGTGCGGGTGGCGAGAATCTGGCCGAGGATTTGCAGGGCGTAGCCGTCCTTGTGGCCGAAGCCAACCGACTTCCAGAGGATCTCAGACTGTGGATTGGTTTCCGCCTCGGCGTTCATGCGTTTCTCGGCAACTGACGGAACTTCGAGGGTGACGACGTCGGGCGCGGCGCGCGGGCCGCGCGGGATGCGGCCAAAATATTTGGTCGCGAGTTTGAGTGCGTCGTCCGATTTGAAATCGCCAACGAGGATGAGTGTGATATTTTGCGGCGCGTAGAAAGTGCCGTAGAAGTCATCCGCCTGCGCCTTGGTGATGGCAGGAATATCCGAGGGCCAACCGACAACCGGCCAGTGATACGGATGCGATTCCCAGAACATCGCATTCAAGGACTCTTCAAACTTGCCGGTCGGGGTGGACTCGGTGCGCATGCGGCGCTCTTCAAAAACGACATCGCGTTCGGCGTAGAATTCGCGGAACACCGGACGAAGCTGCCGCTCGGATTCCATCCACATCCACAATTCCAGTTTGTTCGCGGGGATGCCGATGAAGTAACCGGTCATGTCTTCGGTGGTGAAGGCATTCATGCCGGCTCCACCCGCGGTGCGGTAGATGCGGTCAAATTCATTCTTCACGATGATCTGGCGCTGGTCTTCGACGAGCTTGGCGAATTCCTTCTCCAATTCCATGTAGCGCGCCGTTTTGCTTTCGGGTTTGAGGATGTCGGTGACGTCGCCGCGACGGTAGGCAGCGCGGGTCAAGGCTTCCTCGGCACGCATCTGTTCGCGGACCTTTTCCTGCGAGGCGATGATTTCGAGGTCGCGCTGGTAGTTGGTAGTGCCGATGGTGGGGGTGCCCTTGAACATCATGTGTTCAAAAAGGTGGGCGATACCGGTCATGCCGGGGCGTTCGTTGGCGCTGCCGACATGGGCCACCCAGCCGCCAGCGATGCTGGGGTCATCATGGCGTTCCACAAGGAGTACCCGCATGCCGTTGGGCAGGGTTTGCTCATTTACGGGCACTTTTTGGGCTTGGATGGGGGTGGTGAGGGCAAAAACCCCGGCAATTAGGGCCAAAATAGTTGCAGGCGGGCCGCCCGCGTTCCTTGGCGCGAACCCTTTAAGAGGCAAAAGTTTCATGTTACGATGTAGGACAAGGTTAGGAAGCGGAAATTCAATGGATGTTGGCCAAAACGCAAGGGAATATTCCATTGACTTCCCATAGACCCGGATTAGAGTGGCCGCAAAGCTGAAAAAGCAAAGACAGGTGTACTATGAATAATACCCGTAGCATTTCTAAATACTTGGTGCTCTCGGTGGTTGCGCTCGCGATGGTCGCCTCCGCCACGGCCCAGCAAATGATTGAAGCCGGCGCCAAAGTGGTCCGCATCAAGGGCGATGCACGGTTTGCGACGGCGGCCAATGTCTGGCAGCCCCTGAAAGTTGGCGACACTCTCAAATCCGGCGTCATCATCCAGACAGCGAAGGATTCGCGCGTGGATTTGGTGTTGGGTGATAAGACGGCGGAAGCTCCTACTGTTCAGAAGTGGGGCGAATCAATCAGCTACTCGCCGGAAGTTGAACAGGATTTCGTGCGCATCGGAGAAAATTCCGTGATGGCAATCGATAAGCTGCTGGTCGCCGACACGGGCGCGGATAAAGTGAAGGAAACGCAACTCGACCTGCGCGCGGGAAGAATTTTTGGCACCGTCAAGAAGCTTTCGGCTGCTTCCAAGTATGAAGTGAAGATTCCCAACGGCGTTGCGGGTATCCGTGGTACCGTTTACGACATCAGCGCCGATGGCGTGCTGTCGGTGTTGAAGGGCTCCGTGGTCATCGCCTATCAAGATGGCGGTGGCAACGTGGTGACCCAAATTGTGGTTGGCGGTCAGGCCTACGACATCCGCACGGGACAATTCACGCCGATTCCGGAAGTCATCCGCAAAGGTGGCGAGCAAGCCGAACGCGATTCTCAAACCGGCCGTCATGAGCCGCCCCATCATTTCCCGCCTCCGCCCCACATCCACGTTTCGCCCACTGAAGGTCATCATGGCCATCATGGTCACGACGACGACCAAGGGGATGACAACAACGATCAGGGTTAATCAGAGGAGTCTCGATTTACAAAGCCAGAGCAGCCTTGAGTTGCTCTGGCTTTTTTGTTTTTTTGCGGCGTGAACATACGGCCATTTAAGCGGGTTCCGCTGCTCATCACGGCGGCCGTTATTGGCTTAACGGTCATTCTTCGACTCATCAATCCTGACTTTCTGGAGCGGGTCGAGAACGTCAGCTATGACGTGCGCGTCAGGACGGCGCTTCGCTTCAATCCGACCGTGGCGACCAATTTAGGTTTCGTCGCGATTGATGAAGCCACAATCCGCGATGTTCGCGACGGAGCGTTTGATTATAAAGCGGGTCTCTACTGGCCACGCCAAGTTTATGGCCGGTTGGTAGAGGAGCTTTATGCACAGGGGGCCAAGGTGGTGGCCTTTGACGTAGTCTTGGGCGAATTGCGCCATGATCATCCGCTAGTCCAGATGCGCGGTGGAAGGCTGGTCGAATCAGACGAATTTCTGGCGCTGCAGATGCGGCGGGCGAGCAACACGGTTCTGGCAACGACGGGTGACCTCACATTGCCGGAACTTTTTCGCACCAACGCGGCTGCGATTGGCGACATCGAGACGGAAAAAGATGCCGATGGAATACTTCGCCGGGCGCGGGCCTTTCGGACCGCGCCGGTGTGGCACTTGGCTTTTCGTCAGGTTGCGGGTGACACAAATATGGGTGTCGATCTGCAACAGGCACGCATCGAGCCTCGACAAATCGTTCTGCCAAGATCCGATGGCACCGAGATTTCCGTTCCGCTGGATGCTGAAGGCAAATTTGACTTGGCAGATTTCGGAGGGGGACCTTCGCGCAAGGAACTGCCTTTTACCCCAGAACGGATTTGGCACATGGGCATTGTCATCGCCGCGCGTGAACTCAATCTCGATTTAAATCGTGCGGAAGTGGATTTGAATGCGGGCAGGATTGTGCTTCGCGGCGAAGGTGGAATTGAGCGCGTGTTGCCGGTAGATCATGAGGGATATTTCCTGATCGATTGGTGCCTGCCGCCGACGGATAGGCGGCTTTTTATCCGTCCGATGCGCACCTTGTTGGCGCAGGACTACCTTCGTCTCCAAGGCAAGGAGCTGCCGGAAACCAATGCTTGGAAGGGCAAACTTGCCGTTGTCGGTTCAGCGGTCGCGGGCAGTAATGATTTG
>Ga0105240_10016199_pt1 | contig 10102 bp, 2 predicted proteins | sample KBSC54metaG_FD_80426 | JGI IMG/M metagenome (GOLD analysis project Ga0105240, IMG submission 80426) | Corn rhizosphere microbial communities from Kellogg Biological Station, Michigan, USA - KBS C5-4 metaG | ecosystem: Host-associated > Plants > Roots > Rhizosphere > Soil | place: Michigan, USA... | reverse complement strand
CGCTGCCCCCGGGGCGCTGATCGACATCCAGGGGCTGCGTCAGGAACTGGCGCGCCAGCTACCGGAATACATGGTACCGGCCGCCTGGGTCGTGCTGGATGCGCTGCCGCTGACACCCAACGGGAAACTCGATCGGCGCGCGTTGCCGGCCCCTGACAGCTCAACCGAGTCCCACCGCGGCTATGCAGCGCCACAGGGACCGATCGAGATCCTGCTGGCCCAACTCTGGAGCGAGATACTCCGGGTCCAGCGTGTCGGTCGACACGACAACTTCTTTGAGCTCGGTGGTAATTCCCTGTTGGCCATGCGTTTGATGGCGCGTTTGCGGCGTGATGAGCCGCATGTCGAAACACCGGCCCTGTTTGCCCAACCCACGCTCGCTGGATTCGCGCAAGCCATAGGAGCAGCACAGCGCGCCGGCTCGCGCGGCGTCGTAGTCCCGGCCAACGGCATCCCGCCAGGCTGCCAGACCATCACTCCACAAATGCTGCCGCTGCTCGATCTGGATGCCGCGCAGATCAGTCAGATTGTGGCCACCGTGCCGGGCGGAGCCGCCAATGTGCAGGACATCTATCCGCTCGCGCCCCTGCAGGAAGGCATCCTGTTCCATCACCGGCTTCAGACCCGTGGTGATCTGTACTTGCTGACCAGCATCCTGTCCTTCGAGTCACGCGAGCGTCTCGATGGGTTCGTGCAGGCGTTACAGCAAGTCATCGACCGCCATGACGTGCTGCGTACCGCGGTGCTCTGGGAGGGTTTGCCCGAGCCAGTACAGGTCGTATGGCGGCACGCACGGTTCGATGTCCGGACACCCGATCTCCCCGCGGGCGACATCGCCGGGAAGTTGGCCGAGCACGCTCATCCAAGACACTATCGCCTGGACATACAGCAGGCTCCGCTGATGCGCGGCTTTGCCGTGCGCGATGAGCCTAACGAGCGCTGGTTGCTACAACTGGTTCACCACCATCTCGTGTTGGATCACGTGGCACTGGAAGTGTTGTTGCGGGAGATTGGCCTGATACTGACGGGCCGCGCTCAGGAGCTGCCGCCGCCTGTGCCCTTCCGCAACTTCGTCGCCCAGGCACGGTTGGGTGTGACCGCCGCGGAGCACGAGAAATTCTTCCGCCGGATGTTGGGCGACGTGGATGAGCCGACAGTCCCGTTCGGAATGCTGAAGGTCGTGAGCGACGGGGACCTCATGCGCGAGGCCCAACTGACCCTCGCGCCGGTGCTCTCGCAACGCTTGCGGCGCGAGGCCCGCAACCTGGGAGTGAATCCCGCCAGCCTGTTCCACTGGGCGTGGGCACAGGTGCTGGCGAAGACGACCGGACGTGAAGACGTGGTCTTCGGCACGGTGCTGTTGGGTCGCCTGCAAGGGGGCGTGGGCGCGGACCAGGCGATGGGGCTGTTCATGAACACCTTGCCGATGCGCGTCCGGCTGGGTGACTTAAGCGTGGAAGAGGGTATCCGTCAGACCTACGCAACGCTGTCGGAGCTGGTTCATCACGAGCACGCCTCGCTTGCCCTGGCTCAGCGCTGTAGCGCGCTGCCCGCCAGCACACCGTTGTTTACCGCGATGCTGAATTACCGCCACAGCACCGATGACAAGGGCGCGTCGGACCCACCGGACTGGGCACAGGGCGCGGACATTCTGTCCGTACACGAGCGGGCTGACTATGTACCCGTAAACCTCGACGTGGATGATCTGGGTGAGAGCTTCGAGCTGAGGGCCCAGATCGACGCGCCGATTGACCCGCAGCAGATCTGCGCACACGTACGCAATGCGTTAGAGAATCTCGTCCAGGCGCTCGAACGGGCGCGGCGGACGCCCTCCTGGCAGATCGATGTGCTCAGTGACAGCGAGCGCCAGCAACTGCTGGTGGGCTGGAACACGACACAGCAGAGCTGGCCACATCCGAATCTCTGCGCCCACCAGTTGTTCGAGCAGCAGGTGAGCGCCTCACCACGCGCCATCGCCCTGGAACAGGAGGAGCGGCGGCTGACCTATCAGGCCCTGAACGAGCGCGCCAACCAACTTGCGCGTCATCTTCTGGAGCTGGGTGTGGGTCCTGACGAGCCGGTTGCAATCTGTCTGCAGCGGAGTGTCGAGATGGTCGTGGCCATCCTGGCTGTGCTGAAGGCTGGTGGCGCCTACGTGCCCCTGGACCCCTCGTATCCGCGTGAGCGACTCGACTATATGCTGCGCGACAGCCGTCCCCGAGTCCTCCTCACGACCGCCGCCGCGCAGGAACAATTGCCCTCCAGTCGCGCGCTCCTGCGCGCTACCGTGGTGGATGTCGCCGACGAGGCTCAGTTTCAACACCATCCTCACGGCAATATCGATCCGCTCGCCGTAGGCCTTGGCCCGCTGAGCCTGGCGTACATCATCTATACGTCCGGCTCTACAGGCTTACCCAAGGGAGTCATGGTTACGCATCGCGGATTGTGCAATCTGTCTCAGGTCCAGGTGGCGCGCTTTGGGGTCAATCGTGACAGCCGTGTGCTGCAGTTTGCCTCCTTCAGCTTCGATGCCTGCATCTGGGAGATCGCGATGGCACTGATGGCGGGTGCCACCCTCTATCTGCCTCCACCGGGCCTGTTGACCGGCACCGATCTCATCCGGACCCTGGATGAGCAGTCCATTTCACATGCCACCCTGCCCCCGGCAGTGTTGGCCGACCTGCCACCTGATGTCGTCCTGCCCGACCTGCGGACATTGGTGTTGGCGGGTGAGGCGCCCACTGCCATGCAGGTGCAGCGCTGGGCGCCAGGCCGACGGCTGGTCAATGCCTATGGCCCAACCGAGTCGACGGTGTGCGCCAGCATGTATGACTGCGATCCCTCCGACACTGCGGCGCCGCCCATCGGTAAGCCCATTGCCAACTCGCGCCTCTACGTCCTGGATGCACGCGGCCAGCCGGCTCCAGTCGGCGCCATCGGCGAGCTCTATATCGCTGGAGTGCAGCTCGCACGGGGCTACCTGAATCGCCCCGAGCTGACCGCTGAACGCTTCCTGCCCGACCCGTTCGCGCCTCAACCCGGCGAGCGGATGTACCGCACGGGCGACCTGGCCCGCTGGCGTCCCGACGGCAACCTCGACTTCCTCGGTCGCAATGACCACCAGATCAAGATCCGCGGCTTCCGCATCGAGTTGGGCGAGATCGAGACCCGACTGCTGGCGCAGCAGGGCGTACGCGAAGCCCTGGTGTTGGTCCACGAGGATCAGGGCGAGAACGGTGCGAGCGCAACGGCTCCGGCCAACAGATACCTGGTGGCGTACATTGCCGGCGAGGCCGCCGAGCGCGATCCGCAGGCGTTACGCACCGCGCTCACCCAGGAGTTGCCAGACTACATGATCCCGTCCGCGTGGGTCGTGTTGCCGGCATTGCCGTTGACTCCCAACGGCAAGATCGACCGCAAGGCATTGCCCCCGCCAGGGGAGGTCGACCTGGCGCGCGGCACCTACGAGCCGCCCCAGGGCCACATCGAAACGACCGTGGCGCAGATCTGGAGCGAGCTGCTGAAGGTCGATCGCATCGGCCGGCACGATCATTTCTTCGAGCTGGGTGGGCATTCGCTGATGGCCACTCAGTTGGTGTCCAGGGTGCGCAACGAGTGGGGCATTGAAATCCCGCTGCTCACCATATTCTCCAACACCCGGCTCGCCGAATTCGCCGAAGCCGTCCTGGACTGTCAGCTCTCCCAATTCGATGCGATCGACATCGAACGGATCGCGGGCGCCGCCAAGGGACCTGGCTGAGTGAAAAGGAACATCACGCGTGTCAACAGACAACCCTCCCGATTGCATCATCGTGGGCTACCATGACGTCGACTTCGACGAAGTCCTGCGCGCCAGTTATTCCATGCGCGGCAGGTCAGGCTCATACGCGAGCTTGCGCAACAATTCCGTCCCATTCGGCGCTCGGCGGGTCGACTACATGCACCTGCTCAACCACGCCCTGGAGCTCGCCTGCGGCGAGAATCCCCATTTTCACGTCGCCAACATGCCGAGCCTCGGCGCCTGGTACCTGGCCAGCTACCTGAAAAAGAGCGGCTACCGTGCCGAGGTGGTCAACTTCTTCGGCGCCGAGCAGGACAAGCTCAGGGAACTGTTGCAACAGAAGCCGCGCGCGGTCGCGATCACCACCACCTTCTACGTCGAGCCCAGGCCGATCAAGGAGATCGTGCGCTTCATTCGCGGGATCGATCCGGACGTGCGGATCGTGATTGGCGGGCCCTACGTCTTCAACCTCTGCGAGCAAACAGAGGGCTACCCGGAGCTGCTGTGCGAGGTGCTCAGAGATATCGGTGCCGACCTGGTCGTGTACGATTCCCAGGGAGAGCTCACCCTCGCACGCATTCTCGGTTTCCTGCGGGGCGAGCGCCATGCCAACGAGATAACGGTGGCGCCCGCCAGCAAGCGCAGCAGGAGCAACTCCCTCGCCAAGCTCGCCCCGGTGCCCCAGACCGTCCTCACGGATGACCTGCATCACATCCCGAATCTGATTTTCTTCGACTCCGATGCCATGGTCCGCACGCCGCGGCAGATCGAGAGTAATGACATGAACGTTTTCAGCGAGGACTGGTCCTCGATCGCGGCGGAGCACTTCGTCCCGACCGTGGTCACCCGTACGGCCAGAAGTTGTGCCTTCTCCTGCTCCTTCTGCCGCTATCCCATCATCGCGGGACCTCTGAACCTGAAAAGTCTGGAGACCATCGAACAGCAACTCGATTTCTTCCAGGAGCACGGGGTGCGCAACCTGGTCATCATCGATGACACCTTCAACGTACCCTTGCCGCGCTTCAAGGACATCTGCCGCCTGCTCATCCGCAAGCACTATGACTTCGAGTGGTTTGCGTACTTCCGCGCCGCTAATGCCGACGAGGACTGCTTCGACCTGATGGCCGAGAGCCGCTGCGGCGGTGTGTTCCTCGGCATCGAGTCCGGCGACCAGTCGATCCTGGACAACATGCACAAGTCTTCCCGCGTCGACAAGTACGTCACCGCCATCAAGAAACTCAACGAGCGCGACATCATCACCTTCGCCTCCCTGATCGTCGGATTCCCCGGCGAAACCGCGACCACCGTTCGTAACACCCAGCGCTTCCTCGAGGAAGCCCAGCCCACCTACTACCGCGCGGAGCTGTACTACCACGGCACCAACACGCCGATCCACGAGCAGCGCTCCAGGTTCGGCATCAAAAGCGCAGGCTACAGTTGGAAGCACGACACCATGAGCTGGCAGGAAGCGCTGGAGCAGATCAGCACCCTGTATCGCATGATCCGCACGTCCGTGATTCTCCCGGTCTACAACTTCGACTTCTGGTGTATTCCCTACCTGCTCGGACGCGGGCTCACCAAGGGCCAGATTTACGACTTTGTGAAGGCCGCCAACGTCGTGATGCTCGAAGAGCTCAATGGCGGCCAAGCGGACGCGCAGGCGGACCTGGCCAGGCTGGCACGGCCGCTGCAGCAGGGCATCGGTCGATTCAACCTGGCCGGGCGCAAGCAGCCCGAGTGCTTACACACCTGAATGGATGGAGCGCACATGGACGTCCCGACCCAACAGATCCCGACCCTCCCCCTGATCGTCCATGCCCCGAGCGGCGCTGCGCGGAATCTCGAGACCTGGGCGCAAGAGCATCCAGAGCTGCGCGCGGGTCTGGATACCCACGGGGCGCTCCTGTTTCGCGGCTTCGATGTGGGCACGGCCGAGCAGTTCCGAGCGGCCATTGCCGCGCTGGTTGGAGAGCCGCTCGAATATTCCGAAAAGAGCTCCCCGCGCAGTCGCATGGGAGCCGGGATCTATACCTCCACAGACTATCCCCCCGAGCGCGAGATCCTGCCCCACAACGAGCAGTCTTACAACACCACATTCCCTCGCTATATCTCGTTCTATTGCCAGCGACCTGCTCAGTCGGGCGGCCAGACCCCGCTGGCCGACACACGGCGCGTACTGTATCGGATAGATCGCGCGCTCCTGGACCGGCTGTGGCGGACCGGCTATCGCTATACGCGGAATTTTGGCGGGCCGATGCAGATGTCATGGCGGCACGCGTTCAACACGGACGACGCGGAAACCCTCGAAGCCTACTGTCAACGCAGTGACATCGCGTTCGAATGGCTCGGTCAACGGGGCGGCAAGAAGCTTCGCACGGAACAGGTGCGAGGGGTGATCGCGCGCCATCCAACATCGGGCGAGCTGACGTGGTTCAATCATGCCGCCTTTTTTCACAGCTCCAGTCTTCCTCCAGACCTGCGGGAGCTCCTGGTGAGTGTCTGCGGCCTGGCCTGCCTCCCACATGCGACGAGCTACGGCGATGGCTGTGAAATCAGCACCGAGAGCGTCGCGCAGTTGTGGCGCGCTTACCGCGCCGAGGAGCGGGTCTTCGACTGGCGGCAGGGTGATGTTCTGGTCATTGACAACATGCTCACGGCGCATGCCCGAAGACCCTATAGCGGTGACCGCAGCATCCTGGCCGCCATGTCCGTCCCCTGTGGTTGGGCGGAGGTGGTGGCTCGGCCGGATGAGAGCGGCTGCGCAATGACCCGCCCGCATGAAGCTGACGCCGCGCTGCAAAGGATTTGAGCCCATGAATAGTACGATTCTGACGGGCATGACGCGCGCCGAGCGCGAGGCCATTCTGCTTGCCGCCAGGGCCGGACGCGCCAGGACCAGGTCGTCCACTCATCTGACGAGCATTCCGCCACGGGCTGCGACGCGCTCCCATTGGCCCTTGTCATTCGCACAACAGCGTCTGTGGTTTCTGACACAGATGTGGCCGACGGCCTATACCAACTCCCTGGGAATATGCCTGCGCGGCCGGCTGGACGAGGCGGCCTTGCAGGCGGCACTGGATCGCATCCTCCAACGCCACGAGGTGTTGCGCACGGTGTTCGAGGTGGCGGATGGCCATCCCGTACAGCGTGTTTGCCAGACCAGCTCATTTACGCTACCGCGCCATGATCTGACCGAGGCCGGGGAGGGTGCCGCTGCCGTGGAGCATTGGCGTGGGGTCGAGGCGGAAACACCCTTCGATCTTGCCACCGGGCCCATGATCCGCGGACGCCTGCTGCGGCTTGGCGCGCAGGACCACGTGTTGCTGTTGACGATCCACCACATCGTTTTCGACGGCTGGTCCGTAGGAGTATTGGCGACTGAGCTCGGCGAGCTGTATCGCGCGTATGCGATACAACAGCTCCCCCACGCCGTGGATCCGTTGCCGCCGTTACCGGTCCAATATGTCGATTACGCCGTCTGGCAGCGGGATTGGCTCACGGGTGAAGTGCAGGAGCGGCAACTGGCTTTCTGGCGCGAGCAACTGGCTACCGCGCCGGCGCTGATCGCCTTGCCCACGGACAAACCACGTCCGCCCATACAGGACTATCGGCTACAGAGTCTTCCAGTCGAATTCGACGCGAAGCTGACCGCCTCTTTGAAGACGTTGTCGAGGCTTCATGGCACCACCCTCTACATGGTCCTGTTGGCGGCATGGGGAGCCCTGGCGGGCCGGTTGTCGGGGCAGAGCGAAGTGGTGGTGGGCACCCCGGCGGCCAATCGTACCCGAACCGAGGTGGAGACTTTGATCGGTCTCTTTGTCAACATGCTGGCCTTGCGAGTCGATCTGCGCGAGCGTCCCAGTGTCGCGCGGCTGCTGGCTGATGTGCGCGACAGCGTGCTGCGGGCACAGAGCCACCAGGACGTCCCTTTCGATCAGTTGGTGCAAGCGCTCAAGCCACAGCGTACGTTGGCCTACAGCCCGATTTTCCAGATCGTACTGGCTTGGGAAAACACACCGGATGAAGCGCTGATGTTGGAGGGGTTGAGCTTGCAGGCGCTCGCCCCCCGCACCGACCAGCACAGGGCGCAGTACGATCTGTTACTGGAGCTGCACGAAGCCAATGACCGGATTGCCGGCACCCTGAGCTTCGCGACCGCCTTGTTCGAGCCGCCGACCGTCATCCGCTACCTGGGGTATCTGGAGGCGCTGTTACGCGGCATGGTGCATGATGCCGCGCAAGCGGTAGACGAAATCCCGATCGTCGGTGAGACGGAGCGCCACCAGTTACTCACGGTCTGGAACGACACGGCGTGCGCCTTTCCGCAATACACCTCGGTGCAGGAGTGCTTTGAGGAGCAGGTTGCGCGCACACCGCGTGCGCCTGCCGTGGTGTATGAGGGGCAGCAACTCACGTTCGAGGAGCTGAACCGCAGAGCGAACCAGCTCGCGCATTATCTGATCTGCCTGGGTGTAGGTCCGGATCTGACGGTGGGCCTGTGTGTCGAGCGTTCGATAGAGATGGTGGTCGGGCTGTATGGCATTCTCAAGGCCGGTGGGGCCTGCCTGCCCCTGGACCCGGATTACCCGGCCGAGCGGTTGCAACACATACTCAACGAAGCCCAACCCAAGGTCGTCCTGGTCCAGAAACGGCTCAAGGCCCGCTTGCCGCAGACGCCCGCCCGCATCGTGAGCCTGGACGAGGATCGGAATCGGCTCGCCGGGCAACCCACCGATAACCCCGAGGCACAGGTCTCCAGTCGCAGGCCACACCATCTGGCCTACGTCATCTATACCTCCGGATCCACAGGGACACCCAAGGGAGTGATGGTGGAGCACGCCAGCGTGCTGAATCTGTGGCAGGGGTTGGAGAAAAAAGTCTACTCACAACATCGCGATTGCCAGAGAATCGGTATCAATGCTGCTTTGACGTTCGATGCCTCCGTCAAGCAATGGATTCAATTGCTCTGCGGCCGCACGCTGCTCGTCGTTCCCCAGAAGCTGCGCACGGACCCGGACGCGTTCTGCCGGTTCCTGATCGAGCAGCGCATCGACGCGATCGATTGCACCCCCTCCCAACTACGAACCCTGATATCGTCCGGTCTGCTCGAGAGCGGCCGGCCCGCCCCGCGTGTCATGCTCGTAGGCGGCGAAGCCATCGATCCCCCCCTGTGGCAGACACTCGCGCGCTGCCGGAGCATCGTCTTTTATAACGCCTACGGCCCGACCGAGTGCACGGTCGACGCATCCCTCGCCGATGTGCAGGACTCGCCGTACGTGCCCAGCATCGGCCAGCCCCTCAGCAACACGCGGATCTATATTCTCGACAGTCACCAACAGCCGGTGCCGATCGGTGTCGTTGGGGAGATCAACATCGGTGGTAGAGGTGTGGCGCGCGGATACCTGGGTCAGGAGGAGCTCACCGCGGCCCGATTCCTCCGCGATCCCTTCAGCGCCGACCCCCGGGCGCGGATGTATCGCACCGGAGATCTGGGACGCTATCTTGCCGACGGCCAGATCGAGTTTGTCGGTCGCAATGATCACCAGGTGAAGATCCGCGGCCTGCGCGTCGAGCTGGGCGAGATCGAGGCGCAGCTCACGCGCCTGCCCGGCATCCGCGAGGCGGTGGTGACAGTCCGCCAGGACAGCGCGGACGAGAAACGCCTGGTGGCCTACGTGGTCGGCGACGGCTTGTCCGATCTGCAATCCTTACGCCGCCAATTATCGCAGAAGCTCCCCCAGTACATGGTGCCCACGGCCTATGTTGTGTTGGAGCGGATGCCATTGACGCCCAATGGCAAATTGGACCCCAAGGCATTGCCGGCTCCCCAGGACCGGCCTCCGGCGCAGAGTAAGGGGGAAGGGGTGGCCGAGGCCCCGCCAGGCCGAATGGAGGCCGTCATTGCGCAGATGTGGTGTGAGTTGCTGCGCCTGGAGCGGGTTGAGCGCGACGATGACTTTTTCGAGATCGGGGGGCATTCTCTGTTAGCGGTGCAGATGAGCTCGCGTCTGCGCCAGCGGTTGGGTCTTGAGGTCTCGATCGCCAGCCTGTTCGATCATCCGGTGTTGAGTGAGTTTGCCGCGGTGGTGGAGCAGGCCTCCCGCAGCGTGGCCCCGGCATTGGTCGCCACGGCGCGCCCGGAGCAACTGCCGCTGTCCTTTGCCCAGCAGCGGCTGTGGTTCCTGGCGCAGATGGGAACCGAGGCCAGCCAGGCGTATCACCTGCCGGGCGGACTGCGCCTGCACGGCGAGTTGGATGAGCAGGCGCTGCAGGCCGCCCTGGACCGCATCGTGCAGCGTCACGAAGTCCTGCGGACCCACT
>Ga0105240_10016197_pt1 | contig 10103 bp, 8 predicted proteins | sample KBSC54metaG_FD_80426 | JGI IMG/M metagenome (GOLD analysis project Ga0105240, IMG submission 80426) | Corn rhizosphere microbial communities from Kellogg Biological Station, Michigan, USA - KBS C5-4 metaG | ecosystem: Host-associated > Plants > Roots > Rhizosphere > Soil | place: Michigan, USA... | reverse complement strand
GGCTGATGCCTGCCAGCACACTGCTGCCGGGCTCGAAGCCGTTGTGGACGACGGTGAGCTTGACCAGTTCGCCCTGGGGTTCGATTTCGAAGCTGACCTTCGAGCGCGGCTCCGAAGCGAAGTCCTGGTACGTCGCGTCATCGAAGCCGTTGCTCTTCGCCCACTCGGGCGTGAACGTGTGCCACGTATAGGCTAGCCGGCGGCCGGGCTCGGCTTCGAGGACAACCTGCTCGGGACTGATGATGGTGACGCCCTTCTGCTGCCAGGTCATTGCCGAGCCGGGCTTCCAATCGGACTGGAACTCGAGCCCCCAGTAGCGGCGCGTGAACGCCGGGTCGGTCAGCGCCTGCCAGAGCTGTTCGGGCGTCGTCTTGATGTACGTGCTGTAAACGAATTCGGGAGAGGACATAGGTCGTTGCTCCAGTGCAAATTTCAGGTCGGCGAGTGCGTGGACTCGCTCGCGGTCGTACTGGTTGATCCAGCGTTCGGTGATGGCATTGATGGGTTCGGCATTGAGGTAGTGCAACTTTTCGCGGCCGCGCCAAAGCGTCGTGACGAGGTTGGCGGACTCCAGCACGGCAAGGTGTTTGCTGACCGATTGGCGGGTCATGTCGAGGCCGCTGCAGAGCTCTTGCAGGGTCTGACCGTTGCGGGCGTTGAGGCGGTCGAGAAGTTCGCGGCGGCTGGGGTCCGCCAGCGCCTTGAAGACTTCGTCCATGCGCGCCTCCCTTCATATGCATCCAGCTGACTGCCTGAATATATGCAGCCGGGAGGGTGCATGTCAAGAAGCAGATCTCGGGGAAAGGGCGGACGTCCGCGACGGTTGGAATCGCCAGGGAGCTGCGGTCACTACTCAGCCGGGATCATTTCCAGCCCAGCCTGCCGGAGGTCATCGTCAAACGTGAATGCCGCCGTTAGGTTCAAGCGCCGGCCGAGGGCGACGAGGGAGGCATCCGCATAGCTCAGCGGCACCCCGGCGAACTCATCGAGAATGGCCCAGATTTGAGCCTCATCCTGTTGCGAAAAGTGGTGCACGTCGACGGTGCCGCTTTGCAAAACGCCCCGAGTCCATTGTCGCGCCACACCGAAGCCCTGTCTTGCGCGCAGAGTCGTATACGTCTCACCCAAGACGACAACGGTCGTGTGTAGACGAAGGTTGCGGGTCGTCGTCGCAAACCGGCGTGCTCGTTCGTGGTATTGGTCTCGGGGGACGAGGAGGGCGAAGGCCGCGCTGGAATCGAAGAGGAGTCCACTACTGCGGATTCAATGCAGTTCTGCACCGTAGAGATACGTATCGTGGTGAACGGAAAGGTCCGTCGCGGTCTCGTCCTTCAACATTCCGATCATTGCCAAAAACGGGTCGGCGGCGGCGCTTCCTGATGCGCTGTCGTCCAGCAATTCGCGGAGCTGGCACCGGATCGCTTCATCCACGCTCACGCCCAGCCGTTCCGCCTCACGTTTGACGGCTCTGTACTCGTCATCTTCGAGCGAGATTTGCACCTGTACTCGTCCCATTGTGCGGTCAATCGTACCACAGCGATTTGGGCTTCTCGGTTCTTCCCCACCTCGCCCTGGATTGCGCCCCGGGCGTCTCTCGCGCACGATCCCGTCACTGCCACTGCAGCGAGGTACGCAGACCATGCCGAATTGGGACGCCGCCCACGCCGAAGCGCTCGACATTTTCGTCCGCTACCTCCAGATCGATACTTCCAACCCGCCCGGCAATGAGAAGCCAGCCGCCCGTTTTCTCGGTTCGCTCATCGAACGCGAGGGCCTCCAGTGCGAGTACATCGAAACCGCGCCGAACCGCGAAGTCGTGGTGGCGACGCTCAAGGGCGATGGCAGCAAGCGGCCACTGATGTTGTGCAACCACACCGACGTCGTGCCCGTGGAGTCTCAGTACTGGGACATGCCGGCGTTCGAGGGCGTGGTCGAGGATGGGCGAATCTACGGACGCGGTGCTGTCGACATGAAGGGCTGTGGCGTGATGCAGCTCATGGCGTTCCTCATGCTCAAGCGCGAAGGCGTGGCCCTGAAGCGCGACATTGTCTTTTGCGGCGTGCCCGATGAAGAGGCCGGGAGCGAAGCAGGCATGGTCTGGCTCTGCGACAACCGCCCTGACATCGTCGATGTGGAGTTCGAGCTGAGCGAGGGCGGCGGCGGCAGCACCCGCTTCAGCGGGCAGGACGCGAAGCTCTTCAGCGTCGCGACGAACGAAAAGGACATCTGCTGGATCCGGCTGACGAGCATCGGACGGCCTGGACATGGCAGCGTGCCTCACGCCGACAACTCGGCGGTGTTCCTCGCGAAGGCGCTGGTGAGGCTTGCGGAATGGGACCGCGAACTGATCTTCACCCCGGAGACGGAAGCCTATATCGCTCGACTGGCGGAGGCCGGGTTGATGCCGCCGATGTCCGACCGGACGGCGGTCGAGGACCGCATCCGGCGCACGCCGGAGTTGCTCGCGATGTTCGTCAACACGCTCAACGTGACGATGCTGAAGAGCGGCATCAAGGCGAACGTGATCCCGGCGAAAAGCGAGGCGGTGATCGATTGCCGGCTCTTGCCCGGCCAGCACAAGGAACAGTGGCTCGCTGAAGTGCGGGCCCGACTCGATGATGACCGCGTGACCGCCGAGCTGTATTCGCCGGACCAGGGCGAGCCAATCGCGGTACCGTGGGACACAGAGCTGTTCCACACGATCCAGTCAGTCGTGAAGGATGCGATGGAGGACGCCATCGTCGTGCCGGGCATGACCGTTGGCGGGACGGACAACCGGTTCCTACGAGCGCGAGGCATCCCAGCTTATGGCTTTATTCCCTGCCTGCTCAGTTCGGAGGAGCGTCGCGGCTTTCACGGCAACAACGAATTCCTCACGGTCGAAAACCTGCAGATGGGCTGCGAGCTGATGTACGACATCGTCAAGCGCATGTGCACGTGAGTCCATTTTGGATTTTGGATTGGGGGCCATCGACGAGCGTCGGGCCGGGTTTCACGCCAGCCGTGGCTGCGCAATCGGTATTGCCGGGCTCAGGACGCATGCCAGCGGCTGACCGCCCGGCGGTAAGCTCCCACGAGCCTGGGAGCGACGGCCTCAGGGCGAAATTGCTTAACCTGTTCGAAGCCGAGTGTGCGCATCCGCGAGGCCACGGTGGCGTCTGAAATGACTTCGGCGAGGGCTGCCGCGAAGCGTGAGGCGGTCCCGGGGTCGACGGCTGACCCCAGCTTGCCTTCCAGCGGGACGATGCGCGCTGCGTCGCCGCCCACCTCCGGGAGCGCGCCGCCATCGCTGCAAACGACGGGCAGCCCACACGCCTGTGCCTCGGCGACAGGGATGCCGAAGCCTTCCAGCCAGCTCGGCTGAGCGAGGACGTCGCAGGTGTTGTAAAGCGCCAGCAGCACCTGAGGCGGGACGTTCCCCAATTCGATGACCCGGTGTTCAAGACCCTGGCGCGCGAGCTCGGCTCGAAGAGCTGGAGGCAGCTTCCGCCCCACGCGCACGACCGCGGCGCCTTTCAGTTCGACCGTGGCAAGTGCCGCGAAGAGGAGTTCGAGGTTTTTCGACCCTCCTGTATGTCCGATGCTCAGCACCCTGGGTCCGGGCGGGAGGACGACGCCCGAAGAGGCGAGAATCGCTTCGGCACCTTCCAGGGGGGCGAAATCATGAGGGATCACGACCGGTACGACGTCGATGACCGACGGGTCGATGTCGAGGATTCCGAGCATGTCCCGCTTCGTTGCCTCGGACACGGCGATGAGTGGTGCGGCACGGCGCATCGCCTGGGTGCTTCGCAGGTAGAGGACGCGCCTGAGGCGGCGTGCCGGTGAATAGCCGGACATCGGGAAGTGCAGGGGGATGAGGTCGTGGCAGGTCGTGATGGTTGGCCAGCCAGCGAAGAGCCCGACGTGATGGGCGAGGGCATGGTCCGTGACATGCACGAGGTCGCAGCCGTTTGCCTGGGCAGAGCGCAATGCAGGGCGGCCCCAATACATCGGCAACGCCCACCGGAGTGCCGGGGATGGGCGAAAGTAGGAGCCATGTGCGTCGCGGAAGTCGATTCCTTCCGTGCCGAGGGCAAGCCGTGCAGCGTACCGCTCCATGCTCAGCCAACGAGGGTCGGGATAAGGCGAGACGAGCAGCACGCGCATCGCAGCGGAGCATAGCCGACGCTGGGACAATGGGTGGCAGCGGCGCGGCCCGGCGGGGCGTTGGGGCGTTGGTGCCTGTCCTTTCTCCGCGTTCCGAACGAAATGCTGGCCCTGGGCAAAAGGCGGCCGAGGCGGGCCCGCCACAACCCGCTTGACCCCTAACGCCGGCTACGCCAGCGTAGGTTGGTTATGAACGCTGAGCGCGCCGCGACGGCCGATGTCTACGACGAGGTCCCCTACCCTGGGCTTTCGCATTTCCTTTCGCACCCGGGCCATGTGGGCGCGGTTGCGCAGGTGCTCGGGCTCAACCCGGCTTCACCGGAGAGCTGCCGGGTGCTCGAAATCGGGTGCGCCGCGGGCTACAACCTGCTGCCAATGGCGGAAACGCTGCCGGCCAGCGAATTTATTGGCATCGACACTTCAGCCGGGCAAATTGCTGCCGGCCGGGCCGCGATAGAGGCACTGGGGCTGACCAACATCGACCTCCAGTGCCGGAGCCTGGAGGACATCGGCGAGGCGGATGGAAAGTTCGATTACATCATCGCCTACGGCGTTTACTCCTGGGTACCAGAGGACGTGCGCGACCGGCTCATCGCCGTCATCCGGTCGAACCTTGCCGAGTCCGGCGTCGCGTATCTGAGTTATGACACGTACCCGGGCTGGTTCCAGATGCGGAAGATGCGAGAGATGTTGCTCTACCACACGCGCCGCATCGAAGAACCGCTCGAACGCGTCACGGCGGCCCGCGAACTGGTAGCGTTCCTGGCCGCAGCGGACGAGGAGCGCGGCGGCTCCGACGGCTCATTTATCGAGGCGTACGCGCGTTCGATGGCCGCTCGCGAAGACGGCTTTCTGCTCCACGACGAGTTGGCGCCCACCAACGACCCGGTCTACTTCCATGAATTCGCCGAACACCTGGAGCGCCACGGGCTCGCGTACCTCGCCGAATCGGATTTCCCGGAAGTGATGGCGGCACGCCTCGCACCAGAAGCGGCCGAAGGCCTCAACCGTATGGCCGGGACGCTGGTGGAACGGGAGCAGTACATGGATTTCCTGCGCGACCGGGGCTTCCGCGAAACGCTCGTCACCCACGCCGCCACGGCGGCCGGGCGCGACCTGCACGTGGATGCGGAGCGCTATCGCCGCTTTTACGTGACCTCACGGGCGACCGCGATCGCGCCGGTGGACGTCTCGTCCGAATCGGTTGCCCGGTTCGAGCTTTCGAAGGCGGTGTCGCTTTCGACGAACCACCCGGTGAGCAAGGCGGCGATGGTCGTCCTCGACGACGCGTTTCCACTCTGGCTCGGGTTCGATGAGCTTTTCGAACGGGCGTCTGAGCTGGTGCGGGAAGCACGCACGGATGCCCAGGCGACAAGCCCGGCGGAGGTGGAGGCGGACCGCACGCAGCTGGCGACGACGCTGCTGCGCGGGTTCGCCCAGGATCGCGGACTGATCTCGCTGTCGATCGCGGCGCCGGGGTTCGTCACCGTCGTGACTCCACGGCCGGAGGCCTCCGGGCTCGCGCGCTACCGAGCCGCGCTGGGCAAGCGTACGGTCGTGAACCTGGCACATCAGCAGATTGCGCTGGACCCTCTGTCCAGCCGTCTGTTGCCGTTCCTCGATGGTGAGCACACGCGCGAGCAGCTGTTGGAGATCGTTTCGGAGTTGCACGGTGCTGGGGCGCAAGAACACGGGTTGCCAGCGGCCTCGCGGGATGAGCTGGAAGCGGACTTCTACGCCTGCCTCGCTGCCCTGGCCGGCCACGCGCTCCTGAAGGCCTAGGCTCGACAGATAACGTTCGTCCTAAAGGGCGACGCGGCGGCTCTCGCGCCAGCTTTGCCACGCTGCATCGACGAAGCGCATGTAGCGCACGCCGTCGGCGAAGCTCGTGAGCGTCACCGGTGCGCCCTCGCGGATGGAGCGGACGAAATCCTCTTCGACGCACCATCCACGGTTGCTGCCGGGGTCGGGCTGGAGCGCCTCCGGCTTCTGGCCGTGTGCTGCCAGGGTTGCACGGTCGCCCATCGTCCAATGTAGCGTCGACTTCGAACCGTAGAGCGAAATGCCGGGCGGCGGTCCGCCGGCGGCGAGCGCGCTCAGCTGATAACTGATGCGTGCACCGTTGGCGAGCTGGCCGAGCACGGCGAAGCTGTCGGGCACGTCCACACGCTGAGGCGTGCCGTCGGGGCCGCCCGGACGCTCGTTGACCGCGATGCGGCCATCCGCCACGACGGTGAGGGTATCGCCGAGCCAGCGCTGGATGACCTCGGCATAGATGCCGAGCATCATGATGTTTCGGCCGGAATACTTGATGACGTTTCGCCAGTGGATGGGAGTGGAAGGATCGAGGCCGCTGCCGTTCAGGCCGGTAACGGTAACCTCCATGAGCTCGCCAAGCGCTCCTTCGTCGACGAGGCGCGTAATCGTCGGACCGAGCTGAAAATCGAACGGCGCAGGAACGAGCTGGGCAACGAGGCTCGGATGAATTTCGCTCGCCGCCAGCATTTCGCGCGCCTCCGCGAGATCCATCGCCATGCGCGCTTCGCAAAGCACGTGCTTGCCGGCGCGCAACGCGGCGGTGGTGAACTCGCGGTGCTTGTACGGCCACGTGCCGATGCAGACCGCATCGATCGACGAATCGGCCAGGAGGTCGGCGACATCGGTATAGACCTTCGCGATGCCGAACTCATCGGCGACGCGCTGGCCGCTAAGCCGTGTGCGGTTGCAAACCGCGGCAACTTCGACCCCATCGATCTTTTGAAAGCCGGGAATGTGCATCGAACGAGTGTTCCCGCCCGCGCCGATGAGACCAATACGCAGTGGCATCCGTCGCCTCCCTGTTTAGACGTTAGGCGTTAGACGATAGCGGATAGTGGTGGAGGAGACGATCGGGCAGGCTCAAGATGCCGGCGGTGTAGCCGGGGCGTTGTAGGTGACGCCGATGGAAGCGAGTGCCTGCGTCAGCTTTGGGCCGACGGCGCCGCCGAGGAGCTGGGTGCGGAGGATGCCGTCTTTATCGATGAAAAACGTCTGGGGCAGACCGTCGCTCACGCGGTAGTGGTCGGCGATGAGGCCGTTCGAATCCAGCATTGCCGGGTAGGGCGCCTTGAACTTGTCGAGGATGCTGAGCGCCTTGTCGGAGGATTCGAGGTAGTCGACTCCGATGAATTGCACCTGCGAAGCGAGCGCTGCCTGGGCGTCACGAAACTCCGGAATCTCTTCCTGGCAGGGGATGCACCAGCTTGCATAAAAGTTCAAGACGATTGGCTTTCCTTCGAAATCGGAGAGCTTCAGGATTTTCGACGGGTCGCGCGCATCGACAAGCGCAAAGTCCGGGGCTTTCTTGCCTTCGGCGGGCCGCGCAGGGTCGAGCACACCGGTGTTGGTCACTACGGTGGGCTGACCGGTCAGCGGATCGATGCCGGAGCTGGCGAACTGGGGCGTGGATTTCCCGCCCGAGTTGAAGAGGTACACGGTCGCGATAATTGCCACCACCACGGCCATGCCAAGCATGGCGAGAGACATTTTGCGGTGGGCGGGCATGGCCCGGCGGTCAGCCGGAACAACGTCATCCGCGGCCGGGCTGGCCGGTGGCTGGTCTGGTTCCGGCTGGGAGTTCAGGGGGTCGTCTTCGGGCTCTGTCATCGAACAGCAGAAACGCGGCGGGCAAGTTTACGATCGGTTCGCACGCCCGCAATGGTAGCAAGAACGGTGTTCATGCACTGTTAACGCTGTGGCCGAACCATTGGACGCAATGACTGCACCGACTGCGACCGCCACCGTGCTGGTGATCGAAGACGAAGAAACGCTGCGCTTCACCCTTGCGCACAATTTGAAGCGCCAGGGCTACACGGTGCTCACCGCTTCGCGTGGCGACGATGGACTAAAGCTCGCGAGGGAGACCCAGCCGGACCTTATCGTGCTCGATGTGATGCTGCCGGGCGTGGATGGCATCCAGATCTGCAGGCTGCTGCGCCGCGATACGACGATCCCCATCATCATGTTGACCGCTCTGGGCGGCGAAGCGGACCGCGTGGCCGGGCTCGATACCGGTGCGGACGACTACATGGCCAAGCCGTTTGGCATGCGAGAGCTGATGGCGCGCATCCGCGCCTTGCTGCGGCGGTCCGCGACGAAGCCCGAGGTGGATGACAGCGCGGCTGCCGTGGTATCGGGAGACCTGGAGCTCGACCGGGAGCGCCGTACGGCTGTGCGTGGAGGGGTGCGGCTTGCCCTGAAGCCGAAAGAGTTCGAATTGCTGCTATTCTTCATACAACATCCGGGGCGAATGTTTTCGCGCGAGCAGATCCTCAATGAAGTCTGGGGTTACGACTTTTATGGCGGGCCACGGACCGTGGATGTCCACGTGCGCTGGCTGCGACAGAAGGTGGAAGAGGACGCGGCACTCCCGCAGCGATTGCGCACTATTCGCGGCGGCGGCTACCTGTTCGAAGGTTAGCGGTGTTGAGCGGCGTACGCGGGAAGGCGTTCGATGAGCGGACTCGTCATCCGCGGCGCCGTTACCGGAGCGGTTGCCGCCGTGCTCGGCCTGCTCGTGACAAGCCTGGCAATCAAGGCGGGCGCGGAGGGCAGCGGCTGGGTCATCGTGGTTGTGGTGTGCGCCGCGCTGGGTGCGCTGGCGGGTAGCGCCGCGCTCATCCGCTCGGCCATGGCCGTGGGCGAAGTGACGAAAGCGAGTGGGAAACTCGGCGAGGGCAACTTCGACGCCCGTGTCGGGGCGCCGTACACGCCGGTCGGCGAACTCAGTCATTCGTTCAACAGCATGGCCACGAAGGTGCAGGAGCTGTTCGAAGGGAAGGCTTCGGAGCACGCACGGCTTGAAGCCATCTTCGCAGCTTCGACCGACGCCATGGTGGCGCTCGCACCGAACATCACCGTGCGTTACATCAACCCTGCCGCCGGGGAGATCTTCGGCGTCGACCCGGCTGCCGCGGCCGGGCGGCCGTTCATCGAGACGGCGCGTGATTACGAGCTGGATGCGCTCGTGCGCAGCGCACTTACGAACTCCGAGGGCAGCGAATCGCGCGTCATCACGTTCGGCGCCGGGCGGATGCCGCTGCGCGCGGCGGCGGCCACCATCCCCGATGGTGGCGATTGGGCCGTTCTGCTCATGCTCACGGACCTGACAGAGGTACAGCGGCTGGACCAGGTGCGTCGCGACTTCATGGGCAACGTCTCCCACGAACTGCGGACGCCGCTCGCCTCCATCCGTGCACTGGTGGAAACGATGGGCGACGGGCCGATGGACGACGCCGACCAGGCGGAATTCGTGCGCCGCATCCTCCAGCAGGCGGAACGGCTGACGCAACTCGTGAACGAACTCCTGGACCTTTCGCGCATCGAATCCGGCGCAATCGACCTCCACCCCGAACCCGTGGACCTCGGAGAGGTGGCAGCAGAAGCAGCGTCCCTCCTGCGCGTGCGTGCGGAGGCGAACGAGGTGCACATTGCGTGCCCCGGGGTGGGGTCCGCGGTTGTCGAAGCTGACCGCCCCTCGGTGCTGCGGATCGTGAGCAACCTGCTGGACAACGCGATCAAGTACAGCCCGCCGGGTTCGACGATTTCTGCCGAGACCCGCGATGAAGGGGCGCTGGTCGCGCTTGCCGTCCACGATGAAGGCCCGGGCATCGCCGAACAGGACCTGGGCCGCGTTTTCGAGCGGTTCTACAAGGGCGAAGCGTCGCGCTCGAGTGCTGGCGTTGGCCTGGGGCTGGCGATCGTGAAGCACCTCGTGCGGGCGCACGGCGGCACCGCAACGGTCGAGAGCCGGCCCGGGGAAGGGGCAACGTTCACGGTACGCCTGCCGCGGAAGTTCGTAGGCCGGAACCGGCGAGAGTGGTGATGACAGGGTTGGCGCTTCGCGCTAGGGAGCAGGCAACAGGACGGGCTAGCTGAAGAATGGCAGGAAGCCGCCGGAGGCCGCGCGGGGGAAG
>Ga0105240_10016192_pt1 | contig 10104 bp, 7 predicted proteins | sample KBSC54metaG_FD_80426 | JGI IMG/M metagenome (GOLD analysis project Ga0105240, IMG submission 80426) | Corn rhizosphere microbial communities from Kellogg Biological Station, Michigan, USA - KBS C5-4 metaG | ecosystem: Host-associated > Plants > Roots > Rhizosphere > Soil | place: Michigan, USA... | reverse complement strand
GGGTGGCCGCGGCGTGCTCGCGATCGTCCTCGAAACCCTGCGCGAGCCGATGTTCCTGCTGATGTTCGGCGCGGCGATCCTCTATCTCGTGCTGGGCGACGTCGGCGAAGGCCTGTTCCTGGTCGCGGCCGCGGCGACTTCGATCGGCCTCGTCATCGCCCAGGAGGCGCGCAGCGAGCGCGCCCTGGCCGCCCTGCGGGAACTCGCCCAGCCGAAGGTGAAGGTTGTGCGCGACGGCGCGGCCAGAACTCTGCCGGCCCGCGAACTCGTGCCGGAAGACGTCATCCTGATCGGCGAAGGCGACCGCTTGCCCGCCGACGGCCTGCTCGTGGCGGGGGACGTCCTCAGCCTGGACGAATCCGCCCTGACCGGAGAATCGGCGCCGGTCGTCAAGCGCCTGGCCGAACGCGGGCAGGGGTTCGATCCCGACGCCCAGCCGCACTGGGAGGGGACGCCGCACCTCTTCTGCGGGACCCTCGTCGTGCGCGGGCAGGGGGTGGTGCGGGTTGGGCGAACCGGGGCCCGCACCGCGCTCGGGCGCATCGGCAACTCGCTGGCGTCCATCGTGTCAGAGCCGACACCCCTGCAGAAGTCCGCCGGCCGCCTGGTGACTCTCCTGGGCGGGGTCGCCCTCGGTTTCTGCGGTTTGATCGCGGTCATCTACGGCCTGATGCGCCACGACTGGGTGGACGGCCTGCTCTATGGCGTGACCGTCGCCATTTCCCTGGTGCCGGAAGAATTTCCGATGATCCTGGCCGTGTTCATGGCCCTCGGCGCCTGGCGCCTCGCCAAGGAAAAGGTGCTCGTCCGCCGCAGCGCGGTCATCGAAGCGCTCGGCAGCGCCACGGTGCTCTGCGTCGACAAGACGGGAACCCTCACTGAGAACCGCATGCGGGTCGCCCGCCTTTGGCGGGAGGGGAAAGAGACCGATCTCGAGGCGCCCTCGGACGCGGACGTCTCGAGCCGGTCTGCGCAGCGGCTTCTCGAGGCGGGAGCCCTCGCCTCGGCGGTCCGCCCCGTCGATCCGATGGATCGGGCGATCCGCGAGCGTGCGGCCGCGCCGTTGGAACTCGCGCCGGCAGACTCCGAACCGGAGCGGACATGGCCGCTGAGCGCCGGCCTCCTGGCAATCACCCAGCTCTGGCGGATGTCCGAGACCGCGCGACTGGCGGCCGCCAAAGGCGCGCCCGAAGCGATCATCAAGCTGTGCCGGCTCGACGCAACCGCGGCCGACCGTGTCATGCAAGCTGTGGCGCGCTTCGCCGAGGCGGGGCTGCGGGTCCTCGCCGTCGCTGTCTGCCCGACGACGGACGGGTTCCCCGAGTCGCCGGAAGCCGCGGCGTTCCAGTTCGAAGGGCTCATCGGGTTTCGCGACCCGATCCGCGCAGAGGTCCCCCGCGCCCTGGCCGAGGCGCGCCGCGCCGGCGTGCGGGTCGTGATGATCACGGGCGACCATCCTTCCACCGCGCTCACCATCGCGCGGGCGGCGGGCATCGACGCCAGCGGGGGCGTTCTGCAGGGGCAGGCCCTGGCGGAGCTCCCGTTTCCAAGCCTGCGCGAGCAGTTGCGCGAGGTGAACGTCTTCGCGCGCGTCGCCCCGGAGCAGAAGCTGCTGATCGTCGAAGCCCTCAAGGCCGACGGCGAGGTCGTGGCCATGACGGGCGACGGGGTCAATGACGCCCCGGCCCTGGAAGCCGCGCACATCGGCGTCGCCATGGGTCAGAAGGGAACGGATGTCGCCCGCGAGGCCGCCGACCTGGTTCTGCTCGACGACAGCTTTCCCTCGATCGTCGCCGGCGTGCGGCTGGGCCGGCGGATCTTCGACAATCTGCGGCGAGCGCTGATCTATGTCACCGCCATCCACGTGCCGATCGCCGGCGTCGCCCTCGCCCCCCTCCTTCTCGGCCTGCCGCCGATCCTCTATCCGATGCACGTCGTCCTGCTCGAGCTCGCCATCGATCCGATCTGCGCCCTCGCCTTTGAAGGGGAGCCCAGCGAAGTCGCCGCCATGACCCGGCCGCCCCGGCGCGCCGACGAGGGGCTGTTCGGCCCCCGGCAACTCGGCGCCGCCCTAATCCAGGGGGCGAGCATTCTGGTGGGGGTCCTGGGCCTCTATCTCTGGGCCCTCCAGAGCGGTCGCGAGGCCGAAGCCCGCGGGGCCGCGTTCCTCGCCCTCGTGGTCGGCAATCTCGCCCTGGCGCTGAGCGACTCCCTGGCGCCCGGCGGCAAACTGTTCGCGCGCCACCGCCTGGCCTACTGGGCGATCGCCGGCGCGGCGGTCCTGACCCTGGCCTTGGCGCTGGAAGCTCCCTGGCTCGAGGCGATCTTCCGGATGACGCAGCCGTCGCCGCCGGTGCTGGTCGCCGCCCTCCTGGTGGCCGTCGTGAGCGGCGCGTGGATGCGCCTCCTTCGGCTGGGCGGCCCACGCACAGCCGCCGCGCGGCCGGCCAGCCTCGCGGGGCGAGGGTGACTTCCATCAAGGCGCGCGGTTGCAGCCGGCCGCAAGCTGCACCGAGGCGAGGAACCCGACCATGACGTTCAAGGAAATCCTGTTTCACATCGACCGCTATCCGGAACCGACGTCGGAGACCGCCATCCTGGCCATGGGCGCCTACGCCCGTTCGCGGCTGCGGGAGTTCATCCTGGGGGGCGCGACCGAGCACATCCTGCGCCGTCCCAAGACGGCGGTGTTCCTCGCGCACTGACATGACCGCTGTCGGCGTCGCACCCGCCTTTGACATCCGGGGCCTCAGCAAGGTGTATGCGACCGAGGCGGGCGAGGTCCACGCGTTGCGGGGCGTCGACCTGCAGATCCGCAGCGGTGAAACCCTGGTCCTGCTCGGCCCCTCTGGGTCGGGCAAATCGACCCTGCTGAACATCCTGGGCGGGCTCGATCGGGCAAGCGCCGGCGTGGCCAGGTTTCACGATTTCGAGCTCACGACCGCGAGCGATCGCGAGCTTACGCGCTATCGACGGGACTCGGTGGGCTTCATCTTCCAGTTCTTCAACCTCGTGCCGAGCCTGACGGCGCGCGAGAATGTGGCGCTGATCACCGAGATCGCCCGCGATCCGATGTCGCCGGAGGAAGCGCTCGCGCGTGTGGGCCTGAGCGAGCGCATGGACCATTTTCCGGCGCAGCTCTCGGGCGGCGAGCAGCAGCGGGTCGCCGTCGCCCGGGCCATCGCCAAGCGCCCGGACCTGCTGTTCTGCGACGAGCCGACCGGATCGCTGGACAGCCAGAGCGGCGTAAGAGTGCTCGAGGTGATCGCCGAGGTGACCCAGGCGGTGGGCGCCACGACCATGATCGTCTCGCACAATACAGCGATCGGCGACATGGCCGACCGGGTCGTTCGGTTCCGGGACGGCCGCATCGCCGAGATCGAGGTCAACCCGCAGAAGCGCTCGCCGCAGGAGATGAGCTGGTGAGGCCCGCGCCGCTCGACCGCAAGGTGCTGCGCGACCTGTGGCGCATGAAGTGGCAGGTCCTGGCCATTGCGCTGCTCATCGCCTGCGGCGTGGCGGTCGCGGTCATGTCGTTCTCGGCCCAGGGCGCGCTCGCCCGCGCCCAGGCTCAGTATTACGCCGAAACCCGGTTCGCCGACGTCTTCGCCCAGGCCAAGCGCGCGCCTCTGTCGATCACATCCCAGCTGTCGGCGATCGACAGCGTGACGGTGATCGACGTGCGCATTGTCGGGGCCGGACTGATGGATGTGCCGGGCCTCGCGCGCCCGGCGACGGCCCGACTGATCTCCCTGCCGGACGACCAGCACCAGGGGCTCAATCGGATCTGGCTGCTGCAGGGCCGCATGCCCGACCCATCCCGGACCGACGAGGCCGTTGCCTTGGCCACCTTCCTCCAGGCTGCGCACGTCCAGCTCGGCCAGAAGCTTACCGCGGTCATCGGCGGGCGGCCCGCCACCTTCACCATCGTCGGCGCGGCGCTGTCGCCGGAGTACGTCTTCGTGCCGGCGCCGGAATCGTTCATGCCGGACGACGCTCACCAGGCGGTGCTCTGGGCGCCGCGGCGGGCGGTCGAGCGCGCCGCCGGCATGACCGGGGCGTTCAACACCGCTGCGCTGAAGCTCGCGCCCGGGGCGTCGATCCCTGCCGTGCTGCAGGATCTGGATCGCATACTTGCGCCCTACGGCGGACGGGCGGCCCATGCCCGCGCCGACCAGCCGTCGCATGCCTTCCTCGACGCTGAGCTGAAGGAGCTCTCCACCTCGGCCTCCATCCTGCCGCCGATCTTTCTCGTGATCGCGGCGATGCTGGTGCACATGATGGTGTCCCGGCTCGTCGAGGCGGAGCGCGAGCAGATCGGGCTCGTGAAGGCGTTCGGGTACGGCGACTGGGCGGCGGCCGCGCCCTACGTGAAGCTGTCGGCCGTCATCGGCGGGGTCGGCGCGCTCGGCGGAGGCCTGGCCGGCGCGGCCTTCGGCACGGCGATCGTCGACCAGTACCGCCCGTACTTCCGCTTTCCGGTTCTGGCTGTCGATTTCAACTGGGCCGCCTTTGCGGGCGCCAGCGTGATCGCGGTCGGCGCGGCGGTGGCCGGGTCGCTGCTCGCGGTCAGGCGCGCGGCCGCATTGTCGCCGGCCGTCGCCATGCAGCCGCCCAGGCCCGCGGCCTACCGCCCGAGCCTGCTCGACCGGATCGTGCGCGGCGGCGGGGAGGACCAGCCCACACGCATGATCCTGCGTCATATCGAGCGCTTCCCGACGCGCGCCTTGCTGGCGTGTCTCGGTCTGGCGGCGAGCCTCGCCCTTCTGATCGGCACGCAATTCCTGTTCGACGCGCTCGATAAGGTCGTCGACCAAGCCTACTTCCGCGCCCAGCGCTGGACAGAATCCATCAGTTTCGAGGAGCCCCGCGCGATCGCCGCCGTCACCCAGGTGGCGCGGCTGCCCGGAGTGACGGCCGCCGAGCCGGTCCGTATCGTCTCGGCCCGGCTGAAGGCCGCCGGACGCGAGAAGATGACCCGCATCGTCGGCCTCGAGCCTAACGCGCGATTCCAGGCGCCTCTGGACGCGCAGGATCGCCGCGTGCCGTTCGAAGGGCGCGGGCTGGTGCTGAGCGAAGCCCTGGCGGGTCGGCTCGGCCTGCGCGCCGGCGATCCGGTCTGGGTGGAGGTGATCGACGGCCGCGGGCCAAAGGCGCGGCTGCCGATCACCGGCCTGGCGCGCGATTACAGCGGCTTTTCCGCCTACATGGACCGCCGGGAGCTGAACCGGCTGATGGGGGAGGGCGACGTGGCGAACGGCGCGCAGCTGCTCGTGGCGCCCGACCGCCGGCAGGCCTTCTACCGCGCGCTCGAGGCCATGCCGCAGATCGTCGGCGCCTCGTCGCGCGACGACACGGTGGCGGCCTGGCGGCAGGCCATGGCGGAAGCATTCCGGGTCACCATCACCTTCTACGTGGGCTTCGCCGGCGCGATCGCCTTCGGCGTCGCCTACAACACCTGCCGCATCTCGTTGTCGGAGAGGTCCCGCGACCTGGCTACCCTGCACCTCCTGGGCTTCGGCCACGGCGAGTGCGCCTACATCCTGGTTGGCGAGCTCGTATTGCTCGCTCTGGCGGCGGTTCCATTCGGCGTGCTGGGAGGCCAGGCGCTCGCCCATGGGTTGGTGGCCGCCTATTCCCGCGAAGACGTGCGCTTGCCGGCGGTGATCAATGCTCGAAGCTACGGCGTGGCGGTCGCGGCCTATCTCGCCGCCGTCGTGATAGGTGGCGGGCTGGTCGCCCGCCGGGTATGGGGCCTCGACCTGGTGGCCGTTCTGAAGACGCGGGAGTAGCGATGGCCAAGACGACCCGTCCCAAGATCAAGTGGGTGCGATGGGCGTTCGGCGGCGCGGCCCTGGCGATCGTGGCGGCGACTCTCATTCTGCTGTTCGCGCCGCGTCCCGTCCCGGTGGATCTGGCCCCTGTCTCTCGCGGTCCGATCGCGGAAACGGTGGCCGACCAGGGGTACGCCCGGGCGCGGGAAGCCTATGTCGTCTCCGCTCCGGTCTCGGGCCGGCTGGAACGCTTGGACCTGCACGTCGGCGATCGCATCGCCGCTGGGCAGACGGTCGTCGCGCGCATCCGTCCGACCAGCGCCGAACTGCTCGATCCGCGCGCCCGGGCTCAGGCGCAGGCGGCGGTCGCCGCGGCAAGCGCGGCCGTGAGCGCCGCCCAGGCGCGCCAGGATCAACTCGCCGCGGAGGCGCGCCGGGCTGAGATCGATCTTGCGCGCACACAGGCGCTGGCGGAGCGGGGCGTCGTCTCCCGCCAGGCGCTGGACAACGCCGAGGCTCAGGCCAGGACAGCGGCTGCGGCGCTCCGCGCGGCGCGCGCCGAGGTGGGGCAGCGGCGATCCCAGCTGGACTCCGCAGAGGCCGCCCTTCTGGGCCCTGAGGCGCCGGGCGCAGGCGTCGTGTCCGTGACCTCGCCGGCCTCCGGCAAGGTGACGCGCGTGATCCAGGAGAGCGAGCGCACCGTGCAGACGGGTACGCCCCTCGTCGAGGTGAGCGATCAGGCCGGCCTGGAAGCCGCCATCGAGTTCCTGTCTCAGGACGCGGTGCGCATCCGTGAGGGCATGCCGGCCGAGATCTTCGACTGGGGCGGCCCCGGCGTGCTGCCTGCGGTCGTTCGCCGTGTCGAGCCGCAGGGCTTCACGAAAGTGTCTGCGCTGGGCGTCGAGGAACAACGTGCGCTCGTCCTCCTGCAGTTCACGGGACCGCCAGCTGCGTGGGCCAGGCTGGCGCCCGGGTATGGTCTCTGGGGGCGGGTCATCTTGCGACGTGAACCCGCGGCGCTGAAGGCGCCGCTCGGCGCCCTGGTGCGGAGCAACGGCCGCTGGGCGGCGTACCGGATCGTCATGGGCCGGGCGAGGCTCACGCCGGTGCAGGTCGGCGCGTTCACCGATCGGGAAGCTGAAATCATCAACGGGCTCGCGCCGACGGATCGGGTCGTCGTCTTCCCGTCCGACAAGGTCAAGGACGGTGTGCGCGTAACCGTGCGGAAGACGGATTAGCGGGACGCCATCGATGGTCGACGTCGTCTCAGGGCGCACTCTGCCTGGACTGTCCGTCGCGCTCGGCTCATCGGCGCCGTCCCGTATCCCTCCGCGTCACGGCTTGACCGCCGACGCAATCCGCTTTCGCTGTTGCTGCCTGCGAGTTCCACGTCGGCCCGCAGCTAGCTCTCGTTCTGCTCATCGGCGTCGGGCGTGCCGGCCCCGGCGTGGCCCGGGGTCTGCATCCCCGCGCCGCTGGAGCTGGAGTGCGGCAAGCTCATGAGGTAGGCCGAAGCTGAGGCGGCCAGCACGAAGGCGAGAAGCAGCGCCACAGTCGATCCCCGTCGCGGCGGCGCGGGGGCCGCATCGGGGCGACGCTGCTTGGAACCGGTGATCATGGCGGCCACCAGGTTGTCGCGACTGACGATACTCGTGACCACGACGCCCATGAGGTGGAGCGCGACTACGCCCTGCAGGATGCGGAACGCCGGCTCGTGCAGGCCCGAGAGCTCCCAGCCGAACCGGCCCGCGAGCGGTCCGCCCGGCCCTTCGTCGCCGGCGCTGAAGAGGCCAGTCACCACGACGAAGGACACCGACGCGAGCAGCAGGAGCACGCTCAGGCCGCCGAGGGGATTGTGGCCCGTCGTCGGCTCCGCCCGACCGCGAAGCAGATGGCCCAGGTGGCTCGCGGCGGCGCGCGGCCCCTTCAGGAAATTGGCAAAACGGGCGTGCTCCCCACCGACGAAGCCCCAGATGATCCGGAAGACGATGAGCCCGGCGATGGCTTCGCCGCTCAGGCGGTGGATCAGACCTGCCCCTTCGTCCTCTCCTGTCAGCCAGCAGACGAGCAGGAGGCCAGCGAGCGTCCAGTGAAAGATTCGGGTCGGGAGGTCCCAAACACGGATGCGATCGGTGGGCGGCGCCGCGCGATGCGTGGGGATGGCGGTCATGATGATCTGATCCACAGATGAGCCGACACCTTAAGTCTCGGCTGTGCGCGCGCCCTTGACGCATGTCATGGCGGCGCGGCGTCCAAGGAGGCGATGCTGTGACGGTCGGGGGTTCGCACGGAGGCGCACATGCGACCGCCCACCATCGTTGCACTCCTTGCAGCGGCCCTGCTGGCGGCCGCCTGCGGCAAGACGACGACCCGGCCGACGGCCACGCGCGGAGGCCAGCTGCCGGCGGAGGACCTAATGGCTAAGGCGCGGCAGATCTTCCGCGCCATTCCGAGCACCGCGCCCGAGCTTCCCGGCAACCCCTCGTCGCCGGCGAAGGTCGAGCTTGGGAAGGCGCTATATTTCGAGCCGCGGCTCTCGGCCAGTCACGTCATCAGCTGCGCCAGCTGCCACAACATCGGTCTGGGCGGCGCGGACGCGGAGCCAACCTCGATCGGCCACCGCTGGCAGCATGGGGGGCGAAATGCCCCTACGACCTTCAACGCCGTCTTCAACACGGCCCAATTCTGGGACGGCCGCGCCAAGGATCTCGAGCAGCAGGCCGGCGGCCCGATGATCAATCCCTTGGAGATGGCGTCTCCGGAAACCCACATCGTCGAGCAGCTGAAGGGCATCGCCGGCTATCGTGACCTCTTCGCCAAAGCGTTCCCCGGTGACACCGATCCGATCACCCTGGCCAACGCGCAGAAGGCGATCGCCGTCTTCGAGGCCACGCTCGTAACTCCCAACGCGCCGTTCGACCGCTATCTCGGCGGCCAGGCGGATGCGCTCACTCCGGTGCAGAAGCAGGGCCTGACTCTGTTCATGGAGAAGGGCTGTTCCAACTGCCACAACGGCGTGAATGTGGGCGGGGGACAGTATGCGCCGTTCGGCGTCGTGACGAAGCCTGGCGCCGATCTGCTACCGCCGACGGACAAGGGCCGGTTCCAGGTGACCCGCTCGCCGGGCGATGAGTACGTCTACAAGGTCCCAACCCTGCGCAACATCGCGCTCACCGCACCCTACTTCCACACCGGCGCAGTCTGGAATCTCCGCCAGGCCGTGGGCGTCATGGGCACGAGCCAGCTCGGGACGAATCTGACGGACGACGAAAGCGGCAAGATCGCGGCGTTCCTCGATAGCCTCAGCGGCGCGCAGCCGAAGGTGACCGTGCCCATCCTGCCGGCGAGCGGCGCGACGACGCCGCAACCTCAACCTTAATCGGCGATGGCGGCCATCAATGGCGCGAAACAACGGGGAGCTTTCTATGAGCTACTATTTCACGACGACCATTGATGCGCCTTTTGAGGCGGCCGTTGCACGAACGCGCCAGGCGCTCGCCGAAGAAGGTTTCGGCGTGATCACCGAAATCGATGTGGCCAAGACCTTGAAGACTAAGATCGACGTCGACTTCCGGCCCTATCTGATCCTTGGGGCGTGCAACCCCACGCTCGCCCACGAGGCGCTAATGCTGGAGGATAAGGTCGGAACGATGTTGCCCTGCAACGTCGTCGTGCAGGCCGCCGGATCCGACCGCACGGAGATCTCCGCCATCGATCCCGTCGCCTCGATGCAGGCGATCGGTAATCCACAGCTCGCGGAGAAGGCGGTATTGGTGGCCGGCAAGTTGAAGGCGGCGCTCGCGCGTATCTGACCACCGCGAACGCCGCACGTCAGCCCGGGGAGGAGAGAAGCGGACGCCGTTGCCCACCGGGGACCCACCGGTCTTGCCGTGGGGAGCAGCTCACGGCTAAGCCTTTGAAGTGATGGTGGGTGTAGTAGGATTCGAACCTACGACCCGCTGATTAAGAGTCAGCTGCTCTACCAACTGAGCTATACACCCGTCCCGCTCCGGCCGGTGCGAGAGGGGGCCGGCGCGAGGGCGCGGAAAATACGCGAAAACACGGCGTTGGCAAGGCGCGCGCGGGGAGGTTCGAGGCATGTCGAAGTCCACCGCCTGCTGCGCCGCCTTCGACATGCCTCGAACCTCCCCGCGCGCAGCAGGCGGTGGACTTCGCCTATCTGGAGCGCTTCGCGGCCGGCGACCTGGGGCTCGTCGGCGAGGTCCTGGACATCTTCGCCGAGCAGGCCGCCATCTGGCGGCCGCACCTGGATCCGCAGGACCCGGGCTGGCGCGACGTGACCCACACGGTGAAAGGCTCGGCGCGCGGG
>Ga0105240_10016190_pt1 | contig 10105 bp, 10 predicted proteins | sample KBSC54metaG_FD_80426 | JGI IMG/M metagenome (GOLD analysis project Ga0105240, IMG submission 80426) | Corn rhizosphere microbial communities from Kellogg Biological Station, Michigan, USA - KBS C5-4 metaG | ecosystem: Host-associated > Plants > Roots > Rhizosphere > Soil | place: Michigan, USA... | reverse complement strand
CGCGCCTATCTCGAGCGGCGCAGACTGCGTGTGCAGCAACTGGGTCGCGGTATCGCCTGGTTGGATACGGGCACGCACGAGTCCTTGATGCAGGCTGCGATGTTCATCGAGGCGATCGAGAGCCGCCAGGGTCTGAAGGTGTGTTGCCCGGAGGAGATCGCATTTCGCGCCGGCTACATCGATGCCGCGCAGTTGGAACAGTTGGCCTTGCCACTGGCGAAGACACGCTACGGATCCTATCTGCTCGAGATCGCCCGCGGGCAGGTCATGTGATATGGAGTTCGAGCCGACCGCGATTCCCGATATCGTGTTGATCCGTCCGAAGGTGTTCGGCGATGCGCGCGGCTTCTTTCTCGAGTCCTGGGAGGAGCGCAAGTTCGAGACGGGCGGCATCGATGCGCGGTTCGTACAGGACAATCACAGCCGCTCGGCGCGCCATACCCTGCGAGGATTGCACTACCAGGTCCAACGACCGCAGGGAAAGCTCGTCCGGGTCGTGACGGGGACCGTGTTTGATGTTGCTGTCGACATCCGGCGCAGCTCGCCGACCTTTGGCCGCTGGGTGGGGGCGACGCTCTCAGCGGAGAATCACCACATGTTGTGGGTGCCGCCGGGCTTCGCTCACGGTTTCCTGGTGTTGAGTGATTCGGCGGACTTTCTCTACCGTTGCACGGACTTTTACGCCCCCCAGTACGAGCGGGCGATTCAGTGGAACGATCCCGATCTGAAGGTGGCGTGGCCTTTGCCTGAGGGCATTACCCCGGTGCTGTCCGCGAAAGATACGGCGGCTCCGCGCTTTCGCGACGCGGAATACTTCCCGTGACCGTGCTGATCACGGGCGCCGGCGGCCAGGTGGGCAGGGCCCTGCTGAGCACCGCCCCGGCCACGCTCCAGGTGTCGGGCGTCTCGCACCGGGAGCTCGATATCGGCGATGCGAAGGCCGTGAGCGAATACTTTCGGCTGCACTCCCCGGATGTGGTCATCAACGCAGCGGCTTACACTGCGGTCGATCGAGCGGAGTCCGAGCCCGACCTGGCGCTTCGGGTCAACGGCGAAGGAGCGCGGAACCTGGCCGCCGCGGCACGTGATAGCGGTGCGCGCCTGGTCCACATCTCCACGGACTTCGTGTTCGACGGGGCAGGCTCGATGCCTTATCGTCCGGATGCGCCAACCGGCCCGTTGAGTGTTTACGGTGTCACCAAACTCGCCGGCGAGAAAGCGGTGCTCGAGGTGCTTCCCGAGCGATCGGTCATCGTGCGCACGGCCTGGGTCTACGCCGCGGACGGGACCAACTTCGTGCGGACCATGTTGCGTGTCATGAATGCCAATCGCGCGGTTCGTGTCGTCGCCGACCAGGTGGGTACACCGACTGCCGCGCGCGGCCTCGCGGAGACCCTGTGGAAGATCGTCGCGCAGCCGCAGATCGCGGGGATCCATCATTGGACCGATGCCGGCGTCGCGAGCTGGTATGACTTCGCGGTGGCGATCGCCGAAGAAGGCGTCAGCCTCGGGCTCGTGCCTGCGGATGTGACCGTGGCGCCGATTGCGACGGTGGACTACCCGACTCCTGCGCGGCGGCCATCGTATAGCGTGTTGGACAAGTCATCACTCACATCCCTTGGCCTGGTGCCGGTTCACTGGCGAGCGCGCCTGCGGAGCGTTCTTGGAGAGATGCAACGTGGCTAGGCGGTTGCTCATCACCGGAGGTGCGGGCTTTATCGGCTGGAACTTCGTGCGCTACTGGCTGCGTGAGCACGCGGGCCATCGTGTCGTAGTGCTCGACGCCCTGGTATACGCGGGCAACCTCGCAAATCTGCAAGCGGTTGCCGACAAGCCGCAATACCGCTTCGTTCACGGCGACATCGGCGATCGCGAGTTGGTGGAGCGCCTCCTGCGAGAGGAAGCTCTCGACACGATCGTGCATTTCGCGGCCGAGTCGCACGTCGACCGGTCGATCACGGGGCCCGGAGCGTTCGTCCAGACCAACGTGTTGGGCACTTACGCGTTGCTCGAAGCGGCCCGCAAGGTCTGGCTCACCGAGCGCACGGTGGCGCAGCACCGTTTCCATCACGTCTCCACCGACGAGGTCTATGGCTCACTCGGCTCCGATGATCCGCCATTCTCGGAGTCGACGCCTTACGCCCCCAACTCGCCGTATTCCGCGAGCAAGGCCGGTTCGGACCATCTCGTCCGGGCGTACCATCATACCTACGGGCTGCGCACCACCACGAGCAACTGCTCGAACAACTACGGTCCCTATCATTTTCCCGAGAAGCTCATCCCGCTGATGATCGTCAATATCCTGCACGGGAAGCCGCTGCCGATCTACGGGGACGGCCGCAACATCCGTGACTGGCTGTATGTCGAGGATCATTGTCGTGGCATCGATCTCATCCTCGAGCGCGGCCGGGAAGGGGAGGTTTACAACGTCGGCGGGCGCGCCGAATGTGAGAACCTGCGCCTGGTTCACCTGCTGTGCGAGCAGGCGGACGCGGAGATTGCCGCGCATCCCCACTTGCACGCGAGCTTTTCAGCCTGCCCGGCGCTCGGTGGTGGTACCGCGGCGTCGTTGATCCAGTTCGTGACCGATCGCCCGGGGCACGACCGCCGCTACGCCATCGATTGCGGCAAGATCGAGCGCGAGCTGGGCTTCAAGCCCACCGTCTCGTTGGCCGAAGGCTTGCGGCGCACGCTGACCTGGTATTTCGCCAACACGGACTGGTGGCAGAGTGTCATGGACGGCCGTTATCAGGATTGGATCAGGACGCAATACCAGCGTCGATGAGGGTAGCCCGGAACATCCTGTGGAATGCCGCAGGGATCGTACTGCCGCTGGTGGTGGGGGTTGCCGTCGTACCGGCGATCGTGAAGGGGCTGGGCACGGAGCGCTTCGGATTTCTCTCCATCGTCTGGGTACTGATCGGGTACTTCAGCATTTTCGATTTCGGACTCGGCCGTACGCTCACCAAGTTGGTCGCCGACCGCCTTGGAGAGGGACGCGAGAACGAGGTCGCCTCGCTGAGCGCGACGGCCGGGCTGATAGTTCTGGTGTCCAGTCTCGTGGTGAGTGTTGGTATCGCACTGCTGTCCGGGTGGATCGCGCGCCTCACACTCGGGTCCACGCCCTCCCTGGTGCCGGAGGCGGCGACGGCGATCGTGTGGCTGGCAGTCAGCTTGCCATTCGTACTCTTGGCGACGGTGCTCATCGGCCTGCTCGAGGCGTATCACCGTTTCGATCTGATCAGCATCGTGCGGTTGCCACTGGGTGTCCTGGTTCTCGCAGCGCCTCTGGCGGTATTGCCGTTCACCAGGAATCTCGGCGCGATCACCGCCGTGTTGGCGGCGCTGCGCATTCTCAATGCTGCCACGCTGGGCTGGCTGACGTTGCGAGTCGTTCCGGTATTACGTCAGGGGCCGCTGCGCTTTCGTCGCGAGTTGGTGGCCCCGTTGCTCACCTTCGGTGGCTGGCTTACTGTCAGCAATATCGTTGGACCGTTGATGGTGTACTTCGATCGCTTCGTGATCGCAGCCTTGCTGGGGAGCACGGCGATCGCTTTCTATACGGTGCCGTACGATGTGTTGAACCGTCTGCTGTTGCTCCCGCAGGCGATTCAGGAGGTGCTGTTCCCCAGTTTCGCGATGTTGCGCGCGCAGAATTCCCCGCGGGTCGTTTCACTGTTCTCACGTGCGTCCTCGACCACCATGTTGCTGATGTTACCGCCCCTGTTCGGTACTCTTTGGCTGGCCTACGTCGGGTTGGACTGGTGGGTTGGCGATACTTTTGCTCACAACAGCACACAGGTCGCCAAGATCCTCATGGTCGGGGTCCTCGTGAACGCGATGGCGCGCACTCCGATCGTCTTCGTGCAAGGTGTAGGGCACGCGAAATGGTCCGCTGTAATGCACATGTGCGAGCTGCCGTTCTATGCACTCGTTCTGTGGCTGTTGCTACGGGGCGGTCTTGGCATCGAGGGCGCCGCTTACGCATGGACGGGCAGGATCGTCGTCGATGCCATCGTGCTCTACATCATGAGCATGCGCCTCGAGCCGGGGCTGTCGCGAACCGCCTGGCGTGATCTGGCGTGGATCGCATCGGCTTGCGTGGTTGCGGTAGTGGTAGGGCTCGTGCTCACGAATCTCGTCGCTCGACTCGTGCTGGTCCTGCTCGTGAGTGTTGCTTGCGCGACGGCCCTCTTGACCTACTTTACTGGCGGGCGTCCGCTGCTCGCCAAGAGCGGCCGATGACCTGGCCGGGCGGCTTGGAGTCAGTTCCGCAGTGTCCGGTCTGTGGTGACCCTCACCGCCGTCTCGAGCAGTCCGAGGTGACCGACAAGGCATTTGCCGCGGCTCCTGGCGCCTGGAGTCTGCATCGCTGTCTGGGGTGCGGGATCCTGTACCTCGATCCGCGACCGGACCGCGCATCCATACATCTCGCCTATCGGAACTACTACACGCATGCGGCCGCGCGGTCAGCGGAGGGGTTACTGTCGCGTCTGAAGCGTGCGCTCACCAACGGCTATCGCAATAGAGTATTTGGCACTCACCTGCGGCCGGCCATTGCCGCGGGTTCTGTTGTGATGCCGCTTTTTCCGGAACGGGCCGCGGCGATACGGCGGGAAGATCGCGGACTTGGCCGTGCGGGCGCGCCGGGGCAACGCCTGCTGGATGTGGGCTGCGGTAACGGGCAGTTTCTGCTCTGGGCGAGGGAGTTGGGCTGGGAGTGTCACGGGGTCGAGTTGGACGCGGCAGCTACCAGGGTTGCGCGCGAGCAGGGTATCTCCGTGCTGGGCTCGAGCTTGGAGGAGTTGCAGCCGGGGACTGCGGGCTCGTTCGATGCCATCACCCTGAGTCATGTCATCGAGCACGTGCACGACCCGATCGATATGTTGCGACGCTGTCGTGAGCTCCTCAGGCCCGGGGGCTACCTCTGGTTGGAGACGCCGAATACTGAAAGTCTGGGCTACTCGAGGTACGGAGCGAGTTGGCGTGGACTGGAGACTCCACGGCACCTGGTGTTGTTCAACTTCGCCTCGTTGTGTTGCAGCCTCGAGCGCGCTGGTTTCGAGCGTGTGCAGCGCCTGCAGCCGCCGGATGTGACCGCTTCTGTGTTCACCGAGAGTGCGGCCATGCGGCTCGGGCGGATAGCCGGGAAAGATACGAGCCCTTTGCCCGGGGACGTGCGCGCCGAGACCCGGACCGCGATCCGCCAGGCACGGGCTGTTACTCGAGGCGACCCGGCGAAAGCGGAGTTTCTGAGTGTTACGGCCCGCAGGCCGGCGTGATCCTGTCGCCCGCACCGCACAGCTCGAGTCGGGAACCGTTCCATGGAGGCCGAAACTTTGGCCTGCCCGTGAAGGTCTTGCTAGAGTCCTGAGTATGAGCGCCCCTGCGATCGAGCGGTCAGACATCTGCGCGATCGTCGTGACTTATTTCCCCAAGGCGAGTTGTGCGGATAACCTGGTGGCCCTGGCACCCGAGGTGGGCCGTATCCTGATTGTCGACAATGGCTCAGGAGCTGCCGCGTTCGCGCCGGTCCAGGCGGCGGCCGAGCGCCTGGGTGCCACGATCATGCGCCTGGGGCGCAATCTCGGAATCGCCGCGGCGTTGAACGTCGGGCTCAAATTCGCGCGCGAGCAAGGGCTGCAGTGGATCGCCACCTTCGACCAGGACAGCCAGGTTACCCCCGGAATGGTGGGCGAAATGACGCGTGCGCTCACGTCCTACCCGCAGCCGGAGCGGATTGCGATCGTAACCCCCTGTCACGTCGACAGGCACTTGGGGTTTACCGTCCGTGATCGGGATAACGAGGCGGCCGGCGAGGGTTGGCGGGTCATCCGTTCCACCATGACTTCGGGCAATCTGCTCAATGTGCGGATCGCGACCGCGGTCGGTGGTTTCGATGACTCCCTCTTCATCGACTACGTGGACCACGACTTCTGCCTGCGGCTGCGGCGCCATGGCTATCGGATTCTCGAGGCCACGCGCGCCACGCTTCTGCATTCCCTGGGGGCCATGGAGCGCCGGCTGTTTCTGTTCAAGCGGGTGACGGTCACGAATCATGGCGTCGTGCGTCACTACTACCGGGCCCGAAATCGGCTGATCGTCTGGAGGCGCTACAAGAGGTACGAGCCCTTCTGGGTCATCCGTGACATGCGACGCTTTCTCTTCGAGACGGTGTATGTGGTTCTCTATGAGCGGGAAGTTGGTGCGAAGCTGCCGATGATCCTGCGCGGCCTGCGTGATGGAATGCGCGACGTCCGCGGACCGCTGACTCTCGGGAGTTGACGATGCGGAAGCTGTCGCCCCTGGGTGTCCTTGCGTTCGCGAATTTCGCCACGGCCGGCCTGGGACAATCGATGTTCGGGGAAGAGGGCAAGCTGTCCATCTCCAACCTGACGCCCCTGATGTTCATTCTGATTGCCGCGCCTTGCTATCTCGCCGAGGTCAAGACGGTCAGCAGGCGGGCTATCACCCTCTTCCTGGTCTTCAACGTTTGCGCGCTGGCGAGCTTTCTACTGTTCATGTTCCGTTTCGGGTGGATGCCCAACGCCCCGGTGCTGGGGTTCCAGGATGTCGAGTTCATCTTCGCGCTGCTCCTGGTCTGGTACGCACGCAACAACTACGAGGAATTCTTCGCCGTCGCCAAGGTCGGCATCTACTGTTGCGCCGCGCTGGCGGTGTGGTATGGCATCAGCCAGTTCCACAAGCCCGAAAAAGGGCTGAAAATCCTGACTTTCGGCATGGACGACAAGTCGCAGGCGGCGGTGTTGTTCTGCTGCTGCTCCTATATCCTGCTGCGCTTCTACGACGGCTGGATCGCGCGCGGATTCGCGGCCGGGTTTCTGGCGATGTCCATGATGACGCTGTCGCGTCTACCGGCCGTATTCCTACCGGTGCTGTTGCTCACACTGAGCGTGCGGACCCGCTATGGCTGGATGCTCGCCTCCGCGGCCGTGGTTGGAGTCGTCGCCGCCCTGGTCACCTATGGGGATACGCTCACCACGGTCTTTGCAGCTCTCGACCGCCTGAGTTCCGTGCAGCAGGTTGCCGGGGACAATGCGACCTCGGCGCACCTGTTGTTGATCCGCTCCGCCCTGGAAATGAAGTTCGGCGACTTCATGGCCTTTTTCTTCGAGACCGGTACGGGTAACTTCTCCAAGGCGTTGACCAGTTTCCCGATCGACATTCACGAGCTCCAGAGCCTCGATCCCGCCCTCGTCGCGGACGCGCAGGTGGGCAGGGCCCCGATGCACTCCACCCCGATATCGCTGCTGTTGGATTACAACATCCTGCTGTTCAGCCTATTGGTCTACCTGGGATTGAAGGCGCTGCGCCACCTGTTCATTAGCCGGCACCGGCTCGACCTGCTGTTTTTCGTGACGTTGATCAGCGCCTCGCTGTTCTACAGTCTGCACAACAAGCCGTATTTCTTTCTGGCAATCACCACGGTCGCCATTGGGGTCATGGGGCCGTTGGGAGCGGGAGAGGCCGAGGAGGCCGCCGCGGTACGCGCTGCGCACGGGCCGTTGACGGCCCCTTAGAGATGCCGTTGCCGGCCGTCAGCTCTTCTGCCAGGCGAGACTGCAGAACCCGATGAACACCGCCAGCAGAGTGCTGGCAAAAAAGGTCGCCAGCACAATGATCTTTTTCTGCGGAAATGCGGCTTTCTCGGGAATCACTGCCGGGTCGATGACCTTGAAGGCGTACTCATCCGTGCCCTTGGCGATCATGCTCTTGCTGATTTCTGACTGCAGCAGGTTGTAGATCGCTCCCTTGATACCGACGACGTCGGTTGAAGCCGCCTGTTTCTCGAGATAGGCGATGTTGCGATCCGACTCGGTCATCGCCTTCTCACGTTCGTAGTCGTTCGTCATTTTCACCAGGCCGTTGGCCCACTTGGTCGCGAGCGCCGCGTTCTCCCAGCGGATCGTCAGGGTGACGAGGCCCGTCTTGGAGTCGGTCGAGATGGTGCGGATCTTCTTGAAGCGCTGCACGGCCTTCCAGAGCGTCGGTATTTTCTCCGGGTCGGTGACGGTCCATTCACCGCGGGCCGCGTCCCAGTCTTCCTTGTATAGAATCGGCATCAGGTTGTTTTCCTGGATGTACCGACCGGTCAGGGCCTGAGACTGCAAGGTGGCGAGCGACTCGGCTTTTTTCGAGTCGGAGCCGAAAGACATACCGGCGAGTGCGGCGAGTCCACCCAGCGCGCCCAGGCCGCTCGAGCCGCCCAACGCGCGATCCGAGGCGTTGGTTGATACTGGTGAAATGGTGACTTCCGCGTCGTATTGCCTCGTGAGCAGGAACGAGATCACACCTACGATGACCGTGATGGTCATGACGAACGTGATGACTCGCCAGCGGTTACGCAGCAACAGCTCGACGAGCTCCTTGATGCGGATCTCGTCGCGGTCGCGGGGCGGGTAAACTCTGGTGTCCATCGAGGATTACGACAAAGCCTGGGGCCGTTGGATCAACCGGTGGCGCAACATCGCGCCGAGCAGCCTGGCTCGCTCCACCGCAATCGTCCCGATGCCGCGGCGGCGGCTCGTGCCGGAAACCGAGTGCGCGTTCGCGTGCCGCCTGTAGAGGATCAAGGGCGTGCGCAGCACGGAGAGCGTACCGTCATGAGCCGCGTTGAACGTGAGCCAGAAATCGTGCGGTACTCCGGTGGGGAATGGTAACAAAGTTTGCAGATATTCTCTGCGACAGGCGAGGGTGGCCCCGACGATCGGCGGTTTAAGGTAAATGGATAGCCGCGAAAAGTCGCGCGTTCCCCGCCATTCGAAGTAGGAGCGGTGCAAGGTCTGGAGCCGGTCGTCCACTACGGTCGCATCCGAGGCCACGCAACAATGGGTGCGCAGTGCGGCGTCCATGGCCGGCACCTTGTTGGGCAGCCAGACGTCGTCCTGGTCCGAGAAGTAGATCGAGTCGCCGCGACTGGCGTCGATGGCCCGCTGGAAGTTGGCGACATAGCCAACCCGGGTGTCGTGTTCCAGCACCCGGATTCGCGGGTCGGCCCGCCGCGCGACCACATCCAACGTGCCGTCGCTGGAGGCGTCGTCCGCAATGACGATCTCGTCCCCGGGGGCGAGCTGCGGCAGGATACTGTCCAGCTGCTCACCGATGAACGGCTCACCCTGACAGGTAGCGAGGACGACACTGCGCATACTTCAGCCAGCCCGATCGTCGGGAGGGCGACGATAATAGTGAGGATTCTCCCGGATACCGCGCGGAAAGAGCTTGCGGATACCCATGCGCAACCAGATGTCGGCCCGCAACACGAGATCGCGGACCGGCTGCTCGGGGCGCCCACGAAAACTGGTGACGTGAAAGTATTCCCGGCCGCCGACCGGCTCGCTCGAGAAGTAGTAGTTCGAGACGCAGCAGCGATCACGGCTCGCGCGATTCATGGACACGGAGTGCCAGGAGCCCTCGTGGGTCACCATGACGACCAGGCGGTTGAACCGGCTCACGATGGTGAGAGGTTTGCCGCGTGGACCCTCCGGCCACAGCTCGAGGTTACACCCGTCCGCTTCGCACCAGTCGGGTGAGACGTAGAACAACAGGTTCAAAACACGATAACGCTGCCGGAATTTATCGTGCGAGTTATCGATGTGCGGGTTCAGGAAGTGTCCCGGGGCCATCATGGAGATGCCGCCGGCGTAGAGCTGCACGTCGGGCTCGAGCGCCTCGAGACCGGTGATGTCGTGTACCAGGCTGACGATCTCGGGTGCCTGGAAGGCGTAGATGCTTTCCTCCAGCACGGGATCGTAGCGATCCATCTGCGCCGCGACGAACTTGAGCTCGCGCAGGCTGCGCTTGAGGGTCATCCGGTCGTTACGGGGAAAGGCGTCGCGGATCGCGCGGGTCCACTCCTGCGGTAGCAGGTCGTCGAGCACGAAATAGTTGATCGGCGCGGATTGCTGCCACTGGCGTGTCAACTCGGTCCGTGCGGAGTCGATGCGCCGGTGGATCTCCTGCGCCAGCGCGCTTCGTGTCAGCTTGTTCATATCCATCCGCGCAGCGCGGCGAACACCAACATCAGGTTATCGCGCGTGCGGCGGCGCCCACCGCCCAGGCAAAAGCGTGCAAGGCGCGTGCGTCG
>Ga0105240_10016189_pt1 | contig 10105 bp, 5 predicted proteins | sample KBSC54metaG_FD_80426 | JGI IMG/M metagenome (GOLD analysis project Ga0105240, IMG submission 80426) | Corn rhizosphere microbial communities from Kellogg Biological Station, Michigan, USA - KBS C5-4 metaG | ecosystem: Host-associated > Plants > Roots > Rhizosphere > Soil | place: Michigan, USA... | reverse complement strand
GACATGAAGGTTCATCTGCTGCGTCACATGCTGGGGCAGGAAGACGGATCGTTCCTGGTTTTTGCCCGGACGAAGCACGGCACGGACCGCCTGGCGAAAAAGCTGTCCACTTCCGGATTTCGCGCCGTAGCCATGCACGGTGACCGCACTCAGAATCAACGCAACCAGGCTCTGGCCGGATTCCGCGACGGCAGTTACCGGGTTCTGGTAGCTACCGACATCGCCGCACGAGGCATCCATGTGGATAGCGTGGCGCACGTCGTGAATTTCGATCTTCCCCAGGCTCCCGAGGATTTCATCCATCGTGTTGGCCGCACGGGCCGCGCCGGACAACGGGGAGCCGCTTCCACGTTTGTGTCGAGATCCGAGCATGGCGAAGTGAGGCGTATTGAGCGCGAATGCAAGGTTCGCCTGACCCGCCGTGAAATCGAGCCTGCCGTGATGAATGGATTTGCGAAAGCGGAAGAGCAGGAGAAATCCGCCGCGCCGGCCGCCAAGCTTAAGGTCAGCCCGCCCTGGGGAAAGAGCAACCAAAGCCGCGCTCAAAGCCACGCCCAGAAAAAGAGATTCGGCCGCTGGTAAACCACTAAATTTTCCTTATCGAAAGTCGCGGCTGCGCACAGGCAATGCCGCGGCGTTCTTCTCTTCCTGCAGATAGCGCAGCTGATCGGACCAATCCCATATGCTGCGGGCTACTACGTGCAGCACTTGACCTTCCCGCTGTATGGCGCCACGGCAAGCCAGCAGTTTTCCCGTATAGACAGCCCGGCGGTACTTAAGCTGGACATCTTTCCAGACAATGAGATTCACTGCGCCGGTTTCATCCTCAATCGTGAGGAAGATGGTTCCTTTGGCAGTCAATGGCTGCTGGCGGAATAGCACCAGGCCGGCAACGATGACCATCTTGTTGTTCGGCGACTGCCTCACATCCATTGCCGTGATTACGCGCCTGGCCCGCAAACGGGAACGAAGAAATCTCATGGGATGGCTGCGCAGGCTAAGGCCTGTCGATTGGTAATCCTGCACCACATCCTGGCCGGGCGTGGCTGGCGGCAGGCATGTTTCCGGTTCCTCAAATAAATGCTGCTGAGCGCCGCGGAACAGAGGTGGCATTTTCCCATCCAGTGCGCTCACTTCCCAAAGGGCCTGACGGCGCTGCAATTTCATGGAAGCGAAAGCATCCGCCTGGGCAAGCCGGTTGAGGGCAACGGGGCCGCAACCAACCCGCATCGCAATTTCACCGGGGGACCGGTAGCCAGAACCGCGCGCTTCCACCATCGCACGGCCATCCTTTTCCGGCAAACCGGCGGCCATCCGCAAGCCAAGCCGGAGCGCATAATAATCGGATTTCCCGGCCGGCTCCAGGGTGGCGTCCCAATCGCTGAAATTCACGTCCATCGGCCGCACTTCCACGCCATGATCGCGTGCATCCCGCACCAATTGCGCGGGAGCATAAAACCCCATGGGCTGGCTGTTCAGCAGGGCCGCGCAAAAAACATCCGGATAGTGGTATTTGATCCATGCCGAAACGTATACGAGATTGGCAAAGGAGATGGCGTGAGATTCCGGGAATCCATATGTGCCAAAGCCTTCAATCTGGCTGAAGCAGCGCTCCGCAAATTTTTCGGGATATCCATTTGCGAGCATGCCCTTCAGGAAACGTTCGCGGAAGGTGGAGATAGTGCCTACATGACGAAAGGTAGCCAGTGATCTGCGCAATTCGTCCGCCTCGTCGGGAGTAAAACCCGCGCCGGTGATGGCAATCTGCATAGCCTGTTCCTGAAAAAGCGGCACACCGAGCGTCTTTTCGAGAATGCCGCGCAGAGCTTCACTCGGATACTCCACGGTCTCCTTCCCTTCCCTCCGCCTGAGATAGGGATGCACCATATCGCCTTGAATGGGGCCCGGCCGTACAATGGCTACCTCTATCACCAGGTCATAAAATTCATTGGGCTTCAGTCTCGGCAGCATGCTTTGCTGAGCACGGCTTTCCACCTGGAATACACCGATGGAATCGGCGGCCTGCAGCATGGTGTAAACATCGTCCTCCTGCGGGATGCCGGCCAGCGTGAGCTTTTTGTCATAGTGGCGCTCTATCAGATCGAAAGACTTCCGAATGGCGGTGAGCATCCCAAGCGCGAGAACATCCACCTTCATCATTCCCAGCTCATCCAGGTCGTTTTTATCCCACTGCACGATTGTGCGATCCGGCATTGCCGCGTTCTCGATGGGCACCATCTCATCGAGACGCCCCCGGGCAATAACAAATCCCCCGACATGCTGGGACAGGTGCCGTGGAAATCCGATCAGTTCCCGGGATAGATCGAGAGCAAGCCTTAAACGCTTATCCGACGGATCCAATCCGGCTTCGAGAACGTTATCGCCGGTTACGCATTTCGTGCTCCAGCCCCAGATGGATTTGCTTAGCCCTCCTACAACATCTTCGGAAAGCCCCAGTGCTTTCCCCACTTCCCGGATCGCCCGCCGCGACCGGTAGTGCACCACGGTAGCGGTGATGCCCGCACGATCGCGGCCATATTTTTCGTAGAGATACTGGATTACTTCTTCGCGGCGCTCATGTTCGAAATCGACGTCGATATCGGGGGGCTCATTGCGTGCCGCGGATATAAAACGCTCAAACAGGAGCCCGTGGGCGACAGGATCCACTTGCGTAATCCCCAGACAATAACAAACCATCGAATTGCCGGCGGATCCGCGGCCCTGATGCAGAATCCCCCTGCCCTCCGCAAACTTCACGATTTCATGAACAGTCAGAAAATAGGGCGCGTACTCGCGAGCGGAAATCAATTTAAATTCGTGCTCGATCTGCCTGCGGACATTGTCCGGAATTCCCGATGGATACCGCTTCTCCGCGCCGGCCCAGGTTCTGCGGATCAGATCTTCCAACGGCGATACTCCCGGTTCCGTAATTTCATCGGGATATTCGTAGCGCAACTCGTCCAACGAAAAGCGGCAGGAACCGGCGATTTCGAGCGTGGCTTCCAAAGCGTCCGGCCAGGCGGCGAACAAACGGGCCATTTCTTCGGGCGGTTTTATATACCTCTCAGCGTTCGCCTCCAGGCGTAAGCCCGCTTGCTGCAGAGTGCAATTCTCGCGAATGCAGGTCACCACATCTTGCAGCACCTTGCGCTCCGGCGCATGATAGAGAACATCGTTTGTCGCTACCACCGGCACACCGAGAGAGCCGGCGAATTCCGCCACTGTGCGGATCCATCGCTCATCATCGCCCCGGCAGGAATGCGTCAATGCCAGATAGAATCTGCCGGAAAACATATCCCGGCAGGTTTTTATCTGCTGGATCACCGGCTCGCTCAAAACCTGGGGGAAGGGAAAAATGAAATGCTGTCCTTCGGCGTGCCCGGCAACATCGGGAAGCGTCAGCAGGCATTCTCCTTTCACCGCGCGGCACCGTCCCAGGGTGAGCAGCCGGGTAAGCCGTCCGTATGCTTTCCTGTCAGCCGGATAGCACAGAAGACTGAAACCATCCGAGAGATCGAGCCGGCACCCCACCACAAAGCGCGTTTGTGCTTCCGGATCCTTCTTTAGATGCGTATGCGCCAGAACAATTCCGGAGAGCGTATTGCGGTCCGTCAAGGCAATCGCCGTGTAGCCGCGGCTGGCCGCGGCGCAGGCAAGTTCCTGAGGATGAGATGCCCCGCGCAGAAAGCTGAAATTGGATGAAGCCTGGAGTTCGGCGTACAAAGTTGAGCCTCACGGAAAATGACCGCGCAAGTACCACCGCGTGGGGTGCCGCTCCTGGAAAATCCAGAAGCGATCGCCGCGGTCATCTTCCACGCGGTAATAATCCCGGGATTCCCAGGGCTGGGATTCATCGCGCCACCATTCGGTTGTCAACCGCTCCGGCCCCTCCGCTCGTACAATGCGATGCAATCTGTGGCCGAACTGGAACTGGGCCGGCGGTGTATCGGACGATCCAGCCGGGACTTCAATACGAGCCGGCGGGTCGATGAAACATACCGGCCGCACTCGGTAATCCGGCCATATCGCATGGGGAATTCCGGCTGTTGTAACCGGCTGGAATTCTACCGAGCATTCCGGCAGCAAGCTCTCCTGGATGTGAAACCGGCACACCGATTGAAACCCCAGCCGCATGCCAAGACGGTCAATGAACCCGTCCAGTTCCGTATCACCCTGGTCCGGATCGAACTGGGGAAAGCTGATCTGCTCAGGGTCGAACTCGTCGTAATTCGGGACCGAAAGCACCAGGGTTTCGATTCCGAATCCGGCATCCAGGCTGTCCAGCTTTTCGGAGAAAAGGCGCATCAGGTGTGTAACAGAACGAACCGGCTTGGAAGTGCCAATGCAGCATTTTGCGGCTGTCCCATCCACCCGGTAACAATCGAGATTCAGCCTGCGCGCGCCGTCGTGTTCTCTCTCCAGACGAGCGCAGATCTCTTTTAACAAATCGAGCAGAACATATTGAACGGCGCTCACGGTTCCAACCGGCTCAGCCAGTGTTCGCAGCGCGCGATAAGGTGAGGGAGGACGGTAGGGCGCAATCGGCTCTTCCGCATGTCCGAAGGCCTGGTCCAACCGCAATATAATCTCGGAGCCGTAGCGCGTCGCCAGGGATTGCCGCGGAATCCCGCGCAAAGCGGCGATCGAAGTAATCCCCAGCCGGCGCAATTCACTGATGATCCGCTCCGGCAATCGCAGCGCATTGATGGGCAGAGGGTCCAGTGCATCATGCAGCTGTTCCGCCGTGACTATAACCCGCTTCCCGTATCGCGCCAGCGCCCAGGCCGCGCCAAGCGTACCGGCAATCGCCCCCCGCAGACGATAGCCGGACCTCCGTATCCTCGTTTGAATGTCCTGGAGCATGGCCGCTTCGCCGCCAAACAGATGGGCGCATCCCAAAATATCGAGAACAATGCCGCCAAATCCGTCATCCGCTACCAGCGGAGAATAGCGGCCGCACCATTCGATGAATCGCTGCTTTACCCGCGCATTTGCTATGGGATCATCCGGCGTTGCGTCCAGCTCCGGTAGAACGGTTCGCGCATCGGCGAGGCGGACGCCCGGACGGATTCCCGCGCCGCTCGCGGGAAGATTCACAGCATCAATACAGGGCTGGCCTTTGATTTCCCGCGTAACGGCAAAGGGGCGCAACTTACGGGTTGGATCTTCGCGCTGTAAGCGATCCATTGCCAGGCTTGGAAAATAAAGGCAAAGCATCCGCCGGCCCATATCAACCCGCCTTTGCGCTGGCTGGCAGGAATACGTTTGGCCGCACCGGCCGGATAGGAACTTTCGAAAGAAAACGAAATGCTTCCAGCCTGCCGTTTCTCCAGGCGACCATCCATTTCCCGGGCCGGCCGCCCCGGCAATAGGAAAGCTCCAGTTCCCAAAATGCCTCGTCAAATCCCCTTCCCGCGGGACCATTTACGGATGAGATCCGCCACCGTGTGATGGCGGAGGCAACGGGGGCGGAAGTTGCGTTACCCAGCAAAAATCCAGTCGCGCCGCTCGATTCCGCAGCCAGTTGCAGGCGGCGGCAAAGAGCCAGATCCGTCTTTTTCATCACTGCCAGCACAGCATTTACCTGCGGGCACCGGATCGCTTCCGATACCGTCCAGATCAGATCGTCAGGTTGGCGGGCGAAAATATGAAGCCATTGCTCCAGTCTTATGCCATAAGGCAGAAGGCCTGGCGGGTAAAGCGAGCGATCCGGTGCGACATACAGGATTGAGCCAGTGGCGGGAATTCGCGCGGAGAGCAATGCGGCAAAAGCGATGGCGCTGGCCAAGTCTCTGGATTTAACCTCATGGATACAACCTAACGGTAAACCATTGTAAGGCAATGCCTTATCGATGAAGTCGCAAATGGGAGCCGTGCGGAGCTTCCGACGCTGTGTACCTTCCAGGCGATCGATCTGCTCTTGCAACTGGGATAAAGTGGGCATTCCCACCGATCAGCATAGCACCAATATTCGCCTTTTGTTCGCCTGCTGAAAACAAGCCGAAATTATCCCTCCTGCGAACTCGGAATGGAGCCTGGCTGACCGTACCTCGTCACCAGTTCAACCAGATCCTGGGCGCGAATCGGCTTCGAGATGTACCCGTCCATGCCCGCTGCAAGGCATCGCGCCTCATCGCCTTTCATCGCATGCGCCGTCATGGCAATGATGGGAATATGATCACCCGTGCCCCTTTGTCGAAGACGAATGGCGGCTGTAGCTTCGAAACCATCCATCTCCGGCATCTGAACATCCATCAGAACCAGGTCGAATTTCCGTTCGGCCAATGCTTTCAAAGCTTCCTTACCGTTGTTGGCCGTTACGATGGTGTGTCCGGCCTTTTCGAGCATCCGCCTGGCTACAAACTGATTCGCTATGCTGTCGTCGGCCAAAAGAATTTGCAGAGGTCTTCGCGGCTGGACCGGGAAAGAATCGGAAGCATCCTGGATCGGGAATTCGGCGCTATCTTCGATATGCCCCGATGATTGCGCAGTGAGCGCCGACACGATTGCCCCACGCAGCTCATCCCGCCGAACAGGCTTCATGAGGTAAGCCCCGAGCCCCAGCTCGCGACAACGTTTTACACCTCCGAATCCATCTCCGGATGTGAGCATCACAACCACCGCGCCCGCCGCACCGGGGACAGACTTGAGTTGTTCCGCCAGGCCAAAGCCGTCCATTTCCGGCATATGAACATCCGTCAGCACCAGATTGAAAGGCTTACCGGTTTCAGACGCATGCCTCATCAGGGACAATGCCTCCTGAGCGCTTGCGGCCGGAGTCGGCTCCATTTTCCACTGCAGCAGCATATTGCCGAGGATTCGCAGGTTGGTAGCGCTGTCATCGACGATAAGCACGCGAAGGCCCGCCAGTGTAGTCTCTACATTGGTGCGTTTCTGAGCCCGCTGGCTGGTGACTCCGAGTGGAATCGTAAAATGAAAGCAACTTCCCTTGCCGGGCGCGCTCTCTACCCACAATTTCCCCTGCATCGCCTCAACAAGACGGGAGGAGATGGTCAATCCCAGGCCTGTTCCTCCAAATCTCCGCGTTGTTGATCCATCGGCCTGGGTAAAGGGCTCAAAGATGACTTTCTGTTTCTCTTTCGAGATGCCGATGCCGGTGTCCTGAACCGTGAAATGCATCTGCATCTGGTCCGGCGTGGCTGTTTCTACCGTTGCCCCCAGCACTACCTCACCGTGCTCGGTAAATTTGATGGCATTCCCCAGCAAATTGATAATGATCTGACGAATGCGCGCGGGGTCGCCCATCAGGTAGTCCGGGATATCCGGAGAAATATCGCAGATCAACTCCAGTCCTTTTCCACTGGCGCGGAATGCGAGGGACTTGGCGGTTTCCTCAAGGCTATCGCGCAAATCGAACCGGATTATATCCAACTCCAGCCTGCCGGCCTCGATCTTTGAGAAGTCCAGGACATCGTTGATGACCCCCAGCAGGTTATCCGCGGAAGACTTCATGATGCCGAGATAATCCCGCTGTTCCTGGCTCAGTTCGGTATCCAGCACCAGATCCGTCATTCCAATGATGCCGTTCATGGGCGTACGAATTTCATGGCTGATATTGGCAAGGAACTCACTCTTGGCGCGGCTCGCCGCCTCCGCCTTTTCCTTGGCATCCTGAAGATCCCGATTGGTCTTCACCAACTCAGCTGTCCGGGCATTCACCTCCGTCTCCAGGCGATCCCGATGTTTCAGCAGAGCTTCGTCTCTGGATTCGATTTCCATCAGCATCTCATTGAAAGTGTCGATAAGCTGGCCCAACTCGTCGTCAGCCTGCTTCACCGCGCGGCCGGAGTAGTTCTTGTTCTGTGAGATATTCCGCGCGGTCGCCGCCAAATGAGCAATCGGCCCGGTGATACTGCGCTGCAGTTGTGAAGAGAGCGCAAGAGCGAGAAGCGAACCGAGGAAAAGAACTCCGATGACAATTTCTGAAAAACGCTTAAGGCGCGAATGCAAATCATCCAGATCGGATTCCAGATATATGGACCCGATGGCCTGGCCATCCAGCACGATGCTTCTAAACAGCCTCAGCCTGTTGCCTTCAAACCAGGAACCATCCGCACGAACGCCAGGCGGGGCGGAATTCGCCGCGCTCTGCTTGCGCACGTATTCGGCGAATGGCTTCCCGTTGGCGGAATAAATAACCGCCTTTGTAACCGATCGCTTGGCTCTGAGGCCGGAGAGGAGCGCACGGGCTGCGGGCGGATCTCCGAAACTAAGCGCTGCCGTGCTGTTCGAGCCAAAGATTTCGGCCAGAATCCCGAGATCCGAACGCATCGACTCCCGGTACGCAACCTGGTCATAAATCAGGAACGTCGCACAGGCCAGAATTAGCGCCACGCTTACCGTCGCCATGGTAATCAGGCGCAGTTTCCGCTGAATGGATAGGTTTCGATACATCATTGCGTATTCATTGGGGCCTGACCGGCCAAGTATTCCCATCCCTATTTTGGGGCTCCCGATTTCACGATTTGCGCCAGTTCCAGTACCTTGGAGCTGATCCGTAAGTTCGCGTGTTCGGCCGCTTCCACGTTTATTTCGAGCCGAACCCGCCCCTGCTGCAGCCGGAAGTTCACGATTCCGCCCTGAGCGGCAAAGCCCTCGGTCTCTCCCACCGTGAGAATCCCGGACGGGGGCAATTGCCCCAAAATAGCTCGCAGGTGTTTATGCTCGGAAGAGCTGATGAACAACATCTGGCATTCGGCGGCCTGTCCGGCGTTTGAAAGATCGGTGATCACAAAAGACCGTCCCAGTACGGTTTTTCCCTCCACCACATCGGTCAATGCGTGGCCAAAAGGATTTTGACCAAGGACGCAAATTCGCATGGGATCTTTGTCACTTTTGAAAGTTTGCGGCGGCCATGCCACAAATTTGGCGAAGTTGTACAGGAACGCCGCCTTCACCTGGTATTCGTCGATGGTTTGCGAAAACGCAACGAACGAGACCAAAACGCCCACGAACAGGCGCCGGGCGGATGGATAACGGATGCGCGCGCCCATGATGCCACACTTCAGAAGCGCCACGTTATTTTACCAACTATGGCGCGCGCTGCTTCCATGGGAGTAACCTGCACGCCATCAAGAAATTCGATGTGCCGCGGTGTGAGCAGGTTCTGGCCGGTTATGCCGACTTCCACAAATTCCCGGATCTGCCAGCCCAGCCTGCTATCGACCCTGGTGTAGGCCGGAACCGGACCCATCGCCAGTGACCCAACATAAAAAACGGAGGTGTCCCACTCTACGTTATGTGAGAGCTTTATGGCGGAACGCAACTGAGCCTGGCGTTTCGGAGAGTCGCCGTAGGTTGAACCGGAGCGGACCGTGAATGTCGTATCTTTGCTATGAGAACTCTGGGAAAGGTTCATTTCGAGAAGGCTGAACCCTGGACTGATTCGCCACCATGACGATACGTCCCAGTGCGCCGAAGCCTCGACGCCGTAATTGCTGGCATTGCCGAGATTCTCGAAAAGATTCGGAAGCACCAGATGGGGTGGGGCTGGGTTCTGAGTGAAGAACGGCGTCAAAGGCTCGACGGTCTGCAGCCGGTCATAATCGCTCAGGAAGACGGTTGCATCCAGGGTCAGCCGTTTCGAGAGTTCCGTGCGATACCCGAGTTCGTAATCGAACAGAGCGGGAGCTTTCCCTTTTGGATTTCCGGAGATCTGGTAGATCGCAAAGCCTCCACCCGGGACGGGGACCGCGGCCTGATTTATCTGTGCTTCGGCATAGAGCCATGAGGGCTGCTGAATCGCGCGCGAGATGGAGGCCCAGACAGTGTGACGGCTGCTCGGAGACCACACCAGTTCGACGCTAGGCTCGTATTCGTACCCCGTATACGCGTTGTGTTCGAGTTTGATACCGGCGGTGAGAGCAAGCGAATTCGTGATTTGGAATTCATCTTCGATAAAGCTGCTGAACAGATTATCCAGCTTGTTCCCCGAGCCAAGAGTGACTTCATAGCCATTCGCCCAACTCTGGTTGGTGAGGCGGTAGCCGATACCGGTGACAATGTCGTTCCGTGGTCCGGCGTGGAGGTGATATTGAAAATCGACGTCGCCCGTATTCTCGATGTTCAAGCCCTGGTCGAATCG
>Ga0105240_10016187_pt1 | contig 10106 bp, 7 predicted proteins | sample KBSC54metaG_FD_80426 | JGI IMG/M metagenome (GOLD analysis project Ga0105240, IMG submission 80426) | Corn rhizosphere microbial communities from Kellogg Biological Station, Michigan, USA - KBS C5-4 metaG | ecosystem: Host-associated > Plants > Roots > Rhizosphere > Soil | place: Michigan, USA... | reverse complement strand
TGACGGCGGTCGGCCGCGACTCGCGCAGGACACGATCGGCCGAATCGGCGTCCTCGCCATGCGCGACCGCGTACGCGTAACCGTACGCCGCGGCGATTCCGATCGCAGGCGCTCCACGGACGACCATCGTCTTGATCGCCTCGGCCACCTCGGCCGCGGTGCGGCAGCCGACCTCCACCTCTTCGAGGGGAAGGCGCCGTTGATCGAGAAAGACGACGCGGTCGTCCTCGAGTCGAAGGATCCGTTCAGGCTCGAGCACGTGCGGCGATCGTGACGTGGCCGTTCGGCACGGCGGCCGCTGGGGTGGCCGCCGTGCCTGCGGCGAGAGCGTCGTGGATCAGGTTCCTTCGTCCCACGAGGCGAGGTACTTGGCCTGCGCGGCGGTGAGCTTGTCGATGTTGACGCCCATCGTCAGCAGCTTGAGGCGCGCGATCTCCTCGTCGATCTCGGTCGGCACCGGGTACACCTTCTTCTCGAGCGACGCAGCGTGCTGGACGGCGTACTCGGTGGCCAGCGACTGGTTGGCGAAGCTCATGTCCATCACGATCGCCGGATGACCTTCGGCGGCCGAGATGTTGACGAGCCGCCCTTCGGCGAGCAGGAAGAGCAGGCGCCCGTCCTCGAGCTTGAACTCCTCGACGAAGTTGCGGGCCTCGCGTGTCTCGACGGCGAGCGAGCGGAGCGCCGGGATGTCGATCTCGACGTTGAAGTGCCCCGTGTTGCAGATGATCGCGCCGTCCTTCATCACTTCGAGATGCTCGCGTGCGATCACGTGCTTGTCGCCCGTGGCGGTGCAGAAGATGTCGCCGATCCTGGCGGCCTGCTCCATCGGCATCACGTCGAACCCGTCCATCAGGGCCTCGAGGCCGCGCATCGGGTCGACCTCGGTGACGATCACGTTCGAGCCGAGCCCGCGGGCCCGCATCGCCACACCGCGACCGACCCAGCCGTAGCCGGCGACGACGAAGCGCTTGCCGGCCAGCAGGACGTTAGTCGCACGGATGATCCCGTCGATCGTCGACTGGCCGGTGCCGTACCGGTTGTCGAAGAAGTGCTTGGTCCGCGCGTCGTTGACCGCGATCACCGGGAAGGCGAGCGCACCGTCCGCCTCCATGGCCTTCAGCCGGATGACGCCGGTGGTCGTCTCCTCCATGCCGGCGATGATGTCGCCGAGCTGCTCGCGGCGGGCGCTGTGCAGGACACTGATCACGTCGGCGCCGTCGTCCATCGTCAGCTGTGGCTTGTGGTCGACCGCCGCCTCGATGTGCGAGTAGTACGTGTCGTTGTCCTCGCCCTTGATCGCGAAGGTGGAGATGTCGAACTCCTCGACGAGTGCGGCCGCGACGTCGTCCTGGGTCGAAAGCGGGTTCGAGGCGCACAGGACGACGTCCGCCCCACCGGCCTTGAGCGTCCGCATCAGGTTGGCGGTCTCGGAGGTCACGTGCAGGCACGCCGAGACGCGGTAGCCGGCCAGCGGCTGCTCGCGCTCGAAACGCTCGCGGATCGCGGTCAGCACCGGCATCTGCCGGTCCGCCCACATGATGCGCCGCACGCCTTCGGGGGCGAGCGCCAGGTCTTTCACGTCGTGTCGCTTCGTCGTAGCCATGAATCCTCTCGGTTTGGTCGCGGGGCAGTGTAGTTGCGGTTAGGCGGCGAGCAGCCGTTCGTGCTTGCGCTGCTCCCATTCGACCCAGGAGCCCGCGTCGTCGCCGGCCGCGAGCCACGCATCGACGGCATGGCGAAGCTCCGGCTCCCGCCGCAGCCGGCGCGCGAACGCGAGCTCGGCCAGCTCGACGCCGAAGCGCCTCCGCAGCTCCTTCAACGCGCGCAGGCGGTTCAGCTCGGGGAGGCCGTAGAGCCGGTAGCCCGCGCCGGTACGACGCGGGGTGACGAGCCCATGGTCTTCCAGATAGCGCAGCATGCGCGCCGACCAGCCGGTCTCGGCGGCGGCGGCACTGACCGTCCGGAGCTCGTTCACGCCTTAACCTTACCAGAAGCGTGTGAATGTTGAGCGGCGGGAGGCGGCCACGTCCGGTGGCCGCCTCCCGCCCGTGTTTTTGCGCCTACGGGCCTGCGAGGGCCGCGATGTAGGCCGGAGCGTTCGGTGTACCCCAGCCGGTCGCCATGTCGTAGCCCTGGTTCACCGGCCAGCCGGGCACGCTGTCCCACGTGACGGCTTGGCCGTCGCCGTTGTAGTCGAACATCCGGTTCGTGGTCAGGTCGCCGCTGATCACGGTCGGCGAACCCTGCTGGATGGGCGCAACGTCCGTGAACGCGCCGGGATTCGCGTAGAGCGCCGGATTGATGTTGCCGAGGCCGTGGCCGGCACGCTGAGCCGCGAGCGCGGTCAGGGCCGCGACCTGCGGCGAAGCGGCACTCGTCCCGCCGTAGAGGTAGTAGCCGGCGAGGCCGTTGTAGTCCGGATAGGCGGAGATGTAGACGAGCACGCCGCCGTTGACTGCCGCGTCCCACGACACGTCGGGGACGAGCCGGTGGTCGCCTTGATCGGTGAGCACACCCGACTGCCAGGACGGACGCGCGTAGATCGCGCTCGGGCCGCCACCGGTTGCGGCCGGCAGCCACGACTCGTTCCAGACCACGTTCAGCGGGTCGGCCGCCGCCGTGCTGGCGAAGTACGCCGGGTTGAAGGTCCCGTCCGCCAGGAACGGCACGTCGGTCGACGGGTTCCAGCGCCAGTTGCGCTGCAGCTGAGTTCCGCCGACAGCGGTCACGTATGGGCTCGAAGCGGGCCATCCCGCCGTCGGGTACGGATACGTCGCGGTGTCGCGATGCTGCTTTGCGACGCCGAGCGTGCCGCTGTCGCCCGAGGACGCGAAGAACGTGTCGCCCTTGGCGATGCCCGCCTGGAAGACCGCGTCGAACTTCTGTGTCTGCGAGGCGGCTGCTGCGCCGAACGTCTGCTCGGTAATGCCGAAGCTCATCGAGAAGACCGTCCCGGCCGGATTGGCGTCGATCTGGTCGCCGATTGCCTTGAAGAGGTTCGGCAGGCCCTGGACTCCTTCGGTCTCGGCCGGCGGAACCGCGATCAGGACGATCTTCGCCAGCGGTGCGATCGCGTACGACCATTCGATGTCGAGGGTCGCCTCGCCCGACCAGCCGGCGGCTGCGACCGGGCCGGACTGCCCGTTCCCGTTGGAGTTGCCGAAGTCGGTCGGGCCGTTCGGGAAGACCTGCGTGAAGTCCGGGTTGGGCAGGTTCGGGAAGAACTGGTCGTGGAAGACCTGCAGGTCGTTGGCGGCCGTCGGGCTTCCGTAGGAGTCGACCAGCACGATCGTCTGGCCCTGGCCGAGCAGCCCTGTGCCCGTGCTCGGGTCCCCGACCGCGTCGACGCCGTAGGCCGAGCGGATGTCCTGCGGTGAGTTGCAGTGCAGCGTCGCGGTCGGAAGCTCGCACGAGAACGAGCCGTCAGAAGCGACGAACGGCGCCCCAGGTGCTTTGATCGAGAAGGCGGTCCCAGGAGTCGACGGATTGGCCTGGGCTGCCGCCGCGGCAACGAGAGCCGCGATGGTGACAATGCTGGCGAGGATCGCCAGAGAACGCGTCATCGATTTCCCCCCTTGTTCGTCCCCCGGAGGCGGGATGCGCACCCGGGGCGCCCAGACGCTAACAACCCATCGCGGCGCTCGGGGCCGGGCTTACAGACGTCTTACGTTGGCTTCGGCGGGGTCAGGGTGCGGAGGTGCCTTCGCGGCCGTACGCGTCCTCGAGCCGCACCACGTCGTCGAGGTGCGGCGTCGAGACTTCGAGGATCGTCGTGTCCTCGAGCGCGGTCACGCGGTGCACGGTGCCCGGCCGGTAGTGGAACGCCGCGCCGGCACCGATCACCTCGGCCTGCAGCACCGAGTCCCCCACCGCCCCGAGCTCGAGCTTCGCGCGGCCCGACTGGATCAGCCACGACTCGTCCTTCTCGCGGTGGAACTGCAGCGACAGCGAATGGCCCGCCTTCACGAAGAGCACCTTGCCGCAGTAGACGTCCGTCAGCGCCCAGATCAGCTCGTAGCCCCACGGCTTGTCGACCCGCTTCACCTCGTGCGCCCAGGCATCGAGGCTGTTGACGTTCGAGGAGTCCACGCCCATCGGCGGCGATGTTCTCATGCCAGCCACTCCGGATGCGCGGAGACGTGTTCCTCGGCCACCCGCAGCTCCTTCGGCGTGTTGACGGTCAGCCAGAGGCCCGCGTGCCGGAACGCGTGCAAGCTGCCCTCGGCCGCCAGCTCGGGGAACGTCGTCGACTCGTGGTCGCCGCGGTCGGGAAAGCGCGCGATCGCCTCGTCCGAGAGCACGTAGTTGCCGCAGTTCACCCAGTACGGCACCTGCGCGTCCTCGCGGAAGCCGTGCACGACGTCGGCGTCGTCGACGTCGACGAGGCCGAACTGCGACTTCGGCCGGGCGACCGTGAGCGTGGCCAGCCCGCCCGCCGCCCGGTGGCGATCGAGGAGGCCCGAGAAATCGACATCGACGAGCTCGTCGCCGTTCAGCGCGTACACGTCGCCGCTCTCGCGGCGCTCGCGCGCGGCAAACTTGATCCCGCCGCCGCGCCCCAGCCGCTCGGGCTCCTCCGCTGCGACGATCTCAGCGCCGAGCCCGGCCAGCTCCCGCTCGAACAACGCACCCTGGCCGGCCGCGCACGAGACGATCACGCGGTCGACACCGGCCTGAACGAGCCGCGAGACCTGGTAGGCAGCGAGTGCCTTGCCCGCCACCTCGACCAGGGCTTTCGGACGGCCGCCTGCAGCCTCACCGAGCCGCTCGGCTTTGCCGCCGGCGAGGATGATCGCTTCCACGCGGGTCAGCTCCGCGCGGGTGCGCGCTCGGGGGTTCCGGGCAGCACATCGGCCGGCGATGTCGGCCGGCCGATGCCCTCGTAGGCAAATCCTGCGCGTCGCGCCTCTTCCGGCTCGAGCAGGTTCCGCCCGTCGATGATCAACGGGTTCGCCATCGCCGTGCGCACCTCGTCGGATGCGAGGCCCTTCAGCTCGTCCCACTCGGTGACGATCACCGCCGCGTCGGCGCCGGTGACGGCCTCCAGCACGGAGCCGACGATCTCGACACCTTTCGGCAGCTGCTGCCCGCCGTCGGCAACCGGGTCCCACGCGCGCACGTCGCAGCCCTCTGCCAGCAGACGGGAGGCGAGCACGATCGACGGCGCCTCGCGCATGTCGCTGGTGTTGGCCTTGAACGCGAGCCCGAGCAGCGCCACCGTCTTGCCGCGCAGCGGCCCCAGATGGCGCTTGAGCTTCCCGATCACCCGCCGCTTCTGCAGCTCGTTCACCTCGATCACCGCCGAGAGCAGCTGGAAGTGGTAGCCCGAGTTCGACGCCAGCTGCTTCAGCGCCAGCGAATCTTTCGGAAAGCAGTTATGCGTCACGAGCCCGCCCGTGGTCACGAACGTGTTCGTGCCGGGAACCTCGACCGAGTACACGAATCCCGTGTGCGGCGTGCGTCGAACAGAGATCACCCGTACCCAACCGGTGTCATCGGCGCGCCGGTATCCCGTCGGTGCGGTGCGCTTCGACTGACGATCGAGAGACGCGAGAATCGTCGGCACGTCCGCTGGATCGACGAGGTCGAGGAGCCGTTCAACCTGAGACGCACCTGACACGACGATCCAGTACGTGTCGACCGTCGACTTCGGCGTGCGGCCGACCTTCAGCCGCGCCACGACCCCGAGCTCTCCAAGCAGGCGCAGCACGCCGTCTGCCAGCTCCCGGCTCACCGTGCCGTATTCGAGTACGACGCTCGGGCCGCCACGCACCAGCGACCACGAACCGTCACCTCGCCAGGCTCCGCTCAGAAACGCGCGTTTATGGGAAGCCGGCGCATCCCAGATGAGCTCGGGAACCCGCTGCTCGTAGCAATTCGCCCCGAGCCCGAGCACGCCGAGCCACCAGCCGGCGAGCAGCCGCGAACAAACCGTGACCGCCGTCGAGGTCTGGTGACGGCGTACGTCGACCTTCACGCCGAGGTCCGCCCAGAACGACCGCACCTCCTCGACGAGATCCGACTCGTTAGTTGGATGGAACGACCATTGCAGCCGCCGCCGCCGGCCGTCGGCCGAGCAGTGCCCCTCGGCTGTGTACAGGCCGACCACGCGCCACAGGCGTTCGTCCAGCTGGAGCTCGGTGGGGACGTAGGTCCCGTTTCGGGCCGTCCCGACAGCGGCCTCGCGCAGAGACAGCTCGAGCTGCCGCGCCTCGGAAAGCCGCAGGGCCCCGGTCCGGCGAATATCCATGCGCCGTCCCGGGGACGAGCCCGGCAACGCCGTTCGCATGGTCGCTGCGTCGAGCTTGCCGACGGCGACCGGCGCCCGCACGATCACGTCGTCGTCAGTGGCTCCGACGATCGCCATGCCCTCGAGGAGGCTTGCGACCGGATGCACAGCGATCGCTCGCGGTGCCGTCTGCGCGAGCGGCAACCAGTCGTCCTCGGTGAGATCGCCGGCCAGGACGATCCCGCGACGGGTGACGAACGGGTGATCCGCGGTGCAGCTCAGCCTCCGCCCCATCTTCGTCTGCAGCTCGACGATCTCGCCGGGAGACTCACGGCGCGTCACGGCAGCTACCGGCGCGAACTCGCTCTTGCCGGTGGCCGGCTCCCACGACAGCACCTCGAGCGGCAGCGGTGGCTGGCCGTCGAGCTCGTCGTAGAGATGCTTCAAGGCGATCAGCGACGTCCAACCAGCAAGGCGCATCACGACGGTCTCCTCGCCGGCGAGACAGCTTCCGCCGTAGCCGATTCCCGCGCGCAGGAAGTGCGGGCCGAGACGCTTGTCGAGTCCGACGCCCTCGGCGACCTTCACCACGTCGGCGCCGGTCGCCTCGCACACGTTCGCGATCTCGTTGATGAACGAGATCCGCGTCATCAGGAACGCGTTGGCGGCGAGCTTGATCATCTCGGCCGAGTTGACGTCCGAGCGGACGACCGGCGCGTCGATCGCGGCGTACAGCGTCGCGACCGCGTCGCCGTCGGCCGCCTCGAACGCGCCGATCGCGATCCGGTCGGGATTCATGAAGTCGTGCACCGCGCGGCCCTCGGCCAGAAACTCCGGGTTCGAGGCGTAACCGACATGCTCGAGGCCGCGCTGGTCGAGGCCGTCGCGGATCTTCTCGCCGGTGCCGACCGGAACGGTCGACTTCATCACGAGAATCGGGCGACCCTGCAACGCGGGCAGCTCGTCGACGACGGTCCAGACGCGCGACAGGTCGGCGTCGCCGGAGTAGGTCGGTGGGGTGTCGACGCAGACGAACAGGAACTCGCAGCCGGCGACGTCGTTCACGTCGAGCGTGTAGGTGAGGCGCTCGGCGTTCTTCACGAGCAGCTCGGGCACGCCGTCCTCGTGAAACGGAACGCTCCCGGCGCGCAGCGCTTCGATCTTCTCGGGCACGACGTCGCGCACCACGACCTCGTGGCCGAGCTCCGCAAAGCACGCGCCCGTGACGAGCCCGACCCAGCCTGCTCCGAAAATCCCGACCTTGCTCATCGCGCGCCGAAACCTACTTTCCGGTTGTTAGCGGTTTTAGACCCTTGGCGATCGCCAGCATCGTCTCGTTCGAGAGATCGTCGAGGAGCGTGTTGACCACCCAGTATGTGGCACCGTTCGCGTGCAGCACGACCATGTGCAGCTTCGAGCCGGAGTAGTACAGGTCGAATTCACGCCCGCCGAGGCTGTGCTGGAAGCTCTTGTCCTTGAGGATCGGGGCGTCGTTCCAGGCTGTCTCCTCGATTCCCCAGAAAAGGCCGCCCCCGGTTCGAAAGACCATGCGGACAGCCTGGTCGTGCCCGCTGATGTAGTACCGCCGGACCGGCGTGTCGGTGGGCAGCGTGTCGGGGTAGGAGCTCTGCTCGAGCACCGTTGGCACCATCAGCTTGAACGGCACCTTCTTCGCGAGCGGCGCGAGCAGGCTCGTGCCGTACGAGCTGTCGGAGCGGACGACCGCGTTCTGGTGCACGGGCACCACGGTCGCCGGCGGCGCTGGGGCGATCGTGCCGTCGAACGCCGTCCCGAGCACGGCCACGAGCATCGAGCCCGGGTCGTGCGACAGGATGCCCGGCGTCCGCGGGAGCTTCGCCACCTCGGCCGGCTGCATCAGATTCTGCAGCGCGATCGCCGCCTGCTTCGAGCGCGGTTGCGCCGGGTCGTAGTAGATCATCGAGTGGAAGTAGTTCTGCTTCGGCGCATCGGCCGCGAGGCCACCCGGCGGTTCGAGCGTCCGGTACCCCCGCTGGGCGAGCTCGTAGGAGGTGTTCGCCGCCGCGGCCTGGACGCCGCTGCCGTTCAAGACGGTGACCGTCACGGACGCGACCGGAGGCGCCGAAACCTTCGACTTCTTCTGCTTGTTGCCGAGCGCCGCGGCATTCGCGGCCTTCGACGCCTCGACGTCGGGGTTCGTGAACGACTGCACCGCCTTCTGGATGTCGGACGACGACGCCTCGCACGGCCCCGAGCTGCAGACGACGTTCTCGATCTTGTCCTGGAAGACGTGGCCGTTCGGCAGGCCGTACGCGAAGAGCGCGTAGTTGAACACCTCCTTGCCCTGCAGCTTGTGCCCGCCTTCGGCCACCTCGATGTTGCTGGTGATCGCGTTGACGAGCGACGGCACGCTGAACGGCGAGAAGCTCGTGCTCACCTGGGCGCGCACGGCCCGCACGAACGACTGCTGCCGTGCGACGCGTGTCAGGTCGGAGTCGGTGTGCCGGAAGCGGACGAAGTCGAGCGCCTGCTGCCCGTCGAGCCGCTGGTAGCCGGGCTGCAGGTTGATGTTCGCGTAGTCGTCCGAGGCCGAGCCCGTGTTCTTGTTGTAGTAGCGGCGATCGATGTCCATCCAGACCCCGTGCAGCTTGTCGACGACTTCCTTGAAACCGTGGAAGTTGACCGTGATCAGGTAGTTGATCGGGAGGCCGGTGAGCTTCTCGACCGTCCGGAGCGTCCCCTGGGAATGCGACTTGCAGATCGAGTACGCCGAGTTGATGCGGTTCGTCGTCACGGGCGTGGCGCCCTCGCAGTAGATGGGAACGCTCAGGTCGCGCGGGAACGAGAGCATCGAGATCGTCTTCGTCACCGGGTCGGCCCGAATCAGCATCAGCGTGTCCGAGAGCGACGGCCGGTTCGACTCGACGCCGGCGCGGTGGTCGTAGCCGATCACCAGGGCGATCGCCGGCGCGTTCGCCTTCGGGATGTTCAGCGACTTCTGCGCCTTCACCACGTCGGGCGTGCTGGCCTGCACGGCTGCGACCGACTGGTGGAAGTAGAGGTACGCCCCGCCTGCGACCCCGACCCCGAGCGAGCTCAGCGCGAGCAACGTGAAAAGGAGGATCCGGCCGACGAGCCCGACCCCCGAGCGCGCCGGTGGAGGCGGCTGGCGGTAGCGCGTGACGGTGCTGATCGTCCCGGGCGGGTAGACGGCTTTGCCGTCTCCGTTCGCGATGGCGCCGCGCCCGACGCCTCTCTTCAGTGTCGTCCGCATAAAAACATCTGCGGCGCCCATCGGGCGCCCGCGCCGCGAAGGATACCCGAGCGGCCGGGCGCTACCCGAGGCTCGGGGTCAGCCAGCGCTCGGCCTCCTCGACCGAGCGCTCCTTGCGGGCCGCATAATCCGCCACCTGGTCGGGCCCGATCCGGCCGACCGCGAAGTACTTGGCCCGCGGGTGTGCGAGGTAGATGCCGCTGACGGCTGCCGCCGGGACCATCGCGAAGCTCTCGGTCAGCTCCAGGCCGATCCGCTCGGCCTCGAGCAGCGAGAAGAGCTTCGGCTTCTCGCTGTGGTCGGGGCACGCGGGATACCCGAAGGCCGGACGGATGCCGCGGTAGCGCTCGTGCGTGAGGTCGTCGATCGTCAGATCCTCGCCCGGCGCATACCACTCGCGCCTGACCTGCTCGTGCAGCCACTCGGCCGTGGCCTCCGCGAGGCGATCGGCGAGCGCCTTGACGATGATCCCCCGGTAGTCGTCGAGCTCGGCGTAGTGGCCCGCCGCCAGATCCTCGGCGCCGTCGACGGTCACGGCGAATGCGCCGAGGTGGTCTCCAGCGGGCGCGAAGTAGTCCGCGAGGCACTTGTTCGGCCGCGCGTCCGCGTGGTCCGCCTGCT
>Ga0105240_10016182_pt1 | contig 10109 bp, 9 predicted proteins | sample KBSC54metaG_FD_80426 | JGI IMG/M metagenome (GOLD analysis project Ga0105240, IMG submission 80426) | Corn rhizosphere microbial communities from Kellogg Biological Station, Michigan, USA - KBS C5-4 metaG | ecosystem: Host-associated > Plants > Roots > Rhizosphere > Soil | place: Michigan, USA... | reverse complement strand
GTTCACGTCAGTCGAAGGGCAGTGCAATCGTCAACGTAATTCAGTCCACGCCAAGCGAATCGGTAACGAGTATCTTTACTATGGATAAGGCACATCGTGACGCTGCCAAGTACTTCTTTATGGGCACGGTACAGGGTGTTGTGAAAAAGACCGAAGTAGCTGCTTACAAGAACGTTCGAAAGAATGGCATTATCGCGATTAACCTCCACGACAAAGACCAGTTGCGTTGGGTAAATCTATCGGCAGGTACTGATGACGTGATGCTGGTAAGTAACAAAGGACAAGGCATTCGATTTGCGGAAGAAGACGTGCGACCAATGGGTCGAAGTGCCGCTGGTGTTCGAGGTATGAAATTGCGTAGTGATGATTCGGTTGTCGCCATGGACGTACTTGTTGGTGATACGGCTGACTTGCTGACCATTGCGGCCAATGGATTTGGTAAGCGCACCCGTGTGAAGGAATTCTCGCCACAACGTCGTGGTGGGTACGGCCTCCGTGCCATGAAGGTAACCAAACGAACCGGCGATGTCGTAAGTGCGCAGCTCGTGACTGATGATTCAGTCGACCTAGTACTGGCGAGCGAACACGCTCAAACTATTCGCACTCCGATTAAAACGATTAAACGACTCGGGCGCGACACACAAGGCGTAACTGTTATGCGCTTGAACGGCAACGATAAGGTAGCGAGTGTCACCATTGTTCCCGCAGGAGAAGAGCCAGAAGAAGCTGCGGTGGTGGTTGAAGCAAAGCCTTCCATCTAGCGGTCGAGAATATCGGATACAAAAGGACGCCTTGGCGTCCTTTTGTATTTTTCCTAGACTGACCGGTTTGCTTCTGATATCATGCGTTCGATATGGCTAAGAAACGACGCGGGCGTAAGCTCAGCAAAAAAGAAGTGAAAGCAATCAAGAAAGCCGAAGCAGATGCTCCGGTAGTTGTTGACGTTGCTCCGCAAAAACCACGTGTAACAGCCACCATCGAATTACCAGACGTTATTACCGTTTCTGAGTTCGCCAAACTGCTTGCGCTACCAGTAACCGAAGTGGTGAAAACCTTATTTGCCAATGGCATTATGGTAACCATTAACGAATCAATCGATCGCGAAACTGCTACCTTGGTTGCTGATGAATTTGGCGCCAAAGTTATCGGTCAATCTGGTGAAGATGTCGTAAAAGACACGATCGTTGAAAAAGTGACGACAAAGGGTTCGACACCTCGACCACCGGTCGTTGTGGTAATGGGTCATGTTGACCATGGAAAAACTACTTTGCTCGACGCGATTCGCAAAACAAAAGTTGCGGCAGGGGAATCGGGTGGAATTACCCAGCACATTGGTGCCTATCAAATTGCTTGGCACGGCAAAGACGGCGAGGAACGCGATATTACCTTTCTCGATACGCCTGGCCACGAAGCGTTTAGCGCGATGCGAGCTCACGGCGCCGCTCTAACCGATGTTGCGATTTTGGTTGTTGCTGCCGATGATGGCGTGAAACCACAAACAAAAGAGGCGGTCAGTCACGCTCGAGCGGCGAATGTGCCAATCGTCGTTGCAATCAATAAAATCGATGTTCCGGGTGCTGACCCAGATCGGGTGAAACGCGAGCTGATGGAACTTGAGTTAATTCCAGAAGAGTACGGCGGCAAAACGCCAATGGTTGCCGTATCAGCAAAGCAGTCTAAGCATATCGATGAACTGCTTGACGTTGTGCTCCTTGTGGCTGATATCGCTGAACCCACGGCTGATCCTGCTGGTGAATTTAGTGGAACCGTGATTGAAGCGCAGCAAGAAGTTGGCGCGGGTGTCGTTGCCACTATCCTTGTCCAGAACGGAACGCTTCATGTTGGCGATACGATAGTAGTTGGCTCAACCTATGGTCGCGTGAAGTTTCTAAAAACCGCCGATGGATCGCGTGTTCAGCAAGCTGGCCCTTCAACGCCAATTCAGCTTTCTGGTCTAAATGATGTACCGGCAATTGGTCAAATTGTATCTAGTGTAACCAATGACCGAGCAGCTCGCACCGTGATTGAAGCAAAATCAACCAGTGGTGGAACCGTGGTTCGTAGTCTTGGGCAGGTAAGCCAGGCAATTCGACGGGGGATTGAACACGAGCTGCCTGTAGTTCTGAAAGCCGACGTGCAAGGTTCGGTTGACGCGATCCGCTCGAGCCTTGAGCAGCTTTCAACCGATACTGCCGATGTTCGTTTGCTCCATGCTGCCGTTGGTCCCGTGAATGAATCTGACGTGCAGCTAGCCGTTGCCTCAAGTGCTTTAGTAGTAGCGTTCCGAGTACCCACCCTTCCGGCTGCGGCGAAAAGTGCCGAACAGAATGGCGTAGCTGTTATGAGCTTTGACGTGATCTACGCATTGCTCGACGATGTAAAAGCCGCGCTCGAAGGTAAGCTGGCTCCTGAAGTACACACGCTGACGGTTGGTACACTGAAAGTGCTGAAAACCTTCCGAACCACCGGTACCGAAAAACTGGTTGGTGGTTTAGTCACTAAGGGTGAGCTTCGCAAGAACGCTATGATCGAAGTCCGTCGCGCCGGCGAAGTTATTGGTACCGCGAAAATTCTTGGCCTTCAGCAAGGCCCAGAAAAAGTCGATACCGTACCGAATGGCCAAGAGTGTGGCGTGTTACTTGGTACAAAGCTTACAATTCAGCCCGACGACTATTTAGATTGCCAAGTTGAAGAGGCGGTCACAGTTCGCCTCGGTGCATCGGCCAACTAACACACTTTCCCCCTAGTGACTGGGTTCGGCTCGGGTTATACTGCGGCTAATGACGACCCAAGGAGGCACAACTGGTTCGGTTCTAGGTCTGCGCGACGATCTTTCATCGTTAGCCCAACACCTCTCGCCAAGCCAGTACCCGTTTGCCCTCCTAGACATTCTTCTTGTCGCGATTGTTCTCTACTATACTTACCTGCTGATTCGAGAAACGCGAGCTATTCGAATATTGTATGGATTGGTATTTCTCGGTGTCGTGTATGTTGTGGCGCAGTGGCTTCAATTACTGGCGCTTTTGTTTCTGATCCAATCAATCTTCGCAGTGGTTTTAGTGGCGATTCCAGTGGTATTCCAACCCGAGCTTCGGGCTGGTCTCGAAAAGTTAGGGCGTACGCGATTCATGGGGTCACTGCCGAATGTTACCCGCGATGATCAAGTAGAATCAGCACGAATTGTCGCGAACGCGGCCGTGGCACTAGCTGCGAAAAAAGTCGGTGCACTGATTGTTTTTGAACGCCGTGATCGATTAGTCGAGCCAACTGCATCGGGCATCGCCATTCATGGCTACGCATCGCCAGAACTTTTGATAACCATCTTTACAAACAAAAGTCCGCTGCACGACGGCGCGGTGATTATTCGCGGCATGCGTCTAGAAACCGCGAGTGCGCTTTTGCCCGTTGCCGGTGATCGGTTTGACAGTTCGGTTGGCACTCGGCACCGAGCAGCCATTGGCGTAACCCGCGAAACCGATGCGGTTGCTGTGGTTGTGTCAGAGGAATCAGGACGCATTGGTGTTGCTGCCGACGGTAAATTAACACGAAACATTAAGCCTGAAGATCTCGAAGGAAAACTCGTTCAAGTGCTTACGAGTTTTTCGGCTGATATAAAACCGGTGAGGCGTCATGCTGCGTAAATGGTTCACCACGAATCGAAACGCCAAAATCGGCAGCATGTTGTTGGCCATTGGCGTTTGGAGCTTTGCCGTATCAGGCGCAACTCGAACCGATGTGTTTCCGGGAGCAATTCCCATAAGCCTTGCCCACGTACCGGCGAATTTGGCCGCAAGCTTAAGTGTGAGCACCGTACAAGTACGAATTTCCGCGCAAGCGGCACTCTGGCGCCAGCTGAGCCCTAGTTCATTCGCTGCCACAATCGATCTTTCCAATTTGGGGCCTGGTACGAGCGAAGTGCCAGTGCAAGCCACATCGCTCGTGCCAAACGTCCAACTGGTTGACGTGATACCCCGAACGGTTGTTGTTCAGCTCGAACCTGTAACGACGAAAAACTTACCGGTTCAAGTCCGGACCGACGGTACGCCCGCTGCCGGATATTTTCCCAGTGACGCAACAACCGATCCCGCAACCGTGAGTGTTCGTGGTCCAGAGAGTGTTGTGAATCAGTTATCTCATGTTACCGCGGTTGTCGACGTAAACGGCGCATCGACCAATAAAGATTCTTCTGCAACGCTCCAGGTAATTGATGATAGTGGTCACGCCCTTACAAGCGTGGCAATCACCCCCAATACCGCAACGGTTCACCAGCCATTAACCAAGCTTGCTGCTACCAAAACGGTCGGCATTCAAGTAGTGACCACCGGTACACCGACCGCTGGAAAATTAGTGTCGCCAAAGGCAACGAAACCAGTTACGGTCACCATCGCTGGCGGCCAGTCACAGGTGAGCAGCATCACCACCATTGCCACCAAGCCGATTGATGTGAGCGGTTTTACCCAAGATACAACGGTCAAATCTTCGCTTGATGTGCCTGCCGGCATAACCGTTATTGATCAATCGAGTATCGATGTTTCATTCTCGGTGACCAATCAACAAAGCACCCGATCAATTGGCGCTAACTTGGCATACAGTAATCTACCTGCCGATCGACATGTGGTAAGTGCTGATCCAGCCGCACCAACGGTCGTGGTAACTGGCTCGGCCGATGTCCTGGCGAAACTCGCAGGCAGCGATGTGGTTTTAACGATTGATCTGTCTGGCGCCGTAGCAGGAACAAAGCAGATTGTTCTTAGCTCCGCCCAGCTAACCTTACCGCCGGGAGTGACACTTCAACAGCTTGCTACGACTGCAATTACCCTGATAATCCAGTAATCGTCCACAGGTGGGTTGACACGTCGGGCCGGCTTGGTAGACTATTTCTTGATATTCGCCACCCGGCGTTTTTCATTTCCGGTCTGGGGACGAATTAAGGAGGCTCTATTCTTAGTCTCAGTGAACCCCCGAGTACGCATGCGCGCTCATCAATGGCGCGCGTTCTCACCACAATTTTGACTTTTAGTCGGCGACTGAGCCCACTAGCGGCTCGAATCGCAGCGACATCCGCAATCCTGCAAACTCGCAGTAGCGGACTTTGGAAACGCCTTGTTCATCGCCGTACATTAGCGCATCCACCATCAATGGCGAAGAGCGCAATTATGTTGGCGCTGGGCGTGGCTATCATCAATATTTTCTTGCTTTCAAACGATGCAATTTTGGCTGCACCGAACGATCCGTGGAACACGTACACCGACGTGAACCCAACCCAATCAAGCCAAGCAATTGCCCAGATTGCCAAATATGTTCCAATTCTTCACCAAACGGATGCGAACGCCGTTTCGCTTGCGTTAACCTCGAGTCAAACCGGTGACTTTTTGGCGACGCCAACCGACGGCCAACAAGTGACCGAAGCTACTCGACTGAATCAGACCTACACCGTGGTTCAAGGCGATACTCTGTCATCGATTGCTGACAAGTTCCAACTCCACACCGCCAGCATTCTTTCGGCGAACGAAATTCCACCAGATCCAGCGGTTATTAATACGATTAAGCCGGGCGATACGCTCACGATTCCGCCAACGGACATTTCTGATTCGAATGATTGGCTCGTTGCTATTAATGACGCGGCGAAGCAAGAAGCAGCAGCGGCCGCGGCCGCAGCAGCATCGACTGCAAAAAAGCAGCAAGTTGCCGCAGCCACACACAGTAGCGGTTCGTCAGCGGCTTCAACGGTTTCGGGTAGTCACCCACACTCTGGTACCTACACCTATGGTTATTGCACTGACTTAGTCGCAGCGCTTCGTCCTGATCTTCCTGCGAACTTAGGCAATGCCAATACCTGGGTCAGTCGAGCACGGGCTCAAGGATTCTCTACCGGCAAGACGCCAGCCAAGAATGCTGCTGTCCAGTTAGCCGAAGGCTGGGTTGGTCACGTTGCGCTTGTAACGAGTGTCAATGGTGATTCAATTACCATTATTGAGCGAAACTATGCCGGCTGGAACATTGACGATTACCGCACTATTCCAATTGGTAGTGGCGAAATCGTTGGCTACATTTACTAATCAAACGGGTTCAAAGGCTTGCCAGAAGGGCAGTATTCCTGAATACTGTACCAATCATGCTTGTTGACGAAGTTACAATCCGGGTTGAAGCGGGCAAGGGGGGCAATGGTATTGCTTCGTTTCGACGTGAGAAATATATTCCAAAGGGCGGTCCTGACGGCGGTGACGGCGGTCGTGGCGGTGACGTGCTGTTTGAAGTAAAGCAAACGACCCACGGTCTTTCTGAATTTGCGACTCGAAAAGTGTTTGCCGCTAAGGGTGGCCAACCAGGGATGGGTAAAAAGAAAACTGGCAAAAGTGCTGAGCCGCTTGTAGTAATCGTGCCGCCAGGCACCATTATTTACGATCAATTGCCCGATGGCACCGAACAACAGTTCGCCGATTTGCAAAACGAAGGTGAAACACACGTCGTGGCTAGAGGCGGCAAGGGTGGCCTGGGTAACATTCACTTTTCATCGTCAACCAACCAAGCTCCGCGCGAATTCACGCCAGGTGCACCTGGCGAAGCGCGAACGCTTCGTCTGCAGCTTCGACTGATTGCCGACGTTGGCATCATTGGTTTACCAAATGCTGGTAAATCAACCTTTCTGGCTCGAGTGAGTGCTGCGCGACCAAAAATTGCAAACTATCCCTTTACCACCCTCGAACCGAACTTAGGCGTGGTGGATGTCGATGGTGACCGGTTTGTTATGGCTGACATTCCTGGCCTTATCGAAGGAGCGTCGCAAGGTAAAGGTCTCGGCCACGAATTTCTAAAGCACGTTTTGCGAACCAAGCTCTTAGTCCACTTCATTGATGCAAGTGAACCTGAACCGCTCAAGGCCTACCAAACGGTGCGCTCTGAGCTGGTGTCGTATGGCCAAGGACTCGAAGTGATGCCTGAGCTTGTCGTGATCACAAAGGTAGAATTGCTCGACGACAAAACAAAAAAAGAAGTCGAAAAGTTATTTAAGAGTCAGAAACCACTCTTTATTTCTTCAGCAACTGGCCAAGGAGTGAACGAACTGTTGTACGCGATTGTGAAGCATCTTAGTACCCATGTTTCCAACGAGTGAACAACCAGGGCCAGGAGGAGAATCGATTGAAAAGACGGTCGAACTGAATCCAGCAACGATTACTGCGAACGTGGTGGCACTGCGCGAACAACTCGCAACCTTTACTCAAGAACGTGGCTACATTGGATCAACAATCTCGATGTGTGTTGATGCAACCGGTTTAATTGTTGATGTTGGTGGCTACAGTGATATTGAACGCGATGAACTGCGCCAAGCAAAAGCGATTTTCTCAGTGACGATTCAAATGCTCAAAAATCCAGACGATACACGAACGGCGCCGTTTCTGCTCGGGTTTAATGAGTCGTTGGCCGATTTTATGTTTCGTACATACGCATCTAAACTTGTGAAAAAGACCATTCAGCAGTCGATTGTAGCGTACAATGAATTAGTTCGACCAAGCATCGACAAACCAAAAGATGCGAGTGGTGATTCGACACGAACCGAGTAGCGTGGTATCGTACCGACGATCCGGGATCGTCTAACGGCAGGACAGTGGCCTTTGAAGCCATCAATCTTGGTTCGAATCCAAGTCCCGGAGCCAAACAAAAGCACCACCTCGCGTGGTGTTTTTGTTTGGCTCTTGTCAATCTAAATGAATCGCGTCTTCAATGCTTCATTGGTGGCTTATCGCGGCTATCTGGTTTTTGGCAGTTCTTAATTAATATGCTTACTCTATTCCTTGAAGATACAGCTAATTTCGGATATAGTAATCTGTCTGTCGGGGACGGGATTATGTTGCCATGATGAAACCAGGACAATATAACAACGTGCTATTTGGGGCAGACTAAAGAGGTGAGTTCTTTGGAATTTTGTATTTTAGTTATCGGCTCAGAAGAGTCGTTCAGAAAAGTAGAAGGTATCGTTCGATTGTTCGACCCCGACCAGAGCACGTTGCTCGTCCATGTAGTGGGTTCTGTTACGCGACTTCAGGGTGAGGTTGCAGGTCTTGTACAAATTACCTATAAACCGCTCGTTGGTAGCGAGGCACACAAGCTTGGAGAGGCACTCGTCCGCGAAGGGTTTGCTACCGAACTAATCCCGGGCGAACGTTTCGTTGGCGAAGATTACACGACGGGAGTTTCAACTTTGCGTGTTTTGGCTCGCCAAAAGGAAACACAAGTCTCGGTGATTCCATCGCGCATCTCCACGCAACTATAACAGTCTCTCATCTCTCGATCTTTTCGAGCAACAACCCAACTATTCTTCTCCACCATAAGGCGCTTCGGCGCCTTTCTTGATTCTAATACCTTTCAGGAGTAAAATATCGCTGCAATGACTAACTCGTGCATTTTCTGCAACATCGTGGCCGGTACTGCTCCATCGTTTAAAGTTTGGGAAAACGACGATTTTCTTGCGTTCCTCTCAATCTTCCCAAATACCGAAGGTGTAACCGTACTTATTCCAAAGCGACACTACTCGAGTTACATGCTCAACGTACCTAATGAGGTATTTCACCAGCTGATGGATGCTGCAAAGATTGTTGCAGCTAAGCTTGACGCAGCATTCGACGATGTTGGTCGTACCGGTATGGTGTTGGAAGGATTTGGCGTCGATCACCTGCACGTAAAGCTGTTTCCGCTTCATGGCACGAAGCAGGAAGGTGACTGGAAGCAAATTAGTTCGACCCTCCGCACATTCTACGACACGTATCCTGGGTATATAGCTTCACATGACGGTGATCGGGTGGATGACGAGAAGCTCCGGCAGATAGCTGAGAAAATCCGAGGCGTCAAAACCGGTGAATAAGTTTACGATATAAAGAGAGACCCAGCCGCATTTCTGCAACTGGGTCTCTTAGTATGGCTAGAAGCGATAGAATCGCTTTGCGTTGTCGTGAAAGATAGCTAGTTTAGTAGCTTCCTGTTTTTCGATTGGCAGTCTCGCAATTGCACTTCGAATGGCTCCGAGTGCAGACCAATGGGCGTGAGTAGCATTGGCTGCGAGGTGTCTGTATCGCTGGAAATCCTTCGGATCTACCCAGTGATAGGGATAATCTGTTGCTAAACGCTCGCCTTTTTCTGGGTGTGTGTATGGTACCGACCGAATGAGATTTAGCGGTTCGTCTGAGCCGTACATGATCCGATCGACACCAACCAGTTCGATGGCCATCGATACGACTTCTGCGGAGGGAACGAGTGCCGTGTCGAAAACCACGTTTGGGTAGCTTGCGAGTTTGTGAAACGCGGTTTCGAGACCTGGAACAAGTGATTTAGTTAGACTCAAGTGAGCAAGGCAAACACGTAGCCGCGGAAAGTCGATAGACAGTCGTATGATCTGGTCGAGGCATACCACAATGTTTCTCGGAGGATGCAGAACAATTGGAATGTCGTGAGCCTGCGCAGCAGCCAGAACCAGCTTAGGAAAATACTCGTAGATTTTCGTTGCTGGAGGCTCAAGGTAGGAGTAGTACATCTTCAACGCCGAGACTCGAGAGTGATTCAGCATACTGAGCGTGTATTCCGGATCGTCGGGAAGCCCGTACAGCGCAACCCGATCATCTGGCGCGCTGTTGGTGAGTAAGTAATCGTTCGCGGCTCGATGATCTACGCCACGAAAAGTCTTGGGAAAACGGAGCGAACGAATGTTGGTGCCCGAGTGTAGTACTGCATGCCATCTCGACGATTCTTCGAGTGTGAAACTCGGAAACGTCGAAAGCATATGGCCGTACGCACGCGCATCAACTGAGTGAACGTGTTCCGAAAGATTACAGTGAGCGTGACAGTCGATAATCGTGGCTGGTAACCAGTCTCTGAAATCGGTAATGAGTACTCGCTCACGCTCGGTAAGTTGTGCCGCGTACGCGAGGTACGCATCTCGGTCAATCACTTAGAAGACCTCGCTTTCTCGGAAAGATAGAACGGTGGCCTCCCTCTCGGGAGGCCACGCTATAGTCGTTGGGGTGTGTTACGGGGTCAGGCGGTTAGGCCCGCGATAGAGGTAGGTGACCTCACGAACGTTGGCGATACCGAGCAGGACCATGAGAAGTCGGGTTAGT
>Ga0105240_10016181_pt1 | contig 10109 bp, 9 predicted proteins | sample KBSC54metaG_FD_80426 | JGI IMG/M metagenome (GOLD analysis project Ga0105240, IMG submission 80426) | Corn rhizosphere microbial communities from Kellogg Biological Station, Michigan, USA - KBS C5-4 metaG | ecosystem: Host-associated > Plants > Roots > Rhizosphere > Soil | place: Michigan, USA... | reverse complement strand
TGGCAAAAGGCTTTCCTTCTTTTTCAATGCGCATAATAATCTTTTTGAGGAGGTGGCGAAGTTCAGGGCTGCCCGGAAGATGTGGGCTACGATCATGAAAGAGCTGGGCGCTACGGACCCGGGGGCCATGAAGCTACGCTTCCATACCCAGACGGGCGGCAGCACGCTGACGGCGCAGCAGCCTATGAACAATATCAGCCGGGTGACGGTACAGACATTGGCGGCGGTGCTGGGAGGAACACAGTCCCTGCATACCAACGGATATGACGAAGCGCTCAGTTTGCCTACGGAAGAGGCGGCCAGGATCGCGCTGCGTACGCAGCAGATAGTGGCTTATGAATCCGGCGCGCCCGATACGGCCGATCCGCTGGCGGGAAGCTATTTTGTGGAGACGCTGACGCAGGCGGTGGAAGAGGATGCCTGGAAGCTGATGAGACAGATAGATGCGATGGGTGGCAGCGTCAGCGCCATCGAGCAGGGTTTTATCCAGGAAGAGATCGCGCGGAGCGCATACGAATATCAACGACAGATCGAGACGGGAGAAAAGATCATCGTAGGTGTCAATAAATTCCAGGCGGAGGAGAAGGGCTCGATACCTGTGTTCAGAGTGGATGATTCCATCCGGCAGATACAGGTGGAGAAGCTGGCCTCTTTGCGTAAGAGAAGGGACCCGGCCCGTTGCGATTCCATCCTTCAGGACCTCAATGATAAAGCGGCATCGGGTGAGAATATCATGCCTGTCGTCGTCGAGGCGGTCGAGAACTTCTGTACGCTGGGCGAGATCGCCGATACATTGCGGGAAGTTTTTGGGGAATACAAATAATCCCTGAGCCGCAGGATGCGGCTCCTTATACTCCTTAGATGCAGCAAGGAGTTTTTTCCATAAAGAAATATATTCATGCGTCGCCTGTGGAATCATTGCCGGGGGCTGTCTTATTTGCAAACACTTCACTATGCAAATCCAGGACATTTCACGGGCGGACATACTCGATATACTATTCGAGGGCCGCAACAAGGATTATGGCGCCTATGATCTGCGCAAGACTTATAACCGGAGGCTTACCAAAGCATTGACGGCTACGGCTTCCATCTGTCTGCTGCTCATCGGCGGTTATACATGGGCGGGAGGGTCGGGATCATCGAAGACTGCTATGCCGACGGTAGACGATATCACGCTGGCAAATGCCGTACACGAACAGCCCGTCGTACCACCGCCCGCTGTTCCCAAACCACAGGTGCAGCTGGCTACGATCAAATCAGCCACTATCCGCATCGTACCGGACCAGCAGGTCAAACCCGAGGACGTGCCGCCGCCGAATGACGCAACGGACCAGGTAAAGATCGGCACGGCAAACCATGACGGTGAGCTGTCGGGGGACATCGTCGAAGCTCCTTCTTCCGGCAACGGGGTGCAGAATGTGATCGAGGCGCCTAAGAAGGCGGAGGACGACAAGACAGTATTTTGGTCGGTAGAGATAGAATCTTCCTATCCCGGCGGGCTGGAATCATGGAAAAGGTTCTTACTCAAAAATTTCAGGCCAGCCGATGAGGTCAGCGGCACGGTCATCGTCCAGTTCGTTGTCGACAAGGAGGGTAATGTCAGCGATGTAAAGGCCATCAGCGGGCCGGATGAGCTACAGGCCGAGGCGGTGCGTGTCATCAAAAAAAGCGGCAAATGGACGCCGGCGATTCAAAATGGTCGCAAGGTCAATTCTTATAAGAAACAACCCATCACAGTCCAGATAGTAAATGAGTAGCGCCCGATGGAACCCTTATTCTTCCGAGCTCAAGCCGCCACTGGCGGCTTCGGGCGTTGCAGAGGCCTTTTCTATATTCAGCGATCTATCCAGCTCTTTATGTATGTTCATTAGCAGGCTCATATTGCTTTCCAGCTTGCCCGTCAGCTCGGCGATCCTCTCTTTTGCCTGCGCCAGCTCGTCTTTCAATTGTTGCGCAACAGCCGTCCGTTGCTCCAGCTGTTCTTTTAACGTCCCGATGCGCTGGTCCGCCTGTTCCCGGTAGTCCTCGAATTTTTGTTTCATCCACAACAGCCCTTTATAGAGATTGTCTCCATCCGGCTGTCCCTGTCCCATTGATGACTGTAGGTCTTCGGTCCCCGACAACGAACTTCCGGTCCGTTCAGGGGTCTCCTGTGCAGACGTCGTGCCTGCCCCGTCGGGGAATTCCACCGCCAGTAACAGACCGTCATTTTCCACGATAATACCGGCCTCGCGGCTCCTTCTCCGGTGGTGTATATAGGTGGTAACGAGCAATACGATAACGAACAAAGGCAGGAATATCCAAAGCAGGATGCGCAGGAATTGCCCAAATTCATAAAAGCTGATGGTCAGTAAGTGCATGTTGGAAAATTTTAAGTAAACTTCCTTTCATGTTGGTATACAATTATTTATAAAAATTAGCTAACTTTTTCCTGCGGTTGCCGGGATTTCGGGGGGTGGTATCCATGGGGCAAAATTGATACCAAAACGGCGGATTATTCACGCCAAAAAACCAATCGTTCGCCGATGGGGCATTGGGTGGATTGCCGTTTGCATAAAACAGGATGGGGGTCCTTTAATTTGGTACAAATTTGTAGTCTATTGTCTATAACAAAACTCAATAATCATGAACCTTAAAAGAATGATCGCTCCTATCGCCGTGGCCATCGGCCTGTTGTCTTTTTCCTCGACCTATGCACAGCGAGGGGACACGGCCGCCATGCGTCAGCGACAAGAAACCATGATGAAAAAAATGACGGAGGATCTGAAGCTCACCCCTGTGCAGGTGGACTCCCTGAATGCCATTCAAAGGGATTTCCAGCCCAGAATGCGGGATATCTTTATGGATCAGTCGCTCAGCAGAGAGGACAAGATGGCGAAAATGCAGCCTTTGAACGACGAGCGTAACAAGCGGATACAGGCAGCGCTGGGAGACGATCTTTATAAGAAATACCAACAGTGGATGCAGGACAACCGGCCACAACGAAGACAACAATAAAAAAAGCGCCGTGAGGCGCTTTTTTTATCCTTTTTTTTGTTCTTTCGCCCAGTTGTCCCGTAAGGTGACCGTACGATTGAATATCATTTTCTCTTCGGAGCTGTCCTTGTCCAGGGTGAAATAGCCCTTTCGCAGGAACTGATATCGTTCGTCGAATTTAGCGCCCTTCAGTGCCGGCTCGGCATAGACGGCAGGCAGCGCCTGTAACGAATCGGGATTGATATAGTCCTTAAAATCGCCCTCTTCGCTGGCGGGATCCTCCACCTTGAACAGTCTGTCGTACAGCCTGACCTCGGCCGTGATGGCATGAGGGATGCTGACCCAGTGAATGGTGGCCTGTACCTTCATATTCGCATTCTCCTGGCCACTTTTAGTGCCGGGCAGATAGGAACAATGCAGCTCCTGGATATTCCCTGCCGCGTCCTTGATCACTTCATCGCATTGGATGATATAAGCGCTCTTCAGGCGTACTTTTTGGCCGGGGCTCAGACGGAAGAATTTCTTGGGCGGGTTTTCCATAAAATCTTCCCGTTCGATGTATAATTCCCGGCTGAAAGGGATATTTCTATAGGTCGAATCGGGGTCCTCAGGGTTGTCCTCGCTCTTCAATATCTCCTCCCCTTCCGGATAGTTCGTCAGCACGACCTTCACGGGGTCAAATACCACCATCCGGCGAAGGGCGATCTTATTCAGATGCTCCCTGATACAGAATTCCAACAACCCTACTTCGATGAGGTTATCCCGCTTCTGCACCCCTATCCTCTCGGCGAACATCCGAATGCTCTCGGGCGTATACCCTCTGCGCCGGAGTCCGGAGATAGTAGGCATACGGGGGTCGTCCCAGGATGTCACATGCTTCTCATTCACCAGCTGCAGCAGCTTCCGTTTGCTCATCACGGTATAGCTGAGGTTCAAACGGGCGAATTCATATTGATGGGAAGGGAATATTTCCAGCTTGTTGATGAGCCAGTCGTACAGGGGCCGGTGCGGAACGAACTCCAGCGTACAGATGGAATGGGTGATATGCTCGATGGAATCGCTCTGTCCATGCGCAAAATCGTACATGGGATAGATCACCCAGCTGTCACCGGTGCGATGATGATGGGCATGTTTGATCCTGTAGAGGATAGGGTCCCGCATATGCATATTCGGCGAGCTCATATCGACCCTGGCGCGGAGCACTTTTTCCCCGTCCTTGTATTTGCCGGCCCGCATATCGTCAAACAGCTGCAGGTTCTCTTCTATGCTGCGGCTCCGGTAAGGGCTGTCCTTTCCGGGCTCTGTGGGAGTGCCCTTCTGCTGCGCTATCTGCTCGCTGGTGCTGTCATCCACATAGGCCAGTCCCTTTTTGATCAGGGTGATGGCAAACTGGTACAGCTGTTCGAAATAGTCGGAGGCGTACAGCTCATTGGCCCACTCATACCCCAGCCATTTGATGTCTTCCTTGATGCTTTCCACATATTCGGTGTCCTCGGTCACGGGATTGGTATCGTCAAAACGAAGATTGGTCTTACCACCATATTTTTGAGCGAGTCCGAAATTGAGACAGATGGATTTGCTATGACCGATGTGCAGATAGCCGTTGGGCTCCGGTGGGAATCGTGTCAGGACGGTCTTGGTCCTACCCGCCTCCAGATCCTCCTCGACAATTTCTTCCAGGAAATTAAGGGATTTTTCTTCTTCTTTTTTGATCTCGTTCATCCTGCGAATTTACGAAATAAACGCCAATGTCCGAGGCCTTCGTCGGAGCTGCTCCGTCACGCTCCTCCTCGGTCGTAACCTTCGCTAAGGCTCGGTTATGGACGAGCCGCTTTTTGCGGCTCGGGGCCTGACTCAGCCGCCCCTTTTCCCGAACAGCAGGCTACCGATCCTTACCATGCTGCTGCCTTCCCGGATGGCGATCTTATAGTCCCCGCTCATCCCCATGGACAGGTAAAAATGCTGGTCGGGAGATGCTTCCGCCTGTCCGAAATAAGTGTCGAAAAGAGCTTTCAATCCCCTGAACTCTTCCCGTACCTTTGTTTCATCGTCGGTAAAGGATGCCATTCCCATCAGTCCACGGAGACGGATATGCTTGAATGCCTGAGGCTCGGCGCGAACGGTGAGCATCAGCTCAGCCAGTTCGGCGGCATCCAGCCCGAACTTGGTCTCTTCGTTGGCGATATGGACCTGTAAAAGGCATCCGATGATCCTGTGATTACGGGCCGCCTGTTTCTCTATCTCCTGTAACAATCGCAAGCTGTCCACACCATGGATCAAATACACAAAAGAAGCAATGTATTTTACTTTATTGGACTGAAGATGTCCTATGAAATGCCAATGTATATCGTCAGGCAGCTGCGGCTGCTTGTCTACCAGCTCCTGGACATAGTTCTCTCCGAAATCCCGCTGCCCCAGCCCGTACAGTTCCCGTATAGCTTCCACGGGCTTTGTCTTGGAAACGGCCACCAGCTGTACGCCAGGGCCCAGTTCGGCCAGGATGTCTTTATAAACGGCCTGTAGATCGTCATTCATTACGCAAAGTTAGCACATCCGCACCTATCCGGCACCGGCCGCTACTTTAGTATGGTCCGGCCGATGACGATGCGCTGTACTTCGCTGGTCCCTTCATAGATCTGTGTGATCTTCGCATCCCGCATCAGTCGCTCGACATGATATTCCTTTACATATCCGTATCCTCCGTGTACCTGTACAGCCTCGGTGGCAGTCCACATGGCCGTCTCGGAAGCATACACTTTCGCCATAGAGGAACTGAGGGCATAGTCCAGGCGATGATCCTTTTCCCATGCAGCGCGAAGACAAAGCAGACGGGACGCCTCGATGCGGGTAGCCATATCCGCCAGCTTGAACTGGATGGCCTGGTGTTGCATGATCTCCTTGCCAAACGCCTTTCTTTCCTTTGAATAGTTCAGGGCCAGCTCATAGGCGCCGCTGGCGATACCCAAAGCCTGGGAGGCAATACCGATGCGGCCTCCGGCCAGCGTCTTCATGGCGAACGTGAACCCAAATCCGTCCGCTCCTATCCTGTTGCGCTTTGGCACTTTTACATCCATGAACTGGATGCTGTGGGTGTCACTGCCCCGGATACCCAATTTATTTTCCTTGGCTCCCACGGTGACCCCGGGAGAGTTCTTTTCTACAATAAAAGCATTGATGCCATGACTGCCCTTGGAGACATCCGTCTGCGCCATGACGAGATAGACAGAAGCTGAGCTGCCATTGGTGATCCAGTTCTTGGTCCCATTGAGCAGGTAATGATCCCCTTTGTCTTCCGCGATGGTCCGTTGTGAGGTGGCGTCGCTGCCGGCTTCGGGCTCGCTCAGTAAGAAGGCCCCGATATAAAGCTGCCCGTCCTTGCGGCCGTGGGCAAGAGGTGTCAGGTATTCCTGTTTTTGCTCTTCGGTACCATATGCCTCAAGTCCCCAACATACCAGGCTGTTATTGACGCTCATACATACGCTGACGCTGGCGTCTATCTTGCTGATCTCTTCCATCGCCAAAACATAGCTCATCGTATCCATCCCCGCCCCTCCGTACTTAGGATCCACCATCATACCCATAAATCCAAGCTCGGCCAGCTTGTAGACCTGCTCCTTCGGGAAGCGCTGGTGTTCATCCCTGTCGATGACACCGGGGAGGCATTCGGTGCGGGCAAAATCCCTTGCGGCCTTTTGTATCATCAAATGTTCTTCCGATAGCTGAAAATGCATAACAATGGGTGCTTTTATTCTCAAAAATAAAAGAAAGTTGTTTAGCAAACTAACAGTTGGTAGTTTTTTTGGACAAAAAGGCAGTTTGGCGTTACCGGGGGTCCATAATACGAGGCTGGCGGCCCGTCTTATCATGCAAAAGCGCGATCACGGTCTTGAAGATGACGATGAACAGGCCTGCTTCTTCTTCCGTAAAATTGCTGATATCCTCGTCGCCGTCGTTGTAGATGATGGCGGCTACGAATTGTAACAGCTCGGGCTGACAAAAAGAATCCATGATGGCCATTGCGTCTGTCTCATCGAACCCATCGTGGAACACTTCTTCCATCTCCTCAAATTCAGCGTTGAAGGATCTTTCAAACTCCTCCTCCGTCACGGCGGGAATATTTTGCTGCAGCTGTCGAAAGGATAATAATATAATGGTTAAAATATAGGCCACGTCCTCCCGGGCATCCGCTACCTTCAGTTCCCTGCTCTCACCCAACACATATCCCACCAGGGCCGGCTGCTCCTTTGCGAACTCATCCCATATCTTTCCGATCTGGTCTTCGTCCATATGCTGGATCCGGTGATTGACGGCATCGATCGCGTCTTCGGTGATTCTTGTCATTCCTATTTTTATTTTCCCAAACCTACATTTAAAATGCCAGTCCGACAAAAGACGGCGCGGGGTTAACGCAAATACGTACCTTTATCGTCCTAAAGCCGGAATCCAAACCTAAGCATTTACCCTTAAACGGTATTGGGACCCGCTTAAACAATTGCTCTTATGCCTAAACATCATTACCCTAAAATACAAGTATCCGTATCGTCCGAGATCGGGAGACTACGCCGGCTCCTGGTGCACAGTCCCGACAGCGGGCTGGGTAAGGTAGTCCCCTCGAAAGCCCAGGACTGGTTGTTCGAGGACATCGTCCATCTGGATACTATCCGTCGAAAGGAATACGACTTCTATACCAAGATCCTGCTTTATTTCCTGGACCCCGAAAAGATCAGCGGCAGACTGAAGGAAGTAGACGACGAGCGTAACAAACGGGCTTTTTATAAACCCGGGAATGACCAGTTCTTCCGCAGCGACAAGGTAGTGGAGCTGCAGTGGCTGCTGGCGGACATCCTGACGGATCATGAGATAAAGCTGAAGCTGGTTGCTTCTGTCTGTGCCATCGAAGGCTGCTCCTACGATACACAAAAGGACCTGCAGATGCTATCGCCCGTGGACCTGGCCAAGACCTTTATCAGCGGTACGATGACGGATGATATCATGCTCTTCGCCCCCATCCCCAACTTCATTTTTACCCGCGACATCGGCATCGTCATCAACAACCATGTATTGTTGAACAAACCCGCCAAGAAAGCGCGCACCCGGGAAGCTCTGCTGGCCAAGTATATCTTTTTCAATCATCCTCTCTTTCAGGAATACCAGGATAAGATCATCGAGCTGGCGGATACGCATCATCATTTCCTCCTCCCCCGCGAAGGCGACGACAAAAAAGTTACTCTTGAAGGAGGCGATGTAATGGTGGTCAGCAAAGATCACGTACTCATCGGCGTTAGTGAGCGTACTTCGCTGGAGGCCGCACACCAGGCTATCAAGCTGCTTTTTGAAAAGAACATCGTCAAAAAGATCACTATCATCAAGATCCCCAAGAAGCGGGACTATATGCACATCGATACGATCTTCACCCAGATCAAGCGGAATGTTTGGATACTGCTGGGGAATTTCTCCCGCAAGGCGGTGAAGCATGAGGACGAGGATACGGTGCAATGGATACTGGAGAACAACAAGAAGGAAGACAAGATGAAGATCATCCAGTTCCGTAAAAAGGACCCGGGGAATCCCGAATATTTCGACAACCTCGAGGATCTGCTCACCGACATCAGTAAAAATGATCTGGAGTGTACAGAGAAGGTCCGCTTCCTCTACTCGGGCAATAATGAATTCCCATTTGACGCACGGGAGCAATGGACGGATTCCTGCAACCTGCTGGCCCTGAAAGAAGGCGTCGTATTGGGTTATGACAGAAATGACAAGACGGTGGAGGCGTTCCGGGCCAATGGCTTTGACGTGATACACGCCCATGAGCTCATCACCGCCCTGGAGAGTGGCGCTACCAACCCGGACGATCTGGAAAATACTTTGATCTTAATGCCGTCTGCGGAGCTGTCGAGAGCGCGCGGCGGCTTCCATTGCATGAGCATGCCTCTACACCGCGACAATATATGAGTGCGCCGGCGGGCCTGTCTGGAAAATATGCCCTTGGCGCACTCCACTAATTATTAACCTTTGGTTGACCGACCTGGTCGGTCTTGCCCGGCTGGCCGGCCCGTGACCGGCCCTTGACTATGCAAACAACTTCTCACATCCTGATGATCCGGCCCATCAATTTCAGCTTCAATGCCGAGACGGCCGTGAACAACGCCTTTCAATCATCCGCCAGCGACGACAGCACCCAGGGGAAAGCCCTGGCAGAGTTCGAAGGGTTTGTAAAGACACTTCGTGACAATGGCGTGGAGGTAACGGTGGTGGATGATACTCCCGAACCATATACACCGGACAGCATCTTTCCCAACAATTGGATATCCTTTCACCAGGAAGGTATCATCTGTCTGTATCCCATGTATGCGACCAACCGGCGGCTGGAACGCAAGCCGGGTGTTTTGCAACAGGTGGAAAAAAGGTTCAGGGTCGATGCCACGATCGATCTCAGTCCGTACGAGAAAGAATCCCTTTTTCTGGAAGGGACGGGGAGCATGGTTCTGGATAGGGAACATCGGATAGCCTATGCCTGTCTCTCGCCCCGCACAGACAGACAGGTGCTGGAAGATTTTTGTATAAAGATGGGATACCAGCCGGAAGTTTTTTTGGCAGTGGACAGATCTAACAGAAGTATCTATCACACCAATGTGATGATGTGTGTGGCGGACAGGTATGTGGTCATATGTTTAGACAGCCTGCCGGAGTCTTTTCAGCGCGAGCATGTGGAAGCCACCATCCAGGACACAAATAAAGAGATCATCCCCATCTCGCTGGATCAGATGGATCATTTTGCCGGCAATATGCTGCAGGTACATAATAAACGTGACGAAAAGCTGCTGGTCATGTCTACACAGGCCTACCAGTCACTCCATAAAGATCAGATCGAAAGATTGCAGTCGTACAACCGGATCATTCATGCGCCTCTGACCACGATCGAGACCAATGGTGGTGGCAGCGCCCGCTGTATGATGGCGGAAGTGCATTTACCGGAGTTGAATTAGACGGACTGAACCTGACAAGTCGGGTCAGGCGAGCCAGGCTAAAAAAGCGTCAGTGGTTTTGCTTCGTCATCCTGGTACATTTTCGGCGACTTCAGATCTGTCCCGCAGGTTTTGTTCAGCTGTTCTATGACATACGCCACCAGC
>Ga0105240_10016180_pt1 | contig 10110 bp, 6 predicted proteins | sample KBSC54metaG_FD_80426 | JGI IMG/M metagenome (GOLD analysis project Ga0105240, IMG submission 80426) | Corn rhizosphere microbial communities from Kellogg Biological Station, Michigan, USA - KBS C5-4 metaG | ecosystem: Host-associated > Plants > Roots > Rhizosphere > Soil | place: Michigan, USA... | reverse complement strand
GTTTCATCAGCGTGAATGACATGCTTACCGAGAGCACGCATTACACCAAAGAACTGCTGAAACTGGAGCTGCAGATCAGGTTGAAAGAGCTAATGGAGCGGATATTCTTTAGCTCACTGCTCAAGATATTTATCCAGGAAGGGATGTATAAGCACCCTGACTACGAAACTGCAGGAAGTTTCGAGTTGGTGGTTGAAGTACTGAATGGTTTGTTTGCACCATTCTTCCCTCAATTCTATCGCGAGATATTGCCCGAGGATTATAAGAAGCTGATCGATAAACCGATGAGCAGCATTACCCGCTTCGACGTGAAAAAAGCGGATGAACAGATGAAGGCGTTGGAAGGGGAGATAAAGGAAGTAAAACATCACCTGAAACATCTGAACGATTATGCTATCGCCTGGTTCCAGAAACTGAAGGATAAGTACGGCAAAGGCCGCGAACGCAAAACGGAACTGCGCACTTTCGACAAGGTAGAAGCCGCGCAGGTGGCATTGGCTAATGTGAAGCTGTATATGAACAAGGTCGACGGCTTTATTGGCACGGGTTTGCGCAAGGATGAGTTTGTGTGCGATTGTTCAGACATTGATGAGATCATCGTTTTTCGGAACGATGGCAAATGCATCATTACCAAGGTTCAGGACAAAGTGTTTGTAGGGAAGGATATTGAACACGTGGCCGTCTTTAAAAAGAATGACGAGCGCACGGTTTACAATATGATCTACAAAGATGGTCAGAGCGGAGTTGGATAAATCAAACGTTTTAGTGTAGTTGGTGTAACCCGCGATAAGGAATACGACCTGACCAAGGGATCAAAGGGCTCAAAAGTATTATACTTCTCCGCCAATCCTAACGGCGAGGCTGAAGTAGTAAACGTTCAATTGAAACCACATTCCAAACTGCGTAAGCTACAATTTGATGAGGATTTTGCATTGATCGCCATCAAGGGCCGTGCCTCGATGGGTAATATCATTACCAAATACCCGATAAAGAAGATCGTACTGAAAAGCAAAGGAGTTTCTACCCTGGCGGGACGTAAAATTTGGTACGATGATATCCTGAAACGCCTTAACGTAGATGGCAGAGGCAAATACCTGGGTGAGTTTGACGGTGATGACCGCATATTGACTGTTATAAATAACGGGGTGTACGAGCTGACCAACTTCGACCTGAATAATCACTTTGATGATAAGATGATCCTGATTGAAAAGTATGAACCGGAGAAGGTTTATTCGGTGATCCAGCTTGAAGGGAAATCGAAAAACTACATGGTAAAGCGTTTTGTGTTTGAGAATACCAGTTTGGGCAAACAAACCAGCATCATCAGCGAGGAAGGCGGCTCGAAATTAATATTGATATCAGGTGCAGCACAAGTAATGGTAAAAGTAGATCAGCTCAAAGGAAAAACCGAAACACCGGAAACGATGGAGGTCGAGCTGTCAACCCTCATCGATGTGAAAGGTATGAAAGCTATGGGCAACCGTTTGTCGCAGCATCCTATAAAATCGGTTGAACTACTGGCCGAAATTAACCCTGAAGTGGAAGAAACGGAGCCAGAACCAGTGGCCGAAACAGAAGAGGTGACGGAAGCGGAAGAGCAACCTGAAGAAACATCGCCAAAACCGGCGGAAGCAAAACCTGAGTCGCCGAAGCCAGCCGAACAATCCGCGGAATCAGATCAAAAATCTGTGGAATCTCAACACAAAAAAGTCGATTTTGAAATCACCAACCCGGATGATATTGAAATGGATGATAACGGACAGTTGGGATTGTTTTAACGATATACTTTGTCGAGGCCCTCAATTATTGGGGTACCTCGACAAGATATATGTCATTGTCTATGATACAGTGATTAAGCTTTTAACAATCCACGTGCAGACACTTCTCATCCGAAAATTCCGGTTCGAAGGTGCTGTGGGTAATGGACAAATGCTCCAGCCTGTGGCGCAGATCATGTTTGATGCTGTCGAAAGTTGACACTGAATTCTGGTCAATCACCAGGTGGGCGGTTAGGGCATTCTCAGTAGTACTTAAGGCCCACACGTGTACGTGGTGAACATCTACAACGCCCTTGGCCTTCATCAATTCCTGTTTGATCTTTTCCAGGTTCATTTCTTTTGGGACGCCATCCATCTCGAGACGTAAACTGTCGCTCAATAAGCTCCAGGTGCCACGCAGAATAACGATCGCAACGATCAGACTAACAGCACTGTCTATCCAGTATAGCTTGGTGAAATAGATAATAATACCTGAAACTACTACACCGAAGGATACAATGGCATCAACCGCCATGTGTAAATAAGCGCCTTTTACATTCAGGTCCTTATCCTTATCTTTTACAAAAAGCCATGCTGTAAAGGCATTAATACCTATGCCTGCAAAGGCTACCCAGGCCATTGTTCCGCCTGCAATGGTTTCGGGATTAATGAAACGCATTACAGCTTCGTAACCAATAAATCCAACAGCAACAAAAAGTATTACCGCATTGAAAAACGATACGATGATGGTGGATCGCTTGTAACCGTAGGTGTATTCGCGGTTTGAACTTACTTTGCTTAGTTTGAAAGCCAATAGTGCCAAAGCAAGACCGGCAACATCACTCAGGTTATGGCCTGCGTCCGTCAATAAGGATAAGGAATGGCTCCATAACCCTGCAATTACTTCCAATACAACAAAGGCAGAGTTTAGAACAATCCCAATAATAAAGGCATTGTTTAAATGATCCAGCTTAGGGGTATGGTCGTGGTGATGATGACCGTGCCCATGTGAATGGGAGTGATCGTGCGAATGTGAATGACCTGCTGACATGCAGGCAAATTTAGTGTTTTATAATCAGATTAATTATTCCCCTGAAGAACTCAAAGACAATATGATAAGTGGTAACAGATATTTTACCACATGATATTTACGAGCGTTGGTCAGGAGTGATGATACGGCTCGCCTTTAATGATGGTAAAAGCCCGGTAAAGCTGTTCCACAAAAAACAAGCGCACCATCTGGTGAGAAAAGGTCATGCGTGAGAGGGATAGCTTATCATTTGCCCGCTGGTAAACCGATTGATCAAATCCATAAGGTCCGCCTACAATAAAAACAAGGTTAGTAACCGAACCGATGGCTTTTTTATCAATATATGCGGCAAACTGGGGAGAGGATAACTCCATGCCTTTTTCCTCCAGCAAGATGACATAACCTGTAGCTGTTAACTTTTTAAGGATGAGTTCCGCTTCTTTGGCTTTTTGTTGCTGCTCGGTAAGGGCTTTGGTGTTTTTTAATTCGGCTATTTCGGCGATCTCAACCTTCGCATAAAACTTTAGGCGTTTCAGGTATTTATCAATCCCCTCCTTTAAATAAGCATCTTCTGTTTTGCCGACTATCAGCAGGGTGATTTTCATTTTTTTGTTGTAAAGTTGTAAAGTTGAAACGTTGTAAAGTTCAGCTCCAAATTTAAAATAAATCGGTGGAAGAAAATATTGTTGAGGATTACCAAAGCAGAGTTAAAGCAGCGGCAGAGCAGGCCGAGAAATACCGGGAGCTTCTGAATACCTATTCCCTATACAGGCTGGGCATATTCGGTTTGTTTATTGCATCGATATGTGTAGGTGTTAGTTTGGATGATTTTACGATCATTATGTTTACACTGGTGATTTTGAGCCTTTGTTTTGCGTGGATAATAAGCAAGCAAAGCCAGTTTGAAATACTAAAAAACTATTTTCAGAACGTAAAGGCAATAAATGAAAATGAAATAGGCAGCATATCGAAGAAGTCGAACATCTACAACAACGGCGACTGGTTTGTAAACGATAAGCACAACTATACTTCAGATCTCGACATCTTCGGCGAAGGTTCGTTATTTCAATTGATCAACCGCGCTGCAACTTTTCCGGGTATAGTAAAATTGGCTAAGTGGCTCAATGCACCTGAATCTAAAGATGTGATTTTATCGCGCCAGCAAGCTGTTCAGGAAATTGGCTCAAAAAACGATTGGCGGATAGATATGCAGGCCAACCTGGTGTTCTCGATAAAACAACGAAGGGAGCAAATAAAAAACCTGCTCGATTATCTGAAAATCCCGGTTGAACTGGAAGACCAGAAATGGTTGGCCCTTTATAGCAAAATAGCGCCATACCTGTTATCCGGCATAATTATAGTCGCCATTTTTTATGAGCCGGCGCGCTATTTTGCCGGAGTGCTGGCTTTGTTCAATGTCAGACTTGTTCTGTCAAAAGCTAAGGTTGTTAACAAGACAGACCTGATAGCAGGAAAAATAGGAGAGTCGCTAAAGTATTTTGTTTCTGTTTTTAAAAGCATAGAGGGTGAACAATGGGAGTCAGCCTATTTAAAAACACAGTCTGGCAGAATTAAACGCGTTGATGATGTGGCAATTTCTGTTCGTGTAGAAGAATTGTCTAAACTGATTAACCAGCTGAATTACCGCCTCAACGTAGTTGCAAGTTTTATACTCAACACCTTTCTGCTTTGGGATATACGGATGGTGATCGCCATAGAAAACTGGAAGCGGAACAATCATCAAAACCTGGAAGAAGCATTTGATGTGGTCGCAGAATACGAAGCGCTCATTAGCCTGGCGAGTCTTCGCATTAATTACCCGGATTGGTGTTTCCCGGAAATCATCGAAAATGCAACTTATACCATTGCCGCAAAACAGATTGCTCATCCATTGATACCAATAAATCAGCGCATTGCTAATGATTATGAACTGACGGATACTTATAAGATCGATATCATAACAGGCTCAAACATGGCTGGAAAGAGTACATTCCTTAGAACTATCGGCATTAACGCCGTTCTCGCCCTATGTGGTGCCCCGGTTTGTGCCGGGTCAATGCAGGTATCTGTTATGACCGTGTTGAGCTATATGCGTATCAAGGATTCTTTGAATGAAAGCACATCGACCTTTAAAGCTGAACTGGATCGATTACAGATGCTGCTTGCCGCGGTTGACAGTGACGCTAAGATATTCTTCCTGATAGATGAAATGTTGCGCGGAACAAATTCAGTTGACAAATACCTTGGCTCAAAGGCGGTGATACAACAATTGATCGCCAAAAAAGGTGTAGGGATGGTGGCTACGCACGATCTGCAAATAGCTGAACTGGAAAAACAATATCCTAATTACATCCGCAATTTCTATTTTGATATCCAGGTAAAAGATGGTGAGATGCTGTTTGACTATAAGATCAAGCATGGGGAGTGTAAAACGTTCAATGCATCGATGTTATTGAAACGGATTGGGATAGATGTTGAATCGTAACTGATGTGTCCGTCCGTCACGGGGTGCTGCTATGCAGGACAGAAGCCGACAACTTCTTTTTCGCGTCATTGCGAGGAACGAAGCAATCCCCGATTAGCAGAGCGGCTATGCTAATTCTACACCGTTCTATTCGCCCTGTACAGTTTGGGATTATTGATGTTTGTTTTTGTTTCTTAATGGTATCAATGAGCTCCCTAAGGTCGGTTGTCTTCGCCGCTCACTCCTCGCAATGACGAAAGGGAGTTTCGTTATCCCTCAAATCCCAAAATCGTGTAATAAAAAATGTGCAGGCAATTTCTCACCTGCACATCCAAATATAGTTGACAATCTAATATTTATTATCGTGTACCCGGGCCGCCGCCTGGTGAATTGGAATCACCCTGTTTCATGTCGTCGTTGTTAACACCTTTCTTTTGCTGCGGATTGCTGAAAGTAGTTTTACCGAAGCTATAGCTAAATGTTAAACCAACTGAACGGAATGGGAACGCAAACGTGCTTCGTTGTGAGAAGCCAGGGCTTGATATGTCCGTATCAAAATGTTTGTATTTGTTAAATGGCTCCAGTGTGTTGATACCTATGGATGCTTTCTTCTTCAATATCTGTTTCCTTAAACCTGCACCAAGGATGCTGAACGAAGGACTGCTGCCTTGTAATGTGTAACGTGGCGAATTCTCAACTGCAAACATTTCGAAAATAATTCCGCTCGGGAAGTTAAATGTCGCTGCTGCAAAAGCATTGTATTGCACATGAGTGCCGGTATTGGTAAAGTCTGCCGCATATTGCGCAAATGGCGTAGGGTTATAGGTGTATACATTGATACTGGCCCTGAGGGTTAATATCTTTATTGGATTTACCGAACCAAAGAAGCTGCCGCCTAATGAATTGTTAGTAGCTGCGTTTTGGAAAGTGCTTAACGTACCAGGCAAACCTATCAAAGGTTCAACGATATTTTCGATCAAGCCTTGTGTATGTTTGTAATAGGCGGACAGGTTTATTACCGATGATCCTATAAAAGTAGTATAACCTAATTCAACCGTTTGCGAAACCTCAGGAGACAGGCTCGGATTACCCTGGGTTTGTGCTAAGTTGTTACTTGCATTAATAAACGGATTCAGGAACTGTAAACTTGGCCTGGTAATACGTTTGCTATAGGTAAGCTTAATGGTCTGAGTTGATGTCAGCTTCTTTTGTAAAGTTAAGCTTGGTATAAATGTATTATAGCTATAAGGTGGTACACTGGGCTGGTTTGGTGATTCCGAATCACCCCTGATACTGGTTATTTCGTCTCTTGCACCCGCCAGTATTGAATAATCTTTTGGTAATGTTATGGTCAATACTGTGTAGGCTGCTGTAACATTTTGATGGTAACTATAATTGCTTGAATTTACGTCATCAAGTACAAAGCCGTTAGGTGATGTAGTACTGGGTTTAAAGAGTTCAGAATTACTACTTAGCCTTCTGATGATCTCCTTGCCTCCTGATTCTAGTTTGAAGACCTTATTGACAGGTAAAGTATAATCTACCTGTAAGGTGTACTCATTATTTAATCCATCAATATTATTCTGTGAATTAGCGTTTGTTGAAGGTGCGTTGAAATATAATGAAGTATAGTCGGTTACAATTTTGCTATGGCTCCACTGGGTAGAGATATCAAGCTCTTCGCCCTCTTTTTTAAATTTATGGGTATAGTCCAAATTCCAGTCGAAACCTCCGAAGGTATTATGACTTTTAGAGCGGCTGTTGTATAACCTGCTTGAGTCCGGGGTAATGAAGTCTGTAAACCCATATTGCGTTGTACTGGTCGGATCAAATCCACCCTGGTTCAAACGGATATTGGTATGCAGGTTATTAAAGGCATTGAAGTCATAGCCTGCAGATATATTGCCGATGCCGCCATGCCTTTTCAGATAGGTTGAACCATTTGAGGCGGTTGCTGTGTGTGTAGGGTTGCCAAGGCTATCCACACCGTGAATCTCATTATTAAATGTGGTTAACGAAGTTTGAGGCCAGGTGAAATTACCACCTGCGTTGATAGAAAGATTGAAGCGGTTCTTATTATAATTCAGGTTAAAGTTACCGTTGTTTTGACGTGTCCCGATACCGCCGCTTACAGAGCCGCTGATGCCGCTCATGTTTTTCTGTTTAGTAATAATATTAATAATACCCGCAGAACCTTCCGCGTCATATTTTGCAGATGGCGAGGTGATCACCTCGATGCTCTTGATCTGGTCGGCAGGGATGGTTTTCAATACGTCAGATAAACTGGCCGAAGTAGCGCCAGATGGTTTACCGTTGATAAGTACGCGTACGTTCTGGTCTCCCCGAAGTGATACGTTACCGTTAATGTCAACTGCTACCAACGGTACTTTTTGCAGTACGTCGGTTGCGTTACCACCGGCAGCGGTAAGGTCTTTTTCGGCGTTGTAAACTATTTTGTCGATCTTATTTTCAACCAGGGCAGCTGTACCGGTAACTTCTACTCCTTTAAGCTGTTTTGAGCTTGACGCCAACAGTACCACACCTACGTTTTTATCAGGTTTTGAATCAGTGGTAACTACGCCGGTCACGAATTTATCAGGATAGCCTACATAAGTGATCCTCAGTTTATAACTACCCGGATGAATGCCGTCGATCTTGAAACCGCCCTTTTCGTCAGTTAAAACACCATTGATAGGAGAGGAGCCTGTAGCGCGGAAGATACTTACAGAAGCATAATCCAGTGGTTTTTTGGAAACAGAGTCTACCAATGTGCCCGATACCTTTCCCACTATAGATGAGCCGCCACCTACGCCGCCAAGCTGCGCTTTGGCTGTAAGAACGGTTAAGGATATTATTGTAAAAAGTAAAAGTATTCGTTTCATTTCAAATCATTTTCGTAATTGGAGGCGAAATTAGTGTAAATGTTACAGTGAGCCGGGCCTTTTTTTAGCGACTGCTGCTTTTGTCACTTATTCGTTACAAGGGTTAATAAATAAGGATGTGTCCGTCCGTTTTGGGGTATAACAATTGGATTATTGCAAATTGGACGGGTGTTTTAAATGCGTTAAGTTTTGTTCCGTTCGTTATTTTGAAACAGTGGTTGGTGAAACACAATCTTTAATGGGTTACAGCGAGGAAAATTCCTCAATGTGTCATTGCGATGAACGGCCTGTGTGGTGAAGAAGCAATCGCGAACTATGCGGGGCGAAGATGCGTGTCCGCTCTGTATAGTTCGCGATTGCTACACTGCGTTCGCAATGACATGGGGGTGAGTCTAAACCACAATATTCACAATCCTACCCTTCACCACAATCAGTTTTTTAGGCGCCTTGCCATCAAGGTATTTCTGCACATCGGCATTGGCTAATACAGTACTTTCAATTGCAGGCGCATCAAGGCTTAATGAAATATTCAGGTTCATTTTCATTTTGCCGTTGATGGAGATCGGGTATGCAAACTCATCCTCTACCAGGTATTCAGGATTAAATTTAGGATAAGCGGCGTACGATAGAGTACCCGCCTCGTTACCTAACAATACCCAAAGCTCCTCACAAATGTGTGGCGCATAAGGTGATAAAACGATCACTAAGTCTTGAAGAATAGCTTTTTTATTGCATTTCAGATCGGTCAACTCATTTACTGCGATCATAAAGCTGGATACGGATGTATTGAACGAAAAACGGTCAACATCTTCCTCTACCTTGCGGATGATCTTATGTAATGACTTTAACTCAGACTTAGTAGGTGCATCTGCTGATACCCTGAAGTTGAACTGCTCATCATGAAAAAGCTTCCAGAACTTACGCAGGAACTTAAATACACCTTCGATACCGTTGGTGTTCCATGGTTTGCTTTGCTCTAATGGCCCGAGGAACATCTCGTACATGCGAAGGGTATCGGCACCGTAACGGGCTATCAGGTCATCCGGGTTAACCACGTTGAACTTGGATTTCGACATTTTCTCGATCTCCACGCCACATACGTATTTGCCGTTTTCCAAGATGAACTCAGCATCCTTAAAGTCTTCACGCCATTGCTTAAACTTATTGATGTCGAGGATATCATTCTCTACAATGTTCACATCAACATGCAGTTCGTAGGTCTTGTATTCTTTTATCAACCCATGAGAAACGAAGGTATTGGTGCCACGTCCCTCATCATCAATCAAGCGATACACGAAATTACTTCTTCCCTGAATCATCCCCTGGTTGATGAGCTTTTTGAAAGGCTCTTCTTCAATCACCAGGTTCATATCCTTCAAAAACTTGTTCCAGAAACGGCTGTATAGCAGGTGACCGGTTGCATGTTCTGAGCCACCTATATACAGGTCGACATCCTTCCAGTATTCAATGGCCTTTTTAGATGCAAACTCCTTGTCGTTCTTAGGGTCCATGTAACGGTACCAGTAAAAGCTGGAACCTGCCCAGCCCGGCATGGTGCTCAATTCATACTCAAAACCATTATAATTCCATCCCGCAGCACGTGCCAATGGTGGTTCGCCTGTTTCGGTTGGTAAGTATTTGTCGATCTCTGGTAACAGTAATGGCAAATCTTTCTCATCTATCAAATGAGGCAAATCATCCTTAAAGTAAACAGGTACAGGTTCGCCCCAATAGCGCTGGCGACCAAATATGGCATCACGCATACGGAAGTTTACTTTAGCTTTTCCTGCACCTTTGCCTTCTAAAAACTCGATCACCTTGGCTGTTCCGTCCTTATAGTTCAACCCGTTCATAAAGGCGGAGTTGATATAAGTGCCTTCTTTGGTCGGGTCGGCTTCGGTTTCGATGTCTTGTATGTCGATAATTGGTACTATCGGTAAATTAAAGTGCTTTGCAAACAGGTAATCACGCTGATCG